>JGI12210J13797_11275804_pt1 | contig 17302 bp, 22 predicted proteins | sample ElkSlonscriptome_3_FD_13797 | JGI IMG/M metagenome (IMG submission 13797)
AAGGACAGGTGTTTGCTGAACATCTGATAGAAACCACACAGTCTGCGATAGGGCAGGTCAAAGAAAAGCTAAGCCACGCGGGGCAGTCGTCAAAAGAAGAACCCTAACCGCTTTACGCTTGCCTGCGCTCTGGGGCGTATTACTTTGGCCCTGACGTTTAGGCATGGAGTCGCATCATCTCACTGATCAGCACCTTGAGTTAGTGCTTCAAACCCCGCAATAATATCCAGAAGCTCTTCAGTAATCCTGTCTTGGCGCTGTTGCTGAAACGCCGCTTTGAGGTCAAACAGGCGCACTTCAATATTTTTCTCGGCGGCCTGCATTGAGGTCAATCGACTTGTGTTTTCACTCGCTAAAGACTCGGCGCAGGCGCGGTAGAGGCCGATGAAAAAATGCTGCTGAAACACTGCCGAGAACAGCGGCCTACCGCCGGTGAGGAGCTGGGGGCGGCAGCGAGACGGCCAGGGACGCTGGGCGAGCTGCTGCAGATAGCGGGTGCTGAGGGGAAAGAGCTGCTTTAGTACAGGGCGCGGCGCTATCGTGGAACCAGAACGATTATGGACAATCCAAATGTGATCGAGGGGACCTATCTGCCGGGTTTCAGGCTGCCAGATCTCAGACTGCCAGGCTTCGAGCTGGAGAACCAGGGTCCGCACGAGGGGCGTGACGCCAGTTAAGGCGCTAGGGACCGGCAGACTGCGGGTGATGGGCTGCCCCATGGCGGCGAGCCTATCGGTGAGGCGAGAGCCGACGGTGAGCAGGGTCGTATGGGGCAGAGCTTGCGTTTCGAGGCGGCTGAGAAGGAACGCCGCCAGGGTTTCGTTGAACTGGCCGCACATGCCTTGATCGCTGCCAAAAGCCACAATTCCTAAACGGCGGGGCGAGGCTGGGGGGGATGCCCTCACCTGCTCAGAATTGATCAGCAGCATCTGCAGCGCCAGGTCGAGGACATGGCTGTGCTCTGCGAGAGAGTCCACAGCGTTCTCATATTGACGGATGCTGGAGGCCGCCAGCGCCTTCATGGTTTTGACGATGGATTGCAGGTCTTCAACGCTCTGGATTTTGCGCTGCAGAATATCTGAGGTGGGCATGGCAAATAGAAGGGTTACGGGATGGGGTTCAAAACGGCTTGACTCGCCTCCAGCAGCGCAGCGCGATCGCCCTCAGAAAGGGGATCGCCCAGCACAATGCGCTGACAGACATCAGGCAGATGGGCCTCCACCACCTCGGCCAGCCGCGACTCCAGCTGAGGAATCTTCTCCACCGGCAGCGCGTCCAGCAGCCCCTCACTGGCCATAAGCAACAGCGCAATTTGCTGGCTCACCGTCAGGGGGTGAAACTGCTCTTGCCGCAGCACCGCCCGAATGCGGCGACCGCGCTCTAGGGTCTGTTGGGTGGCGTCATCTAGGCGGGTGCCAAAGCGGGCGAAGGATTCCAGCTCCTGGAATTGGGAGTAGGCTAGCCGCAGGTCTCCGGCCACAGCGCGGTAGGCCGGGAGCTGCGCTTTTCCCCCCACCCGCGACACTGAACGGCCCACATCCACCGCCGGTAAAATACCCTTTTGAACCAGCGAGGGTGTCAAGTAGATCTGCCCGTCCGTGATGGAGACTAAGTTGGTGGGGATGTAGGCCGACAGGTTACCGGCCTCAGTTTCCACGATGGGGAGGGCCGTGAGGGAACCGCCGCCCCGCTCGGGACGCAGGCAGGTGGCCCGCTCTAGCAGGCGAGCATGGAGGTAGAAAATGTCGCCGGGAAAGGCTTCGCGACCGGGGGGGCGGCGCAGCAGCAGCGACAGCTCGCGGTAGGCCCGCGCGTGGTGAATCAGATCGTCGTAGACGATGAGCACGTCGTGGCCCTGAGCCATAAAGTATTCAGCCATGGTGGTGGCCGCGTAGGGGGTGATGTACTGCAGGCCGGGGGTGTCCTCGCCGCTGGCCACCACCACAATGCAGTAGGCCATGGCGTCGTAGCGGCGCAGGGTGGCTATCAGTTGGGCAACGGTATCGCTGCGCTGGCCCATGGCGCAGTAGAGGCAGACCATGCCGCTGCCCTTTTGATTCAGAATTGTATCCAGGGCGATCGCCGTTTTACCCGTTTGGCGATCGCCTAAGATCAGCTGCCGTTGGCCTCGGCCAATGGGAATCAGGGCGTCGATCACCTTGATGCCGGTCTGCAGCGGCACCGTTACCGGGGCCCGGTCCATGATCGCGGCAGCAGGCTGCTCAATAGGGCGGCGCTCCAGCCCCACGAGGGGCGGTCCGTTGTCCAGCACCCGTCCGGTGGCGTCTAGCACTCGGCCCAGCAGCCCGTCACCCACCGGGGCATCCATCACCTGTCCCATGCGCTGGACGCGGCTGCCGGCCTGTAGCCCTGCAGTGGGGTCCAGCAGCACCAGCCCCACTTCCTCGCGCCCCAGGCTGAAGGCCAGCCCTAGAGAACCATCTGCCAGCATCACTCGCTCCTGCGATCGCACATGGGGCAGTCCGGTGGCCCGGGCAATGCCGGAGCCTAAAAACGTGATGGTACCCACCTCCTGGCAGGTGAGCTGCGGGGCACTGTGCTCGACGGCTTGGGTAAAGCGCTGGAGGATTGGGGTGATCAGGGGGGTAAGGTGCTGGGTCATGGGACTAGGGCTGCAGGCTCTGAGGGAACGGGTGGATCTAGGGCCGCCAGATGCTGCTCTAGGTCATGGAGGTAGTGGGCCACGTTCCAGTCCAAGGTGTAGCCCCCGACACAGAGCGCGATGCCGCAGCCCAGGGCAGACTCCACCTCGAATGTCAGTTCAAGGGGCTGCGCGGCGGGTAGCTCACCCGCGATCGCCTGCAGTACCGGGATAATCCTCTGCTGCGCGGCAACCTCAAGGGGACAGCTGCTGTAAATCTTTGCGGGGTGCCGTAGCGCCGCCTGTAAGACTCGCTGCTCCGTTTCAGGCAGGGTGCCTAGACGCTCTAGAAAAGTTTCCACCATCTGCCCTTCTAGCTGAGCTGTCGCCAAATCTTCCAGGGCCCGGCGCAGCGTTTGGGTGAGCACCGCGATCGCCTGCTGCTGAAAGCATTGCAGCACGGCCCCTTTCTCCTGCTCTAGGCCCAGTTGCCAGCGGCGCTTCGCGGCCGCCACCTCGGCCTTGGCCTGCTCCAGCAGCGTCAGCCGCTGCTCGTCGAGCTCTGCCCGCAGCTGGGCTACCCGCTGATCATGGTGGGCCGCAAAATCTTGCTGCATTTGCGCCAGCCGCGTGGCTTCTTGGCGGGCCAAGGTCTCCTGCTGTTCCGCCCGCTGGAGCTGCGCGGCGATGGTTTGCTGGCGCTGGGTCATGGCGCGGGTCATTGGCCCGTAGAGAAACCGCTTCAGCAGCAGCACCAAAATCAAGAAGTTGACGATCTGCGCCAGCACCGTCACGGGGTCAATCAGCATTGGCTAGCCCCCTGCATTGGCGGTGACATAGGCCCAAAACGGGTTGGCGAAAATCAAAATCAGCGTAATCACAAAGCAGTAGATGGCGGTGGACTCTACCAGGGCCATGCCCACAAACAGGGTGCGGGTGATGGTGTTGCCCTCGTCAGGCTGCTGGGCGATCGCGCTGAGGGCCTGAGACAGGGCGCGGGCTTCCCCGAGGGCGGGGGCGATGGAGCCAATGGCAATGGTGAGGGCGGCCATCACAATTGAGGCCATGGCCACAAGGGCGATATCAGTCATCTAGGGATCTCCGTTACGGTAGTCAGGGTCTTGCGAAACAAGCTCGTCGGGGGGCTGCCCCTCTGTTGCGGCGGCAATAAACACCATTGCCAGCACCGCAAAGATGTAGGCCTGAATCAGCCCCGTCAGCAGCCCAAAGGCCTGCATCACCACCGGGAAGATCAACGGCGCAATGGACAGCAAAATAGCGACGATCATGGTGCCGCTCATGACGTTGCCAAATAGCCGCACCGCCAGCGAGATAGTCCGCGAGACGTCGCTGATCAGGTTAAAGGGCAGCATGATCGGCGTCGGCTCGATGTACTGGTGCAGGTAGGCCCGCAATCCCCGCCGCTGAATGCCGAACAGCGGCACCGCCACAAACACGCATATCGCCAGCGCCACGGTGGTGGAGAGAGAGCCCGTGGGGGGCTGATACCCCGGCAAAATGCTCAGCAGGTTAGCAGTGGCGATGAATAAGAACAGCGTCCCGACAAAAGGCAGGTAGGGAGCCGGGTCCTGGCCGCTGACGTCGCGAATTTGGTTGCCGATGCCCTCAACCAGCACCTCCAACAGATTTTGCCCCGGCGAAATCCGGGTTGAGGCCGACAGCTTGCGGGTTACCCCCCAGGATACCAAGACTAAAAGCGCCATCACCAGCCAGGTAAACACCAGGGTGGCATTGAGCAGAACTGGCCCAAGGGGAATCAAGATCTGGTCGGGGGTGAGTGTCATTGGCTCTGCTCTGTGGTGATGCGGTGAGATGTGGCATGAGCGGGACGGGCATTGAGCTCTACCGTCCTCAGCAACCGTAAAATTAGCACCATGCGGCTGAGCCAGACGCCGANGCCCAACAGCAAGATTGCAGGCAGCGGTGGCGTGGGGATATGCTGCACCAGCCAAGCCCCGCCCCCCAGCAAAGTCACCAGGCGAACCACAGCACTGCCCCCGACGCTGAGGAACGGGTAGCGGTAGTGGGGCACCCGTCTGAGCGTGGCCCACAGCCCGCCGAAGTAGAGGCTGCCTAGGGCGAAGCCCACTAGAACAAGCAAAAAAGCAGCTGGATTAATCATGACGTTAACTCCAGATAGGGTCGCCATCGCCGCAGCAGCGGGCGCAGACACAGCGGCGTGATGCTACAGGTGACAAGGGTCATCGTCACCATTGCCCCAAAGACTACCGGCGGAATCACGCCATCACCGAGAGACTGACCTTTTTGCAGCACCACCATGGTAATTTCGGCGCGGGGCATCATGCTCAGGCTGAGCAATACCGCCGAACAGGGGCTGACGGTATTTCCGGCGGTAATTCCGACGCCAATCAGCTTGCCCGCGATCGCCACCAGAGAGATAACGAGCCCCAGGGTCGCGGTTTGAGAAACAGCCTGCAGGTTCAGGCCCAGGCCAATATTGATAAAAAAGAAAGGCACAAACAGCTCTGACAGGGTGCCAAACGAAGCATCAAAGGTGACTGCTTCGGGATCGCGGCTAAACACCAGGCCCGCAAAGAAGGCCCCCACCGCTACCGAAAATCCCAAAAAGCCGGCGATCGCCGCCGTAATGAAGCCAATGCCAGCTACCGTCAACATTGGGTCAGGGGCTGGCTCAAGGGCCTCAAACAGCCGTATCAGGGGCCGTTCCGCATAGCGGCTGAAGCCCAGACACAGGGTGGTGAATAGCCCCACCCGCAGACAAAACGCAGCGAGGGTAGTAAATAAAATATGGCTGGCGTCGCCGAGCGCGGTGGCTGAAACGATTGCGCTCGGCAATGAAGCTCCTGGAGCCGCCGCCTCCTGAATAAAGGGCAGCAGGGCAAACAGCAGCGACATCAGGGCGATCGCGGCAATGTCGTCCATCTCAGCGATATCCAGCAGCAGCTCCCCGGTAGGTGAGCTTAGGGCCTTGGCCTCTTGCCAGACGTTGATTGAAATGCCGACGCTGGTAGCAATCAGAGCCAAGCTCACCACCAGGCTGGTGACCAAGGGCCAGTGCAGCCCATAGAACGCTAGCCCAAATCCTAAAAGCCCGCTGAACAGCAAGTCCCCCACTAAGATGACGCTAGCGTGGGGCAGCTGGCGGCGCAGCCCGGATAGGTTGCTCTCTAGCCCGACGCGAAACAGGAGGCAAATCAGCCCCAGCTCAGCTAAAAAATTCAGCACCGACTGGGCACTTTCAGTCTGCAGATGATGGGCTCTATCTATTGCCTGTAGGCCAATACCCAGTAGCAAATAGGCGACAATTGCCGGTAGCCCCAGTTTCTCAGAAACCCCTTTTAGCAGGAGCGCTGCGACAATCATCACCCCCACCAGCAGAGTTAGCAGCAGGAGGGTGAATTCAGCTTCAATCATGGGGCTGCTCCTTGCTCACCCAGTACCAGGCATTCCAGCAGCCCAGCAGCACTCCCACCGCCAGCAGCATCAGCGTCCAGGAGTAGGGGCTGCTGGAATGCCGGTCAATCCATATCCCTAAAGCAATCCCCAGCATCGCCGGAATCGCCACCGACCAGCCCACCATGCCAAACAGCCCCAGGCCATACCAAATAGCTTTGCGCGTCTGGCGAGCCTTGAGCTTGCGCCTGGCTTTTTGATGGACCGCTTTGACGAAAGGCCGTTCGGCACGGGAAGGGGACTCTGGTTTTGGCATTTAAGGCTCCTCTGCGGCGAGGGCGGTGAACTGACGCATCAAACCCGCCTCCATGCGGGCGATCGCGCTGCGGGCCAAGCGTTCCTGCTCGTCCATGGCGATGAAGTGCTGCTCCACATGCTGCTGGAGCTGGCTGAGCTGGCCGTGGGCGATGGCGTGGCGGGTGGAAATGAGCACCTCTGGGCCGCATTTGGTCAACAGGCCCCCGTCGATGGCGATGAAGGTTTCCGTCTTATCAGGGGTTTGGACCGTTAAGATGCCGGGCACTAGGGCCGCCAAGCAGTCGATGTGGTGGGGCAACAGGCAAAACGCGCCGTGGGTCGCCTCGGCAACGAGTTTGGCGGCGGGCTGGTTGAATAGGATGTGGGTGGGGAGAAGAATTTTAAGATGCACGGTTTTGGCAAGCGAGGTTCACGAAGCGAGCTGGGGCGCGGCACCCACCATGTAGAGCACCTTCTCAGGCACTTCCGCAAACTCATCGTTGAGAATGCGATCGCACCCTTCTAGGGCCGCTTCCAGGGGCACCTGCTGCCCTGGAATGCTGCTGAACTGCTCGGTGGTGAAAAACGGCTGGGTCAAGAATCGCTCCAGCCGCCGGGCGCGGTACACGGTTTGGCGATCGCGCTGGGCCAACTCGGCAATGCCCAGCATGGCGATGATGTCCTTTAAGTCTTCATAGTCTGCTAGGGCCTTACGCACGGCTCTCGCCGTTTGGTAGTGGCGCTGGCCCACAATCGTGGGCGTCAGCATCTTTGACCCCGACTGCAGCGGGTCAATGGCGGGGTAGAGGCCCTCGCTGGCGCGCTTGCGGGAGAGCACAATCGACGAAGACAGGTGGGAGAAAATATGCACCACCGCTGGGTCGGTGAGGTCATCAGCGGGCACATACACCGCCTGCACCGAGGTAATCGCCCCGGTAGCCGTGCTGCAGATGCGCTCTTCTAGGGCGGCTAGCTCCGTTGCCAGCGTCGGCTGGTAGCCCACCCGCGAGGGCAGCTGCCCCATTAGCCCCGATACCTCAGCCCCCGCTTGAACAAAGCGAAACACATTATCAATCATCAGCAGGACGTCCTGCTGGGCTTCGTCGCGAAAATGCTCTGCCATGGTCAGCGCCGCATGCCCTACCCGAAACCGCGCGCCGGGGGGCTCGTTCATCTGGCTAAACACCATTACGGTTTTGCCCAGCACCCCGGCGGCCTTCATCTCCCGGTAAAGCTCTTCTCCCTCCCGCGATCGCTCCCCCACCCCGCAAAAAATGCTCACCCCCTGGTACTGCTGGGCCACGTTGTGGATCATCTCGGTGATCAGCACCGTTTTACCCACACCTGCGCCGCCAAACAGGCCAGCCTTACCGCCCCGCTCAAGGGGAGCTAACACATCAATGGCCTTGATGCCCGTGGTCAACACTTCGCTTTGGGTGATGCGCTGGGCGAGCGGTGGCGGGGTGCCATGGAGCGATCGCCTGGGACCCGTGATGTTGCCCTGACCGTCAATCGGGTCACCAAATACATTTAGCATGCGGCCCAACAAGCCATTACCGACGGGCACCTGTAGGGGTAAGCCTGTGTCTCCCACAGCCATACCGCGATATAGCCCATCGGTAGAAGTGAACGCAATTCCCCTAGCCTCATGGGTGTTGAGATAGTTCACAACCTCGATGGTGGTATGCCCCCCAGCCCGCATTTGGGTTTGCAGTAGGGGTAAACCATCTGGAAAGTGGAGGTCTACAACACTTCCCTGCACGGCGATGACCGTCCCAACTACCATGGCTGCTGTTGGCGATCGTCTGAGATGTCGCCCTCAAAAGGTTGAGATCCTGTCTTTGGATAGTCGTCATCACTCAAGCTAAAGAATCGCCCAGCGGCGACTGAAAGGTAATTGATACCTTGCTGAACGGTGCGAGTCATATCTTTGACAGTTGTCGATAGGCTTCTCATTGAGAGGATCTCCCCGTAATCTTCGTCAAGTTTTCTTGAACGTCCAGATTATTCAACGGATATGAGGAACTTATGAAGGCTACGCTGAGGTGCTCTTAAACTTTAAATCAATTCGCCTAGGGCACTTTCGGAGATGCCCAAGCCTAATATCAGATCAATCTGCAGCGGCAAGCTGTGTTCCTATGGGAGTACTGCGGGTGACCCAGAGATCAAGGTCAGGATTGTTGATGGCGTCTCGCACGGCCACAGCGATGCGCTCCGCATCGTCAGCGGATTGGGCCAGGGCAAATACCGTCGGCCCAGATCCGGACATCAGTACCCCCAAGGGAGTCTGTGCCTCCAGCACCGCCTTGAGCGCCACGACATCCCCATGGGCTGGCAGCACCACTTTTTCTAGATCATTATGAAGATTTTGACCTAAGGCTATAGCATCCTGCTGCATCAGGGCAGCAATCAGCGGGGCAGCATGAAGCTGACTGTGGCGCTCATCTACGGCACCTGGTTCAGAAATGTATGTGGATGCGAACTGCTGACGATAGGTCTGATAGGCCCAGGCCGTAGACACCGTCAGCTGTCTATATTTGGCGAGGACGAGGTACAGTGGCCCAAAGCTAGGCAAGGGTGAGAGCCGTTCCCCCCGCCCCGTGGCGAGGGCCGTTCCGCCTGAAATACAAAAGGGAACGTCGGACCCCAGTTTTGCCCCCAAGGTCTGTAGCTCTAGCTGGGTCAGACCCAGGTTCCACAGCAGGTCTAGCCCTGTGAGCACGGCTGCCGCGTTGGTGGACCCGCCAGCCAAACCGGCCCCCACCGGAATATGCTTCTCAACGGTGATATCCAAGCCACCAAAGCGGTTGAAGGATTTAGGAAACGTCTGGCGCATCAAATCCGCTGCCCGGTGGGCCAAATTGCTGTCGTCATCGGGCACTAGGGGATGGTCACAGTGGACCTGAATTTCTGCGCCGAACCCACGGTCTGCACGAAGGGTCACGCGATCGGCAAGCTCAATGCTCTGCATCACCATCGCCAGCTCATGAAAGCCATCTGGGCGATCGCCCAAAATTTCGATGTAAAAATTGACCTTGGCAGGAGCCGTGATAGTACAGGTTTGCATGGGTTGATAGGGTAGTACGGCACCTATTCTCTCACTTCCCCAGCGCAATCATTGCTCAACCTCACCCATTGCTCAACGGTCAAGTCTTCGGCGCGGGCCTGGGGGGATGCGCCAATCTCGGCCATGGCCTCCAGGAGGCGATCGCGGTCGAAATGCCCTTTGAGGTTGTTGCGCAACATCTTTCGCTTGGTGGCAAACCCCTGCTTGAGCAATTGCCCCAGATGGCCAGGATCATCGGCGGTTAAGGGAAAGGGCCGGGGCCTCAAACGAATAACGGCAGATTCGACCTTGGGTGGCGGGGAGAAGGCAGATGGGGGGACCGGGCAGACTAGCTCGCATTGGGCGAGATACTGCAGCCTGGCGGAGAGAGCCCCAAATGCCCGAGAGCCCGGCGTGGCACAGATGCGGTCGGCGACCTCTTGCTGCACCAGCAGCACCAAGCTTTGATAGTTCACGGCAGCAGGCTGCTCAATGGTGCCCAGCAGTCGCTCTAGAATTGGGCCAGTGATGTAGTACGGGATGTTGGCCACCACTTTGTTAGGAGCGCCAAACGGAGTCGCGATCGCCTCGTTGTTCAGGGTTAAGATATCGTGCTCAATCAGGGCAAACTGCGGCGCGGCCTGAAACTGCTTGCGCAGGGCGCGGCAGAGGTCTCGGTCAACTTCCACAGCCACCACAGCAGCGGTCTGCACCAGTAAGCGGGTCAACCGACCTGTGCCAGGGCCAATTTCCAGGACGCGATCGCCTGACGTTAGCTCCGCCGCCAAGAGAATATTCTGCAAAATGCGATCGCTTGTGAGCCAATGCTGCCCAAAGCGCTTCCGGGGGCGGGGCACGTTATGGCAACTCCACAGTGCGACCGTTGTAGCGATTCATTGCCGCCTCAACCCCTTTATCTAGCGCTAGCTCTGTAGCCTTGACCGTCAGGTAGAGCACCTCGTCTAAGACTTTGGCTTCAGCAGGCGAAAATTTTCCCAGCACATGGGACACCACCTCTCGGTCAGCATCAGCCTGTTTTGGGGCTCCGATGCCAATTCGCAATCGCGGAAAGTCTTGGGTTCCCAGGTGCGAAATTAGGGACTTGATGCCGTTATGTCCGCCAGCAGATCCAGACAGCCGCAGCCGCAGCCGTCCCAAAGGCAGATCCATATCGTCGTAAATCACGAAAACAGACTGGGGAGCAAGTTTGAACCAGTCCGTAGCCGCCCGTACCGACTGGCCAGAGCGGTTCATATAGGTGTTGGGCTTCAACAGCCGTATCTTTTGCCCAGGAGCGGCAAATCCTTCACCGAACTCCCCTTGAAACCTACGGTGATCTGACATCGAAATCTGCCATCGCTTGGAAAGCTGATCGACGACGTCAAACCCAACGTTATGTCGAGTCTTAGCGTATTTTGAGCCCGGATTACCCAGTCCCACAATAATTTGCGGTACGGGCTGAACATCGTCCGTCATTGCGGTAAAGCGCGGCGAGATGGTGAACTGAAAGCGATGAGAAATAGAGCGCTAAGCCTGGGGCGTCGCTTGTTCTTCGTCCTGGGAGGCGACTTCATCAGGATCTAGGGCCGCCTCGGGGGCCGGACTCTCATCGGGGGACGCATCCTGTGCCCTATCATCATCCTCCGGCTCTTCAGCGGTCTCACTAGAGGCGATCGCCTTGCGCTCTGGGGGCTCTAAGGTAGCTTTCATCGGCTCTTTGACCACCTTTTCGATGGCCTCGGCTTCCCGTTTAAATTCGCTTTCAAACTCCTTCGACGCATCCTGGAAGCTGCGCAGCGCTTTTCCGAAGCTACGACCAATCTCTGGCAGTTTTTTGGGGCCAAATACCAAAAGGGCGACGATAAAAATCAGCGCCATTTCAGGCAGACCAATTCCAAAGACATTCATTTACATTTCTCCTGAGGCCAAAGCGACAGCACGTTCGAACGACTCGATATTTGGCAACTACGTTCAGTGCCTATGCCATAGCCCTCATTGACCTTCGACATATCACCGTACCGTCTAGTATACGGAAAAGCCTCCGGTTTCGTTTCGGAGGCTTCTCAAGCCTGCCAGCATTGGCAGCGCATTGCGCTATGCCTCGGCTAACAAATTTAGATCGTCTTATTAACTAACTGCTCAAGGGATATCCCGCTATTGCATCGCCAGCAGGGTGCTGGCCTCTATCAATCAATCGCCAAGGGCTGTCCAATCGACATCGAGCCCTTCGAGAATCAAAGAGGAGTTGTAAATTTGCAGGATGATGAGCAAGAAGACGAAAAACAGCAGGATGAACACTCCCATCAAAGGAGTTGTGCCCCAGCCAGGAGCTACCTTACCGTATTCGGAATTCAACGGTTTTAGAATATTTCCGAGTCTCGTCTGCTGTGCCATGAGTGACCTATTGATTAATGCTGTAATCTTTGTAACGATCCGTAATAATATAAGAGCATATCACCCATTCGTTACATAGGTTGACAGGTTATGGATCCCGCAACAGTTTTTAGCATTTCCATCGCAGCTGTGCTAGTTGGCGTTACAGCGTTCGCGGTCTACACGTCATTTGGCCCACCATCCATCGAGCTAGATGATCCCTTTGAAGATCACGAAGACTAGAGGCGATCGCAAAGCGGGTGAGTGCAGTATGGCGAGCAACATAGCGAGCAATATGGCGACAGAGTCACCAGATATTGGAATCATCATGGGCAGCGATTCAGACCTGCCGACCATGCAGGCGGCGATCGCAATCTGCGAAGAGTTCGGCGTTTCCCATGAGGTGGCCATTGTCTCTGCCCACCGCACCCCCGAGCGCATGGTGGACTACAGCAAAACAGCTCACCAGCGGGGGCTGAAGGTCATTATTGCCGGGGCTGGGGGGGCGGCCCATCTGCCCGGTATGGTAGCGGCACTCACCCCCTTGCCGGTCATCGGCGTTCCGGTCACCAGCCGCGCCTTGCAGGGTCTCGATTCGCTCTATTCCATAGTGCAGATGCCGCGAGGAATTCCGGTCGCTACTGTGGCCATTGGCAATGCCCAAAATGCCGGACTGCTGGCGGTGCAGATCTTGGCGAGCCATCGCCCGACATTACTCACCGCAGTCCAGCAGTATCGGGCCAGTCTAGAAACAATGGTGCTAGAGAAGCAAAAGCGATTAGACTCGATGGGGTACAACGCCTATGTAAACGGTATGGAGTAGACAACGCTGATGATAGATGCGATCGCGCTATTGGCCACCGCAGCTGGAGCCGCTGCTGATGGGATACCTAGCGAAGCTGCTCTCGAAATGGCAATTGAGGACCGGCTAGCGCAGTTTCTGCTAGTGCTGTGCGTATCCATCAGCGTTGCCGCTCTCTCTCGCACCGTTGCCCTATTACGCCAGATTCCCTACACCCTGCTTCTCGTTATCGTGGGGTTGGCTCTTGCCATATTGGATATTCGGCTCGTTACCCTTTCCCCTGAACTGATTCTGCTGATCTTCTTGCCACCCCTGCTGTTTGAGGCAGGATGGAATTTAGAGTGGGGCAATCTTAAACAAGACCTTGTGCCGATCTGCTTATTTGCCATCGTCGGAGTGGTGATTTCAGTTTCAGGCATTGGTTGGGGGCTCCATAGCCTAGCTGGCCTATCTTGGGCAACGGCTCTGCTGATTGGGGCGAGCCTCGCGGCGACCGATCCTGTTTCGGTGATTGCCCTATTTCGTGAACTTGGGGTTGGCAAACGGTTAACGGTGCTGATGGAGGGCGAAAGTCTCTTCAATGACGGAGTTGCCGTGGTCGCGTTTCTGCTGCTGCTGGGGTCGGCGATGGAAACAGAGACCCTCACCCTACCTCTGGCAATTGTGCGCTTCTTTAGCTTTGTGGGCATTGGCGTCGGCATTGGTAGCCTGATCGGCTTTGGCATTTCGTATCTAACTCAGCGCTTTGACCTGCCCTTTGTCGAGCAGTCCCTGACTCTAATCTCGGCATACGGCACCTATGTTGTCGCAGAGGAGCTAGGTGGCTCCGGGGTGATAGCGGTCGTCACTGTAGGGCTGATTTTGGGCAATTTTGGCTCCCGCATCGGCATGAACCCCCGGACGCGGCTGATTGTGTCGGAGTTTTGGGAGTTTGTGGCGTTCTTAGTCAACTCCATTGTGTTTTTGCTCATTGGCGACCAGATTCGCTTTGGCAGCTTGGGAGAGAACGTCGCGATAATTGCGATCGCCATCGCCACAGTCATTGCCACCCGCGCCATTGGCATCTACGGGCTGAGCATGGTCAGCAATGCCATCGTGGAAAGCGATTTACCCTTCAAAGGCCAGACCGTGCTGTGGTGGGGCGGGCTGCGGGGGTCAGTATCGGTGGCCCTAGCCCTCAGCGTCCCCGATTCGTTTGCCGGTAAAGAGATTATTATCGCCACCGTATTTGGCGTGATGCTGTTTACGCTGCTCGTGCAGGGTATGACGGTAAAGCCCCTGCTAGAGCGACTCGACCTGCTGGGAGACGCTCCCGAGCGCCAGCGTTATATGGAAGCGATCGCTCGCCGAGTAGCCCTTGACCGAGTGCTGGACTACCTCACCAAGCTTTTTGAGCGCAAGGAAATCGAGGAAGAGTATTTTGACTATCAGAGGGCTCTGGTCACCGGACAGCTCACTGGTATCCGTGATGAAATCGCGCAGCTGCAAATCCAGCATCCGGGGTTCCAAGAGCTTTTGAGCGAGCAGCTGCAGGACGAAATGCTGGCCATTGAGTCAGACACCTATGCTGAATTTATTCGCGTGGGGCGGCTGAAAGATTCTCTATCTCCCTTGTTGGAGGAGGTATTGACGGCAGGCAGCGAACGTCCGTAGATCATAGGGGCCTATTTCGGCGATGACGATGAAATGGACTGGTCTTGCAATAGCTGGCTAGAGACGACCCAATATAGGAGTCCGAATAGGGCGACAGACCCAGTGCCAAACAGCAAAGAACCGTCGCCCTCATGCCAATAGACGAAAGCGTCAAAATTATCGCGCATGACCAAGACTGCCAGAAACGACACTCTGATAGCATTCACTACAAAGCCCAGCAGCGCTGCGACGCTGACAGCAGCGATCTGAAATGTCCGTCCTTTGATGGGAAAGAGCATCAGGCAGACAGCAGCGATCCCTAGCATATAGCAAATGCTTTCAGCGCCAGAACAGCCTTCCCAAACGCGGATGGCTTGACTCCCGAGCCTGAGAAAGACCCCATCCACAGTGGGGTCATAGCCGACATACCACAGCAAAAATGCCGAAAATCGGGCCGTAATTGGAGATATGTCCTGAATTAAGGAAAATATAACTCGCGGGACACCAAGGAAAAACAGCAGCATCAGCTCCTGCCGATAGACAGAAAAACCTTGAAACCCAGCGGCCAAAAGCGCTACAGCAAAGCCGCAGAGCAGTGGCATCAGCCGGATAAAAGTTTCGCTATCTGACAGTGGAAGGGAGAGGGCTAGAATTGCAGCGACGAGGACAGCGCCAAGGCCAGTGGCAGCAGTCTGAGGATTGAGTGTAGTTGCCCGTTTGTCCCACAGCAAAGATGAAATGGCTGCGCCAAAGATGAGGCTCATGCCCCAATGGGCTGTGTCGCCTAGCCGCCAAATATAGGTGAGGTAAATAGCGGCTAACCCTGCGGCCACCACCGCCGGAATAGTGCGAGTGTTGAACATGGGTTTGGAGTTCTGCACGACGGTCTACTGCCCTAAGTTGTGAGCGACGTTTGTAGTCTGAATAATATCTCTAGACTCAAAATTCATCGCGGCTGCCCCGGCAATGTTAGTCAAACCTTCACAATGGGATGAACTTGAGCAGAGGCGCATCTTCGCAGGAGCGACAGCTAGGCATTGCGGCCGTGGCGCAGCGCCTTAGGGGGATAAGGCAGCCCTAGACTGTTGTGGAAATCTTCCTGCACCTTGCGGGTGAGACGATGAGAGACCTGGCGCACAATCCGGCTGATGAGGCGATCGCCTGTGTTTTGGACCAGGCCCTTGGGCAAGGCGTGAATAAAGCCTGGAAACTGAATCAGAACGGTCAAGTCAAGCTCCCATGCCACTGCCGTCGTAGCCTGGCCGTGGTAGTCGCGCTCAAACAGCTCTAGCACGGCCTGAAAGTCGACCTCATACCCAAGGAATGGGGTATCCGGTAGCGGAACGGTCTGAATGCGGTAAATTCCGGCCTCTTGAGGCAATAGCTCTAATCCGATGCAGGGTTCAACGTCGTAGCCAAAGGCTCCAAAGGTGCCAATCTTGAGGTTGTAGCTGTCCGCTCCAATGACGTCGACCTGCATCGGAGCGGCGCAGCGATGAAACCACTCCCGGTGGTCATCTAAGTATCGGGCGACGGCCGTCGGCGAGGCATTCATCGCCATTGTGCTCTCTGAGTGGCTATGAAACGCCACGGGCTTATGGGTCACCACAGGGTCTGCAGCTGAGCCATCTTTGATGTCAGGAGAAACAAGGTCCGATGCAATATGTAATAGGTTGTCCGACGCGGTCTGATGATTCCGTGAGTTGGCCTGCATACGCGACAATATTGGGTGAGGTCTGAAGGTAAGAACGACACAGCGCAATAGAAGAGGTCAACGCCTATATCTTAAAGTATCTTTCCCGTAGGAGATGCTGCAATGGCAGCTGCGCTGAATAATGGGAGGTTGATTCTGATCTTAATGGCTCAATGATATAGGCGTGGCTATCTCATAGATATATTCTCGCAGATTAACTGAGATTATAGATTGACTGAGATACCGTTATAGATATACAGCCTGTGCTGCTATGATTCCTCACGCTTTTAGAGCACAATCAGCCCGTTACGGCTTAACTTTACGCAATCTAAGCGAGAGGATCAATTTGAGCACCATGATCAGCCATAACCAGTCCATAAGTATCAAAAACCAATGAAAGCATTTGTTGCAGGGGCTACCGGAGAAACGGGGCGTCGAATTGTTCAAGCTTTAGTGGAGCGACAGATTCCAGTGAGGGCGCTGGTTCGAGATTTGGATAAAGGGCGAGGTATTCTGCCCGACACCGTGGAGCTGGTGGTGGGGGATGTCCTCAAGCCCGAGACTCTAGCCGATGCGATCGCCGACAGTACGGTTTTACTCAGCGCGACAGGGGCGACCCCAAGCCTTGACCCCACCGGCCCCTACAAGGTGGATTACGAAGGAACAAAAAATCTAGTTGACGCCGCCAAAGCCGCCAACCTTGACCAATTCGTCATGGTTTCCTCACTATGCGTTTCCCGCTTTTTTCATCCCCTAAATCTATTTTGGCTGGTGCTCTATTGGAAGCGGCAGGCCGAGGAATATCTTGAAAATAGCGCCATGCACTACACCATTGTCCGTCCTGGCGGTCTGAAGAACGACGATGGCAGTGATCCCATCGTAATGCGAGGTGCCGACACCCTATTTGATGGCAGCATTCCGCGATCGCAGGTGGCCCAGGTTTGCGTGGAGGCCCTGTTTCAGCCCGAGGCGAAGAACAAGATTGTTGAAATTGTGGCAAAGGATGACGCCCCGCAGATGTCCCTTGACCAGCTTTTTGCCGCTGTTAGCTAGCTTGCATGGCTCTTGATAGGAAAAAGCCTGTGGCTTTACCGCGATTGTTTTACAAAAATAATGGCGCGGGAAAGCCTCGCCGTTCACGGCGGTGATGCGCCTTGCGCCTAGCTTCCGTTCCCCATTGGCCGGTATAATTGTACTCCTGCCAGCTGTTGGGGTGCTGTGCTAACACTGAAGTTCAAGCTGTATGAGCATAAGCGAAACCGATACCTCAAGCGGACTATCAACGCCGCTGGCTGTATCTACAATCACGCTATTGCCTTGCACAAGCGCTACTACAGACTGTGGGGTAAACACCTAAGCTGTCCCCGGCTTCAGCAGCACCTAGCCAAGCTCCGCAAACGCAAGTCGTTCTGGCAGTTGGTGGGGTCGTAGGCGGTTCAAGATATCGCCCAGCGCATCGAT
>JGI12210J13797_10040895_pt1 | contig 17293 bp, 15 predicted proteins | sample ElkSlonscriptome_3_FD_13797 | JGI IMG/M metagenome (IMG submission 13797)
CTTTGAAGTATGACTTGTTATTGGGATACTTTCGATATTGCGGAAACGTAGTATTCATAATGCAAAAATATGTCTACCAAATATAAATTCGAAAAGAAAGCCATTAGCGCCTACCGCGATAAAGATTTCGAGAATGCTGTCTATTGGTACTCACGTGCTATCAGCGTGAGTCAGGAAGATGCTGAACTGTACAGTGAGCGAGCAGTGGCTTATTTTCATAGAAACATGTTGAAAGAGTCGTTGGACGATATGAACAAGGCGCAAGAACTTGAGCCAAAAAAACCCTATCGATACAGCAGTCGCGCTTACATTAAAGATGCCATGGGTGATACCGCCGGAGCCATTGAAGACTACAAAGTCGCGATAGAGCTGGATCCGGAAGATGCCGTTGCCCATAATAATTTGGGTTTGCTCGAAGAAAAATTGGGACACATGGCCCAAGCTAAAGCCATGTTTGACCTTGCCGATGCTTTGGCAAAAGGCGAGGATGGAACGGGAGACCCTTCTGACTATCGTCCCAAGAATATTCAAAAAGAAATAGAGGAAGAAAAGGCTTCTAAATCCGTGACAGAAGAAGCATTGAATGTCTTCCGATCTAAGCAGGGATTTCGAGAATTCATTAGCTTTATCCGAAACGGATTTAAGTAAATGCAACCCTTTCTTGAAGCACTTTCAGAGCGAATTCTCGAAAATAAATTCAGCCTGGAGAACCAACTGGTAATTCTACCGACAAAACGTTCGGCTAGCTTTCTATCTGCCATTCTATCAAAAAAAACAGAGGGAGCCGTGTGGCTTCCTGAAATGCTCACCTTCAACGAATGGGCTTCGAGAATATCGGGATCAGAGCCCGCGGAAAATTTGCTTACCGCCTTTTCGCTTTACGAAGCTTACGCCGAAACGATGGGTGCCGAGGCGCAATCGCTCTCCGAGTTTTTGTCGTGGTCTCCCATCCTACTCTCCGACTTCAACGACATCGATGCCTATCTCATTGATCCAAATATCCTATTCAAGGAACTGATCGACTATACCGAAATTGATCAATTTAGTTTTCTCAAATCACCACTTACCGAAAAGCAGGAATCCTACCGTCGATTTTGGAGAACGCTTCCTGCCATTTTTGAGAAGTTCAAAAAAAAACTCTTCGAGAATAAGATAGGCACCTCAGGGATGATTATGCGGTCGGCAGCGAGCAGAGCCGAAGCTTATTTTGGAGAAAACCCAGACCGTTTTGTCACCGTAGCGGGCTTCAACGCACTGACAAATGCTGAGGTAAAGCTGCTGAGTATAATGGAGAAAGCGGGCATTGGAAAGGTCTTTTTCGACGCCGATAATTACTTGATGCGTGATGAAAAGAATTCGGGTAGATTCATAAAAAAAAGTCTCAAATCAGGTTTGGGTGAAATTCTCAAACCCGATATCCCATTTCTCGAAAGAAGAACCAACATCCAAGTTATTTCTTCCGCTTACAAGCTTGATCAGGCCAATGCCGTGGCTGCCGTTTTGGAAAAAATGCCCGAAGGAGAATTGAAACATACTGGGCTTATACTCGCAGATGAGTCGATGCTCATGCCGATCATCGAAAGGCTCCCCGAATCCGTCAAAGCCGTAAACGTAACAATGGGTTTAAGCCTAGGCACATCGAGTTTCAGAAATTGGGTGGAATCTTGGCTGGAAGTGCATGTCATGGCAAAATCAACAGAGTCGGGATACCGATTGAACAGTCGCAGATTGATGCAGTTACTCAATCATCCATTCAGCTCTTTAATCGGATTGTCACGGAAAAAAGAATTTTTGGATGCTTCGATAAATCATTTGGAATACGAAGAAAAAATTGGTGAAAGCATCTTGCTCAATCCGCTTCGTTCGAATGGACGGCTTTCATACGCCAATTTGGAGAAGGCATTAAGTTGGACCATTAGCAAGATGAAATCGGCGGACCTCGCAAAGCCGGAGGTAAGAATGGGAATTCTCGGCTGCGAAAAGCTACTTGAAACCCTCAATCGCTTGGGCCGATTTGATCGATCCAAAGACCTCGAGCTGATCAGCCTGCGCCAAATTTTCATGCGCGTTTTGGCTTCCACCAAACTTTCGCTGCTCGGTGAACCCATGCAAGGGCTTCAAATCATGGGGGTTCTGGAAACCAGAGCTCTAGGTTTTAAAAACCTTATCATCTGCTCCGTAGACGAGGGAAATTTTCCGAAAAGCAATCATACCGAAAGCTTCATTCCGTTCGAGGTGAGGCTTTTTCACAAGCTGCCCGCTCGGAGGGAAAAAGAAGCTGTATTTGCCTATCAGTTCTATCGGCTACTCAGTCATTCAAAGAATTTCTCGGCCATCTATCACACGGATGGTGGCACCTTCGGCGGAGGTGAAATGAGTCGATACCTTATGCAAGTGCGTGAGGATTTTGAAAGCAACGGTCAATTCACTGAGATGAATCTGAAGCCTTCTGAGCTTTTTCATTCGAGAGAATCTAAAGTCATTGAAAAAACGGAAAAAGTGATCTCTATGATCGAAGACACATTGGTGAATCGTGGTTTATCGGCCTCATCGATCAATCGCTATTACGAATCTTCTTTAGAGTGGTACTATTCGCATGTTCTAGCCCTACCCGAGCCTGATTCCAATGAAATCAATGCGTCAACTTTTGGGAATGTAGTCCACCACTGTTTAGACGAACTCTTCAAACCTTATCAAAAGACAATGCTAACATTGGAAATCATCGAACTGATTTCTAAAAAGGTCTTCCGGCAGCTAGAAGACTCGTTTAAGGACAAAGCCGGTCATAAAGATTACAGCTACGGAGTAAATCGGCTTCATTTCGAAACTGCTTTGAAAATGGTGAATAGCTATCTATTCTACGAACGGCAAGATTTGAAAAATGGCCATACGGTCGAGTTTAGAGAAGGCGAAAGGCCGGTTGAACGAACCATCGAAGTTCCGCTTAATGGTAAATTATTGCCGGTCCGCATCAGAGGGTTTATCGATCGAATTGAGAAAAGAAATGGTATCCCTCATATTATCGATTTCAAAACCGGTAATGTGAGTACGACCGATCTCAACCTTAGTACTTCGAAGGGTAAATCCATTGACTATGACTTCTTAGAAGGGAAGCTCATGTCAAAAGGCAAAGCTCTACAACTCATGTTGTACGACTGGCTACTCTATGAAGAAAACAAGGGAGAATCCGTTCAAAATCAAATCATCTCTCTGGCAGCCCCGGGAAAGAGAGATCTCTTTTTGCAAGTGGAAGACAGAGAGGAAGCGATGGAACTGTTTGAGGAGTTTCTTCGAGACACCATTTCAAAAATGCTCGACACCTCTCATGCAATCGAGGCTTCAGAGGAATTTAAGTACCCCGTATTCGAATAAAAAAAAGCGCTCCGAAGAGCGCTTTAAACCTGCAAGGAAAATTTTGAAACCATACAATCTTGCGATTGTGTCATAAAGACGATAAGATTCATAAAGGTTGTCACCTCATTTGAAAAAAGATTCGAAGAATCCGAAAAGACCACAATAAGCAGCTGCCACAAAAGGAAAAAGCGTCCCTAAGAACGCTTTTTTAAACCTGCAAGAATAATTTGAAACCATGAGCAATCACTTGGATTGCACACTAAAGACGAGAAAAAATAACGGAGTTGCCTTAACTTAGAGAATTGGTGAACTTATACCCCACTCCCCTTACTGAATGGAAGTAGATGGGATTCTTCGAGTCCCGCTCAAAGTGCCTGCGGAAGGAAAGAATGTAATTGTCAATAGTTCTGGTAGTAGGGTAAACATCGTAACCCCAAACCGTATCTAAGATCTCCTCACGCGACACTACTCTTCCTTCATTCTCGATTAAAAACTTCAACAGATGCGTTTCTTTCTTCGAAAGATTTTTCTTCTCGCCTTCGGTATTCTCAATTTCGAAATTCTTGAAATCGACCTTATTGTTTCCAAATTGATAGTTTTCAATTTTTTCCTGTACCTCCTCCGCGGGAGTGGTCAGTCGCAAAAGGTTCTTCACCCTCAATAGCAGCTCCTCCAAATTGAATGGCTTGGTTAAGTAATCATCGCCACCTGCTTTGAGCCCTTCTACCCTGTCATTTCCCGTTGATTTTGCGCTCAAAAACAGGATGGGAATGCGTTGATTTCGCACCCGTAGTGTTTTGCATACGGTGATTCCGTCAACCTTCGGCAACATAATATCGAGAATGCAGAGGTCGAAACGAGCTTTATCGGCAATGTCTAATGCCTCCTTTCCATCGATGGCGGGCGTAACAACGTAGCCTTCCATTTCCAGATTGAAACGGATCATCTCAATAAGGCTCTCCTCGTCTTCAACTAATAGTATGCGCTTCTTCTTCGTTTCTTCAGTCATGGCTCAGTCAGGTAAACTTTCGTTGCAATAAGCTTGTTCAAACTACGGACTATATTTGGACAAAAATAATCAGGTGGATAAGACTGCAACACTAAAAAAGGCCAACGAACTCAACAAAAATACGCTGATGGAAACACTCGAAATCGTGTATACCGATTTTGGTGATGATTTCGTTGAGGCAATCATGCCTGTTAACTCGAGGGTTCACCAACCCGCAGGCCTACTGCACGGTGGTGCTACAGCGGCTTTAGCCGAATCTTTGGGAAGCTTGGGAAGTTTCATCATGGTAGGAGATGCCGCAGCCGGTGTGGTTGGAATTGAGATCAATGCCAACCACATCAGAAGCATCAAAGAAGGAATGATAACCGCTCGAGGAACGTTACTTCACAAGGGCCGAAAAACCCACGTATGGGACATAAAGGTCACGGATCAAGAAGGTCGACTGATTTCCGTATGTCGTCTCACCAATATGATTTTACCAAAGTGATAGCCACCGAAAATATCAATAGAATTTTCGAGGAGTCCGTCTCCTCGAAAATTCCATTTATGGTTTTTAAGACTCCCGGAGGAAAGATTGACCTGGCGATTCGCGATGATCAAAGAAACTTCGTAATCAAACCTTGGCAGCGAGCATCTTTTTCGCTCAACACTTTTCAATCGGACAAAAGATTTTCGCTACCTACAGAAACTTCAAAAGAAGATTATGCAGCAGCCTTCAAAAAATACCAGGAGTCCTTTCGTTCGGGAAATCTTCAAAAAGGAATTCTTTCTTGTGTCATTCGACAGGAGAAACCGCAGAACTTTGATCCGATTGGTTTCTTTATGGCCCTTTGCGAATCTTACCCAAATGCCTTTTCCTACTTATTGTACCACCCTGAAGTGGGCACTTGGTGCGGAGCTAGTCCGGAAGTGCTATTGGAAGGAAGGGGAGAACAGTTTTCCACGGTGGCCTTGGCCGGAACTCAGCCTGTAAATTCGTCCCGTAAGTACGAATGGGGAGAGAAAGAGAGAGAAGAGCAGGAATTGGTCAGCGAGCACATTCGCGAAGTTCTAAAAAATGTGGGGGCGCAGAAAATCGAAGAATCAAATCTTAAAATTATGCAAGCGGGAGACGTGGTTCATCTCAAAACCGATTTTCGCTTCACATATGGAAAAACAATCGAGCCACTGCTCGATCAACTCCACCCCACTCCTGCCGTGGCAGGGCTACCGGTATACGATTCCATCAGTCTAATCAAGGAAGTCGAAACCCACGAACGTGGATTATATACGGGCTACATCGGAATACTTTCCGAAAATGAAACCCGGGTCTTCGTAAATCTACGTTGTATGCAAGTTGGTAAGAAAGAGTTGGCTCTTCACGTGGGCGGAGGAATTACGGCAAAGAGTAATTTGGAGGCAGAATGGCAAGAAACTCGCTTGAAAGCTAAAACACTCTTAAATTTGCTAAAAAGCACGAATTGATACTTTCAGATAAAAGAGGCGTTCAGACTCTCGTCTTGGCGGCGAGAGATTTTGGTGTAAAACACGTGGTAATTTCACCTGGTTCGCGTAATGCGCCCATCACCATTTCATTCAATCGATCTGGTTTTTTTACCTGTCACAGCATTCCCGACGAACGATCAGCAGGGTTTTACGCATTGGGCCTATCGCTAAAAACGGGTGAGCCGGTTGCCATTGTTTGCACCAGTGGTTCGGCTTCCGCCAATTATCTGCCTGCCATCACCGAAGCTTTCTTTAATCGGGTGCCTCTAATAGCCATGACTGCCGATAGACCTCTGAGCTGGACAGATCAGGGAAATGGACAAACCATCAGGCAAGAAGGTATCTTTTCAAACCATATTAAAAATTGGTTTTCACTGATTACAGAACCTCGAAATGAGGAGGAAGAATGGCAAAACAGACGATCTCTTTCAAAGGCATTCAATACGGCTCTGACGCTTGACCCCGGACCGATCCACATCAATATACCCCTTTTCGAACCACTCTATCAAACGGCTAAGGTGGACGAAATAACGAGGCCTCGATTTTACAAAAGTGAGCGCGTTGATACACCCATTCAAATACAAGCAGCAAAGGATTTAGCCAAGCTGATTGAATCCAATAATAAAGTGATGATTTTGGTAGGTCAACATCGCCACGACCGCGACTTATTGGACCTTTTGGAGCGCTGGTCTGATTTACCAAATGTGGTTATCCTTACCGAAACGACGGGAAATATCAATATCCCGAAAGCCATCGATACCATCGACCGGATCGTGATGCCCTTGGAAAATACGGGTAGTGTAGCGGGTTTTATGCCTCAATTGCTGATTACGCTAGGCGGCTATGTGATTTCGAAAAAACTCAAAAATCTTTTGCGACAGCATAAGCCGCTGAACCATTGGCATATTCATCCGCATGAGTCGGGTCTGGATACCTACATGAGCTTGACCAACGAAATTCACGTAGATCCTCACCACTTTTTAAACGAGGTCTTAGCTTCTACCAAAAAAATCGCTAAAAGCAGCTATGCTGAAAATTGGCAGGAACTCAAAAAACTAGCAGCCCAAGGTCATCGGCAATACTTGGATAAAGCACCCTACTCAGATTTCAAAGTCTTTGAAATAATCAATGATGCCTTGCGGAGACGGGAAAACCTAACGTTGCACCTTTCCAACAGTACTCCCGTGCGCTATATTCAGCTCTTAGGCTTGAATGAAAACCTTACCTATCACTGCAACAGGGGCACAAGTGGAATAGACGGATGCACCAGCACGGCAGCAGGATGGGCAAAAGCCAATCCCGATGAAGATGTTCTTCTGATCACGGGCGACATGTCATTTGTTTACGACTCAAATGGACTTTGGAACAATCGACTTCCCGAAAACTTGAAAATCATCGTCATCAATAATCAGGGTGGAGGGATTTTTAGAATCATCGAGGGATCTGACTCGGATGAAGAAAGAGAACGATTTTTTGAAGCGCATCATGCGGTAAACATTGAACAGCTCGCTTCAGCTTTTGAAATCTCTCACACTAAGGCTCACGATAAACATTCTCTACAAAATGTGCTGGTGAGTTTTCTAAATAAAAGAGGCGTGGGAATTCTGGAAGTGGCGACACCGACAAAAGTGAATGACCAAATTTTGAAAGAATATTTCAAAAAAATTGCGGAACACTTTAAGCTACTTGAGAAACAAGAAGCACGATAATTTTATTGTTGCTTTTCTATCCAAGCCAAAGCATCAAATACATCGTTAAATACTCGTGTAGCCCGCTGAGGTTTGTAGTGACGCAAATAGAACGTGGTAGCAATTTTATGCGCGAAAGTGCTGATTAGGATGGCATCAGCCGTTGAAAAACGGTTTTCATTATGCGCCATAAATTCATAAACACCCTCGGATAGTGAAGATCCATAACCAAGCTCGATCAAAACGGGACGTCGCTCTCCGCCGTTTTTACCTTTAATAAACTCCACTATTTGAGTCACATCTTCGACCGAAACCTGTTCTCCTTCTTTCAACTTCATGTAATAGAAGCCTCTTCCGTCAGGGTAAAAAATGAAAGAGGAAGTGTGCAGCTTTTCGATCTTAGCCATGAGCTAAAGTTAGGGTTTCATTCTCGCCGAGAGGTAATAGAATACTTGCAATACTCACATAGTTCTCTTCATATCAACATCGGGCTTCCATGGGTGTTAATAATTCTGATGAACACAAAGAGGCAAAAGTCTGGCCGATTCTTACGAACTTTGGGGTCTATGACCAAAACGGAAGCGTGGTTTAGGGCTTTTCGTCTAAGAACATTACCACTCTCATTTTCCAGTGTGATTTTAGGTAGCCTGATGGCTCTTTACAAGAATTCTTTTGATGGGTCCATCTTAGCAGGAGCCCTGCTTACCACCCTGTTTTTGCAAATACTCAGCAATCTCGCCAATGACTATGGCGACTTTGTAAACGGCGTCGATAACGATGGAAGAACAGGTCCTGAACGCAGTGTACAGAGCGGAGTAATTTCGGCCAAAGAGATGAAAGTGGCGATCATTTTCTTTTCCATTTTGTCTTTTGCATCGGGCATTTGGCTCTTGCTTAATGCTGTTGACAACATCGAGTTTGGCGCAATTACGGCATTTTTTATTGTTGGCCTTTTGGCAATAGGTGCAGCTATCAAATACACGATTGGAAAAAATCCTTATGGATATAAAGGTTTTGGCGATGTAGCGGTATTTCTCTTTTTTGGAATCACAGGCGTTGCAGGAACCTTCTATCTGCATACAGCCGAACTTTCGTGGATCGACCTACTTCCGGCAGTTTCCATCGGAGCCTTGTCCACGGGTGTGCTCAACCTAAACAATATGCGCGATGTTGAAAATGACAAAGCGTCGGGTAAAAAGTCCCTGGTTGTAAAGATGGGGTTCGAATCAGCTCGGATATATCACTTTATTCTTCTATTGGTAGCAGTGCTTTCAGCATTAGCTTACACCTTAATCAACTTTCATTCGGGGTACCAGTTCGTCTTCTTGGTTACTCTTCCGCTCATTTTTCAAAATGCAAGAATTGTTTTGACCACCGATCGTTCTTCCGAACTGGATCAAGAACTAAAAAAACTCGCTTTTACCACTTTACTATTTGCCCTTACATTTGGGATCGGACTCGTTTACTAATGAGGAAAGCCAGCTTTTTTAAACACACCTTGATCTTCAAATCTCCGGGAGGAACGAGTCGAGGTGTGTTGCGAACGAAGCCGGCTTGGATTGTGAATCTCGAAGAAGATGGAAAAGTCGGTTTCGGTGAAGTTAGCCTGCTCCCTAAACTCTCAATTGACGACCGTCCGAATATTGAAGAGGTTCTAAAAAACACTCTTCTAAATTGGGAAAAGGGACGAATCAACTCCCTGAAAGACTGGCCCTCCATCCGGTTTGCCATGGAAGTAGCAGAGCTTTCCCTGCGCTCGTCAGACCCATTTTTGCTGTTCCCTTCAGAGTTTACGCAAAAGGAAAAAGGAATTGAAATCAACGGACTGGTTTGGATGGGAACCAAAGCGGAAATGAAAGCGCGCATACGCGAAAAGCTAGACCAAGGTTTTCACTGCATAAAACTAAAAATCGGCGCCATCAATTTCGATGATGAAATAGAGCTTCTCCAATCGATTCGAGAAGAGTATTCGGCAGATGAAATCGAGTTAAGAGTAGATGCAAACGGTGCTTTTGCTCCTGAAGATGCCCTCGAAAAATTGAAACGCCTTTCGGAATTTGACTTGCACAGCATAGAGCAACCAATCAGACAACACCAATGGGAGAAAATGGCGGCGCTCTGTGAAAATACTCCTTTGGACATCGCGCTAGACGAAGAATTGATCGGAATCACTTCGGTAGCTGAAATGGAGCAAATGCTCGAAACCATTCAGCCACAAGCCATCGTGATCAAACCGGGACTCGTAGGTGGATTACAAATGACCGCAGAGTGGATCAAAACAGCAGAAAAGACCGACGCTTATTGGTGGATCACTTCTGCATTGGAGTCGAATATTGGTTTGAATGCGATCGCGCAGTTTACGGCTACCTATCAGTCGAAATTGCCTCAGGGATTAGGTACAGGACAACTCTACACCAATAATATTTCTTCACCGCTTTCTATACAAGGACAGCATCTTCATTACGTCAATGAATCCGGTTGGAAGCTTCCCGCAGAATTATGAATCCCTTTTTGAAATATAAAGGTATCCGACTCAATGGTAGATTCATTCAGTTTTCTGAACTGAACAAACCGGACGGAACTGATTTATTTGAAACGGAAGTCATCTCCTATTGCAGGCAGCTATTCGACGAAAATGAAATCACGGCAATTCAATCTTCCGGCTCTACAGGAAAACCAAAAGTTATGGAATTCCAAAAATCAGCCTTAATTCAAAGTGCCTCAGCCACCAATACTTACTTTGGTTTAAATCACACCGGCAAAGCCCTGCTTTCACTTCCGCTGGCCTATGTGGCAGCGAAACTGATGGTGGTGAGAGCCATCATCGGGGGCTTTAATCTCAAAACGGTCACACCTACGACCAATCCGCTCAAGGACGTCATAGAGCCGATTTCATTTGTCCCGATGACTCCACATCAGGTGCAGTCAGTCCTGACGGAGTCAACTGAGGCCTTCGCAAACATTCAAACGGTGCTACTTGGAGGCGGCGAAGTGTCCCTGGAATTGAAAAAACAGTTGGAGACCCTAAGTCCTACATTTTATGTGGGATTTGGCATGGCCGAAACGCTCACTCATTTTGCCTTGAGCAAAATAAACGGGGAAAACGAAACGATTTATGAAGCGCTTCCCGACGTTGCGATAGGGCAAGATGAAAGAGGTTGTTTGACAATTAGCAGACCCGGAATTACTGATGGAAAGCTCCTCACAAATGATTTGATTGAGTTGACTACGACAGGCTTCAAGTGGCTGGGCCGAATAGATAACCTCATCAACTCGGGCGGACTAAAAATCATTCCCGAAGAGGTAGAAAAGGTACTCAAGCCACAAATCGATTCAAACTTCTTCGTGGCCGGCATTCCCGACTCCGTGCTGGGACAGAAGGGGGTCTTATTTATAGAGGGAGAAGAGCAGCCCGACTTGATTAAAGTTTGTTTCCCGAAAGGCTACCAAAGACCCAAAGCGATCATCAATTTGGAAAAATTTCTTTACACTGCATCAGGTAAAGTCAGGCGAAAAAAAACGGTTGAGAATTGGCTTGATGCTACCGATGGCTGATGTAATTTCTCCATCGTTCCAGTACAGCCGACAAATCTGCGGGGATCTCTGACTCGAAATTCATTCGCTCTCCGGTATGCGGATGAGTGAGTTCCAGCTTTCGCGCATGCAGTGCCTGCCGAGGCAGCATATCGAAGTTGTTCATCACAAACTGTTTGTACTTGCTGAACTGCGTTCCTTTCAAAATCTTGTTTCCGCCATATTCGGGATCGTTGAAAAGAGGATGATTAATGTGCTGAAAATGAGCTCGAATTTGATGCGTACGGCCCGTTTCGAGTTTGCATTCTACCAAGGTGACATAGGTTAGTCGCTCCAAAACCTTGTAGCGTGTTCGGGCTTCTTTTCCGTAGTCTCCTTCCGGAAAAACCGTCATGACCTTGCGGTTTTTCAAAGAACGACCGATGTGGCCTTCTATCATTCCATCTTCTTCGATATCACCCCAAGCCAGAGCTACATAGCGCCGATCAATGGTGCGTTCAAAAAATTGCAACGATAAGTTTGCCAAAGCTCTTTCGGTCTTGGCAATGACCATGACTCCGGTGGTATTTTTATCGAGTCTATGGACCAATCCGGGCCTTCCCGGAATAGCCCCTTTTGCTTCGGGAAGATTTTCAAAATGGTGAATCAGGGCATTTACCATCGTACCCGTGTAGTTTCCATATCCGGGATGAACCACCATGTTTGAAGACTTATTCAGAATGATCATGTGATCATCTTCGTAAAGAATGTCCAATGGAATGTTCTCTGGAATAAGCTCTATTTCACGTTTCGGATACGGAAGAACGATCGAAATATCATCGTCTGGCTTTACCTTGTAGTTGGCCTTCACTTTCTGATCATTTACTCGGATATTTCCCTCTATGGCAGCATCCTGAAGCTTCGTTCTCGAAGTATTTGGGATTCTATCCATCAGGAATTTATCAATTCGAAGTGGATCCTGACCTGGATCAGCCTGAATGCGGTAGTGCTCGAAAAGCTCTTCGTCGCTTTCGCTATGCTCTGTTTGATTATCGCTCAATGGATAGTTTCTTTACACTAAATCGGCCTTGTGTATCGCTGACTTTAAGCAGGTATATGCCTGCTAAAAGCCCGGAAACATCAAGCGTATTCGTCACTCGATCTCGATCTATCAATCTGCCGCTGATATCAAAGATCGAAACGGTCAAAATACCCTGGGTTTCGGATTCCAGATGAACCATTTGACGTGCAGGATTGGGATAAATTCGGAAACCGGGAATAGCAGTTTCTTGCCGGGTGGAAGCCACGATATCTTGATAACCTTCAGTAGTAAACATCGGGTGAATCATAATGGACTTTTGAAGACCCGCAAACGTTGGGTACCATCCTTGCCCTTCATTCAAATACAACCTTCCGTCATTTCCGGCAGTGTTAAAATCTAGACCTACGCGCAGTCCGGATTGCTGTGATGATTGACTGAAACCCACAAAAAAGGTCCCCGACGGAATGAAAACGGGCTCTTCAAATACGTAGATGATCTGCTGCTGATAATCGTCTCGACCGTGCACAAATTCGTGTTGGGTAGAAGCCAATTCAGTCCCTGGCATTCCACCATCATCTTGCCAAACCTTAATGTTAAAAGGGGTGTTTTCATAGTCAATCCCTTGAGGCATAGAGTACATTCTAATGGCAAAAATCGAATCTGATTTGTAATTCGTGTACTGAATAGCCATTTGAGACCCACTGCCGGGAACAGACAATGCTGCTTCAGCAGAGCCATCATCATACGAATAATGAGTGTAGAATGTCTGCTTGAATTTAAATGAATTGTTGGTAACGGTTTGGACGTAATCAGAAGTTCCCAAATCTATGCTCACGTCAAAAATCAGCTCGTCATCGGCCAAATTGGTATCAAAACCGTACGGGTTACCTTCATCAATAAGGGGGTGGGTATACGAAGCAGTATTCTCCGCACCGATGGGTGGCTCATTGAAGTTTTGTAGTACATCTATCGTGGTCCCTTCGTGTGAAATAACGATCTCATTCCCCTCCAATGTTCGTGGCTCATCATTTAAATTTCGGAACAACACCTGAACATTGGTCAACATTCTATCCAAAGGATTCTCGGCATAATGCGAAAGAGGCATAGCCGAATAGTCCTGCAGGAAAGAAACAGGTCCATTCACAAAGGCAACATCGTTTTCTACCGGTGTAGTATTCAGGTTGTTTTGATCAAGTCTAACATAATCTACATTCCAAACGCTGAATAGCCCTGAAGGATTCGTGATGCACCTGAATCGAAACTTAAATCCTTCTTTTAGGTAGCGAACATTAGTAATGGGGAGGTAGACAAAGGTGAAGCTCTCGGGGCTGGAAACATCAACCGTAGACCAAATCCAAAACCACTGATCCAATTCAGGCGCAAAGAATTCGAGAATTAAGGAATCGGTTGAAGCAGAGGGTAGAAAATTCGCATTTCCCTTTGGTTGATAATAGAAACTCAAGCCTATGCCATCATCAATATCGTAATCAAGATTGATCGGACAACTCGTGAGTGTATCAGTTGGTTCAGACGAAAAGGTATTGTACGCATAAGGGAACCCCTGTTCGTCAGTTCCATCAAAACTCACAGCTCCGACTGTAGGGGGATTCAAAGGAAGACCCCGGCTAAGCGTGGCGTACCTATCTTCCCATAGCACCGGATTTCCCTCTTCATTTCCAGGGAAGTAATCCGCACTAAAATCGTCTACAAAAGGAAGCTCGATTAAGTCGTCGTCCTTGGCTATATATTTAGCAATTTTTTTCTTGGCTACTGCTTTTTCAGTGGCGATCGTAGCCGGATAGACCATTTCCTGAGCAATCAATTGAAAGGGTAGCATCAGAAAAAGGAGATAAAAAATCTTATTCAACTTCATCTGGAATCGTGTCTTTAGATGTTTGAAAGGTGTTCACTTGTAAAGTGTCGGTTGACAGGTAAAGGTCAACAAAAGTTCCCAAGTTGATCATTTCATTTCTTTGCGGTCTTTGATTCACAACGAATGCACTTGAAGTATCGGCGGCAGATTCACATCCGATGCACGATAGCACACTGCCAACGTTCAGTGAAGATGCAATGATCAATTCATATGCTTCGGAATAAGTGAGACCGATAAGATTAGGTGCGGTTGTAGGCACGTCGGATGTTTGTCCCAAAATCAAGCTAACACCCTCTCCTTTTCGGAGCTTCTCTCCGGGATCAACTTCCTCACCCAAATATTCCAAGCCTACCACACAATCCGTACACGATTCATCAGGTCTGTATTTGAGTGAAACTAATTTCAAACCTGTTATTTCTAGAATAGGTATGGCAATCCGCTTCGATTTACCAATCAAATTTGGTGTTTCGACCATTTCCGGCAATACACTGTTGATGGTCAAGTAGATCGTTCTGCCCTGCTTAACTTGCTTTCCGGCTTTGGGATTTTGAGAAACTACCGCTCCCCGAGCAAACTCTTCCGTGTAAATACTGTCTGTAATCTCGTAAGTCATGTTCGTATTGGCCAGTAGGTTTTCAATATCTCCCAACGGCCTGCCCTTAACATCGGGCACAGACATTGACTCTCCGTGCATGGTGTACATTCCGAGCCATAGCATCGTTAAGAAAACCACCAACGCCGTGAATACCAAGATTAGAAGGACATTCATCCAAACCCTTCCACTACTGATGAAGCGAATAATTCCTTTCATTAAAATTGCAATTGCCGGCAAAGATAGCAAGAACCTACCGTGAATAAACGTTAACGGTTGAGTCCTATTACGTCCGATAAGGGGTTATGAGAAAAAACATGTTCAAACTTTGACCAAAAATCAATGAGTAAAACCATCTGCTCGCATAACTTCACACGTTGAATATGAAAAAAAGAATCGGTATCGTTTGCGGCGGTTATTCAGGAGAGGCGGTTGTCTCCATGAAATCGGCACAAATGCTTCTCAACAATATTGATCGCAACAAGTACGAGCCATTTCAAATGATCATTGAAAAGTCAAACTGGCATGTGCTAATTGATGGTGGCAAGAAACCAATTGACACCAAAGACTTTTCGTTTGATCACGACGGAGGAAAGATACGTCCTGAAATTTGTCTGGTAATCGTTCACGGAACTCCCGGAGAAGACGGCTTGTTGCAAGGCTATTTCGATATGATCGATATGCCTTACACCACGGGAAGCGTTCTGAATCTTGCATTGACATTCAACAAACGCTTTACCAATGATGTGCTGAGTGAGCGCGGATTCCATACCGCCAAAGGCCTTTTGGTGCTCTCACCCGATAGATTTCACGAATCGGATGTCATCGGCAAATTGAAGTTTCCCGTTTTCGTAAAGCCCAATCAAGGAGGCTCGAGTCTGGGTATTTCGAAAGTGGCCAAAGAAGAGGATTTACGAGCAGCCGTTGAAAAGGCCTACCGCGAAAATTCGGCCATCTTGATCGAAGAATTTCTCGATGGAAGAGAGTTTACTTGCGGAGTGATCTGTGGGAAAGAAAATTATCAAGCATTGGCCGTGACGGAGATTACCACGGAAAGGGAGTTCTTCGATTACGAAGCAAAATACAGCTTGGATCAAACCAAAGAAATTACCCCCGCTAAGCTTCCCGAGGAACTCTACCAAAAGTGTCGGTCGACTTCTGAAGACATCGCGCGATCATTCGAATGCAAGGGAGTAATCAGAATAGATTACAAACTGGTAAGCAGCGTATTTCACGTCATTGAAATCAACACCGTTCCGGGAATGACGGAGACGAGTTTAGTGCCACAGCAGGCCGCTGCCATCGGAATTGGAAAAACCGAGTTGATCGACCTCATGATCGAGTCAGCGGGCAATTAGTAAGTCTCTTTGAGATAAGCCGTAAATTTTTTCAAGGCGCGTACTCGGTGGTTTTTCTGCTTCTTCTCCTCCATCGTCATCTCAGCGAATGTGCGTGATTCACCTTCGGGAATGAATAATGGATCATAGCCAAAGCCTGCTTTACCACTTTTTGCTTTGGCAATTCGGCCTTGAATTTCTCCGGCAAATAGTTTTTTATCCTCAGCGGTCACGAAGGCGATTACTGTCTTAAANGCAGCAGAACGGTTGTCGTGAAACTTCAGCTCACTCAAAAGCTTATTCATATTGGCATCGGCATCTCTGCTGCCCGAGTAGTGCGCAGTGTCAACGCCCGGAAGACCATTCAGAGAGTCAACCTCCAAACCTGTATCATCGGCAAAAACCGGTGTTTTATAGCGATCAAAGATGAAGGTTGCCTTTTGCAAGGCGTTTGCCTCGAGCGTTCTTCCCGTTTCGGGAATCTCTCCTTCGAAGCCAATTTCTTTTAAAGAAACCAACTCGAAGTCGTTGCCGAGCGCATTTTGAATCTCGGCCAGCTTGTTGGAATTATTTGTTGCGAAGACGATTTTCATGATTGTCGATGTTTTCGAGAATTTCTTCTTCGATTCGGTTGAGATAGCGATACAAATCTTTGTTTTTCCAGCGGATAAAGTTCATTCGCCAAAAGGTAAGGCAATAACGGTAAGGCAATCGGAGCTCGCGGATGACAAATACGCTTAGCGGGAAAAACAATAAAACCGAAGGTATGACCACCAGCGGTCTCCCGTAGTAAAAACCAAAAATAATGGAAAAAATAAGCCCGAAAAGCGGGAACAAAACCAGCATACCCACGAGCTTGATCGAACTGTGAAACTGTCTATCCTTCACGTATTTACCCAAGAGTGCTTTCACGGCAAAATAAGAAGGCGCGTGTAGCACCCATGACAGCAAAAAGAGCGGAAGCGTGATCAACAAAAAGATATTTTGAATCACCCAATAGCCCGCATCTCTCTTTTTTATGTAGAAAAACGGAGCCTGTAACCTTCGCTTTTCCATTTCAGCATCGTAAATAAAAAGTCGCCTGAAGTAGGTGCTGTCAGCTTCGGTTTCCTGTAGCGCTGTTTCTCTCGATTTGTAAAATGGATTGCCCGATCTCCGCTGACTAAAGCTTTCTGATGCGTCGGCATAAAAAGGAAGTATTCGCTCCAACTCCACGTTGAAAGCCTTCATGGCATGCTCATCTTCAATGTGGATGATCTCTTCCGCCAATTCCGAAAACACCTTTTTCCTCAAAGAATTCATCGCCCGAGCTTCGTTTTCGGCAATTTGTTCCTTGTAGTCTTGCACGGAAATCGGCTTGCCGTAACTCATTAAAACTCTCGATTGAGAATCGCTGTAAT
>JGI12210J13797_10012105_pt1 | contig 17290 bp, 9 predicted proteins | sample ElkSlonscriptome_3_FD_13797 | JGI IMG/M metagenome (IMG submission 13797)
ATTTTCTCTATTTCGATACCACCAATGCGCTAATCTACGAGGACACGGTGACGGCCGTTTTGACGATGTCCGAAACGATGAGAGCCGAGGGAGTTGCGACTCCCGATTTGTGCTTTACAACCAATGCCAAGAGTGGCCAAACCATGAATCGTGTCTACGATGCCTTTTACAAAAATCCTCGCTGGAAAGATCACTGGTTCCATTGGCAAGGTAAACCACTGATCTTGGGCCAAGCCGATGACCCCCAGTTGAGGCCCAACGTCAAATCGTTTTTCACGATCAAGTATAGCTGGGCTTGGACGAAGACCGAGACGGAACCGAACCATTGGCAATGGCTCGACCGATCGCCTCAAGATTACGGATGGAGTCATGATCCGAACGTGCCCGAACAAATTCCCGTTTCCACTGCGCAGCACCCCGTTAGCAGTCGAGGCAAGAGTTTTCGCAACGACAAGCAACCGAACGTCAAGGCGGACTACACAACGCCCTTTACCGATCGCGGGCTGCACTTCCAAGAGCAATGGAATCGCGCGCACGCGGTGGATCCTCCCGTTGTCATGGTGGCTCAGTGGAACGAATGGCTCGCTCAACGGTTTGTTTATGATGGAAAAACGTACAAGTCGAAAACGTACGCAGGTTATCCGCTTGAGTTAGGGGACTCCTACTTCGTCGATGTGTTTAGCCGAGAGTTCAATCGTGACATGGCTCCGATGAAAGGCGGCTATACCGATAACTATTACTACCAATTGGTCTCGAACATTCGTAAGTTGAAAGGCATGGATCGCGGCGAACCACGGCCGGAAATGCAATCGATTTCAATCGATGGAAAATTCAGTGATTGGCAAAGCGTCAGCCGAATTCACTACGATCCGGTTAACGACACGATGCATCGGAGTTTCCAAGGCACGGATCCAAAAACGATCTACACAAACGACTCCGGCCGAAACGATATCGTCGAATGTCGCACCGTCCACGATCCGAACTATGTCTACTTTACGGCGGTGACCAAAGCTCCGTTGACCAAGCATACCGATCGAGGTTGGATGTTTCTCTTGATCGACCTGGATCGAAAAAAGGCGACCGGATGGGAAGGGTATGAGCTACTCTTAACGGTCGCAGGACAACGATCGCCGACGTACCGTGTTCTCCGTTGGGACGACGATACTTGGATACCAGTGGGAGTCGCTGAGATGGCTTACCGCAACAATCAACTCGAACTTCGGATCCCAACGCGCTTGTTCGCTGGCTCCGACGGCGGTTTTGACTTCAAGTGGCTCGACAATCCGCAGCATCTCGATGACGCCACCGCTTTCTTTCTCGATGGCGATGCCGCTCCCGATCGACGGTTCAATTATCGGTATTGAAGACGTTGGCTTCTTGATGATCGACGCTGCGGGGCGTTGCCCACGCGGTTAAACCGCGTGCCCATCGGGCCGCGCGTTTTCTCATGTCGACTCGTTTTTCTCATGTTAACGCGCGGGGCGTTGCCCACGCGGTTTAACCGCGTCCCCATCGGGCCGCGCGTTTTCTCATGTCGACTCGTTTTCCTCATGTCAACGCGCGGGGCGTTGCCCACGCGGTTTAACCGCGTCCCCATCGGGCCGCGAGTTTTCTCATGTCGACTCGTTTTTCTCCTGTTAACGCGTGGGGCGTTGCCCACGCGGTTTAACACAGAAGCACGGGGGATGCTGGGTCTCTGTCGACCTAAAGAAAACGCCTTGACCTTGCCTACTTCTTGCCGAGATAAACCAACTTTTTGTTGACGAATTCAAGAATCCCAAGGTGCGAAAGCTCGCGTCCGTAACCCGAATTCTTGATGCCGCCGAACGGCAACTCGGCCTGTGACTTGGTCGGTTGGTTTAAAAACACCATCCCGGTTTCAATCTGTTCCGCGACCCGGCGACCTCTTTCGATGTCCTTGGTAAACACGCTGCCGCCGAGTCCATACGAGGATTGGTTCGCCAATCGAATCGCCGCTTCCTCATTCTCGACGACATAGACGGTCGCGACAGGACCGAAAAGTTCTTGGTCAAACGTCGGCATTTCAGGAGTGACATCCGTCAGCAGTGTTGGATTGAAATAGGCACCCTTTCGATCAGGCCGATCGCCACCCAAAAGCACGGTCGCACCCGCATCGATCGATGCTTGCACTTGCTCGAGCAACTTCTCGGCGGCCTGTTCGGTCGACAAAGGAGCGAGTGTCGTTTGTTCGTCCAACGGATCGCCCATCCTCAAATTCGACAATTGCTCTTTAAAGCCAGCGATAAACCGGTCGGCTACCGGTTTGACCACGATAAAACGTTTCGATGCAACACAGGATTGACCGGCGTTTACCATTCGCCCTTTGACGGCCAACTCAATCGCCTCGTCAATGTCGGCATCTTCTAAGACGATGAATGGATCGTTGCCTCCAAGTTCCATCACGCTACGTTTGAGATTTTTTCCAGCCAAGGCAGCGACCGACGACCCCGCCCGTTCGCTACCCGTTAACGAGACTCCTTGGACTCGAGGATCCGACACAATTGCCTCGACAAATTCAGACGGAATGAACAGATTGGTGTAAACGCCATCGGGCAATCCACACTCGGCAAACAAATCTTCGATCGCCTGGGCACATTGTGGCACGTTACTGGCGTGCTTCACCATCACCGTGTTTCCCGCCATAATGTTCGGCGTCGCAAATCGTACGACCTGATAGAACGGAAAGTTCCACGGCATCACTCCCATCAACACGCCGAGCGGTGCGTATTGAATGTACGCCTCCGCATCGGAAAGCTCCATCGGTTGATCGGCCAAGAATTTCTCGGCCCCGTTTGCATAAAATTCACTGATGTCCGCACAATAGTTGATCTCGTATTGACACTCGGAAATCCGTTTGCCCATATCCAAAGCGATTAATCGAGCGAATTCGTCAACCCGGCCGCGAAGCTGCTGTGCAAATGCCAGAATGATCCTTTTTCGTTCACTAAACGATGTTTTTCGCCAGCTTTGGTATGCTTCGTCCGCCCGTTTGATCGCATTTACGGTCTGTTCCTTCGTCAACGGATCGAACGTTTTAAGTGTTTCATTGTTTGCCGGATTGATGCTGGTGATTGCCATAAGTTCTAACCTTCATTTGTTGGTTTTGCTAATTTATTCAGAATACCAGTGACGTGAGTGATGATGGATGATCAAGTTGCGGTCATTGATGACACGAAAAGCGTTGCACTTGTTATGCCAATCCTACCCAGTCTCTGCTAAGAATAATCTTGTGAAACATCGAAGTACAAAAGACGTCGTCAATGATCTACGGTCCAACGGGCGTTTGATCGAGATCGCCGATGAAGTCGATCCCTACTTGGAGATGGGCGAAATTCAGCGCCGAGTCTACCAATCGGGCGGCCCCGCTATTTTATTTACCAATGTTACGGGAACTCGGTTTCCGATGGTCTCGAACTTGTTCGCGTCGCTCGATCAAGCGAGGTTCCTGTTTCGCCACACGCTTGAATCAGTGCGGCGACTTGTCGAGATTAAAATCGATCCGTCCGCGTTGGCGAAGAGACCTTTCCGTTATGCCGGGATTCCAATGACGGCACTGCGAACGCTGCCAAAATTTGTGTCACGCGGTGCGGTTCGAAAACACCAATGTCGTCTATCCGACTTGCCGAAGCTCCATAGTTGGCCCGACGACGGAGGCCCCTTCGTGACATTGCCACAAGTTCTGAGCGCGGACCCGAATGAGCCAAGCAATTTGATGCGAGTCAATTTGGGAATGTATCGCATTCAGCTATCGGGGAATGACTACGCTACCGACCAGGAGGTCGGATTGCACTATCAAATCCAGCGGGGCATCGGCGTTCACCATCAAACGGCACTCAACCGCGGCGAGCCCTTGAGGGTTGCCATCACGGTCGGTGGTGCTCCGGCGATGTCGGTTGCCTCCGTCATGCCGCTACCCGAAGGATTGACGGAACTGACTTTTGGCGGTGCTTTGGCAGGCCGGCGGATCGGCATGCTTCGTGGCGATCATGCACCGGTATACGCGGATGCCGATTTTGCCATCGTCGGATCCATTGATCCAACCAGACGGAAACCCGAAGGTCCCTTCGGCGACCATCTCGGCTACTACAGTTTGCAGCATGATTTCCCACTAATGAACGTGGAAAAGGTTTGGCACCGCGAAGGAGCGATTTGGCCGTTCACCGTCGTCGGGCGTCCGCCCCAAGAAGATACGACGTTCGGGCAATTGATTCACGAGTTAACCGACCCGATCATCCCGGAAGTCATCCCCGGCATCAAGGCGGTTCATGCCGTCGATGCTTCGGGAGTCCATCCGTTATTGTTGGCGATCGGAAGCGAACGCTACATGCCGTTCTTGAAAGACCACGATACACAGCCGCAAGAGTTATTGACTCAGGCCAACGCAATTCTTGGCAACGGTCAACTATCGCTGACCAAATACCTATGGATCACCGATGACCCCGACGATCAACTCGATGTTAACGACATCGAACGTTTCATCCGCTACATGCTTGAGCGTGTCGATTGGCGCCGCGATTTGCATTTCCAAACCAACACGACGATCGACACACTCGACTATAGCGGCCCAGGCATGAACCGAGGTTCAAAGGTAGTCATTGCGGCGACAGGCCGCCGCTTGCGATCATTGCCAATGGAAATTCCGAGTGAGTTCTCGTTGCCTCCATCGTTTTCGAATCCGCGAATTGTCTTCCCGGGTGTCATGGCAATCTCGTCGCCTCGTTTTGCCGCCGCGGAATGCCGTGAAGATTTAAAGAGGCTGGCGGATTGGCTCGACCAAGATAATCGGCTCCGAGATTTCCCGATCATCACGATGGTCGACGACAGTGAGTTCACAGCACGGACGCTCAACAATTGGCTTTGGACAACGTTCACGCGAAGCGATCCAGCGGTGGATATCGGAGGCGTCGGAGCATCAACAGTTGACAAGCATTGGGGTTGCCGAGGTCCGCTGCTGATCGACGCCCGCGTGAAACCGTGGCACGCTCCGCCTTTGATCGAAGACCCGCAAACGTTGGCAAAGGTGGACGCAAGAGCCGCCCGAAACGAGCCGATCAGCAAGTACTTGTAGGAAAAGTGTACCGTTAAACCGCGTGGGCAACGCCCCGCGCGTCGGAGTGATGAAAACGCGCGGCCCGCTGGGCACGTGGTTTAACGAGGCTCCCTACCGCCGATCGACCAAACGGCGTGACTTCGCCTCGAAGCGAGGCAGTGATCCCTGTTTGACCGCAGCCACTTCAATCCGCAGAGCCAAGCGGTCACGCAGCACACCCGCAACCCTTTTTGCAAGTTGCTCGCTTCCTTCCATCTCGATATCCAGTTGTTCCATTTCGTCGCAGCGACCAACGATCATTCGGTACTCGGCTGACGGATCGATTTCTCGAACGATCGCCTCGATACTGCTGGGGAAGATATTCACTCCACGAATCACCATCATGTCATCGCTTCGACCGATCACACCACCCTCCAGCCATAAGTAGGGACATTGGTAGTGATGTTTACGAAAACCGCGAACCATATCGCCCGTTCGATAACGGATTGCCGCACCACCGATTCGGCCCAAGTTCGTCAGCACCAACTCGCCCATTTCCCCATCGGAAACCACTTTTCCTTTGACCGGATCGGCATTGAAATCCAATACTTCTGCAATGAACTCTGGTTCAATCACGTGCAACCCACGACCATCGTCGCTGCCGAAGCCCCACGCACCAAGTTCACTCGCCCCGCTGTGATCGATGACTCGGGCGTCCCACGCCTGTTCGATTCGATTTCGAACCGCCGGCATCGATCCGCCTGGTTCTCCTGCAACGATTATTCGCGTGACATGATTCTGTTTTAGATCGACCCCCTCTTCGTCGGCGACTCGAACGAGGTGTAATGCGTAGGTCGGCGTGCAACACAACACCGTGCATCGGTAGTCCGCGATCATTTTTAACCTTGATTGGCTCGACAATCCTCCGCCGGGGACGACCAAAGCACCCCGCTGGATCATCGCATCGTTTGCCGTCCAAAATCCGATGAAGGGACCAAATGAAAACGCCATCATGGCAACATCGCGATTCGTCACGTCGGCTGTATCCAAGACGTATTGCCAACACGTCAGCCACCATTGCCAATCATCGGACGTATCAAATACCAAAAGGGGATGACCGCTCGTCCCGCTGGTTTGATGTAGCCGCGTGTAGCCATGAACGGGCAAGTCAAAAATCCTTGCTGGCTCCGTCGGCGACACGGGAATCAAGTCTGCCTTGGTCAAGAACGGCAAATCTCTAAGTTGGGAAAGCGACACCAGAGGCAGTTTGACATCCGCGAGTCGATCTTTATAGAACGATCGCTGCTGAAGCGTACGCAGGAGTGCATTGAGCCGGTGGATTTGGATCATAGGCACTGATGGAGCGTCCTGGTTTCGCTCGGCTTCGTCGTAGAGACGATCGTTCAAGTTAGGTTCCCCCATGGGTGAATCCAGAGTCGCGGGAAGTGGCGACTTTTTCTTCTGCCGCACTCGGTTTCAAATAGCGTGGCACCAATGCAAAGGGATCGGTCCATTTACCCCACGCCGCGGCGCGGATGCCGAGCACGCCGACGCCAACCGCATCGGTTTGCACCCGCTCGATCGGTCGCAGCGGATGACCACGAAACGGCTTCTCGTCACCCGCAACACCATCGACATCGTTCCCAAACTCGGCAAGCTGCCGCGTCCAAGCCTCCGATTCAAGGATCTCCACTTGTTCGCAAAGCGGCGACCATGACGGATCAACGCTTTCGAGGGCGGACGTTTCGAGCGTGGGCAACAGCGACGATTTCTTGAAGGTCCCACAAAACACTTGCCCCCGATAGGCATCGCAGCCGATTAGCAAGGTGGTCGCAGGCGTGATTTCGGCGACGATTCGTTTCTCTTGCTGGTCAAACACGGTCGCTGCAATTGCGGCTAGCGAGTTGACGGCGACGAGTGGGACTTTCAATGCATAGCTGAGCATTTTGGCAGCTGTAACGCCGATGCGAAGACCTGTAAATGAACCGGGCCCCTCCGCAACACTTATAAACGCCAACGGTTCGGACTGCTCGTGACAACATGCCAACGCCGATTGCAAGACCGGTCCAATCTCGGATGCCGTGCGAGTTTTCTTGTCAGTGGGTTTGCCGACTTGACGTTCAAAAACGACCACCCCACCACTCAAAACCGCGATCGAACCGACTCGACCCGTCGTTTCGATGGCCAATTGGGTGCCAAAAGGATTCGCTTTCGATGAGCTAGGGGGCTGCGACAATGTAACCTTGTGACCGAAGAAGGCGTCAGAAAGCGTGTTTTTTTACCTTAATTAAGGGCAGCCGCAAAGCCGCCAGTTCGATTTAGCACGGTTTTTCAGCCAACTCACGCAATCAACTTCACGCCCGATCCAACAGAATGGCAACAAACTTCGCGTCTGTGGGATTGCCGTAAAAAAACGCTTCCCCTTACAATTAGGGCGTTGAACGATTTGCAGAAGCAAGCCAACCCATCCATTACCTCACCCAACCTCGAGGGACGTTTTCGTGAAACGTGCGTTGATTAGCGACATTCATGGCAACTACGGCGCATTATCGGCGGTGTTGGCGGATATCCATGGCATACAATGCGACGAAATTTATTGTCTCGGTGACATCATCGGTTATGGCCCCAGTCCCTGTGAGTGCCTGGATGCCGTCATGAACCAAGCCAAAATGACCATTCTCGGTAACCATGATCAAGCCGCTCTGTTTGACCCGGAGGGCTTCAATCCGATGGCACTGCAGGCGATCTATTGGACTCGTGACCAATTGGACAACGGGCCCGGTTCCGCAGAACAGGTCAATGCGCGATGGGACTTCCTTGGCGAACTGCCAAGACAAATTGATGAGCAAGAGTTCCGCTTCGTTCATGGCTCGCCGCGAGATCCGACGAACGAATACGTCTTTCCCGAATACGTCTTTGACACTCGTAAGATGGAAATCTTATTTGGTAAAATAGAACAGTACTGTTTTATGGGCCACACCCACCTGCCAGGGATCTTTACGACCGAGTGCGAATTTATCATGCCGTCGGAATGTGACCATGTTTATCAGCTGGGCAAGGCCAAAGCGATGATCAATGTCGGCAGTGTCGGCCAACCGCGTGACGAGGATAGCCGTGCCTGTTATGTCGTTTTGGATACGGAAGCCAAAACCGTTACGTTCCGCCGTGTCGAGTATGACATCAATGCGGTAGCCAATAAAATCTATGCGATTGCCGACTTGGCAAACGCTTTGGGAGACCGGCTGAAACACGGGCGATAGTCGTATCGATCGCGCTCAGACGTTTCTCTCATCTTCTGTTCGTTTTTCCTTTTCGCCATACTGAGCACCCGAAGTGACACGAACCGCCATCCTCAGTGACATTCACGGCAACTTGGCCGCTCTTCGATCGGTGCTTGCCGATGTGGAAAGCCAGAAAGTCGACCGTATCGTTTGCTTGGGCGATGTCGTCGGCTATGGGCCACGGCCGTGTGCCTGCTTAGATCAAGTGATGGAGTTCGAGTTTTGCGTGCTCGGCAATCACGACAGCAGTGCGTTGTTTGATCCGGAAGGCTTCAACATCGCCGCCGAACAAGCGATTTTTTGGACCCGAACGCAACTCGAAAGTAGCTCCGACGGCCCCGAAGAGAGCCGACGACGGATGGAGTATCTGTGCAACTTGCCGCGCACGGTACGCGAAGGTGGTGTCTTGTTCGTCCATGGGTCACCGCGAGGCCCAACCAATGAATACGTCTTCCCCGAGGATACCCAAAATGGCAAGAAGATGGAGAAACTCTTTTCGATGATCCCTCATCTGTGCTTCCAAGGGCATACGCATGTTCCAGGCGTTTTCACTCCCGAACTTCGTTTCATTCGTCCGCTCGATATCGCAGGCGGCTACTCGGTATCCAATTCAGAGCACCGGTTGATGATCAACGTCGGCAGCGTGGGACAACCACGCGACGGAGATCCACGCAGCTGCTACGTGATCTATGATGAAGAGATCATCGAGTATCGCCGCGTCGAATATGATGTCGAAGAAACCGTCAAAGAGATCGAAGCCGAGCCCGAACTCGACAACTTTTTGGGTTACCGCTTACGGGATGGCCGGTAGGGGCGGCAAAAACAACGTCCTCACCCTCCCCAAACAGAGATTGGGGAAGGATGAACCGAGCAACACGAGGTTCGGAGGTCGAGCTTACTCTTTCTTGGCGTCGGCTTTCTTGAAGCCATTTTTGAAGGCTTTGTCGCCGAAGACCAATGCAATTTTCTTTTCATCTTCGGCGTCTTCGACCTTTGCCTTACAGCCGGTGCAGCAGAAGGCAACCTTCACGCCAGCTACTTTCATGGCCGTATCGGGATCGACGTCACGACCGCTGACGGGGCATCCTTTCTGTTCGTATTGATCCGTGGCGACCAATTGGCGATTGGCGTTGGTGGCGTACTTTTCCTTGTTCTCAGTGAATTTGCCTTCGCAGCCACCGCAGCAGAAAAAGACCTTGCCGTCCTTGTAGGAGGCCGATTTTTCGGCCTTCGCCGGACGATCGCGAACAACACACTTGACACCTTCGAGATCCGCCTTGGCATCGTCGGCAATCACCGTGCCGGTGAACATCAGTGCGGCGGCCGTCAGTGCTAGTAAAGTTTTCTGTAGCATCGAAATGGTTCCTTGGATAAAGGTCGTGTGACGGGTTGGGTTCGACTTACAGCATAGCGCGGCGGCAAACGAAGTCAAGTTTCCGCGAAACAGGGCTGTCCGTTACACAGGGATGCTGATAAGTCTTCCCCAGCCATGGCGAAGCGACCGTCTTGGAACTGATTGTAGCGGAAAAGCGTCAAGAGTTTCGTAGCGGCGTGGTCTCCCCAATAAGCGTGGTCTCCCCAATAAAACGAAAGCCTTGCCGACTTCCGCTACTGTAAAACCTAATGCTTAAACGAATTGCCAATCAATTTACAACCTTTCCAAGCGGAAAGCGTTTTTGCCAGGAGAGCTAAAGTTGGACCGAGCCAATCGCCCGACGCAATCCGCTCGGAGACTCAGAGAGCTGAGCGAAAATGCGGCAAAGCCGCGCTTCGCAACAACCGTTGGAGTCTAGCCTTTAGGCGATTCATTAACCCCGCAAAATCGGCTGCAGCCTAGACTCCAACTTTTTGGCTACGATCTCAGCTATCTTCTTCGTAATCCTCGTATTCCTCTGCGTCCTCTTCTTCGTCGCTGAAGGCTTCGCCATCCGAAGAGGCCTCCGATTCGATTCCTTGAATCTGCTGCCACTGTTCCATTGTCATCAGGACTTCGCGTGACTTCGAGCCGTTGTAATCGCCAACGATTTTGTCCTCGGCCATAAAATCGATGAGCCGGGCGGCTCGGCCGTAACCGATTCCCAAGCAGCGTTGCAGCATCGAAAGCGAGCCGCGTCCTTCGCGAATCACCACCTCGATCGCACTCTCGTACAACTCATCGCGATTCTTGATGTCGCCGATCTTGGAACTCTCTCCACCGTCTCCGTCCGCTTCGACCTTCAAGCTCATCAGTTCGTTAACGAAGGTCTGCTCACCCTTGCTGCAATGCTCCACCACCTTGTCGATTTCATCGTCTGACAAATAGGTTCCTTGACCGCGAATCAGGGTACTGGTGCCAGGCCATAGGAACAGCATGTCACCGTTCCCGAGCAGTTTATCGGCACCGTTTTCGTCGAGGACAACGCGGCTATCGGTCTTACTGGCGACCTGGAAACTCAAGCGAGCGGGCAAGTTACTCTTGATCAAGCCCGTGATCACATCGACGGTCGGTTTTTGAGTTGCCAAGATCAAGTGAATTCCCACCGCTCGGCTCTTTTGAGCCAAACGAATGATGTGTGTTTCGACTTCTTTGCCAGCCGTCATCATCAAGTCGGCCATCTCGTCCGCAACAATTACGATGAACGGCAACTTATCTGGCACGTCGCTCGATCCATCGCTCTCGTCCACCTCAAGCCGCTTTAAGATTTCCTCGCGACCTAAGTCGTTGTAACTGTTGATATGACGTACTCCGGCTTTCGCCAATAGCGAATAGCGTTCTTCCATTTTGTCAACCGCCCAGCCCAAGATCGCTTCCGCTTTCCGCATGTCGGTAATCACCGGATGCATCAAATGCGGCAAGCGGCCATAGCCACTCAGTTCCACCATCTTGGGGTCGATCATCAGCATCCGAACCTCATCGGGTCGACAGGTCATCAAGATCGACGTGATGATCGCATTGAGACACACACTTTTTCCCGTACCCGTTCGGCCTGCGATCAACAAGTGAGGCATCTTTTCGAGACCCACGACCATCGGTGCTCCCGATACGTCTTGGCCTAGGAACACGGGAATGTTCATTTTCGATCGGCGTATGTCGGATTCTTCGATCACATCGCGCAGCCGAACCACTTGGCGAGTCTCGTTTGGCACTTCGATGCCAACGGTATTCTTGCCAGGGATCGGAGCGACGATGCGAACACTTGGAACTCGCAGGGCGATCGCTAGATCCTCGGCCAATCCAGTGATTTTGCTGAGCCGTAGCCCTGCTTCGAGCTCCACTTCGTACTGCGCGATGACTGGCCCCGTTTCGACCGCAACGACATCGACTTTGAAGCCAAAACTCGTGAATGTTTCTTCCAAAACACGTGATTTGCGTTTCGCATCCAAGATTTGTTCGTCGTAACAAATGTCATCGCTTTGCTCAAGCAACTCAATGCTCGGCAATTGATAGTCATCGGAACCGTACGGAGTCGTCTCCTGAACGGCTGCATCGAGTTCCTCTTTCGCATTCGCATGACGTTTACGCCGGGGCATATTGATTTTCGGTCCTGGCAACTCATGGGCTTCGTCGCCTCGAAGTGCCAGCGTTTCTTCGTCGGTTTCCAGTTCTCGATAAACCGATTCATCGACATCGTCTTGCTCCGCGTTCTCGACGATCTCAGGGTCAAGGCTTTGGGCAGCCAGCTCCGCGGCTGAGATCGATGGGTCTGCCTGGGTTTCATCGACGCTTCCCGGTCCAATCGAGGCGTCATCCGCCTCGTGGCCGCGGTTTGCTTCGTCAACTGGAAGCTTGTTTTTTCGGCGCGGGGCTTTGAAGCGAATTCGGGGGCCTTCCTGGAGCCGATCCGTGGCGGAGGCGTCTTCGGTAGACGCATCGGTTGTCGCATCCGCAGCGGTTTCGGATGCAATGGAATTTGCGTTCGTGCTAGGCTCGGGTGCCTCGGGAATGTCTCCATCGACGCGGATCGGTTCTTGCAAATCGGTGAACGGTTGTCGGCGCCGGCGCACCGAAACGGGCACGACCTGAGCCGCTCGGCGGATTCCCGACTTCGACACCTTGGCACCGCCGACGACGATCGCTCGCCCCGCGTAGACGAGTGCATAGTCGGTCGTCAATAGCAGACCCACGGCCAAAATCGTAAGTGACAGAATCCAAGCACCGGCGGGAGCAAAGTGATCGAGCAGCAGCGTCGACCCCATCGCACCGAGGTAGCCGCCATTGCCAACCACTGGCATCCCGTCGATCTTGAAGCTAAGCAATCCGCACGCCGTTGCCGCTCCCACCAGGATGATCGTTCCGCCGAGCGATCTTAGCACCGGTGCGTTCACCTTTCCGCGTCCGAGTAATGCGGTCGCCACACCCCCACTAGCCGCAATCACCACAGCACACGCCAACCCGAGCGCATCGAACATCGCTGAGGAAAGCAGCGCGCCCCAGTAGCCGCAAGCGTTGGTGACACTTGGATTCGTGGGATATACCGTGCTGTCAGGCGAATAGAACGCACTGATCGGCCAAATCGGCGGCTCGATCGGATCAGCGGGACTGCGAGTCACAATCGAAACGACCGCGATCAAGGTGACGGCAACCAATGCGATGGCAATCACATCGCGAACCAAGTTCATTTGGCGGGCGTTATCATCGGGATTCGACATGAGTAGAGGAACGTGTTGGCGAATAGGGCAAAATAGAGGCAACGAGATGATATACAGTAAACCATTATCGATGATTATCGACCGTCCATCGCAGCAACGTCCACAAAGCACAGGCTCGATCGGTACAACCGTTAACAAAGGATTGTGGCATCGTGCGGAATTCACCCAGGAACAGGAAAAAAACGCAAGAACGTAGCTTGTGCCCCCAGTCACTTGGCGAACTACCGCTATAGTCGTTAGAATCCTTTTCCTTTCGGATTCCGACCCAAATAGTGCGAGTGATTGATCCCGTGAATGTATCTGACTTTTTAGAGAAGCATTTCAAACATTTTAATGCTCGCGAAGTGCTGAGTGCGGCCAAGAGTTATCGCCAATTCGTTTCGCCAGGGCGGGCGGACGGGAACGGGGCGGAGGGGAACGGGAAAATGATGGTCACGCTCGCTGGTGCGATGAGTACCGGTGAATTGGGGATTTCCCTCGCTGAAATGATTCGCCAGGACAAAGTTCACGCTATCACCTGTACGGCGGCTAATTTAGAAGAAGACATTTTTAATCTCGTCGCGCACGACGAGTACCGCATTATCGAAGATTGGCGGGCATTATCGGTCGAAGACGAGGTGGCACTCCGCGACGAAGGCTTCAACCGCGTGACCGACACGTGTATTCCGGAAACCGTGATGCGGCATATCGAAAGCAAGCTTTTGGTGCTTTGGCAGAAAGCAGCCGACGAAAAGGCGATGCGGATGCCCGTCGATTTCATGTTCGATCTACTCGATGATGACGACTTGGTCCAGCACTACCAAATTCCTCGCGAAAACAGTTGGCTTGCTGCGGCCAAGGATGCTGGCATTCCCGTCATCGTTCCTGGTTTCGAAGACTCGACACTCGGCAACATCTTTGCCGCTCGCGTCTACGAAGGCAAAGTGGCCAACCATCAAGCGATCTGTTCGGGCACGATGCAGATGGAACGGCTTATCCACTGGTACAAAGACACCTCGCCAAATCATCCGATCGGTTTTTTTCAAGTAGGCGGCGGGATCGCTGGCGATTTTCCGATCTGTGTGGTTCCTTTGATGATTCAAGACCTCAAACTCGACATACCGCTTTGGGCATACTTTTGCCAAATCAGTGACGCGGTCACCAGCTTTGGTGGCTACAGCGGCGCGGTGCCGAACGAGAAAATTACTTGGTGCAAACTCGAACCTGAAGCACCTAAGTACATGATCCAAAGCGACGCATCGATCGTCGCTCCGCTGATCTTCGCCTACGTCATGGAAATGTAATCCGACATGTCGTTTTGTTTGCCTCAGTCCTTATTGATACCAAAATCATCGTTTCGAGTTTGGATCGTCGGTTTGATAATCACGAGCGGTCCGTTTCTGCCTAGTGTCGATGCGCAGCAAACGGACTCGCCGTCTTTGAATCCAACGGCTTCACAACCAGAAACGCGTGGCAGCGATAGCCCCTCGGACGCCACCATTACGCTTGAGAAGATTAAGCAAGGTTCGGCACAAGTGGAAGGCAACTCGGATTTGGACGACGCACTCAAGGCGTCGCTGCAGGAGCTCTACCTCCAAGCTGAACAGAATTTGCAGGCAGCCGAGACCAGCAATAAGAACCAAGCGAAATTTGCCGCGATGGCGGCTGATGTGAACGAACAAACGCAAGCGATCAAGGACAAACTTAGCAATCCTCAAAAGTCATCCGAACTGTCGATTGACGAGGAATCGTCGATCGAGACAATCAAACAACAATTGGTCGCCAAGAAAGCGGAATTAGCATCGTCCATGCAAGCGGACAGCGAATGGTCGGCCGAACGGACTCGCCGTCAAAAACGGATGGCCGATATCCCGGTCGAACAATTGGCAGTCGATCAAGAATTGGAACAAGTCAAAGAACAACTCTCGCGTTCTGTGCCTGCGAACGAAACACCGCTGCAAACCGAAACGAGAGTCAGTCTGCTTCGGTCACGACTTCAATTGCTGGAAGCTCGAAAACAAGAACTGATCAACGAGCAAGCGGCCTACGCAGCGACCACCGATTTGCTGCCTCTGCAAATACAATTGGCGAATCGACAAACCGATCGGCTGAAAGACACAACCAAGAAACTCGAAGCGATTTTGGTCGAGCGTCAAAAAAGTGAAGTCGCCGACACGATTGATGACTTGACGTCCAAACTCTCCGATATCCCACAACCGCTGGTGCCGCTAGCGGAAGGGAACATTCAAATCGCCCGCCAAGACCAAATGTTGGTCAGCAAGGTTTCCGAAGCAACCCAATTGCTTGCTGATGCTCAGGATAGTTTCGTGGAAGTCAAAGAGGCCAAAACGGTCTCCCAAGAACGTCTTAATACGGTCGGGTTGACCGATGCGATCGGGATCATTTTGCGAGAGAAACGGGCAGAATTCGAAAAGCTGCGAGCCAAGTTTCGTCCGCTGCCCGATTTGCGAGAACAGATCCAGCAGTACCAAATCGAAGGGTTTGCGTTGGAAGATGAGCTCGACCATGTGCGTGAGAAAATTAAGTCCTTGGAAAATGAAGACGGCGAAGTCCCTGATGCGAATCAGAAGGAATTCGAGTTATGGAACCAGCGCAAACAAATACTGATCGATACACTCGATACACAAAACACGCTTTTGCAAACGATGTTAAATGCGGATACTCAGCGGCGTCAGTTGCGAATCGTCGTCGACGACTACATCGAATTTGTCGATCAAAATTTGTTTTGGATCCGCAGCGCACCTGTGTTTTCAATCATGGAAATTGGACGACTTGTGCCGGCATCGTCTTGGCTATTGACACCGTCACATTGGAAACTTGTATGGCTGCATATGATCGGCGGTGCAAAGCAGCAACCGATTGCATCGATCATCGCTTTGCTTTTGACGCTCGTCTTGATAGGCTATCGTCCAAGATTGAAGAAGGGGATCGTGGCGACCGGAGCAGAAGCGTCGACGTTTCATGCCACATTCTTTGCGACTGCTAAGGCGTTGTGGTTCAGTATTGCGTTGGCGTTTCAATGGCCTGTTGTCTTTGCTTTTATTGGGTGGTTGCTTCTGAATACAAACGGCAGCGACCCAATCATTCGCGGCCTGGGAACTGGGTTCATCGTGACCGCGATCTATGTCGCATCACGTGAATTGATCAAACACGTTTGCCGTGACCACGGATTAGCAGACAGCCATTTTGGATGGGACAAAGCGATCCGAAGCTTGCTTCGCGTTCATTTGCGATGGTATACGTCGATCGGTGGTATCTTGATTTTCTTGATGATCGTCTACCACGAATGTCCCGATGTTCAGTGGCGTGTGAGCGTGACTCGCATCACCGCGATTTCTCTGTTCGTCGTAACCGCTCTGTTCCATCACTGTATCCTATCGCCGAAGAGTCCGATCTATGTTCAAGCTCGCCGCGAACACCCTGATTCGGTCTCCTACCGATGGCGGCGAATGATTTGGTTGGTTGCGACCGGGCTTCCGCTGGTATTTGCGCTGTTTGCATTATCGGGATACTTGGAAACCGCGTTCTCACTTGGACGGCTGCTGCAAACGTCGATCCTCGTGCTGGTGCTGCTGCTTTTGTTGACCGCATTGACATTTCGGGCCTTAAGTTTGCATTACCGAGATGTTGCCCGTAGCCAAGCGATCGAACGGCGTGAAAAGAAGTTGGCAGCACCGCCTCCAACCGCTGGCGAAGGATTGGCCAATGACATTGGGATTGAGCTCGAGGAAGAAGAGGCCGCCGATTTGCCTACCCTGGATCGCAATACACGGCGATTGATCTACGTGATTTCGGTCTCCATCACCTTGTTCGCTCTAGCGTATGTTTGGAGTGACGTCCTTCCGGCAATCAACATCTTGGATCGATTCTCTTTTGAAGTCGGTACGGGCGAGCGAGTCGAAGAGATATCATTGCGGACGTTGGTGTATGTGATCGCCACGATCTTTGGAGCCACTTTTGCCGCAAAGAATCTACCAAGTTTCTTGGAGTTGTTGATTCTTTCACGGACCTCGCTCGATAGCGGAGCACGCTATGCAATGACGACGATCTTTCGATACATCGTGATTACAATCGCGACGATTGCCGTCCTGAACTTGTTGTTGATTCCGTGGACCCAACTGGGTTGGTTGCTCGCTGCCGCTTCGGTCGGTTTGGGCTTCGGGATGCAAGAGATTGTTGCTAATTTTGTATGTGGATTGATTCTATTGGTGGAGCGCCCCGTACGAGTCGGCGATATCGTCACGATTGACGATACCACGGGCGTCGTTTCGCGCATTCAAATGCGAGCCACAACGGTAACAAATTGGGACCGTAAAGAATTCATCGTCCC
>JGI12210J13797_10120446_pt1 | contig 17270 bp, 16 predicted proteins | sample ElkSlonscriptome_3_FD_13797 | JGI IMG/M metagenome (IMG submission 13797)
GTCGATGGCGGCTTCCAGTGGGGCGTAGTTAACTATACCGAATCCGCACATAATCTGTTCCAGCTCGGCCTCGTGAACATCATCAGCGACAATGAGTGGTTCAGTGACTTCCCGAGCGATCTGGCTCAGGGATTTGTCTTCGTCAACTGGACCTTCGGCGACAGCTAATTTGAGCCGAACAAGTTGATGCAGAAAGCCGGCCCATCGGGTCGGCTTTTTTTATTTTCCAATGATTGGAACTGTAGGCCGGATGCTCTCATCCGGCGCTATGTGCGTCGGCGCTGCGCCGGAGCACAGAGTTTGGCCAGCAGGGTTTCGAGCATCAGTTCATGCGGAATCGATCCGCCGCCCGACAGCATTTTTTCGTGGGTATCCACCACCAGCCACTTACTCGCCGCCAGGCGGTTTACGGTGTAAGGCGCGGCCTGGTTCGCCAGCTTGGATGCACGGAACCAGTGCATTTTTCGTGGATCATCTGACATCTCGGCAAAATAATCATCGATTTCCTGGTCGTTCGCCCACTGGATGCGATTGCCGTTCATCCGCAACCAGCCGATTTGCATATATTCGCGAAAACGCAACAGGTTCTGATACATCGATTCCATCTGGATAATCAGCCCAATCGCCGTCTGTTTTTGGAAAAGTAGTTGGCGGAAAACCTTAATGGCTACGCCCAGGTTGCGTTCCGCCACCGCGTCGGTAAAATCCCAGACCACAGATTCGCCGGAAGCCGACGTCATCAGCTGCACGTCTGCCACAACAATCGATTTATCGTCGCCCTTGAAAAGCACCAGCTTTTCGACCTCATTCATAATCTGCCGCGTTTCAAAGCCGGTACGATCAATGAACAGCTCAATCGCCTTGCCATCAATGCTGTACCCCTCGCGCTTGAACAGAGAAACCGCGCGCTTCAGCGCCACCGGCCGCGCTTCATAGTCACGCTCTGGAATATCATATTCATCAATCTCAACGATATCCTTGATCGCTTTATAGAAAGCCGACCGCTTATCCATCCCCGGCGCCGAGAGCACCAGGAACTGATCCGGCGAGAGGCCCGCCTTTAAATCATTGGACAATTCAGCCAGCAACCGCTTCACATCGGCATTTTTCATGATGACCGCATTTTTCAGGAATGCGACGTCGCGGAACCAGACCACCTTTTTACCACCAAACAGTCCAACCGTACGGAAGGCCGCAACACATGAATCAATCGCAGCCACCGCTTCCTCAATTTTGGAAGCCGCTCCATCGATCACCTCCAATGAAAGCGACTGCTCCTCCGCCGGGCAAATCAAATCCACCCGTTTCCGCGCATTCAGCCCCACCAGATATTCATCGTTGCCACAATAAAAATATACGTTATCCGCCATACAAACCTTCCAACTTCCAATCCTTGGAAGATATGATTTAATCCCGGCATTTGAAACTGAAATCAGGAATTCAGTACCTGCTCCTGCTCAAATCCTTTTCCCTGCTGCGTGATTAAAGCAACCAGGTTCCGAAGTTCGGCTTGCTTGAATGGAATCCGTGGTGGCCAAAGTTGGTGCTGCCGATCAAAGAGATCAGGACGACCATGCGCGTTCATTAATGACACAATTTCGGGGGGAACCCAGAACCGACAGCGCTCTTCCCCGAGGCGGCTGAGATATTCGTTGCAATAGATCGCGATGCCCGCCGGATCAAAATCGCCGAAATGGAGATAGTGGTTTTCAATCGTCTTCAACCACTCCACTGGACTGAGGCTGTGGTAGCGCATCACAACGACGAGCTCCTTTTGCGGAAAACGATGGATCAAACGATCGATCTTCACAAAACATTCCGGATTTTCCACTCCGACAATCAAGGCCGACGAGGGAACGTGAAGAGCAGCGGGTTCATGCACAAAATATTCAACACCGTCGGGCAACGCATCCAGAGCACGGCCACCCACGTGCAGCTGAGTTGAAAATGCTTTGATAAAAAATCCCTGCATCCCTTTTCGGCGAAATGTTTTCGTGGATGTGGTTGCCTGTAAGGAATCCTCTCCATCGCGGGTTTCCTGATCCAGTAGTTTAATATACGTTTCGAGATCGGTAATTCCGAAATGCAGCCGCAGATAGTTTTCCAGTGCGATCGGATCGGCACAGCGGATAGACGCCCGATTCCGACCGGTTACCATTCGCACTACAGCCCGGTCTTCCTCCAGTTGTTTCAACTGTCGTCGGTTTCCGAACGCACTGGCCGGCAGCATCTCTCCGTCGATTAATCGCAGAAGGTTCGATGCAAAACTGCGGCTTATTTTTTTATGCAACATGACTGACCAATCGGGCTATCGCGGTTTGGTTTCCTTCTTTGCGGAAGATGTAGATGTGGCGGTAGTCCTGCTCGTTGTGCGAATTGGGCGATCCGTTAATCATGCAAATGCCGCGCTCGGCGGCAAAATTGATCAGACTCGTCACGTTGCTGTCGTGCAGAATGCCAACTTCATCCACCAGACAATGCAGCATGGCTGAGTCAGCATTTTTACGGCCGCCCGATTTGAAGATATTCAGCAGGTTAATATAGATCATCGACTTAACCAGCACATCGGTACCGTTCGAACCCACGTTCGCCAGGCGGCTGACCCAGTTGGTATCATTTTCGTTTTCACAAACGCGAAACTCCAGGTCCAACGCATCTTCGAGCCGCAGCACCTTGCTCTTCATCTGTCCCATTTGAGCCAGCAGTTGCTCCAGCAATTCAACCGCCTTTTCATCGTTGCTGTTCCCTCCCTGATTAAACAGATTCAATTCTCCAAAGTTCATTGCATGCTCAGACTGAAAGGCACAGATTTCGCGTAGGACTTGAAAAATGCGGTCACTGCTTTCCTGTAGACGCATTTCAATACTGCGCACCACGCCCACAAAATTCGACTTTCGGAAATCATCGTTGATTTTCCGGATAATCCCCTGCACTTCGCCCTCTTTCTTCAGCAGCTGCGTGGTATCGCGCACAATGCCGTCCAGCACCATGGAATACTTTTTCGTGACTTCTGTCTTCAGCGTCACGATCCGCTGTTCCCGGATAAAGGCGGTTACATGCTCGGCAAAACTGCGGAAGGCTGCATCGCCCGCCAAACGCACCTCAAAATCCAGACAGTTATTTTCGCTGAACCGCCCGGAAAATGCCGTGATCCGATCACGTAGCAACCGGTCTTTTTTATCAAACTCCAGCGCAAGACTCTTGAGGGTACCGATCCATCGGATGCATTCCGCGCCATCCGATCGGTCATGATGCTGAATATAGGCTTCGTAGTCGCGGAATAATTCTTCAGACTGAAATGCCTTGAAAGCGGTCCGTTCAGCATCCACCGCTTTTCTTTCCTGCCGTAAAACAGCCAACCGATCCACCATCACCTGAAGTGCTTCGTTTTCCTGCCGAATCCGGCGTTGATGCAATTGATCGCGATGCTCAATCTCATCTTCCAGCCGCTTGCGCTCCCGTTGAAATTCTTCTAAACGATCGATCCACTCGCGCCGATCTTTCTCGTAGCCGTAGATGGTTTCGCGCGACGCCTCGATCGCTTCCAGCTTCTGGCTCACCAATTCAACCTGCTGCTCCAGATTGGCCACCTTATCGGCATCCACCCCCTGTCGGCGGAGCTGTTCCTTCCGCTCGGTTTGCAGGGCGTCCCGCCGTTCTTCCAGCCATATTTTCTGTTCGGCAACCACGCGTTCAACCGCTTTTTCACGCGCTGCGATCTGTTTGGAAAATCCATTGCTCTGCCGACAATAATCGTTTTCCAGAGCTTGGAAAGCGGTCGCCCGCTGTGCATTCCGCTGCTCAATCAACGCCGCCAATTCCTCCTGTTGTAGCCGGAGCTGGCTTTGACGCTGCTCTAGTTCATTAATTTTAACTGCTTTTTCAGCAACAGCCCGCTCCTTGAGTTCCTGCAAGGCAATTGTATTTTTTTCCAGATCCCGCTCCAGCATGAACAGGTTGTTTTCCTCCTGTTTCGCCAGCTCCTGCTGCTCGCGCACTTTGCGGTTATACTGCTGAACCAGTTTATCCTGTTCCGTCTGGTTCTGTTGGACTTGCTGATCGATCTGCTTCGATACTGAAGTCAGTGCCTGTTCGGTTTCCTTCAGCTCCTTCTCAATGACCGCGCGCGAAAGCGCTTCCGACTCCAAATGGCCCAGCTGCAGATCAACGCCATACAACGAATGGCCTTCTCCCGGCATCGGCTCAAGCCGGGCATCCAATAAAAGGTCGCGACGCGCCACACGCCCGATCGTCTTTCCCCAATCCGGCGCCTCGCGTTCCAGATAGTCCAGCAACGAACCCTCCAGCTGTTCCAGTTCCGCGCGCAGTCGATCCCGTTGAGCAAGGTGGTTTTCCCGCTTTGCCAACAGCGGAGCCAGCTGCTTTTCTCCGTAGGCTTCCGCCAGCCGCTGTTTGTCGTCCGCTTCCCGGCTCAATTCCTTTGCCTGGCGTTGTGCCGATTTTCCGGCCTCCTCCGACCGAATTTTCGCCTGGTTCAACGTCTGATGCGTTTCGAGCAAAGCCGACCGCTCCGTCTCAAACATCGGCATTCGGTCCACGGTCCGCAGTTCAAACTCGAGCTCGGTCAGCCGGGCTTTTACATCAGTCAGTTCCGTCTGGTGCGGCTCAATCTGCTCTGCAAATCGTTGCTTCAGTTCACTTCGTTCGGTTTCATAGGCCGCTCGAGCTTCACTCTCCTCGTCCCGCATCCGGTCTTTAAATTCGCCTAGCTCCTGCCGCGCCTCCCGAACCTGTACCTCTGCCTGATGCTCCAGCCGCTCCAGTGCCAGCGAAAACTGCTGCTCCTGAAACTGCAGTTCAGAGGTCAGCAACTTAAGCTGCTGTTCCAGCTGTTCTTTTTCGCGGCGGTATTCCGGGGCGTTGCCCGCTTCTACCATGAGGGCATCGATATTTTTCTGGGCATATTCGCGCTTCAACCGGTTGGCCCGGGCAATGTTGTCCTTCACCACCGAGAGCCGATTCTGAAGCCGATCCAATTCCGTTTTAAACTGCGCCTTGAGCTGCGCCAGCTTTGTCCGCTGTTCCTGTTCGGCCTCTTGAACCTCCGCACATTCCGCCTCCAGCTTCAGTACCCGCTCGCGCGCCCGATTATAGGCCGCGCCAATTTTCCAGGCCGCTTCCCGTTCTTTAGCCTCCAGTTCGAGTACCGCCGCATGCTCGGCAACAATGCGCTCGGCCGTTGATTCGTTCTGCAGAAAAATCGTCACATCCGCGTAATGACTTCGTGCCGTCTCCAGATGGTGGCGGTTGGCTTCCAGATTAATTTCAACCGCGTCCTCGCTCAGCGAATCAATGATGGTTTTCTTGATATAATCTCCATCCAGATTGGCATTCAGGAAAATATTCGAAATGGTGCGCGGAATGGTGCTGTAGGAAGGGTTGTGCATCAACGCATAGCGTCGCATCGACCGATCCGCGCCATACAAAATATCCCGGTATTGCGTGAATTTATAGACGGGGCGTTCCACCTTAAAGCCCAGCTCCGCCGCTTTGGCCAACACCTCGGCTTCACCGCGCGCGGCACTACCGTCAATCGCCAGTTCCGCCGAAAAAGCGCCGTCCACAAAGCGGAAACAGAGGCGGTTCTGCCGTTTATACAGCCAAACACAAAACCGGCGCCCGCCCGCCTGCACCTCATAAAATATGTAGGAATCCGCAAACGGGAAATAATAGTCCGCAAACGCTTTCTTCTCGCGGGAGATCCCCAGCTTCCGGGCATCCGCATTATAGAAAAAAAGAATCGCCCGCAACAGCGTACTTTTCCCCGTACCCTGTGTACCGATAAAATGAACATGGCCATCCAATTCAATCTCGCGATACCGCACATTCGCACTATTCACCAACACCATCCGCCGCAATTGGTTCATTTTTTAACCTCTATATTTGGAAAACACGGCACAGAGCGCCCTGCTATGTAGAACGGTGCTCCGCGCCGTTTACTTTGCAAATCCATACCCCTCGATTTCGAGGGAGTTCGTGGAGGCACCTTCCCTAACCCGTCGAATTCGGCGGGTTTAATTATGGCGAATTCGCCATAATTAAAATCCAGATTGTGAATCTGCTCCCCTATCCCCAGATATTTCACCGCACTCACCCTGCCCCCTCGTCCTCATCCGCAATGCTCACCGCCATCACCATCTGCTCCATATAGTCCCAAGCATCGAGAATCTTCCAGATCTGACCGGCCTCGTTTTCGAGTTCAATGAAGCCCTCCCGCTTCAGCTCGGCAAACAAGGCATCGAGCTGCTCGGCATAATTTTTCTTCCCGGCCCCGCGCTGCAATGCAGCGAGCTGATCCTTCAGCGAACTGTTAATGTCGATCTGCCCGGCAATGTCGTGCGGCGAAAGACGCGCCCCACGGCAAAGGTCTTTGCGGTAGGTGGTGAAAAAGGCCAATATGTCCAACCAGCGCAAGGCCCGGACAATCTTGTTTTCCTTTTTCTGCTGATCCTCTTTTTCGCGCGAAAAATAGTAAAAGCCGTTTCCCGTCTCCAACCGGTAGCCGATCTCCGAAAAGGTCTCCGTCAGCTGCTCCTCATGCTCTTCCACATATTGGAAAAGGTAACGGTCCGACGCCGTCACCGCATTCGAGCAGATAAATCCGCCCCGGCTCAACGCCTCAAAAACGTCCGCGGTCTTGCTCATTTCTGACGCTCCAAAAATTTATGCAGCTTTCTGCAGGTTGCATCGTAGGATCGCTCTTCGGCTTCTGTACGGAGGTGCCGACAAAGCATGCCGCCCTCTTCTTCCACCGACTCCCGCAAAACAGCTGCCGGATCACGATCATGTTCTTAACTCCAATTTACAGATCAAATAGCTCCGGCTGAACCTTCCGCTCTTCCTCCCGTTTTTTTTCCTGGGCTTCCTGCCGCTTTCGTCGCTGTTCTGCCTCTGCCTTCTGTTTTTTTTTCAACTTTTCCTGAGCACGCAAATGCAGTACTTCTTCGAACTCGCGTGATTCCTCTTCATCCATCGATGAGATTTCTATGGGCCTCTCTATGCTGATCATCCCATTCGAAAGCTCGACAAAGTGCGGCATGCTGTTCAGGACATCGGGCATACTGAAAAGCGGATGGCCATGATGAAACCCCAGGGCCCGCTCAATTTTCGTCGCTTTTTGGGTAACCGTGGATCGGTTGCAATCTTCAAAAAAAGTAAAAAAATCATCGCGAGAAAGACTCAACCCCGATGGACTTCCTCCATCCAATAGAAAATTCATCCGACAGAAAGCGTATGCAATTCCTGCGGCCCACAAGTCCGGATCTCCGCGCGTTAAATTCAATGCACCGCACTCTATTGCAGCCTCAAAGATCTCGGCCAATGGTTCCTCGGCCTCCATATTAAGAAACTCATCGCAAAAACCTCTTAAACTAATCTCAACCAAAGCTAATTTTGCTTCCTTTTTATTCATATTCACCCACTTTCTTTCCGAAAATTACAGCCACTTCAAGTCCGTCTATTGCCCGCGTTTCATCCGGGAACTCCAACCGGTAGCCGATCTCCGAATAAGTCTCGGTCAGCGGCAGTTGTAAAGAAATCCTTTACAACTGACTTCTCGCGCAACTCTTTCTCTTCCAATATATTTATACTATGTGAGTTGATATTTTGCTTGGAAATGGAAAACGTTCCACAACCTGAGCCTGACTCAGCCAGACATTGCCGTCACGGGCATACAGCGCAATATTCGCCTTCCCGTAGGTCGTCTTATACATGATTAAATTAGATTCATTCATATCTCGATTTCCATTCGCAAAACAGGCTTTCAATGCAACATATTAAAAGGCATATTTAAGCCATGAAAACGCTGGCAGAACATAATCCTTACCTTAGCAACACCGAACTGCGACATCGTATGGTTTCGGAGAGTGTGCGAGAATCCTCGATTTTCGAAGGAGCAAAATGTTTTCACTCTTCCAGCTCTCCCAAGCGATCTTCGACGCAGCCTCTAAAAAAATCTGCCAAAAGCTGATAATCTTGGGCGTATCCTCGAATTACTGCATTCAGATAATCAGATTTCCGCTTAACCGATCCCTTGCCTGAAAAATTATAGCGCGGCATAGGATAACCCGCCTGCAAAAACATGAGGTCAGCCAGCCAGCGGGCTAGGCGCCCATTTCCCTCACGAAAGGGATGCACCAGCAACAATTCTGCATGAATCGCCGCTACCTGCTCAGATACAAGCTTTAACCCAAGGGCCCGACATGGTGTCAATTTCACAAAAAACTCATCCTCCAGCCACGCCATATTCTGAGGAACTCTGAACGCAGGCGGCCAGCGAAAGTTTCCTTTTTGCATTTCAACCGTTCGATAACGACCGGCCCAAGCATAAATCCCTCCCAGCCAATCTCGATGCATTTGGCAAATCAACTTCGCAGTGAATACGGTTTCATCAGTAATGATCTCAAAATAGAGTTCTTCTGCCGCAATCAAAGCATCAGCTTCCGCCTGATCCATCTCAGTCTTTTTCTTAATCCCCTTTAAATTTACTAGAACGCGTTTTTGAGATCCAGGTTGCCATTCTCCCTCTATGCCAGTGCTATGATATCGCATCATGATGCAAGCCTCCCCGCTTTCCGAAAATTACAGCCACTTCAAGACCGTCGACTTCCCGCGTTTCATCCGGGAACTCCAACTCGGCGGCAAAGCGCGAGGCGAGCTGGCAAAAGATGCTGATGCGCTGCGGTTCCTGAATCGGTTCAGAAAAGTTATGCTCCATCACAAAGGAAAACAGGTCACCGTTTCGCTTAAGGAACATATTTTTCAGCGCAATCAGGTTAATCGTCTGTTCCGTCAGCTCTTCGCCAGACAGCGCCGACGGAGGCATTTCTCCGGCCCGGTTCGCCGCCAGCATCTTCCGATGCTTTCGCCGCTGTTTGACCTTCAGCACCAGCTCCTGCATCGACTCTTCCTGCTGGAGATCCGCAATCGAAAGGCGCGACCGAAGCGGTTCAGCTTTGGTGAGCGGCAGGTCGTTGTTCGTTGTGGCGAGCTGATAAAAGTTGGTCTGTTGTCGCAGGTAGTGTTTATCCCGCAGCACCTTTAAACGCAGCACCTTGTCCACCACCGCCACCCGTTTTTCAATGTGGTTCAGGTAGGCGATAATCTGATGCTGCACCTCAATCAGATTGTGCCGGCTTTCCCGCAGCATCACGCGCAAACGATGCATAATCTGGAGTAGCTCCTCATCGGAAGCCGATCGAAAAAACAGATCGTCCTCCAACATTTTTTCCACCGCCCGGATCACGCCTTCCAATGCATCGCGCTGCGACCGGATATCTTCGAGTTTATCACGCTTCAGCTCAAAATTGCTTTCTGTTTTGTAGGTCTCCTCCATGTTATTGCGCAGCGTTTTCACATTCATTGCGGCAATACGGAGAATTTCGCGCAGGTGCTTTTTGATCCGGAATAGATAGCGTTCCTTTTTGATGCCCTGTTGCTCTTTCAGAAAATAGGCCTGCAGCTTTTTGAGTTCATCGAGGTTTTCCTGGATGTAAAGCACATGGACCGTCTCATCGACCTCCATATACTCCGCCAGAAAATCCTGCAGTCGCGACTCAAGCTGAACCGCGCCATGATTTTGCACCAGCAGATCATACGCCGCCAGCCGATCCAGCCGATCGGCCTTCCCCTCCACCAGTTCCAGCACGGCATCTGCTGAGATCGTTGACATCCGATGCTCAAAAAGAGAAGCCAGCAACCGCCGATGTTGATACAGCTCGTTAAGCAATTCTTCTATTTTATCGTATTTCGGCATGTACACCTGCTCCAGCGTGAACGCAAAAAATACGGTACCCCGAACCACACAACCAGACTTTTTTCACCTTGCACGATCATCCGTCGCACGACATTCAGCCATGAAAATAATCATGAGCAAGACAATCTGGGTGGTGAAAAATTCTGAATTTTCGGTTGTCGCTTAACACTGTTGCTACATACCGCCTCATGGAAAACAGATCTGCACGACCATTTCATTCACATAAAAATAAAACTTGCCCAAATCTGATTTCTTATACATTGTACCTCTATGCATTGATCTAGGAGGTAAGAATGCAACTATCCAAGGAACTGGTGGCCGCAAGTGCAACGCCCCTTATTTTATCCGTGTTATCGCAGGGCGAGAGCTACGGATACGCCATCATCAAAAAAGTAGCCGACCTCACCAACGACGAGGTCCAGTGGAGCGACGGCATGCTTTATCCCGTATTGCATCGCCTAGAAAAACAGGGGTACATCGTTTCGGAATGGAAAAAAGCCGATACCGGCAGAAGGCGGAAATATTACCGACTCGAGCCCGGCGGCGTCACTGCCCTCAAAGAAGAAAAGAAAAAGTGGACCATCATGAATAATGCACTTTCAACCCTCTGGGAGGAAAAACCATGTTTGATCTAAATACCGCCATTGAAAATTGGAAAAACCAGTTCAGCGAAAAAGGGGCCTTGAAAAAGGAGAATATCGAAGAGCTCGAATCGCATGTATTGGATGAAATGGATACCCTGCAGCACAAAGGATTATCCGCCGAAGAATCCTTTATTGTGGCCGCCAAACGAATGGGTTCAGAGCAAACGCTGACTGAAGAATTCGGCAAAGTGAATGTTCAGGCCGTTTGGACGCATCGACTCGCCTGGATTTTTTTGGGTTCCATAATTTGGGGTATGATTAATAGTTTAGGTAATCTTCTTTATAATACTACGTTCTTGTCATTGAGTTTCACATCTCTTGCCGATGTATGGATAGTTAGTCTGAGTATTTTTGTCTATGTTGCCTATGCAGCATTAATCGTCTTCATGGCTCGAAAAATGATCGAAGGATCTAGACTGACTCGACGTCTCTCTTCGCTTAAACGGTGGGGCATCTTTGCGGTATTATTTCTATGCCCAAAGTGTATTGGGCTACTTAACTCACTCATTCCACCATACATGATAAAAGCCGTGAACAATAACCCAGAATATCCGTTCGCATATGCTATATCCCTCTCTATACACACAGTCATTCGGCTACTTATCGGGCTTGGTGTTGTTTATTTTACAGCACGATATTTCAGTAAAAACAGGGATCAAACGTTGGCTTAAATACTGCAGACAGGGTCACTAACCCTGCTCTAGCTCTCCCTTTTCCACTTGCCCCCTTCTGCGCAAACACGCACCATTCCGGGTAAATGTAAGGGAGAGCTGAATGAGCAAAACGATCTGGGCGCCGTGGCGCATTGAATATATTCTGAGCGACAAAGAAGGCGGCTGCTTTCTCTGCAACATGTTCGACGCAGAAAACGACCGCGAGAATCTGCTGCTGAAACGCGGGAAAACCGTTGCCGTCGTCATGAATCGCTATCCCTACAACAGCGGGCATTTGATGGTTACGCCCTACCGCCATCTCGAAAACCTAAAAGATCTCACCCCTGAAGAACGCCTCGAAATCGCCGACCTCACCATCGAAGCCGTTGAAATTCTGAAGGCGGAACTGAAACCCGACGGGCTGAATCTGGGCTATAATCTCGGCGAAGCCGCCGGCGCCGGGTTGAAAGACCACATTCACCAGCACATTGTTCCGCGCTGGAGCGGCGACACCAATTTTATGCCCGTGCTGGCCAATACCCGTGTGATGCCCCAGGCGCTCGAAGAACAATACGATGTCCTCTACCCTCTCTTCAATCCATAGAAAAGGAATGGCCACAAAGAGGCACAAAAATCACGAAGACAGAATATATTGTCTTTGTGCATCTTGTGCCTTTTCGTGGCTATAAAAACCCATGCACCGCACTGACCTACTTTCCAAACTTCGGAACTATCGGAAACGCTGGCTGGCCGAAACCGACATGGCCGACCGGCTCATCGATTTTGTTGAAACCCACCCCGACTGCTTTAAGCGGACCCTGCGTGTCGGCCATATTACCGGCTCCGCGTGGGTGGTGAACAAAGCCGGAACGCACGTGCTGCTCACCCACCACAAAAAACTCAACATGTGGCTGCAGCTCGGCGGGCACGCCGACGGTAATTCCGACATTCTCGATGCCGCCCTGCGCGAAGCCGTCGAAGAATCCGGCATACAAACCCTGGAAGCGGTCAGCAACGAAATCTTCGATATTGATATTCACCTGATTCCCGCGCGTAAAACCGAACCCGCTCACCTCCACCACGACATCCGCTTCGTTTTCCAATGTCTGGAAATCGAGGATTACGTCGTCAGCGATGAATCGCACGACCTCGCGTGGGTCGAAATCGAATCCTTGGAAAATTATACCACCGAAACATCCATGCTGCGGATGAAGGAAAAGTGGCTTAACCGATGAATAAACATTTCCAGGAAATCACCCTGAAGGCCACGGGAGCTTCGGCCCTGACTGAATCCGAAGTGATCCAGAATCTGTGGAGCGGCTACGGGAAAATTATCCGTTGCGGTTTGGAATATCCGGTAGGGACGGACCGCCGGGCCGTCCACACCTCGGAGCGGCGCGCTCGGCGAGCACGCCCTACCAGTGTTGTGGTCAAACACGTGCACTGGCCAACGTCGGACAACCACCCGCGCGGCTGGAACACCGGGCGATCGCACGAGCGCAAAGTAAAATCCTATCAAGTGGAAACCGCCTTTTATGAACAGTGGGCCGACCGCTGTGATGATTCGTGCCGGGTTCCCGCATGTTTTGCACTCGAGACACATGGCGATGAAGTGTTTATGGTTTTGGAAGATCTCGATGCCGCCGGTTTTCATCTTAGAAAAAACCATGTTTCTTCAGCGGACATCGAAGCGTGCCTTTCCTGGCTCGCCAACTTTCACGCTGAGTTTATGAATGAGGAACCTTCCAACCTTTGGAAAACCGGAACGTACTGGCATCTCGAAACGCGGCCCGATGAATTGCAGGCACTGAATGATGCCGAATTGAAAAACGCGGCCGAAGCCATCGACCGTAAATTGAATAAATCCCCTTTCCAGACCTTGGTGCACGGCGATGCCAAACTGGCCAATTTCTGTTTTGCGGAAAACGGGGACGTTGCAGCCGTCGATTTCCAGTATATCGGCGGCGGATGCGGCATGAAAGACGTCGCTTATTTTATCAGCAGCTGTCTTTCGGAAGATGAATGTGAAAAACAGGAAACCGAGCTTCTGGACTTTTATTTCCACGGTTTGGAAAAAGCGCTGCGTAAGCGTGGAACACAACTCGACTTCCAATCATTGGAAAACGATTGGCGTGCGTTGTACCCTGTGGCATGGACCGATTTTTTTCGGTTCCTGCAGGGCTGGAGCCCGGGGCACTGGAAAATTCATGCCTATAGCAAACGGCTAACGAATGAAGTTCTGGAGATCCTATGAAACTGACGACCGAAGACCTGCACGACCTGTGTGATGCGGCCATTCATGCCGCCACAGAAACAGGCCATTATATTTCCGAAACGCGGCCTTCCAACGTAGAGCACAAAGGCCATGGCGGATCGCTGGCCACCGAGGTGGTAACGGAGGTCGACCGCGAAAGTCAGAATCGAATTCTGAAAATTCTGGAGCCGACGTTTGAATCATATGATCTGGGCCTGCTGACCGAAGAGAGCCCGGATGATGGAAGCCGATTAGAAAAAGACTATTTTTGGTGTATCGATCCCATCGATGGAACCCTCCCTTTTATTGAAGGAATTCCCGGCTACGCGATTTCGATTTCGTTGATTTCCAAAGAGGGGGTTCCGTTTATCGGCGTGGTCTATGATCCCTGGGAGCATACGCTCTATCATGCGATTCGTGATGAAGGTGCATTTAAAAATGAGGCCCCTTGGGTCATTAAAAACCAGAACTCGGATCTCACCATTTTTACGGATCGCAGCGAGGCGGAAGCGGCGCGTTTTAAACCCATGGCGGAAGCCATTGGCGGAACCTGGGGAACGTATGGCGGCGGGGTGATGAATGCCCTCTGGTGCCTGGAGCATGCACCGGCGTGCTATTTTAAATTTCCTAAGGCAGGAAATGGCGGCGGATGTTTTTGGGACTTCGGGGCCACCGCCTGTATTTTTCATGAAATGGGTGGATGGGTTTCGGATATCAGAGGTAAGCCACTGGAATTGAATCGAGCGGATGCTGTATATTTGAGCCATTGCGGGGTACTCTTCTCCACCGATCATGAGGTAGCGAAACAGATCATTAAACTTCAGGAGAAGATGATATGAAAATCTTACTGGCTGCACTGCTGCTCACCGGAACGACGCTGGCTCAGGAATGGGAAACGCTGAACACCGAGGGCAAACCGAACAAACGCCACGAAGCGGCCTTTGTTGAGTTTGAGGGTGAGTTTTATCTGATGGGCGGACGCCGTATTCAGCCGGTAAATATTTTTAATCCTGAAACCAAAACCTGGCGCAATGGTGCCAAGCCGCCAATCGAAGTTCATCATTTTCAGCCGGTGGTGCATGGCGATAAAATCATGATTATCTGTGCCATGACCGGAAAATATCCAAATGAAACCGGGCTCGAAAACATTCTGATCTATGAGCCCAAAAAAGACCGGTGGAGCTGGGGCGATGAGATTCCTGAAAAACGGCGGCGCGGGTCTGCAGGCGTGGTCAATGTGGATGGAAAACTTTATATCATTGGCGGGATCGTTCGCGGCCATATGGGCGGCTACGTCGACTGGGCAGATCTCTATGATCCAAAAAACGGCGAGTGGACCAAACTTAAAAATGCCAAACATAAGCGCGACCATTTTCAGGCCACATACCTCGACGGAAAAATCTATGCGGCCGGTGGACGGACCACCTCGAAGGAAACCGGGAAGGTGTTTGATCTGACGGTTCCAGAAGTCGATGTCTATGACATCAAGACCGGAGCATGGTCTGTGCTTAAAGATGACCTCCCCACCCCGCGCGCAGGGAACTCCACACTGGCCGTAGGTCAAGATGTCGTGGTGGCCGGCGGGGAAAGCGGCGGAAATAAAAAGGCGCATGATGAAGTGGAAGCCTGGGACACGCTGAAGGAAGAGTGGAAAGATTATCCTTCATTGAAGCAGGGACGGCACGGCACCGGACTGATTCTTCATCAAAACTGTATCTACACCTGCTCCGGCTCCGGGGGCCGCGGCGGCGGGCCTGAACTCGAAACCATCGAACGCTTAAAATTGAAATGAGGTAGAGCACGCGTCCCGCTTGCTCAAATGTGAACGGTAAACAAGCGGGACGCTTGTTCTACTTTTAAGATCGGAGCTTCTAAATGTTTAAACAATTAATCTCGGCAATCCTTATGACAACAATCGCAACAGCACAACATGATCCCTTCCAATGGCTGGAAGAAATCGACGGAGAAAAACAGCTGGCCTGGGTCGAGGAGCAAAATGCGATTACACTCAATGCGCTGACGAATCATCCGAAGTTTACTTCGGTCTATGAAAAGACGTTGGAGATTATGAATTCCGATGCGCGCATTCCCTATCCGGGACTGCGTGGCGAATTTGTTTATAATTTCTGGCAGGACCAAACCTACCCGCGCGGCGTGTGGCGCAGGACGACGTTGGAAGAATACCGAAAAGAAAATCCAGCGTGGGAAAATATGCTGGATATCGCAAAACTCGCCGACAAAGAAGACGAGTCTTGGTCCTATAAAGGCGTCGATGTGTTGACCCCGGATTATGACGTCGCTTTAGTCAAACTTTCCCGCGGCGGTGGCGATGCGGTCGTCGTGCGCGAATTTGATATGAAGAGAAAGGCCTTTATCGAAGATGGCTTTAAACTGGATGAAGCCAAAACGCGGGTATCGTGGCTGGACCGCGATACCCTGCTGGTGGGTACTGACTTTGGCGAAGGTTCGATGACCTCGTCCGGGTATCCGCGACAGGTAAAAAAGTGGAAGCGCGGCACACCGTTGACTGAAGCGGAACTTATTTTTGAAGGTAAAAACGAGGACGTAGCGGTCGGTGCATTTGTGCAGGTGACGGCTGATCGGAAGTACACCGTGGTATATCGGAATATCTCTTTTTATGAGTCGGAATATTACGCCTATGAAAACGGCAAGCTGATCAAATTGGATCTTCCGCTCGATGCGGATCCGTCCGGATTTTTTAAGGGCCACCTTTTGGTCAGGCCGAAAAAAGAATGGAAAACGAAAGGCCAGACCCTGGCGTCGGGATCGCTGGTCGCGCTCGATTATGTAATCCTGCTGAAGGGCGAGCACAAGGCGCACGTTCTGTTCCAACCTTCGGAAAAAGACAGCCTCGGCGATGTATCGTTCACGAAGAACCAGGTGCTGATTCGGATATTCAAAGGCGGGCGTTTTGACGAACTCGATTTCCAAACCTTGGAAAACGGAGAATGGAAAAAGCAGGAAGCGGATGTGCCGGAATACGGCACCCTATCCGTCATTTCCGCCGATGATTTTTCCGACCGTTTTTTTCTCTCCTATGAAAGTGCTCTTTCACCGAGCAAACTGATCTTTTATACTCAGGCGGATGCTGAACCGGTCGACATGAAAAGCATGCCTGCCTTTTTTGATGCTTCGAAATTTGAAGTTAAACTGCACGAGGCCATTTCCAAAGACGGGACCCCAATCCCCTATTCCGTGGTTTTTCCAAAGACTGGAAAAATGGATGGATCGACCCCGACCCTGCTTTATGGTTATGGGGGGTTTGAGATTTCGCTCCGTCCATCCTATTCACCGGTCATGGGTGCAACGTGGCTCGAAAATGGCGGTGCGTTTGCAGTCGCCAATATCCGTGGTGGCGGCGAGTTTGGTCCGGCGTGGCACGAGGCGGCGCGAAAGGAAAATAAACAGAAATCCTACGACGATTTTATCGCAATTTCCGAAGACCTGATCAAACGCGGGTATGCATCACCCAAAACACTGGGCATTCAGGGTGGCAGTAATGGCGGATTGCTGGTCGGTGCGGTGACCATGCAACGACCGGAACTTTATAGCGCAGTCGTTTGCGAAGTCCCTCTGCTCGATATGAAGCGCTATCACAAGCTGCTCGCCGGTGCGAGCTGGATGGCGGAATACGGCGATCCGGATAATCCGGAGGAGTGGAAATTTATCAGCCCATATTCGCCCTACCAGAATATTTCAAAAGATCGGAACTATCCCAAAATGCTCATCAAAACCACCACGCGCGACGACCGGGTACATCCGGGCCACGCGCGCAAGATGGCCGCAAAGCTCGAAGCGATGGGTCATCCGGTTTTCTATTTTGAAAATACCGAAGGCGGCCACGGCTCCGGCGTCACCAACGAGCAGCGCGCCAAAGCTAACAGCCTGAGTTATGTCTATCTGCTGAAGATGTTGAAAAAATA
>JGI12210J13797_10641678_pt1 | contig 17269 bp, 14 predicted proteins | sample ElkSlonscriptome_3_FD_13797 | JGI IMG/M metagenome (IMG submission 13797)
CTCTACAAAAAAATTCTCAGTATCTCCAATCAGTAAAGGAAAATGAAGAAAATACTTCTAGCCTCTCTATTCTGTTCAGTTCTCGGTTCAGGAATGGCTCAAGACGATCTCCAAGTCAGAGGTAATTTCTCAATAGAGGGTCAATACTACCAAGAGGATAGTGCCATTTCAGCAGTAGTACCCGATGAACAAATAGCACTTCAAGGTTTCGGTAATATCATCTTAACCAAAGGGAAGTTCGAGACAGGTGTTCGATTTGAAACGTACGTACCCGCTTTCGTAGGATATCCCGCGGGTGCTGCTTGGAACGGAACCGGCTTGGGTTATAGATATGCCAAGTACAATGGCGATAAGATCGAAATTACCGTAGGAAATTTCTACGAGCAATTTGGCTCAGGCCTCATTTTGAGAACTTGGGAAGATCGCGGGTTGGGTGTGGATTATGCATTAGACGGTATTCGAGTTGTTGCGCGACCATTTGATGGCGTCACCGTTAAAGGTCTTTATGGAAAGCAGCGGTTTAACTTTGACGATGGCTTGCAGAATGGAGACGGCATTGTTCGGGGCGGAGACGTGGAATTCCACTTAAATCAACTTTTTGACTCCATAGTCGACTTCAAGGGGCAGTGGTTTATCGGAGGAAGCTTTGTAAGTAAATACGAAGCAAACCGCAGCTCAACTTTTGACTTTCCCGAAAACGTAGGTTCCGGAGCCGCCAGGTTAAGGTATCAGAGAGGGGGATTTCAGTTTTCCGGTGAGTATGCTTATATCTCCCAGAATCCAAGTAAGTCGAATTCGCAAATCGTGGATATTCCCGATACGCTCAGCCCTTCGACGGGTATTTTTCAATTCGGACAAGCACTTCAAGCCACCACGTCTTATTCTCAACGCGGTTTCGGAGTATCCTTGACTGCCAGTTCTTTGGCAAACATGGCATTTCAAAGTCAGCGGGGCGCCGATGCTTTCGATTCTTGGATCAACTACCTGCCTCCCACATCGGTACTGCAAACAACTTTACTGGCCCAGTTCTATCCTTATGCTACCCAGCCAAACGGGGAAACCTCTTTTAGAACAGACCTCTTTTACACCATTCCGAAAAAGAGTCTCTTGGGCGGTAAATACGGAACAAAGATTGAGCTGAGCTACACTCAAGTTCAGTCTCCCGACTTTCCTACCGTAGACGGTTTTGACGTAAATCGAAAAGGGATTCAGCCAAACTTATTTACGTGGGGCGAAGACACTTACTACGCCGACTTCAATGCCAAAATCACGAAGAAAATTTCCAAAAAGTTCAAGGGAAGCCTGTTCTACATGAATATCCAATATGACAATGATGTCATCCTCGGAGCTTATGATTATAATGATGTAGCTGCTAAGGGAAAAATATATGCTGATTTGATCGCTTTTGAAGGAGACATAAAACTGAAGAAAGGTCATAATTTCAGGTTTGAATTACAGGCTCTTTTCACCGATCAGCACTTGCAAGATTGGTTTGCAGTTGTTACTGAGTATACGATCTCACCGCATTGGTTCTTCTCTGCGATTAATCAGTACAACTACGGCAACGCGGACGGAGATAAATTTAATTTTCCGGTAGTATCTGCCGGATACATTGACGGTGGAAATCGTTTGTCTTTCAGTTACGGCCGGCAAAGAGCGGGCGTATTCTGCGTCGGTGGTGTTTGCCGAGTAGTTCCGGCGTCAAACGGGTTGACCGTTACCTTAACTTCAAGCTTTTAGTCATGAGAAAATCATTCGTCTTTCTTCTCTCGTTATTGCTAGTTGCGCTTATTGCATGCGACAAAACGGACGAGCCGTACATTGATTCAGGCAATACAGTTGAGCTCATAGGAGTAATCGACTATGGCTCTGACTATTTTGAAAACTATGAGTCAACCGTATTATTGGAAGATTTCACGGGATATCGTTGCACCAATTGTCTCCCTGCCATAGAAACAGCCGAAAACCTTCAAGAAATCTGGGGCGATAGACTGACAGTCGTTGCCTACCATGTCACGTCTTTCTTTGCCGCCCCTTTACCAACGCCTGAACCACCGAATGGCGCGTTTGCTGAAGATTTTCGCTCTGATGATGGAACTGAATTGTTTGGGACGACCGGCATTCAAGGACTTCCCAATGGAATGGTCAATAGATTTGACTTTGGTACCGGTAGTTTACCCCAAGGAGCGGGAACTTGGGAAGAAAACGTTTCGGAGGAAATGAATAACTCTCCCGTTGCATTTATTGAATTGCCGGCAGACTCCGTTCAACTGGATGAACTAAACCTCGAATTTACCGTGACTTTTAGACCTTTAGAAGATATTGAAGGTGCGGTAAATTTAGTTCTCGGAATTTATGAAAATGGTTTAATCGAGGGGCAAAAGAATGGCGGTGAAACGATTTATCCATTCACTCATAATCATGTTTTCAGAAAAAACATAAATGGCGTTTTCGGTCAAGAAGTTCTTCCGTCTGAATTGGACTTTAATGAAAACGAAGCGATATTTTACAAATTTACCACGGAAATAAGCGACGAATGGAACCAAGACAATTGCTACGTTTTTGCATTTCTTCAAGATATAGAAACAGAAAAGATTCTGGCTTCAGCCAAGGTTCATTTTTGATATTTCTGGTATTTACTTCTCTTCTCAACCTCGACATGGATGCTCAGAAAGATAATGTCGACAAGAGATTCTCCTTCTTTGCGCAAGCGGGTTTGAACGCCAGCCAAGTTGGTGGTGATGGACTGCAGGGGTTTGACAAACTAAATCTTGCGGCAGGTATCGGCGTGCAACGTTTTATTAGCGAAAACTTTGATTGGCAGCTTGAAATGAACTTACTCCAAAAAGGAAGCAGGAAGGTAGCTGATCCCGATAACGGTGATCTTACAGAATACAAGATGGCTTTACTTTACGCTCAGGTACCGATTCTTTTGGAGTATAAATACAACGATAAAATCTCTGTAAAAGGCGGGCCCGGGTTTGGGTTTTTGTTGTCATCAGAAGAGACAGACTTTTTAGGGGAAGTACAAAATACTCCTGAGTTCAAAACACTTGATTTCTCGCTGATTCTTGCAGCAAATTATAAGTTGTCAGAAAGGATTGGAGCTGAGCTCCGATTTGATCAATCCCTCTTGCCAATACGCACAAGGGGAGATATTAACGTTCCAATTCTTCTTGGGTCACAATTTAATACCGCCTTGGGAATACTTCTTTCATATTCAATCAACTAACCCTAAGTGTATGCTTAACACTTTGATTCTCATTGAGCTAAAAAAATTGTTAATACGTCGAAAAGGAATATAACAACGACCAATATGTTCCGTTAAGTTCTTATCTTGAACAAAACCAAAAAACTAGGACATGTTGGAACTGAGTAAAAAAATCCTTCAAAAGGTAAGTTTCGATCGCAAACTCTTTCAGAAGGAACTCAGGAAATCCCTCAACTGGATAAAACCAAATGAGAGGGTTATCCTGAAAGCTTGGTGCCTGGCCACATTTGGCGCGGCATATCACGACGTGATTATGGAAGTATTTGAATCAACAATGGGCGCCTCTCTCTGAGGCGCTTTTTATTATGCTAAAAAAGACCTTGTTGCTCATTACTGCGGTTAAAAGCTCGACCCAAATGTGCATAGGCTGACTCAGTAGCTTGACGTCCCCTTGGAGTGCGCATCAAAAAGCCCTCTTGAATCAGAAAAGGCTCATACACCTCTTCGATCGTTCCGGAGTCTTCTCCAACAGCAGTCGCGATAGTCCCCAACCCAACGGGACCTCCTTTGAATTTATCGATGATTGTGAGTAGGATCTTATGATCCATCTCATCTAAACCATGTGTATCCACATCCAAGGCTTCAAGCGAGGATTGAGCAATGATCATATCGATCACTCCATCACCTTTTACTTCGGCAAAATCTCTCACTCGGCGAAGTAAGGCATTGGCTATTCTAGGAGTTCCTCTCGATCTTCGTGCTATCTCGTGCGCCGCGTTATTCTCAATTGGAATATTTAAGATCTCAGCACTCCTTTTCACGATTCCTGCCAGAATATCAGCGGTATAATAGCTAAGTCTGCTATTGATTCCGAAACGAGCTCTAAGAGGCGCTGTGAGCAAGCCTGAACGAGTAGTAGCACCGACCAGGGTAAATGGGTTTAACTCGATCTCTACCGACCTCGCATTCGGCCCTGTGTCTATTACCAAATCTATTTTGAAATCCTCCATTGCCGAATAGAGGTATTCCTCAACAATCGCTGAGAGCCGGTGGATCTCATCAATAAATAAAACGTCGTTCTCCTCCAAATTGGTAAGCAGGCCTGCCAAGTCTCCCGGTTTATCTAAAACGGGACCTGAAGTGACTCTTAGTCCTACACCGAGCTCTTGTGAAATAATGTTTGCGAGAGTGGTCTTACCTAAACCGGGGGGGCCATGCAAAAGGACATGGTCTAATGATTCACCCCTTCTCTTGGCCGCGGTGACAAACACCTGCAGATTCTCCAATACCTTATCCTGACCTTGGAAGTCTTGAAAAGCCTTCGGTCTCAGCACTCGCTCAATATCCGAATCTGTATATGAAGCTGAATCTCTTAAATCAAACTGATCTGACATATTAAACTCAAAGATACTGTGAATATGCAAAAAGGGCCCGCAATTGCGAGCCCTTCAATTCGATATAATATAAACAGTCTAATGCTCTTCTTCGTCATCCGTCAGAGGAACATTTTGCGGAACATAATCCAATTCTTTTCCTGGCTTACTGTAGTCGTAAGGCCATCTGTGTACTACGGGCAAAGCACCGGGCCAGTTTCCATGGAGATGCTCCACCGGAGTGGTCCACTCCAAGGTGTTCGACTTCCAAGGATTTTCAGAGGCTCTTTGACCTTTGAAAATGCTCCAGAAGAAGTTGAAGAGGAAGATTGCTTGTGCCGCGGCAGCAAAAATTGCAAAACCCGTTACGAGCACATTCAAATCATATACACCATCAAACATTGGATAATCCGTGTACTGATAGTATCGCCTTGGTGCTCCTGCCAAACCCACGAAGTGCATTGGGAAGAATACACCATAACCTCCGACAATTGTCATCCAGAAGTGCGCATAACCCAATTTCGAATTCATCATTCGTCCAAACATCTTTGGAAACCAGTGGTAGACTCCCGCAAACATTCCAAATATTGCCGAGAGACCCATCACGATGTGGAAGTGGGCGACTACGAAGTAAGTATCGTGTACGTTGATATCAAGAGCCGAATCGGCTAGAATAATACCGGTTAAACCACCTGTTACGAATGTGGATACCAAACCAATTGAGAAAAGCATGGCCGGTGTGAAGACCAAGTTACCTTTCCATATGGTAGTGATGTAGTTGAATGCCTTAACCGCTGAAGGGATAGCAATCAAAAGTGTTGTAAACACGAATACTGACCCAAGGAAGGGATTCATTCCCGACATAAACATGTGGTGTCCCCACACAATGAACGAAAGGAAGCCAATTGCCATAATCGAACCGATCATCGCTCGGTAACCGAAAATTGGTTTTCTTGAATTCGTAGCGATTACTTCTGAACTAATTCCCAAGGCAGGAAGCAATACGATGTATACTTCCGGATGACCGAGGAACCAAAATAAGTGCTCGTAGAGAATCGGGCTTCCACCAACAGGGTCAAGTGCTTCACCCGCAACGTAAATGTCACTTAAGTAGAACGCGGTTCCCATTGATCTGTCCATGATCAAAAGAAGAACAGCTGCAAATAAAACGGGGAATGAAAGCACTCCCAAAATAGCCGTAACAAAGAACGCCCAGATAGTCAATGGAAGTCTTGTCATTTTCATACCCTTCGTCCGCAAGTTCAAAATAGTTACGATGTAGTTCAAACTTCCCAACAGAGAAGAGGCAATGAAGATCGCCATACTTGTCAGCCAAAGAGTCATACCAAGTCCCGATGAAGGCATCGCCTGCGGCAGTGCACTTAGTGGTGGATAAATAGTCCAACCGCCACCCGCTGCACCTGTCTCTACAAAGAGTGATGAAACCATGATGATACTGGATGCCAAGAAGAACCAGTAAGAAAGCATGTTCAGGAATCCCGAAGCCATGTCTCTGGCACCAATTTGAAGTGGAATGAGCAGGTTACTAAATGTACCACTCAGTCCTCCTGTCAAGACAAAGAATACCATAATGGTACCGTGTATTGTCACAAGTGACAAATACATGTTTCGATCGAGAACTCCATCCGGTGCCCAACGATCTCCTAAAAAGTAGTTCAAGATCTCAAAGCTCTCCCCGGGCCAAGCCAATTGCAGTCGGAAGAATACCGACAACATCATGGCAATGATACCCATAAAGATAGCAGTGGTCAAGAACTGCTTACTGATCATTTTATGATCTTGTGAGAATACGTATTTACTTACGAAACTCTCTTTCTCGTGGTGGTGCTCATGCGAGTGAGCATGTGCCTCGTGTGCTTCTACAGTAGCTGACATAAGCTTCTAATTTCAATTTTTTTCGGCCAGTTGGCCATCTTCTTCTACAACTTTATCTTCTTCACTTTCTTCAGTGGCCTTCAAACTTTCAGGCTCAACAAAGGGTTTTTGTTCATCAAGCCATTTCTGAAAGTCTTCCTCTGACTCAACGACGATGTTCATCTGCATGTTGTAATGCGCCGAACCGCATACTTTGTTACAGAGCAATATATAATTGAACTCTGCATCATCCAAAATTGTTCGCATGGAGTCCGTTGTAATAATTGGCTTGTATGCAAATTTTGTGGTCATACCTGGAACAGCGTTCATCTGTGCTCTGAAATGAGGCATGTATGCCGAGTGTATAACATCACGTGAGTTGATGTTGAAAGACACATCTCTTCGGATGGGTAAATGAAATTCTCCTTTCACAATAATATCGTCGTAAGCCGTTGAGAAATCTCTATCGCTGTCTTTGAACTTAAGAATTCTGGCAATCTGACGTTTATATGCTCCTATTCTATCCTCAAGGTCTTCCACCTTAGAATCAGGCATGATCTCGTTAGCGAGCTTATTCTCTGTTTTGGTAATTCCTTCCTTCAGCTCGACCACTCTGGACTCGATGGTCTCATCGGTAATCAACCCGAGTGGGTTTTGAGAGGTAATCAAAAGGTAATTAGACTCTCCCATTTGACCGTCAGGACCAGCGTACCTGGCTGTCCAATCAAACTGTTTTGCATAAAGCTGAACCGCCAATGCATTTTCCGAGGGCTCGTCGGTTACATCATTCCAAACTTTCAGACCGTAGATGATCAAGAAAGCTAGTATTATCGTAGGAACTATTGTCCAAATAAGCTCAAGCTTATTGTCGTGAGCGAAAAAGAATGCCTTTCTATTTTTGTTGTGTACATATTTCCAGGAAAAGAAAAACAACAAAAAGTTGACAATAAAAAACATGGCAATGAGAATAATCCAATTGACATTGAATAATTGATCAACCTCAACTCCATGCTCAGATGCCGCAACAGGCAAGAGCAAGTCGCTGTAAGCAAAATACTGCCAGATAAAAAATGCAAAAAACGCCACCATAAACAATAGCCAAAGATTCGCATTGACCTTGTTGGATGTAGGCGAAATATCTTCCTCTCTGCGCTTTTGCAACTCAGAGGAAACCTGATATACTTTGGCTATTTGGGCTATGCCGACCACAGCCAAAACAACGACCAGTAATAAAAGAAGCTTCTCCATAATCTTTTCCTTATCCTAATTTAAATGCTGTGGTGTAAACTTTCGTCCAGATACGGCGACTTCTGCGGCATCAATGGCGCTTTGGTCAATGCATTTAGCACTCTGTTGATAAACAAACCGGTAAATCCAAGAAACATCCCTATTTCTATCCATCCGATTTCTCCGTGTTCAAACAATACTCCCGGAGTAATCAACATGTATGTATCTAAGTAGTGACCGATGAAAATGATCGTTCCTACCACAATCAAAAAACGCGGATTTCTTTTCGCATCTCTTGACATTAATAACACCATAGGAATGATAAAGTTGATAATAAACATTCCAAAAAAGAGCGTTTGGTACTCTTCAATTCTGGTAATGAAATAGGTGACCTCTTCAGGAATATTTGAATACCAAATCAAAAGGAACTGCGAGAACCAAAGGTATGACCATAAGAAGCTCAATGCGAATACCCATTTACCGGCATCGTGAATGTGACTTGAATTAAGATCTTTTAAGTACCCCTTGGAAATGAGGTAAAGCGACAAGACAACAACCACATTCATTGCTGAAACCCACATTCCCGAGAATACATACCAGCCATATAAGGTAGAGAACCAGTGCGTGTCGATCGACATTAACCAATCCCAAGACATAGTACTCGAAATCACGGCAAAGAAAACGAGGAACAGTGCTCCACGTTTGTATCCTTTTAAGTGCAATTCAACGCCACCAACTTCGTCTTCTTTTAAGGAACGTCTTCTGAACCATCTGGCAAACAAGAAAAGAACAGCCGCATACAATAAAGTTCTGATCCAGAAAAATGGCAGATTCAGGTAAGCCGATTTATTGGCAATTAATGAATCGTATTCTGCATTGGCTACTACCACAGCGCCGCTTTCTTCAGCGTCTTCCATGGTTTTGAAAAATTCGGGATGCTCGGAACCTACGGTAGCTTCGGCGACATACTCAGCATGAACGGCTTCATCCATCCAATGGTATATATGGTTGAGGTGAAAACTAGATGCCAAAAGAACAACCAGAACCACTACCAAACCAATTGGGACAAACGAAAATACAGCTTCGATTACCCTCCTTAAAGAAACCGCCCAAGCCGTTTCTGTAGCGAAATGAAGTGCGTAAAAGAAAAGTGCTCCCAATGCTATGGCAAGAAAGTAAAAGCCATTAATTAATACGTTAGACCAAAACCTTCCGTGGTGGTCACTATGATCGAATAGGAAACCTAAAACCATGGTAAGAACGCCAATAGCTATTAGCACGTACGAAATGATTTTGGCTCTGTTTGAGAATACGAAGTTCATCCTCCGGGTTTTGTTAGTTGCGTTAAATCTTATTATCCTTTAATCTCCGAAGTTTCTTCGGTTTCTTCTTCATTTCCTTGCTTCTGTAAATGCTTTACATAGGCAACGACCTTCCACCTTTCGGCTTTAGTCAATTGAGAAGCATGAGATCCCATGGCACCTTTACCATAGGTAAGTGTATGGAACATTTTTCCTTCCGGCAATTCACTCAAAGGGCCATTGTAAGCTTGCGGTGCAGGGTGCCCGCCCTTTTCCACTACGGGGCCATTACCAAGACCTTCGGTTCCATGGCACTGCACACAGAAATTAGTGTAAATCCCTTTACCCATTTCGATGTACTGCTCGTTTTGCGGGAAGGGTGACTTCAAAACCTCTCCTGCCAATTGATATCCCTCTTGCGTATTGGGTATCAAATAAGGCATATCGTTCATAAAGTTTTCGGTTGTGGGAACGGTTCCTTCAACCGGCTTTCGCGCCGAGATAGTCAAATTGTAAGGGTCGCGAATGGTATCTCTCACCTCGCCGTAATCGACATAGGCTTCAACTGCAGGACTTCGATACATGTCCGGCATGTATTCATATCCCGGACTTTGCTCTTGCTTGATGCAAGAAGAAAGTGCAAAAACAGCCAAGACAGCCACTATTATTTTTGAAAATGCTTTTCTCATTTTACGGCAATTTCTTTTTCATTGATTTCAATAGCTCCTGCTCCTTTCAGCATAGAGCTCATTCCATCAGATGTCATTTCTGGATTTTCTTCACTGGTGATTTCCATCACGAATTTATCATCCGTCGTTCTTGGATCAGGATTCACTGCAGGCATTCCCGGCAATGTTCCGTTTCTCAACATATATGTAATGGCCATTCCATGGGCCGCACACAATACGGTAAACTCAAAGGTCACCGGAATAAATGAAGGCAAGTTTTCCAAAAGTGAAAAGCTTGGCTTTCCTCCGATGTTCATGGGCCAATCCTGAATCATGAAATACCACATTCCAAGCAGGGCCAAACTCAGACCCGTCATTCCGAACATGAAAGACACAACGGCCATTCTCGTTCTTTTGATACCAATAATGGGATCGAGCCCGTGTACGGGAAACGGAGAGTAAACCTCTTTAACACGGACACCTTGGCCTACGATATCCTTCGCAGCCTCTAATAGTCGGTGATCATCGTCAAACATGGCGTGAATCACTCTCACTGTTTTGTTTGTGCTAGCCATCAGTGATCTTCTTTTTTGTATTTCTCACCTGAGACTTTCAGGATAGTTTTCAATTCGTTCAAAGCCAATACCGGGAAGAACCTTGCGAACAAAAGGAATAGTGTAAAGAAAATTCCGATTGTACCGATGAAGATTCCGATGTCGACCCAGGTCGGGTAGAACATAGACCAGCTTGAAGGCACGTAATCACGGTGAAGTGATGTTACGATAATTACAAATCGCTCAAACCACATTCCAATGTTTACTACAATGGAGAGGATAAATGTAGCGGTAAGACTCGTCCTGATTTTCTTAAACCAGAACAATTGCGGACTCACAACATTACACGTCATCATTGCCCAGTAAGCCCAGAAATACGGCCCGCTGAAACGATTGATGAATGCGTATGATTCGTATTCAACACCGGAGTACCAAGAGATGAAGAGCTCGGTAATGTAAGCAACACCCACAATAGAACCCGTAACGATAATGACGATGTTCATGTACTCCACGTGTTTAATGGTAATGTAGTTCTCCAGCTTCATGACCTTTCGCATGATGAGGAGAAGGGTAAGCACCATGGCAAATCCTGAGAATACTGCACCCGATACAAAGTAAGGAGGGAAGATAGTGGTATGCCATCCGGGTATCACACTGGTAGCAAAGTCCATCGATACAATCGAGTGAACCGAGAATACAAGTGGTGTAGCCAAACCGGCCAATACCAATGAAACTTCTTCAAAACGCGTCCATTGTTTTGCTTTACCCGACCAACCGAAACTGAGCAATCCGTAAATCTTCTTGGACAATGGATTTGTCATACGGTCGCGAATGGTAGCAAAATCGGGAATCAAACCGATGTACCAGAATACCAGTGATACACTGAAATAGGTGGAGATTGCGAAAACATCCCAGAGCAGCGGTGAGTTAAAGTTCACCCAAAGCGATCCGAACATGTTTGGCAATGGGAGTACCCAGTATGCCAACCAAATTCTTCCCATGTGTATCCCGGGGAAAAGGGCCGCCATCATAACGGCAAAGATTGTCATGGCCTCGGCAGAGCGGTTAATTGCCATTCGCCATTTCTGACGGAAAAGCAATAGCACCGCAGAAATCAATGTACCTGCGTGACCGATACCTACCCACCATACGAAGTTGGTGATATCCCATGCCCATCCTACAGTTTTATTCAAACCCCAAACACCTATACCGGTGCTGATTAGGTAAACGACACATCCCAATCCCCAAATAGCGATAAGTCCTGCTATGGTAATTAAAACGTACCATGCCTTCGGAGCCTTGTTTTCGATAGGCCCAACCACATCCACGGTGATATCGTGGTAATTCTTATCACCCAATATCAGTGGCTCTCTTATGGCAGCTTCTTTGTGCATATTCTAGTAGTTTCTTTAAACCTCTGTATTTCTCACTTTAACCTTGTAGCTCACACTTGGGCGAACTCCTATTTCTTCAAGAGCGTAATAATGTCTCTTGTCGTCTTGTGCCTTTCTCACTCTGGTGCCTTCGTCGTTTCTATCTCCAAAAGTGATCGCATTGGTAGGGCAAGCCTCGGCGCAAGCTGTAATAATCTGTTCGTCTTGAACAGGTTTTCCAGCCATCTTGGCTTCGAGCTTTCCACCTTGAATACGTTGAACACACATGGTGCATTTTTCCATTACCCCACGTGAACGCACGGTAACATCAGGATTCAATACCAAACGAGCGGTAGCATCTTGAGAAGGATTCACCTCAGCAAACTTATCGTATGCTTTATAATTGAACCAATTGAATCGACGCACTTTGAAAGGACAGTTGTTTGCACAATAACGCGTTCCGATACAACGGTTATACGTCATTTGATTCAACCCTTCATTGCTATGAGTAGTCGCAGCTACCGGACAAACCGTCTCGCAAGGAGCGTGGTTGCAGTGCTGACACATCATAGGCATAAATGTGGTAGTCGGGTTCGAGTACTCGGGCTCTTCCATCTCACGATAAGTCGCGATGGCACCCATTCCCATTTCTTCACCTTTCTCCATGCTCATATCCGAAGAGTAGTAGCGGTCAATACGCATCCAGTGCATATCCCTACCTCTTCTAACTTCGTCTTTTCCTACTACCGGAACGTTATTCTCAGAGTGACATGCTGTAACACAAGCACTGCATCCGATACACGTCGAAAGATCGATAACCATTCCCCAGTGGTGGCCCACTCCTTCTACGGTGTGCTGATCCCAAAGGTCGATTTTCTCTACATCCTTCTTTGTCATCTTCCCATCTTCGTGCACAGCGAGTTTGTGAGGCTTATTGTAAGCATCTTGTGGCTCGTTTGTGAAAACGGCAAGAGAAGTTTCTTTTAGAACCGAGTCGCGCCCCATGATGGTGTGCTGAACCTGAGTTGTGGCAATGGCATATTCTCCACCGGCAGCCTCAATTCCGGCTCCGCCAATGAAGTAGTTCATGTGTCCATTGGCTACATTCACGAAACGGTAGGCATTGACTCCAATCGGAATTCTTTTTCCGTCGTCATCCATATCATACCCTCCATATTGTTTGGTGCGGTATGCAGCTTTTCCAATATTTTCTCCGTTTGCGCCTCTGCCGTAGCCTAAAGCGATAGATACCGTGCCTTGCATTTGCCCCGGCTGAGGAACAACGGGTAGTGTTTCGCTTACACCGTTTACCGTAACCGTGGCAGTAGATGCAGGAAGTTCTTGACCCAAGTGCATGTTGAAACCCATTGACTCCACGTCGGCCGGGTTCATGGCAATGTAATTGTCCCAAGTAACCTTTGAGATTGGGTCGGGCATTTCTTGCAACCAAGGGTTGGTAGCATGTGATCCATCTCCAATACCTGTGTTTGCAAAAGTGATGACCTCAAAACCATCTATGGATTTTGATTTGGCTGCTCTTCGTGCCGAAGCAGATACAGCATCCATGCTCAGCTCAGGTACTTCAACCATTCCTGGTAGAGACACATCCACCGATCCGTTTCTCACCGCATTAAACCAGAAGTCTTCAAATAACAATCCTTCTGCGCCAAGTCCATTCATGTACTCTTTCCAAACACCTTTGATAAATTCGCGGTATTCAGTTTTATCATCCGTCCAAGCTAAGATGCTTTCCTGATGCTGACGAGTGTTGTATAGCTTTCCTATGGTGGGCTGAGCCAGCGCGTAGTGACCCGTTACAGGGTAAAAGTCATTCCAAGATTCCAAATAATGATTATCGGGACTGATTACATTACACAGACTAGCTGTTTCATCTTGCCATAGGGCAAAAGAAACGCTTGTACCGACCTTCCCCAGACCTTCACGAAATGCATCAGCATTCGGCAGAGAGTATGCAGGGTTTATTGAACTACCGATGATCAGCACGTCAACTTTCCCTTGGTTCATGTCATTCACCAAAGCAACGGTGGCTGCATCGTCTCCTTGGTTCAAGAAAATCTCTTTGGAAGTGCTGATCGCATTTCCGTAGTTTCCAAGAAGTGAGTTTATTGCGTTAACTACGACTTGATTATCGGGATCGTTACTTCCCGACACTACCAATGATTGTCCTTTGTTGGACATCAGCTCATCGGCCGTCATCTGAATCGCATTCATCGGAAGACCATCTGTATTCACAGATACAGAAGCGCCTCCCATCTTCACGGCAACTGCATTGTGAAGTGCCACCAAAGCTCTTCCTTCGTCAGAAGGCTTTAGCGGGACACGAACATCGGCGTTTGAACCTGTTAGTGATAAGTTTGCTTCGTAGTGGAAGTGCTTGCTCATCCAGTCTCCCGTTGGCTTTCTGTTCTTCGCATACTGAGCAACATACTCCGTATGGAAGAGCCAGTTGTTCATAAAGTCCGCACCGAAACTAACGATGGTTCGGGCTTTCGAGAAATCGTAATCAGGAATCATTGACTTCCCGAAACTCATCTCGTTGGCTTTTCTCATTCCATATAAAGAGATGGGATCATAGCTCACTACGTTCACTACGTCCTCTCCATACTTCGCCTTAAAATTGTCTATTGCTCTTTGGGTAGAGGGACTAATAACCGTTCCCATCAAAAGCGTAATATTTCCGCCTTTATCACTTGCAGATTGAAGTGCCTTTGAAATTCTTGAGTCAACTGCAGTCCATTCGGCAGTTTCTCCATCAATCATAGGTGACTTCAACCGCTCACCGTCATACAGACTAAGGACCGAAGAGTTGATACGGGCATTCACAACACCTTTATTCAGGCCGTGCTTGCTATTTCCCTTAATGTGGATTGGTCGACCTTCGCGAGTCTTCACCATTACGCTGGCATAATCGACACCGTCGAAATATGTAGAAGCGTAATAGGTCGGAATACCCGGAGTAATCTGCTCAGGCTTGTTCACGTATGGAATAGAGTGAATGACCGGAGTCTCACAAGCTGCAACTGTGGCGGCTGTAACACTAAATCCTAGAAACTTAAGAAAGTCACGCCTATTGGTCGATGTTTTTGATAACTCAGTCTCTGACAAAAAGTCGTCAACAGATTGTTGAGCGGCAAATTCGTTTTGACTATTATGCATGAATTCCGGGTTCTCTTGAAGCTCTTCAAGCCCGACCCAGTACTTCTTATCTTTTGCCATAAATCCCTGTACTCAGCTAATTAATAGTGACACTTAGCGCATTCCCATCCACCCAATTCTTTGGCTGTAATGGTTCCGTCTTCCAAGTATTTTTTAAGTTCGTCTTTACCGTTTTCTTTGAGGCGCTCGTGAATTTCGTCGTAGTATTCATTGCCCTCCATTTTCACTTCAGTCTCCAAGTGACAATTAATGCACCAACCCATAGTCAGAGGGGCATGTTGGCCTGCAACGGTGTACTCAGCCTGAATTTCCCCGTGACATTCCTGACATGCTATCTCTCCCACAACGTAGTGCTGAGCGTGATTGAAATAAGCATGGTCAGGCAGGTTGTGAACTTTTACCCATTTGATCGGCTTTTCTTCACCGGTGTATTCTTGGTTGTCCATATCCCAGCCCACGGCTTCATAAATCTTCATGATTTCAGCCGTTCCTTCCTCGTTCCTTCCTTGACTTATTCCTTTGTGGCAATTCATACAAATATTTGCCGAAGGAATTCCAGCGTGCTTACTTTTCAATGCACTGGTATGGCAATAAACACAAGCTACACCGTTTTCACCGGCGTGCAGCGTGTGATTGAAAGCGATTGGCTGCTCGGGCGTATACCCTTGATAAACTCCAACTCCCATCAATGCTTCATAACCACTTACCGCGAGATAAACGACAACGAGGATGCTGACGATCGACATAAAGACTTTATTCTGCCAAAGCCAAATTTTCGCTTTATCGCCGAAAGACATTTCAGGCTCAATCTCCATTCCCTCCGCGGCTCGCATTGAGTTTTGAAGTTTGTTCAAAGAGGAACGAACGCTCCAAAGAGAGAAAATCAAAATGAGCAGGATAAACAGGACAATCAGCAACCACGTAGTATCAAGACCTTTGTCTACCGGGGCTGTAGATACAACCTCATCTCCGGCAGGAACATCTCGAACGGGGGGCTCCCAATTCTTTACGTAATCCAGAATTGCCGCAATCTCTTCGTCGTTCACTGCCTGACCAGGCATTAAACCACCTTTCGGATACCATTCGTCGTAAAGATTTTTCACATACGAGTCTCCCGTTTCGAGCGCTGCATTTGGATTCTTAATCCACAAGTAAAGCAACTCTTCTTTACCAGCCCATCTTTCCTCTACGCCTTTCAGCGCAGGGCCAGTCATGTTCTGATTCACCTTGTGACAAGAAGAACAATTTGCTTTAAATAGTTTCTCGCCATCTTGGGCAGAAACCTCTCCAACTCCTACAAAGGCCGCTACAATGAGGGCCGTTAAAAATATGTTAAAAGACTTTATCATCTTTTCTGAAAACTGCATCATACCTACAATCGTGCTTAGATAAATAGCCGCAAATTTTTCGGCAAAAATAAGACAAAGGACATTCGATACCCGCATTATGTCATAAAATTGTCACGGGCAGAAATAATTTAAACCCATTCTAAATAAGGTATTCGAATATTGTCGGAATGCTCGAAGCGTTTCTAGATTTTATTCAGTCAGCGTTCAAAATCGCCCGAATAAGTTATCCTGAAAATAATGGTCTTAAATTTGCCTTAGAATTGCTCCTATGTCAAAAGCTACATTAGTTCTATTTCTGATTTCACTCAATTGGTTTTCTGCGGCTTATGCCCAAGACGAAGACGCTCAATTGGATGAACGCGTATACTCGAGAGACTATCAAACCAACTCGGATTCGACAAAACAAGTGCGTCCGACGGGGAAAATTACCGTATTCGAAGATGCACGCATTACCGAACTCGACAGATTGAAGCGCGAATATCCCGGACTGCAAGACGGATACCGAGTCCAAATTTTCTTTGGCAAGCGGCAAGAGGCTTTGAAGAAAAAAGCTGAATTTGTCGAAGCTCATCCCGATCTACCGGCATACATTTCATACCTAGCACCAAATTTTCGATTGAGGGTCGGTGATTTTCGCACCCGAATTGAAGGAGAAAAGCTCAAGCAAGAAATCGACTCCGACTATCCCGGATGTTATTTGGTAAAGGATAAAATCGAAATGCCCGGTTTGGAAAAGAAAAGAGAGCAAACTGCGGAGGATAACAAGTAGACTAGCCGGGCTTCATCCACATTCTACTTCGTGCTTCTTAGCTGATTGAAAAGACCAATCGTATCAGACTAGTCCTGACTAATATTTCTAAAAAACCAGTTCTCGCAATCGTAAAACAATACTTGGTGATCGCGTTTTAAGAAATTTCCGAAAGGAAGATGTTCGGATTCCATTGTCGCAAAAAAAGGTGCTTTTTGCAAGTGTCTCTGCCTAGTCTGCAAGGGTTTGTTTCACCTCTACCTCCTCGTATGCTTCTATGACATCGCCTTCTTTTATGTCGTTAAACTTGTTTACGTTCAAACCACATTCGTAGCCTTTAGAAACTTCTTTAACATCATCCTTGAAACGCTTCAAGCTTCCGAGCTCTCCACTGTAAACCACAATCCCATCGC
>JGI12210J13797_10293004_pt1 | contig 17262 bp, 13 predicted proteins | sample ElkSlonscriptome_3_FD_13797 | JGI IMG/M metagenome (IMG submission 13797)
GCCGTAGTGGCGGATCTCGCCGAGCTGCGAGGGGTCGTCGCCGGGCTCGACCACCAGCAGGAATTCGTGGCGCCGCCGCTCCCCGGCCGAGACGCTCCACTGGGCGACGAAGGGGCCCGAGCCCGGGTCGATGACCCGGCGGAGATCGAGGGACACGTCGTCGCGGGCCCAGGGGGCCATGGCGCGCGAGAGGTCGGAGGAGCCACCGACCGCATCGCTGGGCCCGCCGGGCGGCAGCCACCGGGCGCCGTCTTGCATCGCGGCGGCCAGCGCCGATGGATCGCCGCCGTCGACCGCCTCGAGCGCGCGCTGCAGGGCCTGGACCTCGGGGCGCGCCGGGGGGGGCGGGGCGTCGGCGTGGGCCGAGCCGGGCGATGCGGCCGGATCGGGCTGGGCGCGGGGCGACGGGTCGGGCGAGGGGCCCGAGCCGGGGCAGCCGGCGAGCACCACGAGCGCCGCCATCACCCGCGCCCGGGCGCGGCGGAGGGGCGAGCGAGCGGAGCGGTGCGGCGCGGGGGGCATGCTCGGTGCAGCATGCCGAACTCGGGCTCCAGCGGCCAACCCGGCCCGTGCTACAACCCGCGCATGCGGGCGCTCGCCCTCGACGTCGGCACCCGGACCATCGGGCTGGCCCTCAGCGACCCCGATCGGATCGTGGCGTCGGCCTGGGAGACCCTCGCCCGCCGGGGCGAGGCGGCCGATCTCGACGCGCTGCTGGTGCGGATCGACGCGCGCGAGGTGGGCCAGGTGGTGGTGGGGCTGCCGCTGGAGCTCGACGGCCGGGAGGGTCGGCGCGCCCGCCGGGTGCTCCAGCTGGTGCAGGCCTTGCGCGAGCGGCTGGCGGGGCGACCCGGGGCGGCGGTGGAGGTGAGCACCTGGGACGAGCGCTTCTCCACCGCGGCGGCCGAGCGCGTGCTGATCGAGGCCGACGTGTCCCGCAAGCGGCGCAAGCAGAAGATCGACGCGGTCGCGGCCCAGGTCATCCTCCAGGGGTGGCTCGACGCCCAGCGGGCGCCAGACGATTACGAGCACGAGGACGAGTACGATTACGACGGCGTGGACGAGGGCGAGCACGAGCACGAGGAGGCGCGGCCGTGAGTCGAGCGCGTCGACCGTGGTGGAAGCCGCGACGCTCGCGGCGCTCGCAGCGATGGGCGCTGCTGGTGGTGCTGGTGAGCCTGGGCCTGGCCGCTTGGGCCCTGCACCAGGCGTACCAGCGCCTCGTGGCCTACCCGGAGCAGCCGGGCTCGGGCAGCGCGGAGGTCATCGAGGTGGAGATCCCCCGGGGCGCCTCGTTCCCCCAGGTGCTCGAGCTGCTGGTCGAGCACGGGGTGGTGGCCGAGGACGAGTCGGGCACCTTCAAGCTCTACGTGCTGCACGAGGGCGCGGCCCGCAAGACCACCGCGGGGCCCCACCGCTTCCGCGGCGACATGACCCCGGCCGAGATCCTCGAGGAGCTCGCGCGCAAGCAGCAGGCGGTGGAGCTGTCGGTGACCATCCCCGAGGGCAAGAACATCCTGGAGGTCGCGGAGATCCTCGCGGGCGCGGGGCTGGCGACGGCCGAGCAGCTCGAGGAGGCCATGCGCGACCGGGAGCTGCTCGACCGGCTGGAGATCGAGGGGCCCACGGCCGAGGGCTACCTGTTCCCCGACACGTACAAGTTCGCGGCCAAGGCCACGCCCGAGCAGATCCTCACCCGGCTGGTGGAGCGGCACCGGCAGGTGTTCGCCGATCTGCGCCGGCGCTACCGGCCCGAGGCCAAGAAGCTCGAGCAGCAGCTGGGCTGGGGCGATCACGAGATCGTGGTGCTGGCGTCGATCGTGGAGAAGGAGACGGCGGCGAAGCACGAGCGGCCGCTCATCGCGGGGGTGTTCCTCAACCGGCTGCGCTTCCCCAGCTTCTCGCCCAAGCTGCTCCAGACCGATCCCACCATCGTGTACGGGTGCGTGGTGCCCAAGGAGAAGTCCGAGGCGTGCCAGCAATTCGAAGGGCGGATCCGGCGGATCCACCTGCGCGACCGAGACAACCCCTACAGCACCTACGCCCACGAGGGGCTGCCGCCCGGGCCCATCAGCAACCCGGGGCGAGAGGCGCTCGAGGCCGTGTTCGCGCCGAAGACGTCGCGGTTCCTCTACTTCGTGTCGCGCAACGACGGCTCGCACCAGTTCAGCAAGAGCGTGAGCGAGCACGAGAAGTGGGTGGACGTCTACCAGCGCCAGGGCAAGGTGGGGGCGCCGTAGCGGCCGGGTTCGTACCCGCTCAGCGCCCGGATCAGCGGCCTCTCAACGTGAGGCCGAGCTCAGCGGAGATCTGAGGGAAGGGACGGTCCCTCTCGGCCTGGCTGGCGGTCGCCAGCCAGATGGCCAAGCGGTACCTCCAGTCATCACGCATTCGCAGCTGGGCCAGCGTAGGTGTGATGTCGATCCCGAACCGGTGCGGGCAGAACATCAACAGACCCCACACACTGACGCCGAGGAGCGTGAATCCAGCCTCCATTCCGCTCATCGATGACAGCCGCTGCTGTAATGGTGGGCTCAGCTCAACCCGCGGGAAGATCCGATCCCAGCGTGCACGACCAGGATTCTTCGACAACCATTCGGTGAGCCCCTCTCTCAACGCATCGGCGACACCATCACGAGCCGAGAGCATGAACCTGAGGAACTCTCGATGAACTTGTCTGGCGGCGGTCGTCGAGAAGTACGCGGTGAAGACCAGCGTCAGTAGCCGCCGCATGAGCTCGCTCGTCTGCGCTCGACTGAGCCCGGGCGACTCCAGGAGCATCCCCATGAGCAAGCTCGGATACTTGGCATCGTATCGACCCTGCCGGCTGGAGCGCCGGATGATGCTCTCGACCAGGAGGTCGAGGCTCTCGATGCGACCGTCGATCGTGCCGAGCTGACCGGCGCAGAACAGCACGATCTCTCGCCATTCCGCATGAAAGGGATCGTCGAGCAGAGCCTGCCAGCGCAGCCGATCACGCTCGACGTGGACACCGGCGAAGTACTCTCCGAGTGAGCCGTGCACGAAGCTCCAGCGCCCTCCCGGCCGAGGGACCAGCAGGGCGGTGTCGGCTCGCAGCAGGTCCAGGAGTGCACCCGCGCGACGCTTGGCCTCCTCGGGGGTGTTGCGCTTCCCTTCGATGCGCTCGAGCTCGCGACGTAGCGCGGTCTCGGGGATGGCCCCACCGCCGCGCTCGATCGTCCACCATGCCAGCGGTCCCAGCACCCTCAGCGCATCGGCACGGGTGGGTCGCGCCCGTCGGTCGGTGCTCGTGCCGAGGCTGCGGACACGAGTCCAGCGGTCGACGAGCATCTCTCCGAGCCGGTAGTAGATCTCGATGCGCCGATCGGGCAGGCGCCCCTCGAGCTCGTCGAGGATCGCCATGAACGCGAGCATCAGGGGCGTGCTGGCGAGCGCGCGGAGATCGTCATCATGTTCGATGCGCTCGATGAGGGAGCGGGGGTCGGCTTCATCCCCTCGGCGCAGGCGGACGAACGCGCTCAAGAAGGCCTCGCGTTGAGCCGGCTCGACGGCTCGAGTGAAGACGACCCGGAGCGGATGGTCCTGGGTGCGAAGCTCGTCGGCGAGGAAGCTCCGGCCGGTCATGACGAGGCCGCCGACCTGCGCGTCCTTCACGAGTCGACTGGCTTCTCCGAGGATCGAGCGACGGACCTCGACGGAGCGGACCTCGTCGAGACCATCGAGGAGCAGGAGGATCTCGGGTAGATGCTCCGAGATCCTCTCCCCTCCAGTGATGCCGCGCTCCTCGAGCCAGGAGGGCAGGAAGTCCACCAGGCTCGTGACCCGATCGTGCTCACGAGCGAAGGCGTAGTCGGACAGGGAGACGAGCAGCGGGAGGGCGTCGCCGATCTCTAGAGGATCGCGTGCCCCTTTCGCATAGCTCCACGCGAGGTGGCGCGCGAAGGTCGTCTTACCGGTGCCAGGGTGCCCGAGCACCAGCAGCCCGAGGCAAGACGAGGCCAAGGCCGGAAACTCCGGCGCAGGTTCATCGATGTCGACCAGCGGCTGGTAGAGGGCCTCGAGCGGAAGCTCGCGACGCTGGACCTCGGCGGGAAGCAATCCCGTGAAATCCAGCGTGGCGTGGCGCTCGATCATCCGAGCCCGGATCCGCTCGCGAGCATCGGCCCAGGACCCACATACGGGAGCGTGGATCTCGACGAAGAGGTCGGGGGCCGAGAGCAGATCGGGAGCGGTCGCACGCAAGAAGCGAACGTCGGCCGGCGAGTAGGCGCGCAGCCAGACCAGCCGCGCGTCTCTCAGCAAGACATCGCGCGCCCGGTTGAGGTCGGCGAGGCGCTGCCGGCCGGCCTCGTCTCTACGGGTCTCGAAGCGCACGACTCGCTCGTCCGAGATCTCCTGGAGGTCGAGGACACGAGCCCGGGCGTCCTCGATGCTCTTGGTCAGGCGCGACTCGGCGACGGCGACGACGACGACGACGATGGCGCGATCCTCGACGAGGGTGAGCTCCTGGGCCAGGCGAGCCTCGAGCGCATCGACCGTCTGCGCCTCATGGTCGAATCCGGACGTCGTCACGTCACGACTCGTCGCCCCGCTTGCTTCGCACGAAGTCGACGACCAGCTCGTGCGGCCGGAACCAGAGATCGCCGTTGTGGTAGCAGGCGATGAAGTTCTCGAAGAGCAGAGTGTCGGCCGTAGGCGATCCCGGGAGGGTCCCCTTGTCGAGGACACGGCCGAGGATGTCGAGCTTCGTCTCGTCGAGGTAGCCTTCGAGCTCGAGACGCAGCTTCTTCATCGCGGCCTCGAGATCCTCGGACGCCACGGTGCGAGCGCCACGGATGAGCGCGTATTTTCCGGCCTCGTGCAGGATCCGGAGGAAGTCCCGCACGATGCCTGCCGAGTGCTTTGCGGCCTTGCCGACGAGGCCTGATGCGAAGAGATCGACGGGCAGGTCGGCCTCGGAGCTTCGGCGCTCGAAGAGATCGCACAGCACGGCGACCCCGTCGTCGTTCTCGTGAGCACCTTCACCGGGCGGCCGGCGCATCACGGGGACATTGTACAGCAAGGAGAGCCTCAGGTTGCCCGGCACGGCCCGGAAGCGAGCGTCGTGACGGAGATTGACGGGCCCGGTGAGCACCAGAGGCGCCCGTAGATCCCTCAGGAGCGACTCGTCGTCGAGCGCGAGGGCCACGTCGTCGAGGTTGGTCCGCTTGTCGAGCCCGTCGGCCAGCAGGAGCGGCGGACGACCGGCTCGATCGCGCAGATCGTCGAGGATGCTGTTCACCGCCTCGACGACGGCTTGGGCGTCGTCTTCCTTCGAAGGATCGAGCCTCCCTTCGAGGGGGCCGCGTGCGAGGTCCAGACGAAGCCTGGACACGGCGGTGCTGACCGAACCTGCCGCCTGGGCTGCCTCACTGGCGCTCGTCAGAGCCGCGACGGTCGTTGCCGTCGCTCCCGGATCTCCCACCCCGAAGAGGGTCACGATCGAGGCGATGCCGCCCAAGAGCTTGGCCACCGAGGGAACGGCGTCTCCAAACCCTGCGAGGGCTCGATCGAGAGCATGGGCTCCGCGACCGATCGGCCCCCGATCGGCCTCGAGCAGCGTCGCGAGATCGGCGTCGGGAGCCTCCCACGACCGCATGGCATGCAGTGCGGCGACGCCGAGCAGCGTCACGACCGCCAGCGTGTTCGCCTCGGACTGTAGACCGTTGCCGAGATCGGCACGGACGACGCAGAACTCGCTCCGCACGTCATGGGCGAGGCGCACGAGCTCCGTGGTCTTGCCCGAGCCTCGAGCCCCGCACAAGATGACCTTGACCTCGGCCGTTCGCGAGCCTGCGAGCCTCAGATCGGCGGCGAGATCGCTGTGAGGGGCGCCTTCGCGCTCTGCGTACAGAGCCTGGATCTCATCGTCGCGAAGCTGTCGCCAGGGATCGAGTACGGTGAGCTTGGAGCGCCAGTACTCGATGAGATCGGTGCTCGGGCGAGCCACGCTCGGCAGTGTGCCATAGCTGTCGTCTCAACCCAGCCCCGTTCCGACAGGACCTCACGGTTCCAGGGGACTAGGCCGGCTCAGAGTTCGACCACCGCGCCCGAGCCGTCCGAGCCGCCCGAGCCGCCCGAGCCGCCCGAGCCGCCCGAGCCGCCCGAGCCGTCCGAGCCCGTGGGAGCGTCGAACGTGGCGATGGCCCAGCCGGAGGACTTGCGCTGGAGCTGGAGCGTGGCGGGGTGCTCGGCCGGGCCCAGGGTGACGGTGGCGCGGCGCTCCGAGGTGCGTGTCACCGCGGTGGTGGCGGGCGGGGGATCGAGCAGGGCGGCCACCTGCCACACGGCGTCGCGCTCGAGCACGATGGTGTCGTCCAGCCCGCGGACCACGGTGGCGGCCGCGAGCACGCGCTCGCGGGGGGAGCGGGCGGGGTCGTGCAGGGTGCGAAAGGCCTCGGCGAGCGTGGCCACCACGGCCTCCGGGTCGTCGCCGGGCAGACCGATCGGTCGGGTGAGCACGGCCCGAGGGGTGGCGAGGCTGCGACGAAGCTCGCTCAGCTCCCGGTGACGCTCGCCCGGCCGCAGCCGCACCAGGGCCTCGCCGCCCTCGACCAGGCGCAGGGTCTGCTCGGGGGTCTGCTCGAACGTCCAGCGCTCGAGGGACACGTGGTCGGAGCCCGAGCGCAGCACGGCGGCCAGCACGATGGCGGTGTGCTCGCGGGGCAGCGACAGCTCGAGCACGGGCTCGGCCACCGCCTCGGCGGGGAGGTGTTGCTCCAGCGTGGGCCGGAAGCGCCAGGGCTCGTCGTCGGGGGTGGGCGTGGCGGCGGCGGGCGGGGGATCGGGCGGGGGAGCGGGCGACCGATCACCGCAGCCGAGCCCTACGGCGAACACCACCACTCCCGTCCACGCGCTCCTCATGGTCCATGCAGCGTGCGTCGGGCTTGGCAGAGGGGTCAAGCGTGATAAGGTCGGGTTGGATGGAGACCGGGCCTGCCAGCCTCTCGACCACGGCTCGGCTCGTGGCCCTGGCCACCGCGGTGGGGTGCGGGGTGGGGGCCATGCCCAGCGTGGCGTGGGCCCAGCCGAGTGAGGCGGCGCCCGCCCGCGCGCCCGCGGCCAAGTCCACCCGAGCGGCCATCCTCCCGCTGGTGGTCGAGGGCGATCCCATGCCCGACGCCGATCGCGAGCAGCTCGCGGGTCGGCTGGTCGAGGGGCTCGAGCGCGGGGCGTTCGAGGTGGTGCCTCCCGCCGAGATCCTCGCGGCCTCGGCCAGCGCGGCCCGCTGTCGCTCGGCCGAGTGCTACACCGCCATCGCCAAGGCGGTGGGGGCCAGCCACCTGGTGCTCGCGGTGGTGAAGGTCGAAGATCGCGACTACCAGGTCGAGGTGGTGCTGGTCGACGGTTCCGACGGCAGCCAGGTGGCCACCACCGACGACAGCTGTCAGATCTGTGGCGTGGCCGAGGTGGGCGATCTGATCGACACCGCGGCATCCACCCTGCGCACCAAGCTGGACAACGTCGCCCAGGGGCCGGCCTCGCTGGTGGTGTCGAGCACCCCGGTGGGGGCGTCGGTCAGCATCGACGGCGAGCTGAAGGGCACCACCCCGTTCAACGCGCCGGTGATCGCGGGCAAGCACGTGCTGCGCATCGCCCTCGAGGGCTACATCACCGTCGAGCGCGAGGTGGAGTTCGTGGAGGGCATCGAGGATGTCCAGCGCTTCGACCTGGAGAAGGTCCCGTCGCGGCTGCCCGCGCGGCCGTGGGCCTGGGTGTCCTTGGGGGTGGGCGCGGCGGCCCTGGGGGCCTCGGCCACGCTCGCCTACCTCGACGACCGGCAGTTCCGGGTGGGCAACAATTGCGAGGTGGAGATCAACGGGCAGTGCCCGAGGCTGTGGGACACCGACTGGGGCGTGCTGGGCACGGCGGTCGCGGGCGGGGCCCTGGTCACCCTGGGGGTGGCCATCCTGCTCAGCACGGCCAAGGGTCGGGACAAGAAGGCCGCGTCGGGCAAGCGGGCGAAGCGGGCCGAGACGGCTCGATTGCCGCTGCGCGAGCGTCTGCGCTGGGGCGTGGGGGCGGGCCGCATCAGCGTGCAGGGCCGCTTCTAGCCGCGGCTACCTGGGTCGGGGGCGAGCTGTTAGGGTCGCCGCGCCCAGCCGGCGGCGCGCGCGAACGATGGCCAAGCTCTACTTCCGATACGGCACCATGGACAGTGCCAAGACGATGAACCTGCTGGCGGTGGCCCACAACTACCGCAAGCAGGGCAAGCGGGTGGTGCTGGCCAAGCCGGCGCTCGACGATCGCTTCGGCGATCTGTCGGTGGCCTCGCGCGCGGGCCTGCGCGAGCAGGCCGATCTGCTGCTCGAGCCCGACACCGTGCTCGACCTCGCGACGCTGCGAGACATCGATTGCGTGCTGGTCGACGAGGCGCAGTTCCTGTCGCCGGCGGTGGTCGACCAGCTGCGGATCATCACCCTCGAGCTGAACCTGCCGGTGATCTGCTACGGCCTGCGCACCGACTTCCAGACCCGGGGCTTCCCCGGATCGATCCGCCTGATGGAGGTGGCCGACAGCATCGAGGAGGTCAAGGTGACCTGCCAGTACTGCGGGCGCAAGGCGGTGTTCAACCTGCGCATGGCCGACGGCGAGGCGGTGGTCGACGGCGCGCAGATAAGCCTGGGCGACGAGGAGTACGCGCCGGTGTGCGGGCATCACTACGTGGAGCGGGTGGGGGTGGAGAAGCTGCGGCGGCTGGGCATGGTCGTGCCGCGCGAGGGCGATCCCGAGGGCTAGCGAGGCGCTCGCGAGGCTGGAGCGCGGCGAGCGAGCGGCGAGGTGAGCGATCCGACGCCGCGCGCGGCTGCGCAGGCCTCCCGGCGCGGGAATCATGCGCGTACCATCGGCTCGCCCGGGGAGGGCGAGACACGATGGCCACGGTCGCAGTCACGGGAGCCACGGGACACCTCGGCTCGAGCCTCGTTCGCCAGCTGCTCGCCAACGGGGACGACGTGCGGGTGCTTGTGCGCCGCACTCCCGCCTCCGAGCTGGGGGGGCTGCCGGTGCAGGTGGTGGAGGGCGACGTGCGCACGGGCGCGGGCCTCGACGCGCTGCTCGACGGCGTGGAGGTGCTCCACCACCTCGCGGCCCAGATCTCGATCATCGGGCCCATGAACGGCCTGGTCGACGCGGTGAACGTAGGCGGGGTGCGGCAGGTGACGGCCGCGGCGAAGCGCGCGGGGGTGCGCCGCATGGTGCACGCGTGCTCGGTGCACGTGTTCGAGCCGCAGCCCTTCGATCTGCCCACCGACGAGGCGCGCCCGCGGGTGCGCCGGGGCCGGGCGCCGGCCTACGACGTGAGCAAGGCCGAGGGCGAGACGGTGGTGCGCGAGGCGATCGCCGAGGGGCTCGACGCGGTCATCGTGCACCCCTCGGCGGTGATGGGGCCCTTCGACTACCGGCCCTCGCGGCTGGGCACGGTGCTGAAGAAGCTCTACGAGCGGGGGCTGCCGGCGCTGATGGACGGGGGCTTCGACTTCGTCGACGCGCGCGACGTGGCGGCGGGGATGATCGCGGCGGCCGAGCGGGGGCGCACCAACGAGAGCTACCTGCTCACCGGGCACTACCGGCGGATCCGCGAGCTGGCCGAGCTGGCCGCGGAGGTGACGGGCGTGCCCGCGCCGCGCTTCGTGGCCCCCATGTGGCTGGCCGGGCTGGGCGCGCCGCTGATGGACGTGATCTACCGCTACGTCGACGCCGAGCCGCTGTACACGTCGGAGTCGCTGATGCCCATGCGCCTGCGGATGGCGTTCGTGCGCGAGAAGGCGGAGCGGGAGCTGGGCTACACCGCCCGACCGCTCATCGAGACCATCCGCGACGCCTACGCCTGGATGCTGTCGGAGGGCATGCTCGAGGCGTACACCACGTCGGCGCGCACCCTGCTCGACCACAGCGTCACGCCCACGTGAGGCCTTGGGGGGGATCGGCATGGACGAAGCCTCGCTGCACCACCTGCTGACGCTGCTCGAGCTGGGGCTGGCCGCGGTCACCCTGCTGGCGCTGGTGCTGGTGCGCGCGCCCTACGGCCGGCACTACCGGGGCGGATGGGGGCCGCAGGTACCCAACTGGCTGGGCTGGGTGCTGATGGAGTGCCCCGCCGTGCTGCTGTTCTGCGGCGTGTTCGCGGCGGGAGAGCATCGAGCGGAGCTGGTGCCGCTGCTGCTGCTGATGGGGTGGCAGGTGCACTACGTGCAGCGCACGTTCGTCTATCCGTTCCGGCTGCACACGCGGCACAAGCCCATGCCGGTGGTGGTGGTGGGGGCGGGCTTCGCCTTCAACGCGCTGAACGCCTACGTCAACGCGCGGTGGATCTCCCACCTGGGGCACTACGGCGAGGCCTGGCTGCTCGACCCGCGGCTGTGGATCGGGGTGGTGGTGTTCGCCACCGGCTACGCCATCAACAAGCGGGCCGATCGCATGCTGCTGGCCCTGCGGCGGCCCGGCGAGACCGGCTACAAGATCCCGCGCGGGTGGCTTTACGAGCTGATCTCGTGCCCCAACTACCTGGGCGAGATCCTCGAGTGGGTGGGCTGGGCAATCGCGACCTGGTCGCTGCCGGGGCTGGCGTTCGCGGTCTACACCGCCGCCAACGTCGGGCCGCGCGCACTGGCGAATCATCGCTGGTACCGCGAGACGTTCCCCGACTACCCGCCGCAGCGCAAGGCGCTGGTGCCCTTCGTGCTGTGAGGGGCAAGAGCCTCGAAGGGGGCGACCGAAGGGCAGGCCGGCTGGGGCGCGATGATGCATTTGCGTAGTTCGCGCAAGGCGCTCGGGCGCCGGCGGGCAGAGATCAGGGCAGGTGATAAATCTTTGAAATCCATTCTTTTTCCATTCCTTCCTCAAAAGAGTTAAAAACAATTAACTCATGCTCGACGACAGCCCGACCTGGGGGTTCTATGGGCGAGATGCGGAACTTGCGCAGATCGAGACCATCTTGCGGCGGGGACGATGGTTCTTCGCGCGGGTCTCGGGTCGTCGGCGGATCGGCAAGACGGCGCTCATCCAGCAGGCGTTGCGCTCGGTCGGCTCGCGCTCGGTGCTCTACGTGCAGGTGCCCGACTCGGCGCCAGCGGGGGTGTTGTCGGCGGTGGCCGACGCGATGGACACCTTCGGCATCGATCGGGAGAGGTTTGCCCGGCCGACGACCCTGCTGGAGTTCGCTCAGACGATCGGAGCGCTGGCCCGGGCGGGCACGGTGGTCGCGCTCGACGAGTTCCAGTACTTCAGTCGCAAGGTCCTGCACGAGCTGACCTCACACCTGCAGGCGGTGGTCGACGAGCTGTCTCGTGATGCGTCGAGCGTGCCGGGGGGACTGTTCGTCTTGGGCTCGCTGCACACCGAGCTGGTGGCCTTGCTCGAGGATCGGGACGCGCCGCTGTACAACCGCACGACCGATCACATCCAGCTGGACCACCTCGACATCGCCTCGCTCCTGGCCATGCTGCGGGTGCACGCCGACGACACCCCCGAGCACCTGCTGTTCCTGTGGAACCTCTTCGAGGGGGTGCCGAAGTTCTATCGAGATTGCTTCGAGCAAGGGGTGCTCGGTGCGTCGCGCTCCGAGCTGCTGGAGCGGATGTTCTTTCGCAGCTCGTCTCCGCTGCGGAGCGAGGCCGACAATTGGTTCCTCAGCGAGCTTCGGGGGCGCTATGACGTCGTGCTGAAGTACGTCGCGCGACACCCTGGATGCAGCAACGGTGACTTGGTCGAGTATGTGCGCAGCGTCAGCCGCCAGAGCCCCGAGCAGGTGGGCGGCTATCTCAAGATCCTGATCGAGAAGTACGGGATGATCGAGAAGCGCCTCCCCGTGTTCGCGCAGCCAAAGGCCAAGCGGGGGCGATACTACGTGCGAGACAACTTCCTGCGGTCGTGGCTGGCGTGCCTGGCCAGCCCCGTCTCGGCCCTGGACTTCCGCCCGGTCGCCAGCCTGGTGCAGCAGGCCGACGAGCGGCTCGTCGACGCGGAGGGGTTCGGGCTGGAGCGGCTGGTGGGGGTGCTGTACGAGGAGCGCAGCCGCAAGGGGTTGGGCGACTTTCCGCTCACCGAGAGGATCAAGGGCTACTGGGACCGACGCGAAGTGGAGATCGACCTGGTCGCGATCGACCAGGACGCCCGGCGGATCCGCTTCGGCACCTGCAAGCGGTCGGCGAGCAAGCTGAAGCCGGACCTGGCCAATTGTCGCGGGCACGTCACGCGGTTCCTCCAGGACCATCGGCGCTTCGACGACACGTGGACCGTCGAGCACGTCGCGATCGCGCCCCGGATCGAGGCCGAGGACCGGGTGGCCATTGCGGCTCGGGGGTTCATTCCCCAGGATCTGCGGGACCTGGTGGCGGGCCTGTAGCGCGCCGCGTGGACTGGCGCGGGGGCACTACGCGACAGCGGCGTGAATGCGGCGCTGGTCCTGATAGACTCGGCCCATGGGTCGTGCCGTGTCCTTCTCCTCCGTCGCCGCTCGGGTTACCTGCATGGGCGTGCTGCTGGCGGGCTCGGGGTGCTTCGACCCGTCCGGTGTGCCGCCGCTGGACCCCTCCACCACCGCGACCACGGCGGACCCCGCCAGCGCCAGCGCCAGCGCGACGAGCACCGACGGAGGTTCGAGCGACGAGGAGGGGGTGACCTCGGTGGGAGGCACGGGGTCGACCGGCCCGCTCGATGGCAGCGGGGACTCGGGGGCGGAGGCGGACTCGAGCTCGGGGTCGGAGTCGACCGGGGCGCCCGTGGTCTGCGGGGACGGCATCGTGGACGAGGGCGAGGCGTGCGACGACGGCAACGAGATCGACACCGACGCGTGCGTGGCCTGTCAGCCCGCCGCGTGCGGTGACGGGCACGTCCAGGCGGGCGTGGAGGGGTGCGACGACGGCAACGCGGTGGACACCGACGCGTGCATCGCCTGCGTGCCCGCCAGCTGCGGCGACGGGTACGTGTTCGAGGGCATGGAGGCGTGCGACGACGGCAACGTGATCCCGACCGACGCCTGCACCCACGTGTGCACCAACGCGACCTGCGGCGACGGGGTGCTCTACGAGGGCGTGGAGGAGTGCGACGACGGCAACGGCAACGCGCTCGACGGCTGCGACAACGCCTGCGTGATGACCCCCGGCCACCCGCAGTGCTTCGCGCCCTACACCGAGCTGACGCTGGCCGATCGCAACCAAGCGTTCGGGTCCGCCTCGCGCTTCTGCGACCAGGTCTCGTTCCTCGACGGCGAGTGGACCAACACGGGCTGGTATCGCTTCGTGGGGGCGGCCGGCACCCAGATGCCCGAGGCGCCGCCGCCGATCAACTCCTGTGGCACCCACGCACCGGGCTGGCTGAACGGCGCTCACCCGGTGGAGGCCGACGGCGTGGTCTCGCGCCAGGTCTGCTTCAACTGGTCGGGTGCCATCTGCAACTGGTCGACGATGATCGACGTGGTCGCGTGTCCCGGGTTCTACCTGTACGAACTGGTCGACACGCCCGCGTGTCACCTGCGCTACTGCGGCCAGTAGCCGGCGGCGAGCGGCCCGCGGTGGCGGACGCTCGCGCGACGTGCCGCGCCACGCGGCACGGCGCGGCAGGTCGCTTTGGCCTCAGCCCGGGGTGGGCATGACGTACGTGGCGATCGTGGCCGCATCGAGGCCGTAGACCTCCATGAGCACGGCCTCGGTGTCCGCCACCGACGCCTCCAGCATGGGGAGGCTCTCGAGCAGCGTTCCGGTGGTCGAGGCCCCGAGGTCGTCGAGGTCGACCCCGAGCGCGCCCGTGACGGCGGCGATCTGCTCGTCGGTGATGACCCGAGCGCCGCCGCTGAGCGGCCCGCTCGCGGGATCGGGCAGCCCGTAGAATCCGGCGGCCACGCCGATCCCCTCGGCGAGATCGTGCAGGACCCCGGCCAGCTCGGTGCCCGTGGTGGCGGCGAGCAGCTTGCCCTCGGCCCGGTTTCCGTAGAAGACGGTGCGGGCGAGCATCGACAGCTCCCACTGGGCGAAGAAGGTGCGCAGCGCCTCGTCGCGCTCCATCACGCACTCGGTGTTCTCGGCCAGCGCCTTGGCGGTGACGAGCGCGTCGGCCATCACCGCGTGGAAGCCCATCTGGTAGCCGTAGCTGGCGGCGTCGGTCAGCTCGCCCTCGGGATCGAGCGCGGCGTTGTTGCCCCACGCCGCCGCGATCGCGTCGATGGTGGCCGGGGTGATCTCACCTTCGGTGAGGCTCAGCGCGTAGGCGTACAACACCCCGCCCGAGTAGCCGCCCTTGTCGACCAGCTGCCGGACCTCGAGGCCGCCCTCGTTGATCCCGCGCGCGTCGTCGCCCCAGATGCCGCCGTCGGGGCCGGGCATCCAGGTGCCCTCGGCGTCGACCAGCTCCTGGGGCCCCGCCGCGAGCACGGCGATGAACTCCTCGAAGCTGGCCTCCACCACCGGCAGGTAGCCCGGGCTGGCGACGGAGGCGAGGCTGGGATCGCCGTCCCAGACCGCATTCAGCTGCTCGAGATCGCTCAGATCGACCGCACCGGTCTCGGCTCCGCGCATCGTGGCGTCGCCGGTGAGGGTGTCGAGCTGGGCCCGCAGGGCCAGGGCCGGCCCGGCGTTGGTCTCCCAGTCGGGCGCGGACCACTCCGCGGGCACGTCGCACGCACCCGCGGCGGTCTCGTCTCCCGTCTCCGTGGCGGCGTCATCCGTTCCCGTCGCCGAGTCGTCCCCCGTCGTAGGGCCGTTGGTGGTGGAAGAAGATGCGTCGTTCGCACCGGTGTCCCCGTCGTCGCCGCCTGGGCAGGCGGTCATCGCGAGGGCGGCGAAGACGAACACGAAAGAGGAAGGGCCAAGGGCTGTGCGACTCATCGAATGAACTCCGCGGGGATGTGTACTTCAATTGAAAACGGATTTCAAAGTCGAAATTCGAATTCGACACTCGGAGGGAACGCACGCATTGGAGGCCTGGTGCGCGTTGTGGTCGGGCAATATTGAATGTCACTCTCATATACGGAAGCGAGATTACCGATGCCAGACTCTTCGAACTCCATCGCGCGGTCGTGGAATCCGTGGCTGCTGCCAGCCGCCCTGTTCGGTTTGGGCGCGCTGGGCTGGGCATGCCGAGACGACGGGTCCGGCTCGTTGGACACGACGGGGGGCGACCTCGACGGCGAGGTCTCGCGCCGCGACGTGCTGCACAGCATCGCCCACCAGGTCGTGGTGCCGGCCACCGCCGACTTCGCCGACGCGGCCGCGTCGCTGCGGCGGTCGACCGAGGCCCATGCCGCGGCCTCGCCGGACGATCCCGCCGCGGTCGCGACGGCGCGCGACGAGGTCCAGCTCGCGTGGCGCGAGGCGATGGAGCAGTGGCAGGGGCTCGAGATGATGCAGGTGGGCCCGGCCGCGCCGGCGCTGACGGGGGTGGGCGGCGAGGACCTCCGTGACGCGATCTACTCGTGGCCCACCGTCGACACCTGCAGCGTCGACCGGGCCCTGGTCAACGAGGCGTACGCGGCGGACGACTTCCTGGCCACGCAGCTGGTGTGGGCCTACGGGCTCGACGCCCTGGAGTACCTGCTGTTCGTGGAGCCGGCGGAGCACTCGTGTCCGGCCCAGGTGCAGCTGGACGAGCCCTGGGCGGCGCTGTCCTCCGACGAGCGCGCGCGTCGTCGGGTGGCGTACGCGCAGGTGATCGCGGGGGCTCTCTCCGAGCAGGCGGCGGCTCTGGCCGCGCGCTGGTCCCCCGAGGGCGACGACTTCGCCGCGGCGCTCGCGAGGCCCGGCGAGGGCGCGTCCCCGTATGGGAGCGACGCGGAGGCGCTCGACGACGTGTTCCGGGCGATGTTCTACGTCGACAAGCAGACCAAGGACGGCAAGCTGGGGGCCCCGCTGGGGGTGGTGGCCGGCTGCACGACGGCCCCGTGCCCGGAGCTGATGGAGGCGCCGTGGAGCGGGGCGGGGGCCGGCGCGGTGGCGGCCAACCTTCGGGGGCTGAAGGCGATGGTCCAGGGGGGGCCCGATCCCGCCGAGGCGGCGGGCTTCGACGACCTGCTCGGGCAGCTCGGCGAGGAGGCGCTCGCCGACACCCTGCTGTCTCAGATCGACGCTGCCATCGCGCAGGCGGAGGCCTTCGACGCGCCGCTGCAGGAGGTGGTGGTCGGCGATCCGGCGCGGGTGGAGGCCCTGCACGCGGCGGTCCGCGAGGTCACCACCACCCTCAAGGGGCCGTTCGTCATGGCGCTGATGCTCACGATCCCCGCCGAGGGCGCGGGCGACAACGACTGAAGGCTCATGCCGACGCCCGTGGATGTGCTCGCCGCGCTGTCGCGGCCGCTGCGTGCCCTGGTCGATCCGAGCGAGCGGATCTTCTGGGGGTTCCTGCTGACGTCGCTGCTGATGCCGTGGCTGCTGCTGGGAGTGCGCCGAGGCACCCTCGCCCTGCGCGAGGGCCTGGGGCGCCGCGAGCTGTGGGCCAGCCCCTCCAGCCGCGCCGACGTGACGCTGCTGTTCACCAAGGCGCTGCTCGAGGGGCTGCTGCGGGTGCCGTGGCTTTCGGCCACCACCGGCGTCGCGCTGTGGGTGGCGCTGGGCCTGCACGCATGGCTGGGCCCCGCGCCCGCGCTGGGGTGGAGCCGCACGGCGGTCGCGGTGCTCTACAGCGTGGTGCTGTTCGTGGGCTGGGACCTCAGCCGCTTCGCCCTGCACCTGGCGATGCACCGGGTTCGGGTGCTGTGGGCGTTCCACCAGGTGCACCACTCGGCGCGGGTGCTCACGCCGCTGACGCTGTACCGGACCCACCCGGTAGAGACGCTGCTGTACGACCTGCGGGGGCTGGTGGTGACCGCGGCCATCACCGGCGGCTTCCTCTACGCGTTCTCCGGCACGGCCGAGGTGATCGAGCTGATGGGGATCAACGCGCTGGGGTTCCTGTTCAACCTCGCGGGCGCGAACCTCCGGCACTCCCACGTGTGGCTGGGCTTCGGGCGGCTGGAGCGGTGGGTGCTGTCCCCGGCTCAGCATCAGCTGCATCACGCGCGCGACCGGGCCGAGCAGGGCCGGAACCTCGGGACCTGGGTGGCGCTGTGGGATCGCCTGGCGGGCACGTGGCGGCCCGCTGGGGTCGCGCCCACGGCCTACGGCCTGGACGCGGCCAACCATCGCTTCGACCGGGTGGGCTCGATGCTGCTGGGGCCGCTGATCGACGTGCTGGGCCGACGCCGCGGGGCGCTGAGCGTGGGGGCCGTGCTGGTGGGCCTGGGGCTGGGGCCGCGGACGGCCCGGGCGAGCG
>JGI12210J13797_10864657_pt1 | contig 17262 bp, 15 predicted proteins | sample ElkSlonscriptome_3_FD_13797 | JGI IMG/M metagenome (IMG submission 13797)
TGATCGACGAAGCCATCGAGGAGCTCGCCGTGGACCCGGCGCGTGTCTACCTGCTCGGCCACTCGACCGGCGGCTTCATGTCCTACCGCATGGCGTGCGATGCCCCGGAGAAGATCACGGCGATCGCGTCGCTCAACGGCGCCACCTGGAACGACCCGGCCAACTGCGGCGACCCCACCGAACCGACCAGCATCCTGCAGTTCCACGGCACCGAGGACGACGCGGTCCTCTACGAGGGCGGGCTGATCCGAGGCAACCCCTACCCCGGCGCCCGCGAGAGCGTGAGCCGCTTCGCGGGCCGCGCCGGCTGCACCGGGCCCGAGACCATCGATCCCTTCGACATGGACGCGACCATCGACGGCGCCGAGACGGTGCGCGAGGAGTGGGCCGGCTGCGCCGAAGGCCGCAGCTACGCGCTCTGGACGATCGAGGGCGGCGCCCACACCCCCACCTTCACCGACGGCGCCATCCCTGCGGTGCTCGACTGGCTCTTCGCCCACGCCGAGTGATCAGTCGTCGTCGCCGCTCGCCTTGGCGAGCGGGTGCGCGGCGTCATAGGCGGCCATCAGCCGGTCGACGCTGATCTGGGTGTAGCGCTGAGTGGTCGAGAGGCTGGCGTGGCCGAGCAGCTCTTGAATGGTGCGCAGGTCGGCGCCGGCGTCGAGCAGATGGGTGGCGCAGCTGTGGCGGAGCGCGTGCGGATGCAGGTCCGAGCGACCGGCGCCGGCGGTGCCATAGCGGCGAACGACGCTCTGCACCTGTCGCGCCGTGAGCGAAGTGCCGCGAATGCCGAGGAAGACCGCGTCCGGATGAGGCGCGCGCTCCTTGGTGCGCAACGTGGCCCGGATCTCGAGGTAGGCACGCAGGGCCGCCATCGCCTCGCGACCGATCGGGATGAGCCGCTCCTTGTCGCCCTTGCCGATGACCCGGAGCTCACGGGCGCTCAGATCGACCCGCTCCAGCGTCAGCCCGGCGAGCTCGCTCACGCGGAGGCCGCCGCCATAGAGCAGCTCGAGCATCGCCGCGTCTCGGAGCTTCAGCCGCGGGTCCCGGCCCTCATCGCCGCTGGGCGCATCGACCACCCGAAACGCATCCTCGACGGTGAGGAAGCGCGGCAGCTCCTTGGAGGCTCTCGGCGCGTCGAGCACCGCCGCCGGGTTCGTCTCGACCAGCCGCCGCTTGCGAAGAAAACGCCAGAAGCTCCGGAGGGTGGAGATGCGCCGCGCGATGGTGCTGGCCGCGAGCGAGCGATGCAGCTCGGCCAGAAACATCCGCAGCGTGAGCACGTCGATGGCCTTTGCGTCGACCGCACCGCCGCTCTTGGCCACGAAGTCACGGAGCTGCTCGAGGTCCCGGCGGTACGCGTCGAGAGTCGAGGCAGCGAGCCGCCGTTCGTCCCGTCCCCATCGGAGGAAGGCCTCGATCTGCTCGTCGAGGGGCGATGCCGTGGACTCCACCCCTCCTTGATCGCCGCTTCAGCCGCGCTCGTCCAGTTCTCGCCGGGCCGTCGTGCCGGCGGCGGTGATCGGGTAGCCTCCTGCCATGACCGATGGAAACGACGAAGTCCTCAGCGAGGCGGCTCTGGACGCCCCCCACGTACGCGCGTTTCTCCCGATGCTCTACGTGGCGTGGGCGGATGGGGAGCTGACCGACGACGAGATTCGAGCCATCCGCGGGCAACTCGACGAGATGCCCTGGGTGCACGCCGGCGCGCGCAAGACCCTCGAGCGTTTGCTCGACCCGGAATCGCCGCCTTCGGCGGACACGCTCCAGCGGGTGTTGACCACCGTGCGTGAAGCCGCGGGCAACCTCGACGACGATCGACGTTGGCACCTCGCCTCGCTCGGCGCGGCGCTCTCGAGCGAAGACCCCAACGTCGAGGAGGCGGTCGAGACCCTGCTCGCGGCGCTCTCGATCGACGGCGCCGAGGCCGGCCGTGCGCTCCTCGGCGCCGCGCCCGAAGCACCGGATGCCGAAACGACGAAGACGGCCTTCGACCCGGCGGCGCTGCGCGCGGTGCTCGAGCCCCGTTGCCGCGAGGTCCGGGCCAAGGTGCGGGAGCTGCTCGAGGACCCGGCGGTGCGCATCGAGCGCGACCAGAACAAGGGCGAGGCACGGGAGGCGGTGCTCACGGTGGTGAAGCGGTTGGCCGACGAGGGTTTCGGCTCGCTGGCCTACCCCGGCGTCACCACCGAGGGCGAGAGCCTCGAAGACTTCATGACCGCCTTCGAGATGCTCGGCTTCGGCGACCTCTCGGTGCTGGTGAAGTACGGGGTCCAGTTCGGTCTCTTCGGTGGAAGCATCTACTTTCTGGGCACCGAGGCGCAGCGACAGCGCTGGCTCCCGGACACCGCCACGGGCGCGCTGCTCGGCTGCTTCGCCATGACCGAGCTCGGCCACGGGTCGAACGTGATGGGTCTGAAGACCACGGCGACCTACGACCCGGAGTCGGACGCCATCGTGGTGCACACCCCCGACGAGAGCGCCCGCAAGGAGTGGATCGGCAACGCCGCAGCCCACGCGCGAATGGCTACGGTCTTCGCGCAGCTGAAGGTCGGCGACCAGGACCACGGGGTGCATGCGGTGCTGGTGCGGATCCGCGACGCGGAGGGCAACGCGATGCCCGGCGTCCGCCTCGGGGACTGCGGCCACAAGCTCGGGCTCAACGGGGTCGACAACGGGCGCATCTGGTTCGACCAGGTGAAGGTGCCCCGCGACCATCTGCTGGGTCGCTACGCGTCCATCACCGACGACGGCGCCTACGAGTCACCGATCGCGAGCCCGAACAAGCGCTTCTTCACCATGCTCGGCGCGCTGGTGGCCGGGCGGGTGTCGGTGGGCTCGGGCGGCGTGAGCGCCTCGAAGGTGGGCTTGGCGATCGCCACCCGCTACGCCTTCCACCGGCGGCAGTTCGGCGCACCGGGGGTGCCGGAGAACCGGCTCATCGACTACCCGATTCACCGAAAGCGGCTGATGCCGGCGCTGGCTCAGACCTACGCGGCGAGCTTCGCCATCGAGCACGTCCGCCGGACCTACGTCGAGGCGCAGGGCGAGCAAGAGCGGCGGGCAGTCGAGGCGCTGGCCGCCGGCATCAAGGTATTCGCGACCGACCACGCGACCTTCGCGCTCCAGCGCTGCCGCGAGTGCTGCGGGGGCCAGGGCTACCTGAGCGCGAATCGCATCGGGCCGCTGAAGTGCGATACCGATGTGTTTACGACCTTCGAGGGCGACAACACCGTGCTGCTGCAGCTGGTGGCCAAGGCCGCGCTCACGGACTTCCGCAAGGAGCTGACCGACGACCGGGTGTTCGGGCTGATCCGCTACGTCGGCAAGAAGATCGCGCGGGTCGCCAAGGAGGCGAACCCGATCACCAGCCGGCTCAGCTCGGCCGAGCACCTGCGCGACCGGGGCACCCTCCGAGGGCTCTTCGAATTCCGGGAGTCGCACCTCATCGAGCACGCGGCGCGGCGGATCCAGCGACGGATCGGCGACGGGATGAAGCCCCACGAGGCGTTCACCGCGATCCAGGACCACCTGGTCGCGATGGCGAAGGCCCACGTCGAGCGGGTCGTCTTCGACGCCTTCGCAGCCGGAGTGGAGGGCGCCGAGGGCGAGACGAAGACCGCGCTCGACCGGTTGCTCGACCTCTGGTCGCTCTGGCGCATCGAGGAGGACCTCGGCTGGTTCATGGAGAACGGCGTCGCCGAGCCGAGCCGCGCCGGTGGCGTCCGTGAGCAGGTGCAGAAGCTCTGCGACGAGGTCGCCGAGGACGCGCTCGGCTACGTCGAGGCGTTCGGGATCCCGGAGACCTCGCTCGCCGCCCCCATCGCCTTCGGGCCCGACGCGGAGGTCTGAGGCTCCGGGGCCTCGGGCTCCGGCGGACTCACCCCGATCGTCAGGAGCCAGGGGTTCAGGTCGCGGAGCGCCCGCTCCGCGAGCTTCTCGCGGCGGAGCCGGCGCTTGCGGATCTTCCGGCCGGGCAGCCGCGGGACCATGCTCCACACGACGTTGGAAGGCTGGAAGTCGTCGCGCGCCGTGCGCACGTGGCGATAGAGGCCACCGAGGGCAGTAGTCTCGGGCGGGAACTCCACGGCGTTGCCGCGGAGCCGCTCGCCGAGCACCGCGCCGAGCATCAGCCCGCAGGCGGACGACTCGACGTAGCCCTCCACCCCTGTGATCTGCCCGGCGAGGTGCACGCTCGGGCGGTTCTTGAGGGCCAGATCGTCGTCGAGCGCGACCGGTGAGTTCACGAAGGTGTTCCGGTGCACCGAACCGAGGCGCTGGAACTCCGCCTTCTCGAGACCGGGGAGCATGCGGAAGACCCGCTTCTGCTCGGGCCACTTCATCCGGGTCTGGAAGCCGACCAGGTTGTAGGCGGTGGCGTCGGCGTTCTCCTGCCGCAGCTGAACCACCGCGAAGGGTCGCTCGCCGGTGCGCGGATCCGCGAGGCCGACCGGCTTCATCGGGCCGTAGGCGAGGGTGAGGCGGCCGCGCTCGGCCATCACCTCGAGGGGCAGGCAGCCCTCGAAGTAGCGGACGTCCTCGAACTCGTGGGCCTCGACCTTCTCGGCGGCGAGCACGGCGTCGCGGAAAGCGTCGTACTCCGCTTCGTTCAGCGGTGAGTTGCCGTAGGCCGCGTCCCCGCCCTTGTCGTAGCGACTCGCCTTGAAGACCACGTCCCAGTCGATGCTCTCGGTCAGCACCACCGGCGCGATCGCGTCGTAGTAGGCGAGGTGGCCTTCGCCGACGATGGCCTCCAGATCGGTGGCGAGCGCGTCGCCGGTGAGCGGACCGGTCGCGAGGATCGTCCGGCCTTCGGTGGGCACGGCCTTCATCTCTTCGCAGACCACGGTGATGTTCGGGTGGCCGTGGAGGCGCTCGGTGATCGCCTTGCCGAAGAGCTCGCGGTCGACCGCGAGCGCGCCACCGGCGGGGACTCGGTTGCGCTCCGCCTCCTCGAGAATGAGCGAGCCGGCGCGGCGCAGCTCTTCCTTGATGAGCCCGACAGCGTTCGCGAGGGCGTTGCCTCGCAGCGAGTTCGAGCAGACGAGCTCGGCGAAGAACTCGTGCTGCTGTGCCGGGGTCTTGGCCACCGGCTTCTGCTCGACCAAGCGCACCTGGACCCCGCGCTCCGCGAGCTGCCACGCACACTCGCTGCCCGCGAGGCCCGCACCGACGACCGTCACCGTTTCCGACATGGGGAGGGCATAGCGCGGGCGGCGGCGCGCCGCACGACGGGCCTCAGCGGGTACGCACGAACGTGCTGCCAGGCATGGGCTTGGCCGCCCGGGCGACGACCAGCTCCATCAGGGCCCGCTGGACCTCGACGATCGATGCGCCGATGGCTTCGGCGAGGTCGTCGGCGTGACGGGGCGCGGCGCCCAGCTCGCGCCATATCGCCAATGCGCGTTCGCCGACCGCTGGCGGGAGGACGTCGTTCAGCTCCGTCTGGCTCGGGCCGAGTGAGAGGGTCCGAGCCAGCGAATCGACGCCCATGCAGGGCTCGGCGCCGTTGGCCAGCAGCCAGTGGTTGCCCTTGGCGCGCGGGTCCCAGGGGCTCGCGGGGACGGCGAAGACCGGTCGGCCGAGGGCCAGCGCGACGCGCGCGGTGGAGAGCGAACCGCTTCGGAGCGGCGCCTGCACCACCACCAGCGCCTCTCCAAGAGCCGCGATGAGTCGGTTTCGCTGGAGGAAGTAGCCCTTCAGCGCCCGGTGATCGTCGGTCTCGCCGACCAGGGCTCCGGTCTCGGCGATGCGGGCGAAGAGCGAGAGGTGTCGTTTGGGATACGCCCAGGTCGGATGGGTGGCCAGGACGGCCACGGTCGAGGCCCCCGACTCGAGCGACCCGCGGTGGGCGGCACCATCGATACCGCGGGCACCGCCGCTGACGACGCCGATCCCCTGCTCGCCGAGCGCCGCGCCGAGCTCCTTCGCGAAGCGCTCGGCGCCCGGATCGGAGCGGCGGGTACCCACGATGCCGACCAACCGCCGAGGGATGGCACCCGCGACGAAGAGCCGCGCGGGCGGGTCCGGCAGATCCGCCAAGGTTCGAAGGCTCGGGTGGGCGAGGAGCGACGAGCCCGTGAACTCGGTGACGGGGGACGGGAGCGGCGTGCGCGGCAGGTCGGGGCGTTCGGCCATGGCCCCGTCTCGGCCAGTGGCTCTCGGGGTTGCGTCGACGGAATAAAGAAAGGCGGACCAGGTTGCCCTGATCCGCCTTTCGAAGGTCACTTCCGCCGAGGGTCTCGTCACCGCGAGGTTGCCCTCGCTGCGTGAGCCAGATGGCTCGAGACCGTCCGACCGGGTTGCCCCGCATCGGCTCGGCGACGTTCAGTCCGGCTTACGCTTCCGGACTGCACGACGTCTTCGGGTAGGCTCCGTGCTCGTCACGTCTCCGGTGCGGTGGTGATCGTCCATCCACACTCGGTCACGTACCGCCGACCCGCTCCGAAGAGCGAATCGGGTCCGATCCGGGCGAACCCGAACCGGGCGCCCCGATTGGGACGCACACGGCGATGGCGCTCGATGAAGCGCGCGCTGGTCAAAGACCAGACGACGCACTCCGCGCCATGGCTTCCACGCACTGACGAATGGTGTTCAGCGGGAACATCGGATCCTGGGATCCCAATTGTCGCTGTCAGCACCTCTGAGGAGCAAGCTCCGGTGAAGTGTCGAGAGCGGCGTGTTCGTTCGCATCGCAGACCGTCTGCGCTCCCCGCTTCGTTGCCCGTTCGAGGAATTCGTGGTCCCTCGCCGGACGCGGTTCGCTGAGTACAGCCCCTGCCATCACGTGTGTCGCATCTTTCATCGTCGCCGAAGGAACGAGTCCTTCCGCTCTCACCTCGGTGGCCGACCGAGCACGCCCCGATGGCGCCTCTCGTCGCTCGCCCTCCGCCCGCTCCGTCCGACGCAAGCGTCGTTCGGTGGGTGAGGAGAGACCTCCGTGGCCAGCACCCCGATCCTCCGGGGTCGCCCCCATGCTTTCGTGATGCCGATGAATTGTCCGAGTATGTCGAGTGTGTCTCCAAGAGATGAGCAGGGGCGAAAAAGCTCCTGCCGCATCGATGCCGGTCCGCACGCTCCAGATGGCAGCCCGAAAGCATGTCATCCGCAGTCCGCGCTGGTTGCCCATCGCGGTTCGTGCTGGCCGGTCCTTCTCCGTCGGTCTCCACATGACGTAGCCGTCACATGCATCCCTTGGCGCGCCCCTCTCATGGCCGAAGCTCCGAAGTCGCTCTCCTCTCAACTCCCGTGCAAGCACGGACGGTGGGATTCCTTCGATTCGAGGCTTCCGATGGGCATCGACTCTGGAGCTCGTTCCTCTGGTCCCCGGTCACCGAAGACACGGGGGGACGATCGAGACAGTGACGATGGGGCCTCGCCTCGCGGCGGGGCTACCTTCGTTGCCACCAGATGCATCTCGGCGGGTGCGATTCGACCACCCACGGGGCCACTCGTGAGAGTGACGATCCATGACTGGCGAGGACCCCGACCCCACCGCCCACACGATTGCTCGCGCGGTCGGCCAGGCCGTCGGACTCGGTTCCTCGCCGCGAAAGACCCGAAAGTCTCCGACGACGGCTCTCCGAGCCCTCACCTGGATGCATCCCGAGACGCGTCGGTCTCGGACATTTGCAGCCTACCTTCTTTCGATTTTCAAAGACGTGCACCCAGATTGGTGCCCCGTTCGCGACCCGATCCTCGTGGAGGTCGGGTGAAGCCCCGCGTCACGACGCGTCGGCCTCGCTTTGGTTCGAACACGCCCTCTCTCGAGCCCTGATCGAGCCCGGCCCAGTCGACTTTCGCCGCCTGAGCAGGGATGTTCTCCCCGCTGGCCCTCCGTCACTCGCGGCAGCCGCCGGCCGAAGCGAGACTTCGACCAAACGAGCTCCCGGCGAATCGAGATGGGACCGACTCCTCAGGTCCCCCGGGCAGCGTGAGCCGCTACGGGGGTCGTGACCTGATGAGCGATCGTCCATCGGGACGGCCTGCTCTCTTCGAGCCCTCCGCACGTTCTCAGCTGGGGTCGAGCGAGCTCGACTCCGGCTTCCTCCGGCGTTGGGTCGGTCCGGGCTCCCCACTGGCTCAGCCAGCGTTCCTCCGTACCGGGAAGCCCTCCACACACGATGGCGGACTTCCTCTCGATTTCGATTTGCAACGAACGTGGCCTCTGAGCACTGCTCCGAGGTCTTCCAAACCCGACTCGCGCCGGTAGCGTCTCCGCCAGCTGATGCATCCCGAAGCGAGGAACCGAAGTCACCCTCGTCTCGTTGGCACCCCCGCTCTTTCCCCGGCGTTCTCTCGAAGAGGTTCGGACCCCTTCGCTCTCCCACCGTTCGTACTCCGCACCGAGCTGATTGCTCACCTCGTTGCGACGCCGAGCGTTTCCACCCTGAAGCGACCGAGCGAACCCGACCGCTGCCCACCTATCGATGAGCCAGCCAGCCTCTTTCGAGGCGTGCCCCCCAGGGCTTCTGCGTTTCGAAGACCCGCGGTTTGTGTTCCGCGACCTTCGAGAGAAAACCTAGCTCGCAGCCTCGCTCAGTGCAAGGAAAAAGTGGCGGCTCAATGCGATTTTTTATCCACAGCACGCCAACCGCTTTCCACAGGTTTTCCACAAACCCTCGCAAATATCGGGGTGTTATCCACAGCATGCCAGCAGAGACCCCTTCGACGCGCTGCGTCAAGACATTCATGTCTCCTATTTACGGTGTTTGAGTATCATGCACATAATGCTTTTGACTTGTCTCGGCAGACATCCGGCCCTTTCTTGACCCTCACCCGCTCGTTGCAGGAGCCTCGGGCATGCGCTGGCCTCCCGATCAAAGCGCCATCCTCGCCCTCATGTTGCTCGCGGCAACGGCGCTGCTGGTGCTTCAGACGCTCCGACTCTGGCTGCGAGGACGGGTCGAGGCGGGTCGCGCCAAGCGCGCCCGGACCCTCGGTCGCAAGGGGGAGCGCGACGCCAAGCGGCTGCTGAAGCGCGCGAAGTACCGGATCGAGCGGGAGCAGCCGACCGGACGCTTGGGTTACGTCGTCGACGGAGAGGCTCGAGAAGCGGTGCTCCGACCGGACTTCCTGGTGCGCCGAGGCAAGCGTCGCTACGTGGCGGACGCGAAGGCCGGCGCGGACGCCACCGATCTGGCGAAGCGCGGCAGCCGTCGGCAGCTGCTCGAGTACGCCCTCGCCTTCCCCGACGCCGACGGCGTCCTTCTCGTCGACACCGAACGAGGCCAGGTGCACGAAGTGGCCTTCCCCGGCGTGCACGGCCGGCGGGCGCGACGCGACCCGGTCGCGCCCTTCGTGCTCGGGCTGATGTGCGGAGCGGGCGCGGCCGTCGCCGTCGTCGTCTTGGTGAGCTGAGAGGGCTCAGCGGACGCCGGCGGCCAGGACGATGTCGCCGAAGAGGGACTCGTTGGGGCCGTGGAGCGCATCCATCGCGCCGATCACCCACTGCATCTCGACCATCGGGTCCGCCGAGAGCGCCAGCGAGTGCGCGTCGGGGTGCGCCGCCTTCATCCGCTCGGCGCAGGCGCGGAGCGCCAGCCAGTCCGGCTCGCCGCCGATGAGCGGAACGGCCGGGCCTTCGCCCACCGCCTCGCAGCCCGGGCCGTAGTGACCCGTGGCGCTGGAGACGAAGACACCGCCCTCGGTCAGCACCACCGTCGGCCGGAAGGGCGCCGCGGCGCTGGGGTTCGGGTTCGTCGTGGGGAGCTGCGCGTGGACCTCGCGGGCGGCCAGCGAGGCCGTCATCGTCAGCAGCAGGAACATGATCAGGTTCACGACCACGTCGAGGAAAGGGATGATGTTGAGCTCGTCGTCGGCCGGGGTCGGCTCCTCGACACGGGTGGCGCGCCGGATGCGGCGGCGTTGGGCGGCGGTGAAGTGCGGCATGACCCGATGGACCTCGGTCGGCCGCTCAGGTTCCGCCCGGCCTACTTCTCGCGCCAGCGGAGCACCCGCCGCGGCCAGCGCGCCTGGCTCCGTTTGCGCTGGCCGGCGGCGATCTGGCGCAGGAAGCGCTGAGCCAAGGTCTGCACCCAATCCGGCGCGCCCTCGAGGCCGACCACGCTCACCTGCTCGGTGCCGAGAACGGCGTGGCCCTCACCCTCGTGGCGCTCGGCCTCGGGCATCAGCGCCGTGATGCGGTAGCGGGCGTCCTCGTCGCCACCCTCGCTCAACTCGAAGAGGAGACGGGCGCCCGACTCGGGGTGTAGCTGCGGGTCGCTCACGATCACATCGGGAGCAGGTCGACCAGCTCCGAGGTCGACAAGCCGCCGTCCGGCACACCGGCGTCGACCCCCGCGTCCGGCAGGGTGATCGGCGTGATGGTCCCCATGCGGTCGACGGCGACGGTCTGTCCGTCCGGCATCACGTAGGCGCCGACCTCTTCGTTCCACTTCGGCAGCGGCTCGGTGATCGGCGTGCGGCGACGACCGCGGATGCGGCCCTCGTGAACCGTGATCTGCAGCGGCTCGTCGAGCTCGAAGACGAAGCCACCCTCGTCGATGGCCATCAGGTAGGTCTCGCCGTCGTGCTCGAGCTCGCGGCGGAAGCTGAGCCGCTGCTGGCCGCGCCGCTGGTGCGGGCGGTGCTTGAGCACGAAGGACATGAGCCGGACCGCGATGTGGTTGTGCAGCCGGTGACAGCCGTGGCTGTGGCGACGCATGATCGACATGTAGTCGACCGAGCCGTGAGTACGGATGCCCTCGTCGCCGCCGAGGCGGATACCCTCGTTCGTGCGTTGAAAGCGCTGGTGATAGGCGGCGACCAGACCGTAGGCCGAGGCGTAGCTCGGACCGGTCTCGTGGCGGTTCGCAACGTAGCGCTGACCGTCGCGGCGGAAGTGCGGGTTGCGCTTGAGCAGCTCGCGAGCGGGGGTGCTCTCCGGCGGCAGCCAGACCGGCGAAGCGACGATCCGATGCCAGACCCGCGGGCCGATCTCGGACATCTTGTACTTCCACATCACGGTTCCGTCGACGGACTCGCTGCGCCAGCCACCGACGGTCGTACCGAAGCGCGCCAGGGGGATCTTCTGACCGCGGTAGTGGGTGAAGATGGTCAGGCGGGGCCGGCGCTGCACTGGCTGGGCGCGCTCACGGCCCTCTTCGTCGTAGGGGAACTCGTACCAGATGTCGCCGCGGTCGATCTCGGCGGTGAGCTCCATCTGCGGCCCGTAATACTCGGGCAGCTCCGGCCCCTCGAAGGCGACCATCTGGTGCTCGCCGGCGGGGAGCTCGCCGAGCCCATCGAGGAACGCGAGCGTCGACTCGGGGGTCTGGAGCCCGAAGGACTCGATGACGCGCTCCCGGAGCTCGGCCTCGAGGTTCGGGATCGGGTGGGGCTGACCGTCGGCGCCCTCGAAGGTGCGCGGCTCGCCCTCGCGGACCATCGAACGGCTGCCATCCTCGATGACCGCCGCAGCGTGCATCGCCCGCTCCGTGAGCACGCGGATGATCGCCTCACGCTCGACCTCCGGAGGCGTCAGCTGGAGCATCGGGAGCGTGTCGCGGCCGAGGAACCCCCAACCGTAGATGCGATGGCGACGCTCGAACTCGGCGAGCGCCTCGTGGGTCGGCCAGTCCATCGCGCCACGGACGTAGCGGCCCTTGCCCTCGAAGAAGCCGGTGCACTCGAGACGGGCCTGGGCGGATCGGAGCGCCTCGACGTCGGCCCGCTGCTCTCGGTAGACGCGGAGCCGGGCGCGCTCGCGGTCGGAGAGGCTCTCCTCGTCGAGGGCGTCGTGCGACTCGACGCCGGCCTCCTCCACCATCTCGCCGACCTGGCGCTCGAGGACGGCGAAGCGGCGCGCGTCCCGCTGCGCACGGTCGTTGTTCCGATAAGCGATGAACCCTTCGAAGGACTCGAGCGCCTCGTAGTCGAGCTCGGTGGTGCACGCGAGGCTCATCCGCTGACGCAGCCGCTCGCGGAGGATGCCGAGCGTCGGCAGGATGCCGTAGAGCTCCAGGTACTTGTCCCGCTCGGCCCGCGCACCGTGGTGGTCGTCGGGGAACTCCTCGCGAGCGAGCGCCAGATAGGTCTCGCGGTAGGCGTTGCTCTGGTGCTCGCCCGTTCGCGGGTCGTGCTCGGTGAGCAGGTAGGGAGTCCAGGCCTCGCCGAGGTCCAGCAGGACGTAACCCTGTCGACGCGCGTCGACGCCCTCGACCTCGCGGGCGGTCTCACCGCCTTCCCACAGAGCCACCGGCTGCTCGAGCTCGGGCTCCGGGATGGGCTCCGGCACGGGCTCGGACGGAGTCTCGACCTCGGCCGGAGTGTCGGGCTCGGACGGAGCTTCGGGCTCGTCGTCGCAAGCGATCAGGAGAGTCGAGAGGAGGAGCCCAGCGAATAGAAGTCGCACGTGGCCTTCAACTTTGGTCATCGCCGTACTCCACGCAAGTTTCGAACATGGTCACGCGGCGGTACTTTGCAGGACGGGGGCCAAGTCGCCAGTCTTGCGCACAATCGACCGTCATCATTGGGTTTTCTGGAACGCTGGCCGAACGGAAGAGCGCGCCGACGTGTCCCGCGCGACACGTGATAGTGGGTGACCCGCCAAAGCAGTGATAGGCTGTGCCCCGAATGATGGACGCCGGGGAAGTCGAAACGGGGCGACGGGACGGGCCCGCGGGGCGCCGCTGGTTCGTGACGCGCTCTCTGCAGGTCATGGTCGCGCTCGGATTCGTTCGGGCGCCGAGCGCGAAGGCCGATGCCTTCCCACGAACGAGCGAGGATTGGGCGCCGGGCGCCGATCCGGGGCCAGTGGAAGCGATGCCCGAGCCCGAGCCCGAAGAGACGCCGACCCCATCGTTCCTGGACACGCTGGTCGGTCGCCATTTCCGTGGCTGCCGCGTCGAGCGTGTCTCCCCTGCCCACCTCGGCGGTGCGGCGATCGTTCTGACCAGCCCTCAGGGGCCCTTCCAGATCGACATCCTCGCTCGAGGCGAGGTCCGAGGCGTGGCCGAGACCGGCCGCTACGCCCTCTTCTTGGCGAACCGCGGGGACGGCCGCGAGCCGACGCACGAGCGTCATGGGCTCGCTCTGATGGACGTCGCCGAGTGGCTACGCAGCTGCGAAAGCCGTGAAGAGCCCCTTCGGGTGCAGACCCTGGCCCAGCGTCAGGCCGCGCACCCGCGGGGCAACTTCCACCTGCCGTGAGCTCGACGGACCCGGCCGTTCCGGGAGGCACCGAAGCCCGCCACCTCGGCAAGAAGGTCGGCCTCGCGCTGGCGCCGCTGACCTTCGTGGTCGTGTGGTTCCTGCCGCTCGACCTGGACCAGCCTTCCCATCGACTCGCGGCCGTCTTCGGCGCCACGGTCATCCTCTGGGTCACCGAGGCGATGCCCATCGCCGCGACCGCGCTACTGATCGCGCCGCTGATGGTGGCGACCGGAGTCTGCGACGCCGAGACGGCCTTCGCGCCCTACGCGGACCCGCTCCTCTTTCTCTTCGTCGGCGGCTTCTTCATCGCGCGGGCCATGGCGCGCCACGGACTCGATCAACGGATCGCGTCGGCTCTGGTGAGCATGAAGGCCGTCGGCGGGAGCGCGCTGCGGGTGCGTGCGGCCTTCATGGTCACCGGCGCGCTGCTCTCGATGTGGATCAGCAACACCGCCACGACGGCGATCCTGATCCCGATCCTCCTCGGCACCTTCGCGAGCGGTCAGCGCCAGTCCGGAAGCCTCCTCGCGGTGGCCTACGCCTGCAGCATCGGCGGCCTCGGCACCTTGGTCGGGAGCCCGCCGAACGGGATCACCGCGCGGCTGCTCACCAACGCCGGCCATCCCTTCGACTTCGTCCGGTGGATGATGGTCGGCGTCCCGACCGCCATCGTCTGCCTGACGCTGATCTTCCTGCTCACCAAGAAGCTCGCGCCGCCCGGCCAGCGACCACCCGCCGAGGACGAGGAAGCGGTCGAGCGCGCCGAGCCCCCCTCGGCGAAGTGGTCGCGTGGCGAGAAGGTCGTGCTCCTCTCCTTCGCGCTCGCGGTCGTCGGCTGGATGGTCCCCGGGGTCCTCAAGTCCGCCGGCACGTCGATCGGCGCGACGCTCTCGAGCGCCCTCCCCGGTGGGGTGGTCGCGCTCTTCGCCTCGAGCGTGCTCTTCGTCTTCCGCGACCGGAAGGGCGAGCTCGTCCTCCCCTGGCGCGAAGCGGGACGAATCGATTGGGGCATCATCATGCTCTTCGGCGGCGGCCTCTCACTCGGCCAGCAGATGGCGGACACGGGTCTGGCCGACGCCGTCGCCCGCGCCTTCGTGAGCTCGACGGGCATCACCGATCTTTGGGCCCTGACCATCCTGATCGCGGTGGGCACGATCTTCTTCACCGAGGTCTGCTCGAACACGGCGTCCGCGAACATCCTGGTCCCGATCGTCATCGCCATCGCCGCCGAGGCCGGGGTCTCGCCGCTGCCGCCCGCGCTCGCGGTCGGCCTGGCCGCGAGCTGCGCGTTCATGCTTCCCATCGCCACGGGCCCCAACGCCATCGTCTACGGCAGCGGCAAGGTGACGCTCCCGGAGATGATGAAGCTCGGGTTCTGGTTGAACCTGGCGTGCGGGTTGGTGATCGTCCTGGTGCTGTGGCTGCTGCTGCCCCTCTACGGTTGGATCTGAACGCGAGCGCTCCGCGATGAGCGGGCTGAAGGCGGGCGTGAGCGCGGGTTGGGCCGAGCGTCGGAGGGCGCGCGTCGCGGTGAGCCTCTCGCTCTTCGTCGGCTTCCTGCTCTGGGGCCCGAACGGGGGCGTGCCGGTCTTGGACCCGCTCCTCGGCGGACTCGATCCGGTCGTCGCGTGGATGGTGCGCTTCGCCGTCGCTGCCGTGGTGATGGTGGGGCTGCCGGCCTCGGTGATCCGCTTCTGGCAGAACGACGAGCCGCCGGCGCTGAAGGAGTGGGGCCTCGGCCTCGGCGACTGGAAGCTGGGGCTGCCGCTCGCGCTCGGGATCGGCGCCGCGCTCGCCATCGGGATGGCGTGGCTCGGCCCCGGCGACCCCGCGCTCGAGGGCGAGTACCCCCTCTACGGCGACGACCACCCAGCGCTCGGTCTCTTCGTCGCCTACGAGGCCGCCTACCTTCTCTTCTTCATGGCGAACGAGCTCGCCATGCGGGGCGTCCTGCTCTTCGGGCTCCGCCGGTGGACCGGCAGCGGCGCGGCGGCGGTGGTCCTTGCGGCGATCCCCCAGCTGATCTGGCACCTGCACAAGCCGGCCGCCGAGATGTGGATGGCCGGCTTCTGGGGCTTGGCGGTCGGTGCGCTCGCCCTCCGCCTCGGCAGCGCCTGGTGGGGCGTGCTCTTCCACTGGGCCAGCAATGTCGCCCTCGACGTGGCGCTCCGCGCGGCGGTAGCATCCCCGCCGCACGGATGAGCAACGAGAGCGAGATTCCGAAGGCCTCCGGCGCCTTGATCGCCAAGGAACGGAAAGTCCTCGAAGAGCTCGTCGGTGAGCAGGTCGTCACCGAAGCGCTGGCCGGACTCCCGCCGGATGTCCGCGACGAGTACGAGACCATCACCTCGCTCACGAAGATCCCGACGGCGACCGTCGAGCGAGTCTACGAGGCGGTCGCCGAGCGCGCGGGCCGGGACGTGTTCCGCATGCACCGCGACGTGGTGAGGCTAGGGGTCGAGCAAGCGCTCAAGAGCATCTGGCGCGTGCTCCTGCGCTTCACTGGCGACGAGGCGCTGGTCCGGCGCACGCCGCTCTTCTTCAACCGGGGGCTGAGCAAGGGCAAGCTCGAAGCGAAGATGGTCGGCCCTGGAAAGGCCGAGCTCCGGTTGACCGGCTGGGCCCGCGTGTCCGAGCTCCAGATCAACGGGATCGCCGCTGCGACCGAAGCCGTGTTGACCTGCGCCGGCCGCCACTCGGTGCATGTGGAGAGCCATCGCACCCTCGATGGGGCCTGCCTGATCGCGACCTGGGGATGATACGCTCGGCACCGATGACACGTACCGTAGCCCTTCTCCTCTCGGTGGCTCTTGGGGGAACGGCGTGCACCGAGTCGGGCGAAAAGACCGAGGGCCCGGACACCCTCGCCGAGCGGGGCGAGGCGGCGGACACGAGCGGCGCCGAGACCGTCGCCGCCGAGAGCACCGTGCCGGGGGAGCGCGGCCCGCTCGCCGACCTGCACGAGGACGACCACCTCACCTATCTCGTGCGGCTCGGCAACGCCCACGAAGAGTAGGCCCAGCTGCGGGTGGCGAGCGTGGTCGACCGCGGCGGCTCCCGCGCCGTGAAGCTGACTCCAGTGGGCGTCCCGGGCGAGGCCAGTCAGCTCTACATCGCTTGGATGGTGGCCGACGGCGACGGCCTGGTCGGACTCGAGCCCCACGTCTCGCTCGGAGAGCCTGGCTTCGTGCCGATCGACGCTGACGGCGCGCTCGTGACGGAGGCCGAGAGCAACGTCGCGTGGCGCGTACCGAACCGCTGGCTGGAGCTCGAGACCCGCGCGTTCCAGAGCGACCCCGTCGAAGGCTGCCGACTCGCGGACGCGATGCCGCGGGTCGAGGGCCCGGTCCGGATGGAGCACTGCGTGGATCTCGAGCGCCGTGGGGGCGACGTGAGCCGCCACCTGAAGGTCTGCCGCAACGTCGGCATCATCGGGATCAGTATGCGGCCCGAGGCCCTCGAGGAACACGAGGCCTGGGAGCTGGTCGACCTCGGCCAGGCCCCCGAAGAGCTCCCCCGCTCGCTCCCCGCCCCCGGGCCGGAGCCGGCGGACGACATCGAAGTCGACGCGGACTGAGTCGAGCCGCGCGGACGGAATGGGACCGCTGCCCGAACGGTTCCATCGGTGACGCGATGAGCGAGCCGAACCCTTCGAGCGCATGGTCCCTGCTGCGGGCCGACTGGCGCATGGCAGCCGTGACCTGCCTTCTGACGGCGCTCTCCATGGCGCTCTCGATCGTCCTGGTCGGGGTCGGGATCTTCGGTTTCGCCGCGGCCCAGCAGCTCCACCGGCACGTTCGTACGGCGTTCGGCGCGACGAGCCGTGACTGGGGCGTTCCGATCGGTGTGGCGATCGGTGCCCTGGTGCTCGCCGTTCTGGTGGCCGGGTCGTGGGTGGCACTGCTCGACCAGCTCTGGCCGGGCCATGACCTCGTCACCCCGTCTCTGCTCTCGTTCATCACGCGCCAGGAGCTGCTCGCCGCGGGCTTGGTGGGTCTCTACCTGCTCTGCGGCTGGCTCCTCACGCCGGTCCTCTTCGTCGCCGTCATCGCGTGCGACCCGAGCGCCCCCCGAAGCTGGCCCGACTGGATGACGCGGGCCCTG
>JGI12210J13797_10366827_pt1 | contig 17260 bp, 16 predicted proteins | sample ElkSlonscriptome_3_FD_13797 | JGI IMG/M metagenome (IMG submission 13797)
CGCCAGCGATACGCTCGACGTCGTCGGAGGTGAGGGCCAGCCCGATCCGGTCCGGAGCGATCTCCTCGGTAAGGCGATGGATCGCTTCGAACTTCTCGATCGCCTGGTCGTAGGCCTGATCGAAGCCGTCCTCCGTCAGCAGCCCCTGCCCGACGTAGACCACGAACCAGGCCACATCCAGCCCTCCGGCCTCCATCTTCGGCAGAGTGACCTGGGTGGACAGATCCTGGGTGTAGTTCGTCTCCGCCGTGAAGTTGGCCGGGTTGATGTCGTCGTGGGTGTCGTGGGTGATCACCCGCTCGTGGATTCCACGGGCCCGGGCCAGGAGGTCCGCGTCCGACCCTGCGGCGGCGGCGTCTCCACCATCGCCCCCGGGGCCACACCCGGCCAGGGCCACGAGGGGGAGGGCCGCAAGGGGGGCGGCACGGCGGACGAGGGTGCGGGTCGTCTTGTTCATTGGCGGGGCTAGCTGGAGATTCGACGAAATTCCGGCGGAACTTAAGCCGGCCGGGCCTCCCGACCAAACCACCCTCCGACCCGCAGGTCATGTCGAGTTCCCTAGAGTGCCAGAAGTCGTCCTTTGAGCTCCCCGAGGATCTCCACTACCTGAACTGCGCCTACATGGGCCCCCTCCCCACCGTGTCGGAGGAGGCCGGCGTCCGGGCCCTGAAGCTCAAGCGGATCCCCACCACGATCGGGCCCGAGGACTTCTTCCAGGACTCGAACCGGGCCCGGCGCCTCTTCGCGGAATTGATCCACGCTCCGGATTCCGGGAGGGTGGCCATCCACCCGGCCGTAAGCTACGGGGTGGCAACGGCGGCGCGGAATTTCCCTTTGGGCCGGGGTCAGGAGGTCGTGGTCGTGGGGGAGCAGTTCCCCGGGAACGTCTACGCCTGGCGGCGGAGAGCGGCGGAGGTGGGAGCCCGAATCCGCACGGTAGAACGGCCGGAGGGGGTCACTCCCGGGGCGGACTGGAACGATGCGCTCCTGGAGGCCATCGGGCCCGATACCGGGATCGTGGCGCTGCCCACGGTACACTGGACCGACGGGACCCGCTTCGACCTCGCTGCCGTCGGCGGACGGGCTCGGGAGGTCGGGGCGGCCTTCCTGGTCGACGGGACACAGTCGGTTGGGGCCTTCCCCTTCGATGTGCGGGAGGTGCAGCCCGACCTCCTCGTTTCCGCTGCGTACAAGTGGCTCCTGGGTCCCTACTCCATGGCCTTCAGCTGGCTGGGTCCGCGCTTCGACGACGGTGTCCCCCTGGAGGAGACGTGGATCGGGCGGAGAGGGAGCGAGGACTTCAAGGGACTGGTGGAATATACCGACGAGTATCAGCCCGGGGCCGCTCGCTACGACGTGGGGGAGCGGTCGAACTTCGCCCTCCTCCCGGTCGCGGTGGCGTCGCTGCGTCTGGTGGGTCGGTGGGCCCCAGAGCGGATCGCCGCGTACATCGAAGGGATCTCGCAGCCCTTGCTGGACCGAGCGCCGGAGTTGGGTTTCGGCCTGGAGGACGCCGCCTTCCGCAGCCCCCACCTCTACGGCCTCAACATGCCTCCGGGCCTCGACCTGAACACCATCCGGGGAGCGCTGGAGCAGCGGAAGGTCAGCGTCTCCCTTCGCGGCAACTCGCTCCGGATCAGCCCGAACGTGTACAACGACGATGCCGACATTCAGGCGTTGATCGAGGTCCTTGAGACCCTCGCCGGCTGATGAGGCTCCCGGGATGTTCACTGAACCTCGTAGTCATTCGCCGGCGTCGAAGCTGACCTGGGCGACGTCACCCACCTGGACTCCGTGAGCCTCGAACCAGCCCCGGTTCACCTCGAGAGCGTAGGAGAACGGGGCTCTTCCTGTGTGTTGCTCGGTGGTCATGGGCTCCATCTGCTGGATGTCCACGACCCGGAAGGACGGATCGAGGAAGGCGATGTCCAGGGGGATGTAGGTGTTCTGCATCCAGAAGCCCCGCACGGCGTTGTCCGGGAAGATGAAGAGCATCCCGGCGTCCTCTGCGAGCTGCTCTCGATACATCAGACCCTGCGCTCGCTCCTCCCGGGTCCGGGCCACCTCGGCGGTGACCGTGTCCCCACCGAACACGACGAGTGCAGTGGGGTTCTTCAACACACCCGGCCTACCCCCGTTGAACGCCCTCGGACCAGCGCCGGCCGCCCCTGCAATCGCAGCCCCGGAATCCAGGGCCAAGATCAGTAGGGCGATGCCAGCGCCGACGAAACCGCGGAGTACCCGGAAGACCGAATGGCTTGGCTGCCTTTGATTCGTCATGAGGGGCCGTCCAGGCCGAGGGCGGGACATCTGTCTTTGCCGGGTGCAGGCTGCTAATTTTCGCAAGTTTCAACCCCTTGATTCCGTGAATGGGTCCAGGCTGTTCGAGGACCCTGAGGTGCGAAGCGTTCATGCTGGACACCGAACTCATCGAGCTCCTGGTCTGCCCGGAGTCGAAGCAATCGCTTCGGCCCGTGGATCCGAAGGTGCTGTCGCGCCTGAACGAGGCCATTGCCGACGATCGCGTACGGAATCGCGGGGGTTCCCTCCTGTCTGCTCCCCTTCGCGCCGCACTCGTGCGAGAGGACGGACGCCTTCTGTATCCGGTCCGAGAGGACATCCCGATCATGCTCCTGGACGAAAGCATCGAGCTTGGGAGCCTCTCTTGACGACCCGGATCACCAACGCTCAACAGACCGTGCTCACATGAGGTTTGCGAGATCGCTCCTGGGATGGATTTCCCTGGGACTTCTCACCGCCTGTGCCGGCGAGTATCCCCAGTCTTCCGTCAACCCGGCCTCGGACTTCGCCGAGACCATCCACGTCTTGTATGGCCAGATCTTCTGGTGGTCCGTAGGCATCCTCGCGGTGACCTGGGCCGTCCTGGTGTACATCCTGGTGAAATACCGGGAGCGTCCCGATGGCCCCCCGCCTCAACAGTTCCACGGGCACATGGGGATGGAGATCGCCTGGACGATCGTCCCGGCCCTGATCGTCGTGGCCATCGCGATTCCCACCATTCAGGCCGTCTTCTCGACCCAGGAGGTGCCCGAAGAGTCCCTCGTGGTCGAGGTGATCGGACATCAGTACTGGTGGGAGTATCGTTACCCGGAGAACGGGGGCGTCATCACGGCCAACGAGCTCCACGTCCCGGTGGGTGAGCCGGTGTCTCTCCGGCTGCACTCCGACGACGTGATCCACTCCTTCTGGATTCCCCAGTTGGGTGGGAAGCGGGATGCGAGTCCGCTTCGGATGCGTCCAGAGGGGCAGGATCTGAAGTACAATTGGATCCACTTCACCGCCCGGGAGCCCGGGGTCTACTGGGGACAGTGCGCCGAGTTCTGCGGTGAGTCCCACTCCCTCATGGGGATGCGGGTGGTGGTGGAGAGCCGGGAGGACTTCGAGGCCTGGCTGTCCGACCTGACGACCGGTCATCCCGAAGAGGTGACCCAGAGTCAGGCGCTCACTGCCGAGGGTGGGGTGCCGACGCCACCGGTGACCACGGTCGAGGACCCCCAGGCTCAGGAAGCTCGCCAGCTCTTCCTGGCGAACTGCTCGGCCTGCCACGCCATCAATGGCGTTTCCGAGGCTGGGCAGATCGCCCCGAACCTCACGTTGCTCGGGCGCCGGACGACGATTGCCGCCGGAATGATGGAGAACAACGTGGAGAACCTGGTCGAGTGGATCAGCGATCCCCAGTCCGTCAAGCCGGGTGCGCTGATGCCTGGGGTCGACTACCAAGGAGGACGGGCGCCGGTGATCTGGCCCGCCTTCAACCTCACGCCGGATCAGGTGAGGACCTTGGCCACCTACCTCTACAGCCTACGCTAGGACGAGACGAGCCATGTCGGTAACGACCCCAGCCGCGCCTGCTCCCGCGCCCGCTCCCGACGTAGTGCCGGACGCACATCACGAAGAGACCGGGATCTGGAGCTGGATCACCACCGTCGATCACAAACGGATCGGCATCATGTACTTCATCACCTCCCTCCTCTTTCTGGGTGTGGGGGGGGTCGAGGCGCTCCTGATCCGGATTCAGCTCTTCCGGCCTGAGAACGACTTCATGACGCCGGAGCTGTACAACCAGCTCTTCACCATGCACGGCACCACCATGATCTTCCTGGTGGCCATGCCCATGGCGGTGGCCTTCTTCAACTACGTCGTCCCGCTGCAGATCGGAGCCCGGGACGTCGCCTTCCCCAGGCTCAACGCTCTGTCGTACTGGATCTATCTGTTCGGCGGTCTCTACATGAACTCGTCGTGGTTCGTGGGCGCGGCGCCGAACACCAGCTGGGTCGGATATGCCAACCTGACCTCCACCCAGTACTCTCCGGGCCTGAACGTGGACTTCTGGGTTCTGGGGCTGTCGATCCTGGGGGTCAGCTCGATCATGGGCGGTGTGAACTTCATCACCACGATCATCAACCTCCGGGCGCCGGGCATGAAGCTCATGCGCATGCCGCTGTTCACCTGGATGACGTTCGTGACGTCGTTCCTCCTGGTGACAGCGCTCCCGGTGATCGCGGTGGCGCTGATCCTTCTGGCCTTCGACCGCTTCTACGCCACGAACTTCTTCGTAGCCAGCGCCGGCGGAGACCCGGTACTCTGGCAGCACCTCTTCTGGATCTTCGGTCACCCGGAGGTCTACATCCTGGTGCTGCCCGCCTTCGGGGTGATCAGCGACGTCATCCCGACCTTCTCCCGGAAGCCTCTCTTCGGGTACCCGGTGGTGGTCTACGCCGGCGTCCTGATCGGCTTCATCGGATGGGGCGTGTGGAGCCACCACATGTTCACCTCGGGACTCGGCCCCATCGCGGACTCCTTCTTCGTGGCCTCCACGATGATCATCGCCATCCCCACGGGGGTGAAGATCTTCAACTGGATGGCCACGATGTGGGGAGGATCCTTGCGGTTCAACACGGCAATGATGTTCTCCGTGGGGCTCGTGGGGCTCTTCACCGTCGGGGGTCTTTCAGGGATCATGCACGCCTCGGCCCCGGTGGACCTGCAGCAGCACGACTCCTACTTCGTCGTGGCCCACTTCCACTACGTCATCGTGGGGGGGATCCTCCTCGGGATGTTCAGCGGGGTCTACTACTGGTTCCCCAAGGTCACGGGCCGCTTCATGAACGAGAAGCTGGGTCAGTGGCACTTCTGGACCACCATGGTGGGATTCAACCTCACCTTCTTCCCCATGCACTTCTCGGGGATGTACGGTCAGCCGCGCCGGACGTGGACGTACCAGGCCGGGATGAACGTGGAACTCTTCAATCAGCTCTCCACCATCGGTGGGTTCATCCTCGGGGTGAGCACCCTGATCTTCCTCTGGAATCTCTGGGTGAGCGCACGCTCCGGAGAGAAGGCGGGCTCGAACCCCTGGGGCGCCCTCTCCCTGGAGTGGTCGATCCCGTCACCACCGCCCCACTACAACTTCCCGGCACTTCCCGAGGTACGGTCTCGGGAGCCCCTGTGGAACGAGGCGGAGCGGAAGGCCATCGAGGCCGTGACCCACACAGTGCCCGATGTCGAACCGGAGATGCCGAACTCCTCGTTCTGGCCAATCGTCGTGGCGGCGGGAGTGACCCTGACATGGGCCCTGGTCATGACGGGCATCTGGTGGGTGCCCCTCCTGGGCCTCGCCTTCACCGCCTTCGGGGTCTATAGCTGGGCCTTCGAGGACCCCTTCGCGAAGAAGGCGTCCCACTGATGCGCGGCCGCCGACCGATCCACCCACTCGACGAGAACCATGGCTGAAGCCGCCGTCGCCCACGACGAACATCATTACACGGCCACGGGCCTGACCAACTGGAAGGTCGGATTCTGGACCTTCATCGGGTCTGAGTGCCTCTTCTTCGGTACCCTTCTATCCACCTACATGGTCTACAAGGGTGCGGCGTTGGAGGGCCCCTACCCTCTGGACGTCTTCGACATCCCCCTGACGACTGTCTCCACCTTCGTGCTCCTGATGAGTTCGTTGGCCATGGTGTTGGCTCTGGACGGGGTCCAGAGGGCGAACAAGAAGCTGACCCTCTTCTGGCTGGGGACGGTCATCGTCATGGGGGCCATCTTCCTGGGCTTCCAGTACTACGAGTTCACACACTTCGTCCACGAAGGGTTGACGCTTCAGCAGAACGTCTTCGGCTCGACCTTTTTCGTCCTGACGGGCTTCCACGGTGCCCATGTGACGGTGGGCGTGATCTGGATGATCACCCTCTTCATCCTGGCCCTGAGGGACAAGCTCCCGCCGGCCAAGGCGTTGAACGTCGAGATCGCCGGACTCTACTGGCACTTCGTGGATATCGTCTGGATCATCATCTTTGTCCTCGTCTATCTGATTCCCTGAGGTGGCGCCCATGTCGACGCAAACCAACAGCCACGTGGATCAAGGTCTCGACGCCCACGGTGATGGACACGGTGCCCACGCATCGGTGGGTTTCTACTGGACCATCGGCCTCATCCTGGCAGCTCTCACCGGGCTGGAGGTGGCTGCGTATTACATGGAGCTGGGGAGCTTCGAGGTGCCGCTTCTCCTGATCCTGTCGGCGGCGAAGTTCGTCCTCGTGGTCGGCTTCTTCATGCACCTGAAGTTCGATTCCAGGATCTTCACCGGAGTCTTCGTCGCCGGCCTCGCGTTGGCTGTCTTCATGGTGTCGGCCCTCGTGGTCATCTACCATTGGGTCCCGGGAGCGGCCTGAGGAAAGCCCGCCCCCTCTCCGGTAGCGCCCCCGGGGCGTTGCCCCCGATCAGACCACGACAGGAGTCCCTCGTGAAGGTCCGTCTCAGCTCCAGCGTCGTGGTGCCCCTCCTGGCGACGCTTCTCACGTCGGCCTCCCCGGCCACCGGGGCCCTCTCGGCCCAGGACATGTCGGACGTCGAGATCGAGACCCAGCGGGTCGCCGACGGGGTGTACCTGCTCCTGGGTCGAGGCGGCAACATCGGGGTCTCCGTGGGTGAGGATGGCGTCTTCGTGATCGACGACCAGTTTGCGCCTCTGACGGACAAGATCCTGGCGGCCATCGCAGCCCTCACCGACGAGCCGGTCCGCTTCGTCTTCAACACCCATTGGCACGGTGATCACACCGGTGGGAACGAAAACATGGGTGAGAGCGGGGCAATGATCGTGGCCCACGCCAACGTACGGAGGAGGATGAGCGTAGAGCAGGTCCTGGAGCGGATCGGCAGCCCCGCTACGACCACTCCCGCCTCCCCCGAGGGCGCTCTTCCGGTGATCACCTTCACAGAGGACGTGAGCTTCTACCTGAACGGCGGCCGACTCCATGCCTTCCACGTGTCCAACGCCCACACCGACGGGGACGCCATCGTGCATCTGGAGGGGGCGAATGTGGTGCACATGGGGGACACCTTCTTCCGGGACCGCTTCCCCTTCATCGACACGGCCAGCGGCGGCTCCATCGACGGGTTGATCGCCGCCGTGGGTGCTGCCCTCGGAGTGGTGGATGCCGACACCCGGATCATCCCGGGCCACGGCCAGCTCTCTTCACGAGAGGATCTGAGGAGCTACCGGGATGCCTTGGTCACCATGCGGAGCGCGGTGGCGGAGATGGCCCATGGGGGTATGTCGCTGGAGGAGATCCAGGCCGCCCGCCCGATCCAGGCGCAGGCTCGTACCTGGGGGCAGGACCGGGGAGCCGAGGACTCCTTCGTGGCGACACTCCATCACGGGATCATGCAGACCGGGCGCTGACGTGGACAACACAGGAGCGGGACCTCGCTTCTCGGATATCGATAGCTGGGGAGCCACCCACGTCGGCAAGGTCCGAGAGGAGAACCAGGATGACTTCTTCGTGGGGTCGTTGGCCCGGGACGGAGGTCGCGTTCGCGCCGTCTCCGTGGAAGAGCGGGCCGGCGCAGACCGCGAACTGGAGCGACTCGCCTCGTTGGGTGTGGTCGCCGATGGAGTGGGCAGCCTGGTCCGAGGCGGAGAGGCAGCGCGGATCGCCGTGAGTGGGCTGGTGGCAGCGGTAGCGCACTACTTCGACGATGCTGCCCGTGCCGAGAGTTCCGATCCGGAGGTGTTCTGCAGGCTGTTGCACGACGCTGCCCTGTCGTGCCACGAGAGCCTGGTCCGCAGCGCCGAGGAGGGGGGGCTCCAAGCCGCCACCACCCTCACCCTCTTCCTGGGGCTGTGGCCCCACGCCTACCTGCTCCAGGTCGGGGACACCCGCTGCTACACCCTTCGTGGAGACACCTTGACCCAGATCAGCCAGGACCAGACGCTGGCGCAGGAGTTGGTGGATCGGGGGGTCATGTCCCGGACTGCCGCAGAGAAGACCCGTTGGGCCCACGTCCTGTCCAGCGCCGTAGGTGGGGAGCAGGCGGCGCCGGTGGTCACCCGCGTCACCCGGGATTGGGGCAACGTCATCCTCCTCTGTAGCGACGGGCTGACCAAGCATGTGTCGGATGAGCGGATCCGGGAACAGCTCATCCAGATGAGGTCGGCTCGGCAGGTCACGGAGGAGTTGATCCAGGAGGCGCTGGATGGGGGAGGCACCGACAACGTCACAGTCCTGGTGGGCCGGACGCTGCCCCGATCCAGCTGATCTTCGCCGATGTCGCCGGTGCCGGACGGCACCAGGAGACCGGGGCTCGCACGCCGAGCGAGCAGTCCGGAGTTGCCCCGAGTCGCCGAGGACGGATCCTCCCTGACGGCCGACTGGATCAGGGAATGCCGTCCGTCCCCGTGTTGGCCAGGATGTAGGCCCCCATGCCCAGGAGGAGGAAGGGCAGGATCACCCGGGTGTAGCGCTGCAGCCGGTCTGCGGCTCCCGAACGCTCCACCAGCCGCTGTGCCAGTAGCGCGTAGGCCAGGGCGATCCCCACCGCAGTCGCCACGACCCACTTTTCCAGCCCTTCGGCCGTGTCGGCGAAGACGGAGATGAAGACGGCCAGGGTGTCGCCGCTATTCGCCAGCATCACCCCCAGCACCGCGAGGAATCCCCGGGGCCTCGACCCCTGCCGAATCTCCTCGTTCGGCACACCCCGCAAGAGACGGACGAGTCCGACGATTCCCAGAGCCAGGGGGATGAGGCCGAGGATTCCGAGGAAGCGGACAGGAGCCGCCTCCACTGCAGCCGAGGCGCCGTAAGCCAGGAAGACCATCCCCAGCGTCGACGCGGCATACCCGAACAGCACCTTGCCCTTGGCGTAGCGACCGTCGGCGTAGAAGCCGAGGAGCAGGGTGAAGTTGTCGAAGCTGGTCGAGATGAAGCCGGCGACCGTCAGCCCCATCACCGCGAGTATCGCGAGCATCTCAATTCCGAAATCGGTCCCGGGCCCGAGACCGGCGACCGTGGTGTGCTACCGCAAGCCGCGGCATCCTGACGTGTTCCGCGCCTCCGCTACTCCGTCCGGAACTCCAGAATGGTCGTGGCGGACCATTCCTCCCCGGGATCCAGGCGGGTGGAGGCGAACTGGGGTCGATTCGGGGCGTCGGGAGGATACTGGGCCCTGAGACAGAAGCCGGCTCGACCCCGGTATTCACCCCCGCCCCGGCCAGGCGTCCCGGGAGGGAAATCGGGGACGTGGAGGTGAACCACCGGAGCCGTGGTGCTCATCCCAAGAACCCGACCGCTCCGAGGATCCTGGACCCGAGCGCACTCACGGAGCGTGCCATCCCATCCATGGACCAGCAGGCTGTGGTCGTAGGCCATCCCCATGGAGCGATTCAGGGGAGTCGGTTCGGTGAAGTCCAGGTCGGTTCCAGCCGTCGTGGAGACGCCGCCCATGGGTATCCCCTGATCATCGGTGGGGAGCCAGGTCCCGGCCTTGAGCTGGAGGACGTGATCCGCCACGCTCCCCCGTCCGGCGAGGTTGAAGTAGGCGTGGTTGGTCAGGTTCACGTGGGTGGGAGCGTCGGTGCGGGCCCGGTACTCGATCCGCAGCCGGTCCCGGTCGTCGAGCCAGTAGCTCGCCTCCACGTCCAGGTTGCCGGGGTAGCCCTCCTCCCCATCTGCGGCCCGGCGCCGGAAGATCACACCGACCTCGAGGTAGGTGACCCGCTCCTCCGGGGTCCAGAGATGATGGCTGAAGCCCGCCTCACCGCCGTGCAGGTGGTGAGTGCCGTCGTTCAGGGGCAGTTGATGGAGCGTCCCGTCCAACGCGAAGCGCCCACGGAAGATCCGACCCGCGAAGCGACCCACGGTGGAGCCGAAGTAGCTCCGCTCCGACTCGTAGGTCGCCGGTGTGTCCAAGCCCAGAAGGACGTCATCGAAGACCCCATCCCGATCCGGCACCCGCACCGACACCAGCGTGGCTCCGAAGGGAGTGACGGTGGCGGTCACGCCGTTCCGGTTCCGAAGGGTGAAGGCCTGAACCTCCTCTCCCGTGGAGAGAAGCCCCCAGGGCTTCCGCTCCACCCCCGGCCGGACCGATGTGGGCTCGGTCAGCCGACCCGTCTCCGCTGACGCTTCATGAAGTCCATCATGATGTACTGACCCAGGGTCAGAGTGCTCGTGAAGTACGCCTTGCCCCGGGCGATCTCCGAGACCTTCCGGACAAACTGCACGAGGTAGGGGTCACGGGCCAGCATGAAGGTGTTGATGAGGATACCGGCCTTCCTGCAGGCGGCAGTCTCCTGAAACGTCTTGTTCAGGATGAAGGCGTCCAGACCCCCGGAATTGGTATAGACCTTACCGCCGGGAAGCGTAACGGCGCTGGGTTTGCCGTCGGTGATCATGATGATCTGACGCATGTCCTGCTTCTGGGCAGTCAGGATGCGCCGGGCCAACTCGAAGCCTTCCGCGGTGTTGGTGTGGAACGGACCGACCTGAGCCTTCGCCAGCTGGGACCGGGGGATCTCCTGTGCCCGATCACCAAAGGTCACGACACGGAGTGTGTCTCCCGGAAACTGCGTCCGGATCAGGTGGGACAGGGCGAGGGCGACCCGCTTCGCCGGCGTGAAACGATCCTCACCGTAGAGGATCATGGAGTGGGAGATATCGAGCATCAGGACCGTGGCGCAGGACGACCGATACTCGGCCTGGTGCACCATGAGGTCGGAGTACTCGAGGTTCAAGGGAACCGTAAGCCCCTCACGCTCGATGGCGTTCTTGAGGGTGGCCGGGATGTCCAGATTCATGGAATCGCCGAACTCGTACGGCTTCGACGCGGCCTCGGCCTCGATGCCAGTGGCCAGATGGGGGGTGTCGTGGGTCCCCATGGACGCCTTGCCCAGCGCGCCGAGCAGTCCCTTGAGAGCCCGGTACCCCAGGAAGTCCATCCCCTTCTCGGTGAGGTTGAACTGAACCTGCTGGGCCGCGGCCTTGGCGTCGTCGATCTGCCCCTCCCCGGTGACGTCCTGCATACCGCCGGGCATCTGGGGAGTCCCGTTCTCCAAAGTCAGGAACCCCTCGTCGACCATCCTCTGGACGAGCTCGTCCAGAAGCTTGGCGATGGCCTCCTGGACGTCGGAGTCGCCATCTCCCTCGCCCCGGAGCTCTTCGATCATCTCGGGGGTGAGTTCGCCGCTCTCGAGCAGCGCCTTCAGGAGCGCGTTCTTGAGGGCATCCATGGAGTTCGTGTCCTCCACCCCGGACCAACCCCAATAGGGGTGGTAGTTCGGGCCGCCGGCGAAGCCACCGTTGAGGAGGAAATCGGACATCTGCTCCAGGAGCGACTCGAGGTTCAATGCGTCGAGCCAGCCTCCCTCGTACTTGGTGTAGCGGGTGAAGCGCATGGGACTCCCGTGGTCGAGGTGACCTTCGATTACCCTGCGGCCTGCCCAGGGGTTCGGCACCGCGCCGGAAGGTCCGGGTAGGCCGGGTATGCCGAAACCGATGCCTGTACACGAGTCCCGCCTGGACGCAGCAAGCATCGCGACGCTGCGCCGCCGGGTGCTCGACTTCTACGACGAGGAAGGTCGGGATCTTCCCTGGCGCCGCAACCGGAGTCCGTACGGGATCTGGATCTCCGAGGTCATGTCGCAGCAGACGCGGATCGACACCGTCGTTCCCTACTGGCACGCGTGGATGGAGGCCTTCCCAGATGTCGAGTCCCTGGCCGATGCCGAGGAGGAGGCCGTCCTCAAGTCGTGGGAGGGTCTCGGTTACTACTCACGGGCGCGGAATCTCCACCGGGCGGCTCGGACCGTGCGAGAGACGTTGGGGGGCGCCCTTCCCACGACCCGGGACGGGCTCCGCGACCTCCCGGGAATCGGCGCCTACACCGCCGGGGCCGTGGCCAGCATTGCCTTCGGGGAGGCGGTGCCCGCCGTCGATGGGAATGTCCGGCGTGTGGCGGCCCGGGTCTTGGACTGGCCCGAGCCCACCGCTGCGGGCCTGGAAGCCGAGGTCTCCCGCTGGGTCCCGGAGGACCGCCCCGGGGACTTCAATCAGGCGTTGATGGAGCTGGGTGCCACCGTGTGCACGCCCCGGCTGCCCCGCTGTGGGGACTGCCCCGTGGCCTCCCTCTGTCGAGCTCGGGCTGCGGGGACCGTCGCCGAGCGGCCGGCTCCCCGGAAGCGAGGACCGGTACGGACGGCAGCGGAGCGGGTGATCGTCGCGTGGCGCCCTGGCGGAGACGGGGTTGAGCTCGCCCTGCGCCAGCGACCGGCCAAGGGGCTGCTCGGGGGGATGTACGAGTTCCCGGGGACGCCCGCCGTCGAGGCCGGAGAGCCTGTCGAGGCACGGGACCCGGAAGGGCCGACAACAGAGGACGTCGGCCATCGGGGTGGCCTGGAGAATGGGATCGAACTGCCGCCGGTCGTCCACCTCTTCAGCCACATCCGCATGACCTATCGCCCAGTCCTGCTCCGTTGGGATCGCGCTGTGGAGCTCCCAGAGGGCGCTCGGTGGGTGGGGACCGAGGAGCTGGCCGGTCTCCCCCTACCGGTGGCGCAGCAGTCGATTCTCGCCCACGCTCGTGCGGCGCTTTCGCGATCCCCCGGCTCCCAGGAGTAGAACAGTGCGCGTTGCCGACATGACCTGGATGCAGGTCGACACCCGCCTCCAGGAGGACGATCGAGCCGTGCTGCCCCTGGGGAGTGTCGAGCAGCACGCCTTCCTGAGCATGGCCACTGACGTGATCCTGGCCGAGCGGCTGGCCACCGAGGCGGCCCGGCCGTCGGGGGTGCCTGTCTTCCCTGCGGTACCCTACGGATTGGCGCCCTACTTTTCGGCCTTCCCCGGGACGGTCACGCTGCGCCCCGGGACGTACTCGGCCCTGGTGTTGGACATCCTGGACAGCCTGGCGGACGCTGGATTCGCCCGGATCCTGCTGGTGAACGGTCACGGAGGCAACGCCCCGGTGGGGCGGATCGTGGAGCGCTGGAGCCGCGAGCGGGGAGAGGTGCGGACCGCCATCCACCACTGGTGGCGAACACCCCGGGTCCGGGCGGTCGTGGACGCCCTGGGGGACCACGGGAGCCACGCCAACTGGATGGAGTCCTTTCCCTGGACCCGGCCCCCCGGCGTCGACGCACCCTCCGGATCGAAGCCCCCGGTCGAGTTGGACGAGGCGCTTCGTTCGGACCCCCGGGGCGTGCGGGACGTCCTGGGGGACGGGAGTTTCGGTGGCGCATATCAGATGGCCGACGACGTCATGATGAAGATCTGGGAGGAGGCGGTGAAGGAGACCCGGGAGTTGCTGGACGGGGATGCGTGGGGGGGGGACGGGTCGTGAGTCTGGGCCCGGAGCGACCCGACTCTCCCCGCAGCCGTCGTACCGCCATCGTCACCGGCGCCGCCCACGGGCTCGGCCGAGAGATCGCCCTGCGACTCGCCTCGGAAGGGGCCCGGGTCCACGCTTGGGACGTCGTCAGTGAGGAGGTGGAGGAGACCGCCCGCCTCGGGGTCGAGGGTCCTGGGCCCGGGACGATCGTATCACGAGTCGTGGACGTCACGGACACCGATGCGGTGGATGCGGCCACGGGACTGGTCGTGGAGGAGGGGCACGGGCTCCAGGTCCTGGTGAACTGCGCCGGAGGGGTGCTGAATCAGGTGGGTCGTCCCGTGGAGCAGGTCTCCCGAGCCGACTTCGACGCCGTGGTGGCGGTCAACCTCACCGGGCCCTTCAATACGGTCCGGGCGGCGGCGCCCACCATGAAGTCCAGCGGGTACGGCCGGGTCGTGAACATCTCATCCGGGGCAGGGCTAGGCGTGAGCAAGACCGGGATCCAGGCGTACGCCGCAGCCAAAGCCGGGCAGATAGGGCTCACCCGTCAGCTGGGCCACGAGCTCGGCCCCTTCGGCATCACCGTAAACTGCGTCGCTCCTGGCTTCGTCCGGTCGAACCCCGCCACGGAGCGCCAGTGGCAGAGCTACGGACCGGAAGGGCAGAAGGCTCTGGTGGAGGGCATTGCCCTCCGCCGTCTGGGGACTCCTGGCGACATCGCCGATGCGGTCCTCTTCCTGGCCTCGGACCGGGCCTCCTGGATCACGGGCCAGGTTCTGTCCGTGGACGGGGGCTCCTGAGGGCCCCACAGGGCCGCGGATGCACACACGGCAACCGGCCCTGCTGGTAGGGGACGCCGGCGGGCCGTGCCGGCCAAGCACATCGAGGGACCGCGCTATACGTACGGCGACGGGCCGCGCCGGCTGTGGGCTAGAAGTTCGTCCCGCCGAACGGGTCGAAGCCGCCCCCTGTTCCCGAGCTGCCCGAGGGGCCTTCGTGGCGGGCCCGGGAGTATCCACCACCGATGGACCGGCTGACTCGCTTTTCGGCGACCAGCGCCTCCAGGACGAGCTCGCACGCCGCGGCTCGGACCCCGTCGGCGGCGTCCGTCGAGGCCAGACCGACGGACTCCACGAGCTCCAGGAGCCCCGGAACCGTCTCGAAGCCCATGACGCAGGCGTAGGCAGCGGCCTCTTCTCCCACCTGGATGGCCCCGCCGTTCTCGAAGTATTCGACGATCGCCTCCACGTCGGCGCCGCCGGCACGGGCCTGGAAGGTGTCTCGAGCGGCCCGGGACACGAGCTCCCGGGCGATGGTCTCGGAGCCGGCCAACTCCCCCTCGTACTCGAGCTCCATCTTACCCGTGATGGCGGGGAGGGCGGCGTAGATGTCGGTGATCCGGGGTACCGCCTGGTCCTCTTCCAGTAGGAGTGCCCGCCGCTCGGCGTTGGAGATCACGCTCTCCGTGACGGTGATGGGCATCCGCTGACTGACACCGGAGCGCTGGTCGATCCGCTTGTCCTCCCGGGCAAGGAAGGCGATCCGCTCGATCACCTCGGACACGACCTCCGGCACCAGGACCTCGACACCGTCCCGCTGCATCCAGGCCTCCTGCCGGGTGATCTCCACGCCCCGGTCGACCTCGCTTGGGTAGTGTGTCCGGATCTCGGCGCCGATCCGGTCCTTCAGCGGCGTGATGATCTTCCCCCGGGCCGTGTAATCCTCCGGGTTGGCCGTGAAGACCATCAGGACGTCGAGGGGGAGTCGAATCGGGTACCCCTTGACCTGAACGTCGCCCTCCTGGAGAACGTTGAAGAGCCCAACCTGGATCTTCCCCGACAAGTCCGGAAGCTCGTTGATGGCGAAGACCCCTCGGTTCGCCCGCGGCAGGAGCCCGAAGTGGATGGTCAGTTCGTCGGCGAGGATGTGTCCCCCCCGAGCCGCCTTGATGGGGTCCACGTCGCCGATCATGTCGGCGATGGTCACGTCTGGCGTCGCGAGCTTCTCCACGTAGCGATGGTCACGGTCCACCCACTCCACCGGGGTGTCGTCGCCGTGCTCGCGGACCTGCTCCCGTCCGAACTTCGAGATGGGGTTGAGCGGATCATCGTTCACCTCGCTCCCGGCGATGATGGGCAGCGCCTCGTCCAGCAGCCCCGCCAGAGCCCGAAGGATCCGGCTCTTGGCCTGTCCCCGGAGTCCCAGGAGGATGAAGTCGTGGCGCGCCAGGACCGCGTTGACGATCTGGGGCACCACGGTGTCTTCGTAGCCCAGGACACCGGGAAAGAGATTGACCCTCTCGCGAATGCGCTGAACGAGGTTGTCACGCATCTCGTCCCGGACCGAGCGGGATCGATATCCGCTCTCCCGGAGAGCACCGAGGGTCGACGGACGAGTTTCGTTCATGTGGGGCACTCCTGAGGGTTCCGCGCCAGCCTTGGAAGACCGTGCGCGCGGACGGGGGAATAGCTACCGTTCGTAAGCCGCCTTCGCGGCCCTGGAGGGGTGCCTTACCCGAGCGTCCGCACGCGGATCCCCGGACCGCACCGATCCACTCCGCAACCCCCGAAGCACTGTCGCACATGAGTCTCAACGACGCCCTTCGTCTTTTCGTCGGCCTCTACCTGATCGGCGCTCTCGTGGTCTTCGGTCGCCTCCTGGCCGATAAGGTGGCCTTCGTGCGCCGAGGCGGGCCCGAAGACCGCAGCGACCATCCGGGCAAACGGGTGGGGATCTTCTTCAGCGAGGTCATCGGCCAGAGCAAGGTGCGGGAACGCCTGACCGCCGGCTGGGCCCACGCCTGCATCTTCTGGGGCTTCATCGTCTTCTCGGTGTCGACGCTGAACCTCCTGCAGGAGCTGGTCACCGGGACGGAGGGCTTCCTCCACCTCGCCGCCTTCTCCTGGTTCCACCCTATCGTGGACGTATTCGCCTTCCTGATCGTAGGCGGAATCGCGGTGTTGGCCGTTCGGAGGTTCGTGATCCGACCGAGCTACCTGACCTACCACAGCCGGGAGTCGGCGGTGGTCCTGGCGGTCATCGGCGTCATCGCCGCAACCCACCTGGGCGAACGCTTCCTGGCGGACCCTGCGTCTACGTACATGGGGTGGACCCACCTGGTCCTGGCCTTCTCTTTCCTGGCCTACGTTCCGACCTCCAAGCACTTCCACATCCTGGGCGCCCCGGTGAACGCGGTCCTGCAGCAGCTCGAGGACCATCAGCGGATGGACCCGATGGATCTGGAAGCAGAGCTCGACTTCGAGGGTGGCGAGACCTACGGCTGGAACACGGTGGACGACTTCGCCTGGACCGACCGCCTCAACCTCATCACCTGCATCGAGTGTGGCCGTTGCCAGGAGTCCTGTCCCGCCCACGCCACGGGCAAGCTCCTGAATCCGAGGGATTTCATCGTCGATCTCAAGTACCACTCCCAGGGCAAGGCGCCTCCCGGAGAGCAGTCCGAGGTCGCTCGTGAGGCCTTCGCGGCGGCGGGAGGCAGCATCGAGGGTGTGGCCCTGGAACAGCAGCCCATCGTGGACCACGTCATCGCCTCCCAGACCCTCTGGGAGTGCACATCGTGCATGGCGTGTGTGTCGGCGTGTCCGGTGGACATCGATCACCTCTCCATGCT
>JGI12210J13797_10829074_pt1 | contig 17240 bp, 20 predicted proteins | sample ElkSlonscriptome_3_FD_13797 | JGI IMG/M metagenome (IMG submission 13797)
TCTTTAAGAGCGAAATAAAGATCAGTGTACTTATAGGAATCAGTCTCATTAAAATCAACTACTAAATCAATATCTGAATGCTGAATGCTCACTAAAATCGGACCGAGTAACTGAACCAAAGGCATAAAGCGATTTTACTCTACTAGCCTCACACAGCCTGACAAGCGCGCTAGTCAATTGTTTGTTTAGAAATATAAATATAGGAGGAAAATATTTTTACTCTGGCTCTACCTTCTAAGTAAGCAAATTCCCGTCATCATCCCACTCGGCCATTACGTCGCGGGTTTTCTGATCAATGCATTTGGCGAGCCAATCTTCATCGTAGGCCATGCCGTGTTCTTTCAGCACGTCGTCGGGCACTCCGTCCCATACGTTGGGGCGATTACCTTTGTAACCTAATTCTTCAATCCCCATTTTAGAAGTGTAGTAGCCCGTCAGTGTTAAGTTTCGCATTCGGTTGAAGAATGCTACGCCTTGGGCTACCTCCGGGGTAGCTTTGTCGGGATAGGCTATTTCATCCAGCAATTCGGTTTGCTGCGCTAGGGTACACTCATCAAAGGTGTGGCTAAACTTCTTAATGGCCCGGTGATTGAGCCACATCAGACCACCGCGTAACGGAAGTTGATGTTCGGTAATATCTTTCGCAATGAAAGCAATAAACTCGGGTACTTCGGCATCGGTAGCTGAACCAAAGTTATCGGTAGCGGGTAAAATTAGATCACAGAGGGTAGCGATTGTGCCTACTTCGGCCTCGGTAAAGAACTCGGCTTCGTGTAGCAGTTCGTCGCGAAGCTTTTCTTCCTCGGTACGCCCGTAGGCGTCAGATTTAACGGGAGTTGCTACTTGTTCAGTCGCTTCTTCTTCGGGGGTACAACCAATCACTAATCCTCCGGCTAAAGAGCCGACTAGCATGGTTTTCATGGATTCTCTTCTGTCCATTACGTAATATTTTGTTTTTTGAATTGATCAATAATATAATCTGATGTTTTCCAAGAAAGCGCCAGAATTGTCCAAGTCGGATTTTTATCAGCCTGTGATACAAATGGCCCACCATCTACCACAAACACATTATCTACTTCATGCAACTGTTGATTCTTATTGGTTACCGACGTTTTGGCATCATTACCCATGCGAGTAGTTCCCACCTCGTGAATAATTCGGCCGGGAGCCGCCAAGCCGTAGTCCTTATCTTTACCTGGGGCATCTCCTAATGGTGTTGCTCCCATTTCATGGAAAACTTCCTCAAAAGTATCCTGCATGTGTTTGGCTTGCAGTCGTTCGTAATCAGTCCATTTGTAGTGAAACCGCAGTACCGGAATTCCCCACTCATCTACCACATTGGGATCAATTTCGCAGTAGTTATCCTTTTGAGCCACACTTTCCCCCCGACCAGAAACGCCCATAATTGAACCGTAAAACCGTTTTACATCGTCACGTAGTTTATTACCATATCCGCCGGTTTGCCCGCCAACTAACTTGTTCATTTCGGTAATGCCAAAACCAGTACCGTAAGAAGGCATTCCCATACCACCCCACACTTCAATATGGTAACCACGAGGGAAATCCAACTGCTTGTTATCAAGCCACCAGGGACTGTAAACATGAAGTCCACCTACTCCATCTTCGTTGTAGGAAACTTTTCGATTCATTAGTTCGGGAACAAATGCCGCTCGGCTACTTCCGGTAGAGTCGTGCAGATATTTACCAACAATACCAGAGCTGTTACCCAACCCGTTCGGATGCTGACTGCTTTTGGAGTTCAGTAAGATTCGGGCCGAACTACAAGCCGAAGCGGCTAGAACTACCGTCTTTCCTTTGAGTTGATATTCTTGTCGGTCTTCCTTATTCACGTAAGAAATTCCAGTAGCCCGCCCCTCATCATTAGTAATTACTTCTCGCACTATGGAGTTGACGAACAAGTCAGCCTGACCCGTTTTTTGAGCGGGAAAAACTAGAGCCGAGCTAGAAGAAAAATCTGCCTTAGCTGAGCACGAACGAGAACACTGACTACAGTAGAAGCAGATACCCCGATCCTTATTTACCCGCTTAGTCAGAATAGATAATCGAGAAGGAATTACGGTGACACCAGCTTTGCGGGCAGCCTTAACATAGTATAGTTCGTGTAAGCGGGGTTTGGGAACGGGTAAAAAGAAACCATCCGGTTCGTTATCCAGATTTTCCTTACTACCAAATACTCCAATAAGTTTATCGACTTTATCGTAGTAGGGCTTTACATCATCATAGCCAATAGGCCAATTATCACCCAACCCATCAATATCTTTTCGCTTAAAATCTTTAGGGCCAAACCTTAGCGAGATACGCCCCCAGTGATTGGTTCTTCCTCCCAACATGTGTGACCGGAACCAGTCAAACTCCGTTCCTTCAGCGCGAGTGTAGGGTTCCCCATCAATTTCCCAGCCACCGTAGGCAGCATCAAAGTCACCGAAAGCGCGAGTAGAACTGGCACCACGCCGAGGAGATTCATAGGGCCACTTGAGTTGGGTCATTTGAGCCGGGTCAGTTGGGTCAAAGAATGGGCCAGCCTCTACAATGGCTACCGACAGTCCCGATTCAGCCAACACTTTAGCGGACATACCGCCACCTGCCCCTGAGCCTACGATAATAACATCGTACTCTTTAGAAGATTCAATAATATGCATGAATAGTGCTTATAGTATAGTAGAAAATACGAATGTTTAATTTCGAACAAAAACGGGATAAACCAAATTCCCTACGGTTTTTACTTTACGGAATTATTGCTCTACCATAATTTTTATAACTTCGCGCTTCATCATTTTTACTAAAACCAAGTATATGAAAACCGCTGAGATCGTTACCGGAAAAGGCACAATGAAAGTAGAGTTCTACGAAGAAGATGCGCCAAATACCGTAGAGAATTTTACTAAACTATCGAAAGAAGGCTTTTACGACGGACTTACTTTTCACCGAGTGATCCCTAACTTTGTTATTCAGGGAGGCTGCCCCAATGGTACGGGCGCAGGTGGACCAGGCTACTCCATTGATTGTGAGTTAGATGGCGATAATCAGCACCACGAACGGGGGGTTCTATCAATGGCTCATGCTGGGAGAAATACCGGAGGTAGCCAGTTTTTTATTTGCCACAGTCGGGACAATACGGCTCACCTGGATCGCAATCACACGGTATTTGGCAAAGTTGTAGAGGGTATCGAGGTGGTAGATGACATTAAGGAGGGAGATAAGATTGAAAAGGTTACTGTGAGTGAAGGCTAAGGGTGTTCGGGTGTTCGGGTGTTCGGGTGTTCGGGTGTTCGGGTGTTCGGAATTATTAAACTTAGAATTTAAAATCCTAAAAGTGTTAATACCGTTCCACGGTGGCCTGAACATTTGAACCCAGCAATACCCAAGTACATTAATACAATATTCTGTTAATTTCTTACCATCTAAGGTTTGCAGCTTTTCCACTAGGTTTTATAATTATTCTAATTACATCTTTGCTTAGTACTTTTCAAACAATTTATATTAAGCAAGCCTATGATCTGCTTTCAAAATCAATATGTGACCGTAGAAATTAACTCAGAATTGCAAGCATTAGTACAAACCTGGTGTGGGTTTGCTAAAGGCGATGAGTACCGACATGCTTGGGAAGAATCACTGAAAATTGCGGAAAAACATAAGCTCTCGCATTGGCTAATTGATCAAGCCAAATTGAAGGGGGTGAATTACGAAGATTGGCAGTGGGTGAACGAAGAATGGAAGCCCCGATTTGAAGAAAAGATTAGCGAAAGCTCAACTGCCATTGTATTAGCCAATAATATTTTTGATGAAATGGCTGGTCGTATCGTATCCCGCAAAGCCAATGGAAAAACGCATAAATCAGCTACCGGCTACTTTGCCGATAAAGAGCAGGCTCAAGCATGGTTAGCATCTACCGTTAAAGTAGTAGCTCAGTAGATTGTAGCTACTTCCAACTACTTATCTACTTGCTTCTTCTCCTGAGAGAGCCAGTCAGCGGTTACTTCGTTGAGCTTCTTCACCTTGTACTCGAAGTCGCCCCGTAGCTGATTACGGACTTCTAGTAAATTATCTAGTAGCGATTGTACATCATCAGGAATGGCTTCTTCCAGATACTGACGAATACGTTTCGTCAACGTAGGTGACTTTCCATTGCTAGAGATGGCAATTTTTAAATCGCCTTTCTTTACCACTGAGCTGAGGTAGAAATCACAGAGGTCGGGAGTATCGGCTACGTTAGTCATAATTCGGCGCCGACGGGTACGCGCTTTAACTCGCTCGTGTAAACCTCGATCATTAGTTGCCAAAAAAACCAAGTCTTTACCGCGCAAATCGCGCCAGCGAAACCGCCGTTTAATCACTTGCACATGTGGACGCTCTTCGGCCAACCGGAATATATCGGGTTGTAGAATCTCTTGCCCCACTAACGTCACGCGAGTCTCCGGGCTATTTTTCAAGATGGCTTCTAACTTTTCTAGTCCTACGTAGCCGCCACCAACCACTAGCACATCTAATTCATGCAGCTTAAAAAAAACGGGAAATAATTGGTTACCTTGATTCATAGGAGGAAAGTAGATTACTGGGTTGATTTTCGGTAGTCAACAGCGTATAACTGATTTTGCTCGTTTCGAATATGCGTTTCCATTGCCGGAACAATATCAGTATTTTGAGCAGCAGCACAGCTCCATCCATTACTTAATTTATGCACAACAAATGTAAAGATTGTGTGTCGTGCTCCCGGATTGGGTACGTCAAAAGTAGGGGTTTGCCCAGTCAGTTTTACTTTAGCGTGTACCACAGCAATGTCATCAGCTAGGTACTTTGTTTTAGTTCGGATAATCGTCAAGGTAGATTCATTGAAAATGGTACGAAGTCCGTAATCATGAGCGCGTTCAATATCTTCCCGCCGATGCCACCATAGACCAGTCACGTTAACAAACTCTCCGTCAGGATCAAACAGGCTAGCAATTTTATGGGCATCACGCTGATTCCAAGCTTCTACAAATACTTGCGGGACTGCTTCTGGGTTATCTAACGCAGAGTAGGCGATCACTCCTCCTTTCGCTTGAAGTCACCTCTCTTAATAGATTTGATAAATTCACCCCAAGCAAAAGGGTTCAGGAATGGATTCGGACGAGGCCCGGATCGGTTTTGAATATAGTTGAACTGCTGATTCATGAAGTAGCGGTGGTTCATACTGCCATCCATCGGCATAGCCTGAAACATTTGCGCTAGAAGGTCTTCCGCTAAGTTGTCGCGCATATTAGCGTACTGATTTTCATCGGGTAAATTGAGCGCTAGTAAAGCTTCCTTAAAAATCTCCTCACTTGGGTAAGGAAATACGGTAATTGCCGGGAGGTAAGTGGTATCGGCAAGTAACTCCACAATAATCGTCATACTTTCTACCCGATTTTCCGGTACTAGAAAATACTGCCGTTTGAAGCCTACCGTGCTAAACAGTACACTATCGCCGGGTAGTACCGGCATAGAAAAATAGCCGTACTGATTGGTGGTGGTTCCTCTTCCCGCCGTAGGTACGTAAATATTTACACCGGGCAAAGCATACGTACTATCTTCCCCCAGTACCAATCCTGAAAGCTGAACTACTTGACTCTGCCCCTGCGCGTAGATTGACTGCCTGCTAGTCAGTATCAGTAGTAACCCTCCTAAAACAATGAGATATTTCAAACTAAATTACTTTTCTTCGTTATTTCTAACGTTTTTTTACATCAAATAGTCACGGAAATATATAAAAAGACGCAACTCTTATGTTCTTTCGTGACAACACAGTTAAAGATAGCACAAAAACTTCAACTTCCGAGCTTCAACAGTAAGCCTATGCGAGTCAAAAATTTTAGTTTAGGGTTTGGTTTACAGTTATTCAAAGCTTTCTCAGAAGAGGCCCGTCTTCGTATTCTTCACCTATTGTACCAAGAAACTGAGATGTGTATTACTGATTTAGAGCAAGTGCTGGACTTCACTCAAACGAAAACCTCACGCCACCTTAGTTATCTGCGAAACGCCGGATTAGTGTACAGTAGGCAAGTAGATCAATTTGTGTATTATCGCATTCGACATCAGTCTAAAGATGTAGTAGAACAGATGTTTCAGTATATGAGTAAGGACAAATTGCTACTGCAAGATCATGAAACCTACAAAATCCTTTACTCTAATCGGGAATTAGCGGTCAATAAACTCCATCAGAAAAAATGGCATCGTTTGGACTAAGTGGTAGCTTCTGCCGCATGGTCGCGAATGAGTAGTAATCCTAAAAAGGTAAGTGCTCCATTGACAATTAAAATGAAGTTACCAAACTCAAAGCCACTAAACCAAGCGGCTGAGTTAGTATCTAGTATGAAGCAAATTAGTGGCGAAAGTACCGCTACCCAAGGAATAAAACGATCTTTTACCCGCCATTTAGTGTAAAGCCCAAAGGCGTATAAACCTAGCAGTGGACCATAGGTATAACTAGCTACTCGGTACACTGCCATAATCACGCTTTCATCGTTAATGAAGTTAAAGATTAGAATGACGATCAGCAGAATAAACGAGAACATCACGTGCACTCGCATTCGCGTACTTTTATCAATTTTATCTTTGGCCTCGTCTTGTACTTCATCGCGGTTCCGACCAATACCCAGAAAATCTACGCAAAACGAGGTAGTTAATGCCGTAAGGGCTGAATCGGCGCTGGAATAAGCGGCCGCCGTAATTCCTAATAAAAATATTACTCCGGCGTATACTTGAAATTGGTTGACTGCCAGAGCGGGAAAAAGATTATCCGACCGATCGGGAATGGCAAACCCAATTTCATTGGCGTAGATATACAGTAAAGCTCCTAACGATAGAAACAAGATATTAGCAAAAACCAGAATAATCGTAAACCACAGCATATTTTTCTGGGCTCCCGCCAAGGTTTTGACGGTCAAGTTTTTCTGCATCATGTCCTGGTCTAGCCCCGTCATAACGATCGCAATAAATGCCCCCGATATAAATAGTTTAAAAAAGTTAGACTCATCTTGCCAGTCCCAAACAAAGACTCGGGACATATCACTTTCCTGAATTACCGATGTTAATTGACCAAACGAAAGGTCTAGTTCATTTTTGATTAATAAAATACTTACCACTAAGGAAGCAAGCATGAAAAAAGTCTGTAAGGTATCTGTCCATACAATGGTTTTGATTCCTCCTCGGAAAGTATATAGCCAGATGAGTGCAATCGCAACCACTACCGTCAGCCAGAAAGGTAGCCCGACTGCTTTAAAAAACGCAATATGCAATACTCCCGCCACAATAAACAATCGCAGCGAAGCGCCAATTACCCGCGATAGCAGAAAAAAGAAAGCCCCAGTTTTATAGGCGTAGAACCCAAACCGCTGCTCTAAGTATCCGTAAATACTCACCAGATTCAGTTTGTAGTACAATGGCATTAATACTAAGGCGATGAAAGCGTAGCCAGGAATGAACCCCAACACCATTTGAAAGTAGGTAAATTGAGAATTACCGACCTCGCCGGGTACTGAGATAAATGTGATGCCTGATAGAGTTGCCCCAACCATGCCGAAAGCCACTAAATACCAAGGAGATTGCCGGTCACCGGTAAAGAACGTCTCGCTATTAGCGTTTCGGGAGGTGAAGTAAGATATTGATAATAATAGTAGAAAGTATCCCGCAATAACAATGAAAACTAATTCTGGCGACATGAGTTAGTAGATGTAAGTGAACAAAAGTGGTAGTTTTTTTTTAAATTTACTAGCTGAGAAAACGCTCAGAAGATGGATTACGAAATACAGGAAGACGTTTTAGTAGAGACCGAAGTATACGAAGAATTACTGGACTTACGGGATTTAGTAGTCATCAATGATGATTATAATACCTTTGACCATGTGATTAATACACTCATCCGGGTATGCAAGCACACTAATGAACAAGCCGAGCAGTGTACCCTAATTATTCACTATAAAGGCAAATGTGCTGTAAAGAAGGGGACATTGGAGGAGCTGAAGCCATTGCTCGATGCTATCCACGATGCTGGCATTGGTGCGGAAATACAGTAACTACTTTCGCTGCACCTTTGTGTTAGGATATGGGCTACTTTAACCTTAATTATTCACCTGACCTTTTTTATGGAATATCCCTCCAAGCTAATTGAAGATGCAGTTAACGAAATATCCAAACTACCGGGTATTGGCAAAAAATCAGCATTACGGTTGGCTTTACACTTACTTAAGCAGGATGAAGACCGCACCCAATCCTTAGCCGACTCGCTAGTCAACTTAAGAACCAAAACTCAGTACTGCCAGATTTGCCATAATATTGCTGATGCCCCCACTTGCGCTATCTGCCAAAACCGTCAGCGCGACCGTAGCATCATTTGCGTAGTAGAAACTGCTACCGATTTAATTGCTATTGAAAATACTTCACAGTACCGAGGTTTGTACCATGTGCTAGGTGGAGTAATCTCGCCCTTAGACGGAGTTTCTCCGAGCGATTTAGCTATTGACAGTTTACTTCAAAGAATGAATGCTGACGATTCGGAAGTAAAAGAAGTGTTACTTGCCTTGAGTGCTACTATGGAGGGCGATACTACCGCTTTTTTTATTACCAAAAAGCTGAAGCCGCTTGATATAAAGATGACTTCTATTGCTCGGGGGGTTCCGATTGGTAGCGAACTAGAATATACCGATGAGATTACGCTAGGAAGAAGTATTGTAGGCCGAAAAGCGTACGAAGGGTAAATTACAGATTACTTTTTGCCACAGCCACCAGTAATAGTATCCAACCCGCGATAAAAAGCAGTCCACCGATGGGAGTAACTGCGCCCAGCCAACGTATTCCGCTTAGACAAAGAATGTACAGCGAGCCGGAAAAGACGAGAATACCTCCCATCATAGACAAAGCGGCGTAATCCAGTAGCTTATCCTGCACCCGAAACATTAGTAACCCAATTAGTAGCAAAGCTAGTGTGTGATAGAACTGATATTTCACAGCAGTTTCAAACGTAGCCGTTCGGCCCCCAGCTTCTAATGTAGCTTGCAATGCGTGCGCGCCAAAGGCTCCGATCATTACCGATAATGCGCCTAGACCAGCCGCCGTTAGTAGTATAAATTTCTGCATTAGAGCATATTTAGGTTTTGTTTTTGTAGACGAAAATCCAGGATTTAGTCACTGGATGAGCCAATTTTTGAAGACATAGCCTAGCTATGACTAATAAAATTGGCGAAATAAAGGGGCGAAAGACGGATTTGCAGTCCAAAGGGTAAAATTTAAGTATGCTCTTACTTCTGATAATTGCGCTTCCCGAAAATAGTAGTACCAATCCGCACCATGGTACTCCCCTCTTCAATAGCAGCACGGTAATCGCTACTCATACCCATTGAGACCTCTTCCATCCGAATTTGGTCGGGTAAATCATCGTTGTATTTTAATGCATCAAACAGCAACTTCAAATGCTCAAATTCCTTGTGCACTTTAGCTTCATCGGAGGTAAAACTTGCCATACCCATTAGGCCAATCACTTGCACGTACTTCAAGTGCTGAATAGTTTCGTCTCGGATGAGGCGAAAGATATTCTCGTCGGTAAAACCATACTTGCTTTCTTCTTCTGAAATATGCGCCTGTAGCAGGCACGATATTACCCGATTGTGTTTGGCCCCCTGCTTATTAATTTCTTCTAACAACCTAATACTATCTACTGAATGAATTAGATGGACAAATGGAGCAATGTATTTTACCTTATTACGCTGTAGGTGTCCGATCATATGCCATTTAATGTCTTTAGGCATCTGTTCATACTTTTCTACCATTTCCTGCACCTTATTCTCCCCAAAATCTCGTACTCCAGCTTCGTACGCATCCATCAGCGTGCTTACCGGTTTGGTTTTACTCACCGCAACTAGTTTACACTTGCTAGAAGCTAGTTCTTGCTGCAATTGCTGTACATTTTCTGCAATATCCATACACAAAGCTATCAAATTTTCTAACTAACAATCAAGAATAGAATGAGTTCTATATGAGCTATTTTCGTATTATTTTGCTAGATTTTTATGAAAAAATACGTTTTACTATTCTTGCTTGTTGCCATTTTTGACCGAGTACAAGCACAAACTGATGCTCTTGTCAATTATAACGAACAGAGGTTACAAATTACTCGAATTGGCATGCTTACGCTGGGCGGCTGGGCCATCAGTAATATGGGAGTGAGCGGAGCATTGATGAGTAATTCATCCGATAGTCGCTACTATTTTCACCAGATGAATGTATTTTGGAATGTTGTTAATGTTGGATTGGCTGGGTTTGGATACTACAATGCGGCTACGGCTGATCCCTCTGCTTTTATACTGGCTGAAAGTATTCAAGAACAACATAGCATAGAGAAACTTTTATTATTAAATGCTGGACTGGATGTTGCCTACATAGTAGGAGGGTTTTACTTACTGGAACGTAGTAGGCGCGAATCAGCCCAAGCGGAGCGCTGGAAAGGCTACGGTCAGTCGCTACTATTGCAAGGTGGTTTTCTACTTCTTTTTGACGCAGTGTTATATACGATCGTGCAACAACCAAGTAGTGAGTTATTCACGTTGCTATCTTCAGTGCAGCTTACTCCCACTGGCTTAGGACTCATTTATCGATTTTAGAAACGTAGAGTAGAAGAGAAATGTACTGTTTCGTTTTGTAAGCGACATTGCAATACAATTGCACTGTCCTTATCTTTTCAGGCTGATTATGGAAATACCGGTTTACACACGCGATCAAGTCAACTTACTACCCGACCAACCAGGGGTTTACAAATATTACAATGCCGACCGAACACTCATTTACGTTGGGAAGGCTAAAAGCCTAAAAAAACGCGTTAGTAGTTACTTCACCAAATCTAAAAATACTAACCGAAAAACGGTGAAGATGGTACGGGAAATCCGAACGATTGAGTTCACTATTGTCAATTCAGAATTTGATGCGTTACTGTTGGAAAATAGTCTGATCAAGAAGAATCAGCCGAAATATAATATCTTACTAAAAGATGATAAAAGCTATCCGTTTATTTTACTGACCAATGAGCGGTTTCCTCGCGTAATTCCTACCCGTCAGCGTATTCCCGACGCAGGCACGTATTTTGGCCCTTTTGCAAGTGTAAAAGCAATGAATAATATATTGGATTTACTTCGCAACCTATACACACTCCGCACCTGCCGTTACGACTTATCAGAAGAAAATATCAAATCTAAAAAGTATAAAGTATGCTTAGAATATCATATTGGTAACTGCCTTGGGCCCTGCGAAGGGTTACAAACAGAAGAAAACTACAACCAGGATATTCAGCAGGCCACCAATATTTTGAAGGGAAATATGAGCATAGCTCGTACCTACTTCAAAGAGAAAATGCAGCAAGCCGCTGAAAACCTTGAGTTTGAGGAAGCGCAAAGGTTCAAGGAGAAGCTCTCGCTGCTAACAAAATACCAGGCCAAATCTATTGTAGTCAACACACACTTGGGTGATACTGATGTGTTTACCATTGTTTCGGACGATCAGATTGCGTACATCAACTATCTTAAAGCCAACAAGGGTACCATTATTCTAACTAAAACCATTGAGGTCAAGAAAAAGCTGGACGAAAGTAACGAAGATATTTTGGCCCTGATGATCGTAGAACTTCGAGAACGTTATTTGAGTGCAACCAAAGAAATTCTAGCTAATATTGAAGTTCCAATCGATTTAGAGGGCGTTACGATAACCATACCTAAAATTGGCGACAAACGTAAACTCGTTGATCTGTCCATCAAAAATGCGCTCTATTATAAGCGCGAGCGGGTCAACCGGGTGCAAGAATACCAACAGCGGGTTAGCCGCGTAGTGCTTAAACTACAGGAAGATTTACGCTTGAAGCAGCCCCCTATGCACATTGAGTGTTTTGATAACTCTAATTTGCAAGGCTCTAATCCGGTAGCTTCAATGGTATGCTTCAAAAATGGAAAACCCTCGAAGAAAGACTATCGTAAGTTCAACATTAAAACAGTGGTTGGCTCAGATGACTTTGCTTCTATGTATGAGATTGTGTTTCGCCGGTATAAACGTCTGCTAGAAGAAGATCTTGAGTTCCCCAATCTTATTGTGATTGATGGTGGCAAAGGCCAACTCAAAGCAGCTTGTCAGGCATTAAAAGATGTAGGTGTTTACGGTGATATTCCTATTATTGGTATTGCTAAACGATTAGAAGAAATTTACACTCCGGGCGATCCCTACCCCTTACACATCGATAAAAAGTCAGAATCACTCAAACTGATTCAGCGGGTACGCGATGAGGCTCACCGTTTTGCTATTACATTTCACCGGAAAAAGCGATCAAATGCCGCGTTGCGTAGCGAACTGGAAGATATTAAAGGCATTGGTCGGAAGACGGCTCTTTCGCTACTAAGAAACTTTAAATCCATGAAGAATATCCGAGCTGCTTCGGAGGAAGATTTGGCACAATTGGTAGGAGCTTCTAAAGCCAAAACGCTTAAGGAAGTTCTAAGCAAATAATTTGGGGGAATAAAAAAAGAGCCCGAAGGCTCCTCTTTAAAACATTTGTGTTATGGAAAGCTGTTAATATTCCCAAAGCTCGTGTTCGCGCTCTAGCATATCATATTCGTACTCAAGCGATTTCAGTAAGGCTTGTCGCTTATTTCCCTCGGTCATATCTACAATTCGCTCATCATCCGGATTAGAATACTTCACTATATGCGCATTAAATAGACGTAAGTCAAAAGCATACTCCAGATTAAGATTTCTAGCACTATTACGGGGGTTTACCCAAATTGCAATTTCTGGATTCTCCTTAAATACTCGAAGCAAATCCTTATATCTAAAGGAAGCTACTTCTTTCAATAGCCCAGTGTTCGGGAAATTTTCAGGAGGCAAAATTAGCGTAACTGCTTGTACATCGTAGTACTGCCGGCCTCGCTCTTTATCAAAGATAACATCTTCTACTATCTCAACTATAGATACATCTTTAGGGGCAAACATGTAACTCTCCGTCTGTGGTGCTGATGCTTCCGATGAACCCAAATCAGTTCCTTCAGCTCCTTCGCCTGAGCTAGTATCACCCCAGCCATCGTCACTACTACTACCACTTTCTCCCCAACCATCTTCCGTAGACTCTTCTTGGCCAAAACCCATCGCGATTTCTTCTTCGCTCAAGGCAGGACCATCCATAGGAATAGTAATATTCTCAATGAATTGCTCCTTAGACATACGGGTTGATACCGAATCGTTGGTATAAGGATACAACGTTCCATTCATCACCGACTCAATAATAACCCGAGTCATCCAGCGGTTTTCCGAGAAAAATGGCTTGTTTTGCTTTTCTTTCAAGTCCATCCGTCGCCATACCCGAGTTCGATATAGCTGATCGGAGGTGTGAATAGGCCTAATGGAATTATCATTAAAGCCTTCCTGGTTGTAACCATCGTTCGCTTGGCCGTGCGATACACTAATAGTGCTTAGCGCAATAATCACCGCTCCAGTAAACTGTTTTACAATTTGATTAATACTCTTCATAACACCTGTTTTTAATGAAGTAGACCAGGTTAAAACTGGTCTACTGTTTTTCTATTTGATCCGCTGTTACTTAATAGGAACAGTGATTGTTGAGGCTGAGGAGCCCAATCGCACATTCTCTCGTTCATTACGAGAGTTCATACGCTGTACTTTTTTCACATCTACTACAATGCGATCACCTGATTTAGCTTTACTAATGATACCGTTAAGGCTCGCTGTTCCATTGCTAGCATTGTATTTAGCCTTTCCCACTGGGCGACTTCCACGAGCTAGAATAATCTCAGCATCTACTACTCGGTAACGAGCCTCTTTTGGTAGCACACTAGCAAAATCTTCATCAGCCACGGCCTTCAACGTAATACTACGCAGACGATTAGCTGCTTCACCTTGCTTTAAATTCACGGGCTTATTACCTGGTCCTAGCACCTCAATAGTTGGCTTAGGAATTGGCTTCACCCGAAAGGATTCAGTACCAATCTTAAATCCGTTACTGCTAACTGATAAGTCAACTTTAGCAGCTTTAGGAATAACTGTTACCTGACCAGTTTTAGCTCCTGCAATTGCAGTTCCACCACTAGCAGTAAACGACGGCTTATAAGTAGATCCTAAAGCCGGTACATTTACTTGCAAATCATTTGCACAGTTCAGATAAAGTGCTTGCATTGCCTGCGATTGTACTTGAATTACCGGCTTAGTTACAAAGTATGAGAACGTTTCTTCGTACGTTTCCGAGTTTGCGCCTTGGTCAATCTGAATAGTAGCCTTAAACTTCTGCTCCGCTCGATTATCCTTATCATACTTGCTCGCACTGGCGGGGAATTTAATTTTTCCCATGCCGCCTTCTACTGGAACGGGCTTGCCATTAACCAGCATCTTCGGAGCCGCTGCGCTAGAAGAAGCAGCGATAAATAAATCAGCTTCATACGTTGTTCCCGCAGCAACTACATTTGACTTAGGACGAACCATTACCTTGATATCATCAAACTTAAGGTCAGCCGCACCTACTTGACGAGCCAACTCATCAAGTGCAGTAGTTTCCCGAGCTAGCACCTTAGTTTTCAGATCATTCAACGTAGCTAGACCAGCTACCATTGGAGTATTTTGGAAGTTAAGCTCCGCGAAACTCTTCTTATTCTGATCAGGATTGTCCTTGAAAACTGGATTTTCCCGCCCGTCTAGTGCCAAAGGTTCAAACTCAGTACCTGATTCTTTGGCCACAAATTGAGCGTACTCATTTAGTAGCTTTTTTATCTCATCGCCTTGTTTCTGACGTATCATCAGATTAGCAACTTCGTCTTCATTTTTACCGCCTACGTACGTACCATTCTCTTCCTTACCACCAGTAGCTTCTATAAATGTTGCGCGATACTCGTTCAACTTATTAACTACATCATTAGTCTTAGCACGAACTTCCTGCGCTTTATCTAATACTGCTACATCTTCCTCACGGTTTCCAGCTTCTTCTACTGCACTACGAATACGGTCTACTGTGCCGCTATTCTTCACTTTGTAGCTTTCGGCTGACTGGTCAAGACTCTGATCAATAAATACAAATCGATCCAGAATCGTATTACTTACCTGTAGGGCGAGAAGAGCGGTCAGTACTAAGTACATCATACCGATCATCTTCTGCCGTGGGGTTTCTTTTCCTCCTGCCATGTTGTCCTGTTTTAGCGTTTAAAATTGTTTTCTTTAATTACGCCTTCATTGCGTTCAACATGTTGCCGTACACCTTATTCAGCGAAGCAATGTTACCAGTCAATGATGAGAAATTAGTGCGGAACTGCTCGGCATCTTTGCTCGCTTCAGCCACATTTTCCATAGCACCACTCAAGTTGGAGTAGAACTTATTCATTGACTTCAAATGGCTATTCGCATCCTGAAGCTCCATTTCGTAAACTGCATTTAGAGAAGCCAAGTTTTTAGTCACTGTCTGTACTTGAGCGTGATATTCCTTAGCGTCCTTGCTAGCCGTAGTCATTTCTGACATGGCGGTAATCGTAGTTTCGTACGACTTATTCATGTTAGTAAGCGATTGAGAAGCATTTTTTACGTTTTTAGCGTATTCATTCGTAGCAACCGCAGCATCGGTAATTGTTCCGATTTTGTTTACTGACTCAGACAAGTTACGCATTCCCCGGCCTAAACTATCAATTAGTTCGCCACCAACCTTAGACTTCTCAAGCATAGTATCTAACTTATTAGAAACAGAGTCACCTTTTCCGTTAGAAATTTGCTTACGAGTAGTTGCCTGAGCATCTCCGGCTAATTCCGGATAAACCAACGACCAGTCGTACTCCGCGTGCTTGGGTTCAAATGCACTAAATAAGAAGATAATTGCCTCAGTAGTAAGACCTACTCCAAGCATAAGACCTGCACCAGGTAAGTGTAGAATCTTAAACATTGCTCCAACAATTACGACAGCCGCTCCAATTCCGTAGATCTTGGGCATAATGCTACCATACAATAATTCTGAAAATCCACCTTTTTTCTTTGCCATGATTTTAAGAGTTTTAGAAATAGAATGTTAATATTTGATTATATAATTAATTGAATTCGTTACCTGCTGAACGACCGATGTACGTCATTGCGCAACGAAAGCCGATGTAAGCAGTTGTAGAATCTTTGTACTCAAAAGTACGCGCTCCGGTTTGTAGAAAGAACGATACATCTTTCCACGATCCACCCCGTACCACTTTCCTAAACTCGTTAGGATCGTTATACGTTGGGTTCAGATCCCAAACAATAGCGGTAGAGGCCGGATTCCAGGCGTCTTCACACCATTCGCTTACATTACCGGATATATCGTATAAACCAAAATCGTTAGCAAAATACGCAGCAACCGGGGCAGTATAAGCAAAACCATCGTCAAAATAATTTCCCCGACCTGGTTTGAAGTTAGCCAACATACAACCTTTTGAGTTCCGAATGTACGGCCCTCCCCAAGGGTACTTAGCCATATCGCGACCACCACGGGCAGCGTACTCCCACTCAGCTTCGGAAGGAAGCCGGAAGTTAGGCATGATGAACATACCATTACTCTCACGATACTCATTTAGATAAGCGGTTCGCCACTGACAAAAAACTTTAGCAGCTTCCCAATCAATCCCTACCACAGGGTAGTTATCAAATGCGGGATGAGAATAATAATACTGTACCAGCGGATCACCCATATGATGGGTATAGTTACGTTGCCATACCGTAGTATCGGGATATAGTTCTTCATCCACGAAGTTCGCACCCTTTCCTAATAGGAATTCGTACTCTCCTTCTCCTTCCTGAAGTTCTTGAATAAACTGGCGATACTCATTATTAGTAATTTCAGTATCGTCCATAAAGAACCCCCCAATGGTGATTTGCTTGTTAAAGCTTACTTGGGTGGCAATAGGGTCTTCGTCGGCTTGCCCCATATGAAATGTTCCGGCAGGAATTTTTACCATGCCATAAGGAGTGGGCATACCATCATATTCGCGACCCTGTACACCGACAAGCTGCCCGAAGTCATCTCCTCCACCTCCGAAGAGGCCGCAGCCCTGTAACGCAATTAGCGCACAGATAGATAAGACAGCACTGCTGCATCGAGTAATTTTACACATAACACAAATTGTTTATAACATACACGTTAACACGAACACAAATATTGTAAATGTTCGTAATAAGAACGAACTAAAAATCTAAGAATTCCTGCGTTGTAATATTTTCCTGTTTTT
>JGI12210J13797_10768624_pt1 | contig 17234 bp, 17 predicted proteins | sample ElkSlonscriptome_3_FD_13797 | JGI IMG/M metagenome (IMG submission 13797)
CTTTAAGTTGATCTTGAGTTTGCTTTTGCACGGTAATATCTTGTTGAACAGCAACCATGACAGTGCCATAGTCGGGATGCTCAAAACGAGACGTTGTCGCTTGACACCAGAAGAGAGTTCCATCTTTTTTTACATTATGAACTTGGTAAGTATATTCCCCATTTTTAATAATTACCTGTTCGGTAATAGTATTGGTAATATCTTTAGAGCTAATGTCCTCATCTTCATAAGTAATAATAGACACGGGTTTGTTTTTGAGTTCACCACGTTCATAGCCAAACATCTTCTCAAACTTGGGATTAGCATAAACGATTATCCCATCAGTCGCACTAACTAAACAAATTCCTTCTGCCATGTTTCGAGTAATCACAGCCTGTAGTTTTATGTCTTTTTCCGTTTGTTTGCGAGCTGTGATATCAGTAACCCGGACTAAATTAATAGGCGTATCAGCAACATGAATTCGCTTGACCGCTAAGTTGCCCCAAAAGTGTTTCCCTTTTTTGGTGATATATTCAACTTCTTTACTCCAAACGCCGTACTGATTAATGGCTTGATTGATACTGGCTAACTCGTCTGGTGTGAATCGGGACTTTTGTAGGGTATGTCCTTCAATATTAGTCAGTTCAGTTTCACTAGCTGCTTCAAACAACTCAACGGCAGATTGATTACAGTCAAACGTCAATCCCGTCTCTGGATCAACTAAAAATAGGGCATCAGTGGACTCATTAAAAATCGCTTCTTTCAGTTCTCGACTGCGACTTAGGGCGAACTCTGCTTGTTTGCGATCGCTGATATCCACGAAATACCCAACAACCTCAATAGGTTGACCCGTTTCATCCCGAATTAACTTCCCTTCATCCAAAAGCCAGCGATAGGTTCCATCCTCATGGCGGAAACGGTATTCAAAGGAGTAATTCCCCCGCTTTAACCGTTGGGGTAATTCCTGGAGAATCAAGTTAATATCCTCAGGATGAATATGATTGAGCCAGAAATTAGCCCCGTTCAAAAATTCCTGTGCGACGTAACCCAGAATATTCGCGACATTTTCACTAATATAGGTCAGCTTATAATTTGGATCAGGCTGGGTGCTAAAAATCACAGCAGGGCTGGAGGTGAGGAGATATTGCAGATGTTGCTGATGTTGACGTAATTGATCTTCGGTGGATTTGCGATCGCTAATATCTTGAATCTGAGTGATAAAGTAGAGCGGTTGATTCTGGGAATCACGCACCAAAGAACAACTTAACAGAATCCAGACGATCTGCCCCTGTTTGTGGATATAGCGTTTTTCCATTTGATAGAAGCGAATTTCACCCGCGAGTAACCGTTTTGCCAAGGTGACATCGGCGGCTACATCGTCGGGATGGGTAATCGCCTGAAAGGTGGTAGCGAGTAATTCAGATTCGGAATAACCGATCATCTGACAGAGGCTTTGATTAACTTTCATGAAACGCCCGTCTACATGAACCAATGCCATGCCAATCCTCGCATAGTCAAAGGCATTGCGGAATCGTTCTTCGCTTTCTTGTAGGGCGGCTTGCGCCTGGATAGATTGCTGAGTTTGCCGTTCAATCTCCCTCATGGCTGGAGGGTCAAGTCCCACACCTGGCACAGCGTCTGGGTTGAGCGCCAGCAACTCCACCTCAGCCCGGTGTAAGCGATCGCGCAAATCCTGTATTTCTTTTTGGAGTTTTTCTTTAACTTGATTATTCATATATCTGTCTCCAACTAACATAAATTTTTCATGTTAATTTTGCGCTTAAAATTATTACAATAAAGTTTTACTTCTCTACGGCAGACCTATATTGATATGTTCAATCTAGCAAAAATTATAAATTATTAAACCTAAAAATTAACAAAAATTAACTTTATTCACGAACTAATAATAAATAACTCAAAAAAAGCAAAACTTGCTTAACATTAAAATGTAAAATTTTTGTGAATATATCATGGGGCAAAAAGGTACCATCTAGCTATCAATTGAGCAACTTTCCTAGTAGAGACGTTCCGGTGGAACGTCTGGGAACTTGTCATCCCGCCAAAGCGAGAAAGCTACTTTCTTCCGGCAGAGCCGCCGTGTGGAAGCGTTATCCCTTCACCATTATTATGAAAATTGAGGTGAAAAATCCTGTTGAGAAAGTTGGCTCCAATTTCTTTTATTTCAATGGAACGGGTACGGTTCGATACTCAGCGACTCAATCACCCGGAAATAGCTGGTATCGAGTATCAACAAGGAGAACTTTTGGGTTACGAAGTCCGGGAGTATCTATTGACCAAATGGAATCGCCAATGTGCTTACTGTGGAGCTTCTGACGTTCCCTTACAGGTGGAACATATCCACCCCAAATCCAAGGGCGGCAGCAATCGGGTTTCTAACCTATGTTTGGCTTGTCAACCCTGTAACCTCAAAAAGGGAACCCAACCGATTAAACAATTTCTCGCGATGCAATTAACCAGCGACCTGCGGTACAGCGTGGGTTAGCACTTTTGAGTGAAAAACGGGTCAGCAACATGGATAAAAAAGCACGAGAAGCCTTATTTGGTTCCCGTCAATTAGATCAGCGATGATTTGTCATTGGTCATTGGTCATTGGTCATTGGTCATTGGTCCTTTGTCCTTTGTCCTTCGTTATAGAGTTCATCTGTCATGCTGAGTGGAGTCCGGAGCGAAGCGGAGGAACGAAACGAAGCATCTATCCAGATTCTTCGCTTCGCTCAGAATGACACGTTAGAACAGAACTGTTAACGCTCCAGTAATTACGATTGCCGAAGCCAAAAATGAAAAAATTAAATCAGGATTTGGTCAATGTATTGCCGAAATGGTCGCCGCCCAGATATTTAATCAAAGAGCCGGAAATGAAATTGATAAAATTTATGGTGCTGTAACAACAGGGACAGCTTGGCGATTTTTGGTCTTAGAGGAACGTACCGTATTGATTGATCAGTTAGAATACTATATTAAGGAAGTCGATAAGATTTTGGCAATCCTCTTACAACCCATTCAAGCTTATTTGTCAAGAAGCACCGGAGGAAATGAGATATGTTAAAAAATCTGACGATAAAAAATTTTCGCTGTTTCAAACATTTTGAGCTTCAGCAGCTAGGTAGAGTTAACTTGCTTGTTGGCAAAAACAACAGTGGGAAGACGTCAATACTAGAAGCGATTCAACTTCTATGCTCCAAGGGTAATCCTGAACCATTACTTGAAGCTCTGACGAACAGAGGTGAATATTGTTGGAGTGATGATATTAGAAGAGAGCGTGAACTTGATATCTGTCATCTTTTTCACGGTCATGAAATTGAATTAGGCAGTGAATTTTTAATATTGGCTTCAAATGATAATATTGAGAATAAACTGTTCGTATCTATAGTCAAACAATCGATTGCTTCCAAGGCAGATTCGGAGATTGAGTCTGATGAATCTACCAGTGTCGTTGAAGAATTTTCAGATAATTCAATAGAACTTGGGTTTAAATTTTTGTGGACTGATGGCAATAAGCCAGAGAATTGGAAACACATTTTGTCATCTAATGGAGGACTATCTGAAGATTATATTCGTCGATGGCGATTTAGAGGTAAGCAATCAAAAAATGCAGCAATAAATCAATATATCACATCATCATCTTTAACAACCAAAAACATGATAGAGCTATTTGATCAAGTAGTTCTAACAGCCGATGAAATGCTTGTCTATAAAGCACTTCAGACGATTGAACCCAAAATTGAGCGCATTGCTTCTATTACATATGAATATGAAAGCCGCAGAACTTCAGAGTCTCGTGGTGGATTTGTCGTGCGTCTTGCTGACAGTGATCAGCGCGTTCCAATTGGAAGTATGGGGGATGGAATATGGCGGATGTTGGGTCTAGCATTATCAACGGTATCTGCTAAAGGTGGAGTATTGCTAGTTGATGAAATTGATACCGGACTTCATTTCACCGCGATGGAGGATATGTGGAAACTTATTTTGGAAACAGCCAAAAAACTCAATGTTCAAGTTTTCGCGACGACTCACAATAGTGATTGTTGGACTAGCTTGGCTAGCATTGCCAGTCAGGAACAAGACACTGAGGATGGAATTACAATTCAACGAATAGAACCGGGGAAAGAAACAGGTGTCGTTTTCACTGAACGTGAGATTGTCATTGCGGCTCAACGAGGGATTGAGGTACGTTAGAAATGGCAAGCAAAGAAATGGCAAGCAAGTATTATCCGAAGAAGCTTATTGTAGAGGGAGATCAGGACAAACGAGTTATACCAGAGCTAATTGAAGCTAATGGAATTCCTTGGATAGACATAGGGGAAAAAGTCCCCTACATCGACTCCTTTGGAAGTGATAAATTTATTGATGCAGATGTAATCTCCACAGAACTGAAAGCGTCAGAATTGACAACATTAGGGTTAATCGTGGATGCGGATGATAATTTATCTGCACGCTGGGACAGTATCAGAAACGCCTGCTTAAAAAGTATGCCTAACTTTCCGGAACAATTGCCAAAAACTGGATTAATCCATAGTACAAATGGAATAAAGTTTGGCGTCTGGATTATGCCCGATAACCAAAAGTGCGGAATGCTAGAGACATTTTTAGCCTACATGATACCCGATGAGAGTGAACCATTTTGGCAATACGCCCAAGACGTTGTAACAGAAGCCAAACATAGAGACGCACCCTTTATAGATGCTCATTTGGATAAAGCGAATATCTACACCTGGTTAGCATGGCAAAATCCACCCGGACGACAATTGCATAACGCTATCATGGAGCGTATTTTGAATCCCCAACATCCCCAAGCTCAACTGTTTATGACTTGGTTTAAGGACTTGTATGACCTATAATTTGACAAGTTTCCAGGACTTACCCCTGATTATCGCCATCTGAGACGTTACTGTCTGAGTCTTTCACTCAACATACTTTTTCACGATAAATGACACATCCTCTTGATGGGAATGTCTCAACTCTTGAGCTTTATTTATGGCTGCCTTCATATCATCATAAGGACCTGCCCAGAGGTAAGACCTCACTAATTGATCATCCCCAGCCAGTGATCCATAAACCATATAATAAACCCCATAACGGGTATTTTGATCCAAGTCGATAACTTTCCTAAGCATAAGAGTTCCTCGATTAGACTTTCAAACGAAATCGAATCGTATTTGGCTGGATAAGACTGTATGATGCCTAACAGCGTAAAGTCAAATCGAGTGCGGCTGATTCCCCCGATAGACTCATCTGACTGTTTGTAGTCAGCGCTGTCTTCGCTTCTGGCACTAAAGTGCCTACTACAAAACCCGCTTAAGTCAGTGAGATTTAAATTAAAATAAGAATTTCCCCGTTCCATCATGTCCCCAACCATTGCCTTAATTGCCCACGATCGCAAAAAAGACGATATTGCTAACTTTGCCAAACAATACACCCCCATCCTCTCCCGTTACCGCTTAATCGCCACCGGAACCACCGGACAACGCATTCACGACCGGAGTAAGTTAGAGGTTGAGTGTCTATTATCCGGTCCTTTGGGCGGAGATGCCCAAATCGCGGCGGAAGTGGCTACAAGTCAGGTGGTTGCGGTGATTTTTCTCATCGATCCCCTTTACGCTCAACCCCATGAACCGGACATTCAGGCATTGTTACGCATCTGTAATGTTCACAATGTCCCTCTGGCTACTAATCTTGCCACGGCTGAAGCCATTATCGCCAATTTTGCCAAAAATCGCTTTGCTTACCTAATTTTTAACCCTGTTTCGGGTCAAGGCAACGCCGAGAAGGATTTAACGCTGATTCAGCAGCTCTTAAAACCCCAATTGCATCTAGATATCCACTTAACGACGCCCGATCGCTCTTCGGTAGAGTTGGCGCAAGAGGCGATCGCATCGGGTGCCGATCTGATTATCGCCTCCGGTGGAGATGGCACCGTCTCGGCTGTCGCGGGTGCTTTAATTGGTAGCGAGATTCCCTTGGGGATTATCGCCAGAGGAACCGCTAATGCGTTTGCAGTGGCGTTAGGGATTCCCACAAATCTTCGCGCCGCCTGTGAACTGATTTTATCAGGCATTACTCGGGTGATTGATGCCGCACGGTGCAATCAGCATCCGATGATTTTGCTCACAGGGATTGGCTTTGAAGCCGAAACCGTAGAACGAGCGGATCGAGAGACGAAAAAACGCTTAGGTGTCTTAGCGTATATTTTGGCAGGGATGCAGCAACTCAACGAACATAGTGTGTTTGAGACAGAATTAGAGATTGCCGGGATTACCAGTCAATGTCAAGCCGCCGCCATCACCATCGCCAACGCAGCACCACCAACCTCTTTGATGGCACAGGGAATGGGACAAGTGATTGCCAATGATGGGTTATTGGAAGTCACGATTAACACCCAAAACACTAAAATCGAAGCCATGGATGCGATCGTGGATTTACTCGGTGCTGCATTAATGCGGAGAGCCGCCCGTCGAGAGGATACAATTTGTTTACGGACGGGACAAATTAAGGTAAGTACCAATCCTCCCCAAAAAGTGGTTGTTGATGGGGAAATTATTGGCACCACTCCAGTCACGATTGAATGTATTCCCCAGGGATTAACCGTGATTGCTCCCCTGGAGGTGTCAAAACCTGCGGATGAACAACCACCTGTCACTGAACCAGAGTGAATACTAGGAGTTACAGATGAGTAATCAGCATGATCTCGATCAACGCAAGCTTTTATCCGCGCTATGCCATGGCTCAATCTTTTTGAGTTCAGTTGTTATTTCTGTGGCGATCCCCATTGTAATTTTGTTCGTGACGGATGATCCGATTGTCAAGGCAAATGCCAAAGAAGCCCTCAATTTTCACATTAACCTTTATATCTATGCTTTTGTTTCGATCCTGCTAATCGCTGTCATCATTGGCTTCTTCTTACTGGCTATTTTAGGCATCGTTAGTCTGATCATGCCGATTATTGCTCTGATTAAGGTTCTGGATGATCCCAACCAACCCTACCGCTATCCGTTTATTTTCCGCTTGGTGTAGGTGATGACGATTGGGAAAGCTCTTTGGCATCCTCCACCCTCTACTTTAGTCCTCTCCGCTCAAGAGATTCATGTCTGGCGGGCGGATCTAAATCAACCGATCGCACAGATCGAGAGATTAGCACAACTCCTTTCCCCAGATGAACAGCAACGGGCAAAGCGATTCTACTTTGAGCGCGATCGCAACCATTTTATTGCAGGTCGGGGAATTTTACGGACAATCTTAGGTCGCTATTTAAACCAACCGCCCGATCAAATCCAGTTTGACTATAGTCCCCGTGGCAAACCCACTCTGGCAACCAGCAACCCTAATCAAACACTGGGCTTTAATCTGTCTCATTCTCATGGATTAGCCTTGTATGCTCTATCCTCAACCCTGAAACTAGGGATCGATCTCGAATATCGGCGTCCGATGCCTGATGCAGAGAAACTCGCACAACGTTTCTTTACGCCAAGAGAATATGCAGCAATTCAGACTCTGGCTGGGGATCAACAACAACTCGCATTTTTCAACGGTTGGACACGCAAAGAAGCCTATTTAAAAGCAACCGGTGATGGGTTAGCCAAGTTGTCAGAGATTGAGGTATCTCTGATGCCAGGAGAAGCGGCTAAACTGTTGAGTATTGCGGGAGACTCTAACGCGGCGTCTCATTGGTCACTTTTTCCCCTGATCCCAGCATCGGATTATGTGGCGGCTGTTGCGGTATTAGGGCAGAATTGGCAGATCAAATGCCTTGAGGTAGAGACGCGCCATGGCGCGTCTCTACTTTGACTTTCAGGTTGTTACATAAGACATAAGACATAAGACGAATGACGAATGACATAAGACATAAGACTTACACTATTTCAACGCGATCGCAGATTGTTTGACCAAACAGTGAATCTTGCTCAACTTCTGGCGGGTGAGGAGGAGCCACCAGAATTACAGCATTATGCTGAGAGACGATCACCTCTGGATCAAAAATAAATTCACTATAGTCAGCCAAATCATCTAATCCCAACACATTTAAGACGATCTCAGATAAAACCCAAGTCGTCACTTTGAAACATGCCTTTTTCCACTGCTTATGCCTATTCATCGGTTTTAGGCTCCTGCGATCGGTGGTTGAGGTTTTGCCTTCTGGCTCGAAGATTGGTGTTTCGAGCAGTACCATCACTGTTAGCGGCTCAATCCCTACTGGTACATTCAGTGCGATTACCTTGATTTCAGCAATCTTTACAAAAACTTGTCCAGAACTTACGCATTTCTTTATCTTGACTGTGTTGAAGGCTACACATCTTGACTACACCCTGTTTCCTGCGTTAGTTCCTTGTTGATGCCAAGCCCTAAATACTCACAACTTGGCTTTCATTCAATACCCTAACTAAAGTTATGTAAAGCATCACACCTTCAACCTGGCGCTTTAAGTAAAGTTTTGATGAAATTTAGCGTGGGGAGATAAAAATCAGCAATACCCTGCTAGTCGTCAGGGTTTCCAGGGAGATGGGGTGAGGGGGTGAGGGGGTGAGAGGGTGAGAGGGTGAGGGGGGGTTCATACCAAACCTGGCGATAAATAAGTTCTAATTCACTTCCCACCTCTGCAAAGTAATCCATTTGCTGGGAGTGTAACGTGACGATAGTTCGGAGAATTAAAAGCGCAATAATTGCCACAATCATACCCGCTGCTGTAGTAATTAGCGCTTCACCAATACCTCCAGCTACTTTTGTCGCCTCAACGGTTGTCCCACCTCCACCAATTTTTAGGTTATTGAATGTACTAATTAAACCCGTAACCGTTCCCAATAGACCCAATAGAGGCGCAACCGCTACAATAGTTTCCAGGAGTTTTTCACCTTTTCGCATTTTGATCAATTCTTTATCACCGGCAGCTTCCATGGCTAAACGAAAGGTTTCTGGTGTTGGCTGTTTCAGCTTGAGGGGTGCATAGAGAAAGCGACCAATGGGCAACTTTTGAGCCGATTCAGCGATGTCTTTAGCCTGTTCTAAATTCGACTGTGCTGCCTCTAGCACATCGTTAACCAGGGTCGCTTCTTGGCTTAATAATCTAAACCAAAACCAAGCACGGTCTAGCCCACATGATATCGTTAGTATAGATAATCCCAGCAGGGGCAGCATGACGAAACCGCCTTGGATTAATAAATCATAGACTCTTGTCATTTTAAATCTCAGACTAATTCCGCACAATGGACCCTGGTAACTTTTATCTTATAACGGTACAGACCTATTGTCCAACAGGTAAGGAATTAGATTCCCGACGGACTCGGGTAGTAGATTTATCTTCAGTTTAAGTCTTTCGCGATCGAGCCTGGAGTTGATTTAATGTGCTTTTGGGTTTATTTTCCGGTTAAATTCAAAATTGTAACTTTATATTCTTTCCCTGTTTTTTTGAGTTTCAATGAATGACAGCTCTTTAAAAAGGTTACGAATTTAGCGTTGATATTTAAACCTTTAAGTACCTGAGTAATTCCTTGTTTATGCTGTTTACAGAATTCAGTACCCACATTAGAAATGGGAACAGAGGTTTGACCTGAATTCGCCATGAGTCTTTTGACAATTCTAGCTAACTCTTGTTCTAACTCAACCTTGGAGCGAATCGTTTTATTTAAAGAACTCTCTAAAGCTGTAGATTCAGGCAAGACATTGGAGTTAGGCGTGAAATCTGAAGGATTGCTTTCAAATAAGGTTACATATAACCCTGACGGTTCCGGTAAATCATGTAACACAAACTCCTTCGGATAATCGCGAAAAAAATCTTGAACGGTTTTGCCAGGACAGTAAAATGAAACTAAGTGACTCATTGTTGTCTGGTCATGGCTGCAAAATAGAGTAGAAACCTGAGACAGTTTCACCCAAGGATTTCCGGTGCGAGTTTGTTCCATTCTAATAATCGCTTTGATTTGATTAATAAATTCTTCTAGACCAGGGATTTCCGGGGGCGGATTCAGAGAATGGGTTTGAGTTTGGTTGGTGTCACTATTTAAAACGGTGATAGTATCCCCTTTTAAAACGGTGATAGTATCCCCTTGTTTGCGAACTAAATAGACGGTAAATCCATGGGTTTGCAGCGTATTATAAAGATGAGTCATCCCGCCATCTGAGGAGCAAACCAATATTTCCCTTGCATTGGGATAATGGATAAAAATTGATGCTCCCACTGTTGCCATTTTCATATCGGCACTATCTTTACCCGGTGGGACGTGAATCAATTCATATCCACGACTGTGGAATTCTGCGTCTTTTTTCCCTAAACTACGCCAATTGGCAAAGGCAACTTTAATTTGAATTTGATAGGTACAGAGTTTTGCCAGGAATCTTTCAGTTTCGATATCAATTTGTAGGTTTTCGGCGTCGAGTAAAAGAATGGCAATACCGGGGGAAGGATTAGTCACTGAAGCCGGAGAGGGTAAAGCGTCTGAACTATCTGAACTGACCAATTCCGGCGACGAGGATGGGGACGTTTGGGGAATTGAGGACTGTAGAGTTTGAGTCAATTCACCAAAACTTGGTTGGGAAAAATATCTGGGAAGGAGTAAGATTTCCAAGAAACGCCGTAGGTTTATCAGTTTGGCTTCCTTGTCCTCAGCTTGAGTCAGTCTAGCTTTTAGCTTCGTGATCAAGACAGACTGATTGTGGGAGGTGTGCCAAGGAGTCGTCCTATACTTTTGTTTGAGGAGTTCCGGATGCTGCTGTTGGATATCCAGGACGATTTGGTAAACGCGATCGCAAATTTGATCAATAGTCACTGTATCAGTTGCCAATGGCACGCTGGACGGATCGGACATATCACAAAGTAGTACAGAGAATGGCGTATGCATCCATAATAAAAGAAAGAAAAAGCTTTACACATCTTAACTATGGCGAGAGATCTGCGGACATTCATCCAGCTTTTAGAGGAACGGGGACAGTTGCGTCGGATTACGGCGTTGGTTGACCCGGATTTAGAAATTGCCGAGATATCCAATCGGATGCTACAAGCAGGCGGACCTGGACTATTATTTGAGAATGTCAAGGGTTCATCATTTCCCGTCGCCATCAACTTGATGGGAACCGAGGAACGGGTGTGTTGGGCGATGAATATGGAACATCCCCAAGAGTTGGAAACATTGGGGAAAAAGCTGGGAATGCTGCAACAGCCGAAACCACCGAAGAAAATTTCCCAGGCGGTGGAGTTTGGCAAGATTTTATTTGATGTCGTCAAAGCCAAACCGGGACGCGATTTTTTTCCCGCCTGTCAGCAAGTGGTGGTGGAAGGAGACGCCCTAGATTTAAATCAACTGCCCTTAATTCGTCCTTATCCAGGGGATGCGGGCAAAATTATTACCTTGGGGTTGGTGATTACCAAAGACTGTGAAACGGGTACTCCTAATGTGGGTGTGTACCGTCTGCAACTGCAATCCCGGACTACCATGAGTGTTCATTGGTTATCGGTACGGGGTGGGGCGAGACACTTACGCAAAGCGGCGCAAAATGGCAAGAAACTAGAAATTGCGATCGCACTTGGGGTTGACCCCTTAATTATTATGGCAGCCGCTACGCCGATTCCCGTAGACCTTTCCGAATGGCTGTTTGCTGGACTCTACGGTGGTTCTGGGGTGCAACTGGCAAAGTGCAAGACGTTAGATTTACAAGTCCCGGCGGATTCCGAGTTTGTCTTAGAAGGGACAATCACACCAGGGGAGGTATTACCTGATGGACCCTTTGGTGATCACATGGGCTATTACGGCGGCGTCGAAGATTCCCCAGTGATTCACTTCCACTGCATGACCCATCGCCAAAACCCCATCTATCTTACCACCTTCAGTGGGCGTCCCCCCAAGGAAGAAGCAATGATGGCGATCGCACTCAATCGGATTTATACGCCAATTTTACGCCAACAGGTCTCCGAGATTGTGGACTTCTTCCTCCCCATGGAAGCCCTCAGTTACAAAGCTGCGATTATTTCCATTGATAAAGCCTATCCTGGACAAGCGAGACGGGCGGCTTTAGCGTTTTGGAGTGCGTTACCCCAATTTACCTACACCAAGTTTGTAATTGTTGTGGATAAAGATATTAATATCCGTGATCCGCGTCAAGTGGTGTGGGCAATTAGTTCCAAAGTAGACCCGACGCGAGATGTCTTTATTCTGCCCAATACGCCCTTTGATAGCTTAGATTTTGCCAGTGAAAAGATTGGTTTAGGTGGACGCATGGGGATTGATGCAACGACTAAAATTCCTCCAGAAACTGAACATGAATGGGGGGAGCCATTGGAATCCGATGCGGATGTCGCCGCTATGGTTGATCGGCGCTGGCTTGAGTATGGCTTAGATGATTTGGAATTAGGAGAGGTTAATCCGAATCTGTTTGGCTATGATATGCGGTGAACAAATTTATAAGTGATTAGGAGATAAACATTGACCGAACCTAAAAAAGCAAACAAACCATCTACCCAAGACCTGGAAAATGAAGTACAAGCAATGCAGGAACGCGGCATTACGAATGCGGAGGTTCTTCAAGCTATGGCAGTTATTGCTGATAAACAAGGTGATTCGACCTTAGCCAGAAAACTCGCCAATACAGCCGAGGAGTTAGTCAAAGAAAGTCACATTTAAGTCAAAACCATGCCCTAGAGGGAAGCGAAGGATTAATCGGGGCGGGTTTAGTTGCATCTGGGTCAATAAAGAGACGATAGTAGTGAAACCCGCCCCTACACCGCTCAAAACTTACAAGTAAGACTATACACAACCGATGCTATCGAACCCGGCTTGAATGAAGATGATATGGCTTGGCTAAATACCTTACGTTAAGTCGTCAGACACCATTAAAGTTGAGCATAAGGACAAGGGAACAGGAAACGGAAAATAGTCAAAATTTGACATCTTTTAATATTTATTAGTACAACGAACATCATTGTTCCCCACTTCAATCCCAGAAATAGTAGAGCGCATCAATTCAGTGCCGAGGCAATCCGCCTTGGCATTTTTATGCAAAATTATATGACATAAAACACTTATTTATTGTAATTGCATAGTTCATCTTTGGTTCATCAGATTTTGGAACTAAAGATGAGCCACAAAAACGATAATTATCTTGCCCGTCTGGAACAAATCCGGTGGGGTAAGTATCCCCAATGCCCCTATTGCCAATCAACTCACTCTCGACGCTTAAAAAAGGAACGCCGATATCAATGTAACGAATGCTTTACTTCATATAGCGTTACAGTTGGGACTCTGTTTCACAAAACTCATGTTGACTTAGAAAAATGGGTTTTGGCAATTTATCTGGTTCTCAATCCTCTGGAACGAATCAGTGTGCGTCAGTTAGCCAAGAAGATTGGAGTCAACAAGAATACCGCCTCCTATATGATTGCCCGGATTCGTCAGGCAATGACAAAAGAGGCGGACTTGCTACAGCGACTTGTTGAACTAGATTTTGATTGAATAATAAGTCCAGTGAGTTTTTTCTCCTATCTATTGTTACATTAACCCCCTAAACCAAAGCCATTTGAGTTCCCTCCCCTTACCAAGGGGAGGGTTAGGGTGGGGTCTGTCTAAAGGTATTGGAGTTTTGTCAACTTAATCGGTTAACTCTTTTTGGGAATGTCTAAGGAAGAAAGGTATTTAGACAGCGATTCTCCCAATAGTTCTTCGGGTGTCTTTTTTTTCTCTGGTTTTTTAGCCGTAAATCCCCCAAAAAACCAAACCCAAAGCGAAGCATAGAGGAATAGTATGAAAAATGGTGACAACATAATCGTTAACGGTAGATAACCCTAATCAAACTAATCCCAGAGATAGGTAAGACTGAGGATACAGTCTTTCACTCCCTCTGCGACTACTGACGGTTAGGAAACTTTCCTTACATCCAAGTGTAGGACTGTGTGCCGAAAAAGTCTCGACCGCTAACTGGGACACTCGGAGTAGAGACGTAGCGTGCTACGTCTCTACAGGGTTTGGGGTGGATGTCAATCCAATTCTATCCGTTATATGGCATGACTAGAGAGCAAGGTTGTCCCGATTATATTGTGTGATTTTTTTTGGATATGATGGCTAACAATTTGCTGGATTTTATGATGCAAATGTTTTTCGGTATTTTTAAGGCTTGCCAAAAAGGTTAGTAATCGTTGCTTATCTAATAGCGGTAAGTCCCTGAGCAATTCTTCAGCTTCCTCTAACATTCGCTCTTGTGCCTCTGGCATTAAGTTTATCCAGTTGGAATACAATAGGTTGCGTTCGACAATCGCCAGCTTCCATTGATATTCGGGCATGATGCTTGTCCCACTTAATCATTTGCTATCTGTTGATCATCCTAAGTGAAAGATTGTGAAGGAATGGCAAAGACGGCTCTTTCGCTTGTAAAAAGATTGTAAATTTAGCACTAGGAAAGGGCGGGTTTTGGACAACTGTTATCGGTTATGTGCCGATAGGTTAGTTCCTAAACCCGCCCCTACAGATTGTCTTATCGCATCGCATCCCCTACTTATTTTCCGCCAACGCCTTGGTGCGAGCTTGAAATCCCGCCGACTTCAGCCTGTCAACCATACCTTCATAATCTTGTACCCAGTATTTAGGATCAAAGCGCACAAATTGGCTCTGATTTAACGCCCCAACCCTAGCGATAACTGGCACTTTCTGCGGTTTCCTCTCCCCAGATTGTTCTTGCAAAATCGATTGGAGACGCTTCAGGGTGGCTGTGTCCACGCGCTGGGGGGTCAGTTCCACAATAATCATTTGTGCCGTTTCAATCGGTTCGACATCTTCGATAATCATCTGAATTTTCTCATCTCGTTCATCCGCCTTACCCCAAACAATTAGACGGGCATCTTTTTCAATTAAGGAACTAATCCGCTCAAAGGTTTTCGGAAAAATAACGCCATCGGCTTGACTGGTGAGATCTTCCATTTGCACAAATGCCATGCGATCGCCGTTTGTTTTGGTATTGTGAAATTTGACCTCAGTCAGCATAACGATAGCACTCAGGATGGTGCGTTTATTTTGATCGGCTAACTCATTTAGGTTAATTGGAGTCAGCACCTGATTGGCGAATAGACGCACGGATTTGAGGGGGTGATCGGAGACATAGAAGCCGAGCAATTCTTTTTCTTGCTGGAGTTTTTCTTGCGCCGAGAAATCCTCAACCTTGGGGGTTGTCGGAGCAGCTTTCCAGGCATCATTCGCCTCACTGTTGTTATTATCCGTGTTTCCTAAGACATCAAAAATATTGATTTGACCACTCTCTCGATCCTTCGCCCGATCTTGCGCCCAACTAATCAGCACCTCTAAATCGTGAATCAGTTGTTTGCGATTCTTCTCTAGGCGATCAAACGCCCCAGAGTAAATTAGGGGTTCCAAGGCGCGACGATTCACCACCCGCAAATCCACGCGATCGCAAAAATCGGCTAACGACTGAAAATCCCCTCCCGCTTCCCGTTTCTGGAGGATAATCTCAATCGCCCCCTCGCCCAAATTCCGGATGGCTGAGAATCCGAATAAGATTTTGCCAGAGACTGGGGTAAAATCAACCTGCGATCGGTTAATATCCGGCTGCAAGACATCGATGCCCATGGTGGTACAGGTGGCGATGTACTTCTGCACCTTATCCTGATTCCCACTACTAGCGGTTAGCAGCGCTGTCATGTACTCCACCGGATAATTGGCTTTCAGAAACGCTGTCTGATAGGTAACATAGGCATACGCTGTCGAGTGGGACTTGTTAAAGCAATTGGACGCCACCGAGCCATTGAAGAGCAGAAAATTATGGTCGCGCTCGACGCCAATGTCATAGACTGGTTGAGTACCCAAGGGTTTACGACCGATAATTTTAACCACGTTTAGAACTCCTTAAATCGTTTCCAAATTGCGCTGACATGCTAAGAGCCGGAATTGTGGGATTGCCCAACGTAGGCAAATCAACCTTATTTAACGCCCTCGTCGCCAATGCGAAAGCAGATGCGGCGAATTTCCCCTTCTGCACGATTGAGCCGAATGTCGGGGTTGTCGCTGTACCCGATGAACGGTTGTCTGTACTGGGGAAGATTTCCACCTCTGTCGCAATTGTGCCAACTCGGATTGAGTTTGTCGATATTGCTGGATTGGTGAAGGGGGCGAGTAAAGGGGAGGGGCTTGGTAACCAATTTTTAGCCAATATCCGGGAAGTGGATGCCATTGTCCATGTAGTGCGCTGTTTTGATGATGAGAATATTATCCATGTTTCGGGTTCCGTTGATCCAGTACGCGACATTGACGTGATTAATCTGGAACTGGCGTTAGCGGATTTAGCCCAAGTGGAACGCCGCATGGAACGCACCCGCAAGCAGGCGAAAACCAGTAAAGAGGCGCAGTTGGAACTGGAAGCCTTGGAGAAGTTGAGCGCGGGATTGAATGAAGGTAAATCGGCGCGAAATATTAGTTTAACCGAAGACGAAGCCGAGGCGGTGAAGCCGTTAGGATTGTTGAGTGCGAAACCGATTATTTATGCGGCGAATGTGTCAGAAGATGATTTAGCTTCTGGGAATGAATGGGTGGAACAAGTGCGCCAAGTGGCAACGTCTGAAGCGGCAGAAGTTGTGGTGGTTTCAGCCCAAGTTGAGTCAGAATTAATTGAGTTACCCGAAGATGAACGGGGCGATTTTTTGGAGTCGTTAGGGGTGGAAGAAGGGGGATTAAAATCCTTAATTCGGGCTACATACAACTTGTTAGGATTACGCACCTTTTTAACCACCGGACCCAAAGAAACCCGGGCTTGGACGATTACAGCCGGAATGAAAGCCCCCCAAGCAGCAGGTACAATTCATACTGATTTTGAGCGGGGATTTATTCGGGCGGAAACGGTTGGTTATGATGATTTAGTAACGTCTGGCTCAATGAATGCGGCGAAGGACAAAGGATTAGTGCGGGCGGAAGGGAAAGAGTATGTGGTGCAAGAAGGCGATGTAATGCTATTTCGGTTTAATGTTTGATCCAGCCCGGGCATAAATAATCGCTGATTCAATTTGAATGCTTGGCTAACACACGATGGCGGCGTGGCACACCTAATTTGGTGGATTAGAATTGTAGGGGCGCACGGCGTGCGCCCTAAACGGCTGCAAGGTTTGCGCTCTGGATGGGTTTGCGCTCTGGATTGACACCCTTAAACCCGGGTAAATCTAGATTCATTGGGGTAGATTTAAGAGAATAGATTTGCGATCGCGCCAAGTGATGATAGACAAGGGAAACGCCGACAACCGCCGACATTATGGGTGCACGCCG
>JGI12210J13797_10033182_pt1 | contig 17233 bp, 16 predicted proteins | sample ElkSlonscriptome_3_FD_13797 | JGI IMG/M metagenome (IMG submission 13797)
GGCGATGGTGTGGGGCAGGACGTGGGTCTCGTAGTCGCGGGGCCCGAGGGCCCCGGCCCAGCTGTCGAAGATCTGGACCGCGTCGACGCCCGCGTCGATCTGCCCGATCAGGTAGCGGGCGAGCAGCTCGCTGGTCTTGGCCATCAGCTGACCGAACTCGACGGGCTCGCAAAACAGCAGCTTCTTGAGCTCGAGGAAGTCGCGGCTGCCCTTGCCCTCGATCAGGTAGCTGACCGTGGTCAGCGGCGCGCCGCAAAAACCGATCAGCGGCACGCGATCGACGAGCGCCCGCTTGCAGGCCCGGACCGCGTCCATCACGTAGCCGACCTCCTCGACGGGATCGCCCCAGCGCAGGGCGTGGATGTCGGCCACGCTGCGGACCGGCGAGGGCAGCTCGGGCCCGGGGTTGAACTCGACCTTCACGCCCATCGCGTCGTAGACGACGAGGATGTCGCTAAACAGGATCGCCGCGTCGACGCCGAGGCGATCGATGGGCTGAACCGTGACCTCGGCGGCGAGCTCGGGCGTCCGGCACAGCTCGAGGAAGGACACCTTCGAGCGGATCTCGCGGTACTCGGGGAGGTAGCGTCCGGCCTGGCGCATGAGCCAGACGGGGGTTCGCTCGGGTCGTCGCCCGCGGCAGGCGTCGAGGAAGCTGGTGTTGGCGAGGGGCATCGGCGCCCGACTATATAGAGAGCGCCGCCCGACCACAGCGCGTGCGGGTGTTGCACAGCGCGGACCGGGCTGCGCGCGCGCGATCGCGCTGCGCCTGACACGCGCTTCGCAGTCGAGGAAACCGGCCCGTAGACCGGCGAGATCCGGGGTTTTGCGCGCGAACGCGCGTTCACGACCGATCTGGCTAGATCACAATTTGCTCGAAACTCCATGACACTTGTGTCCTGGGCTACACTCGAAAACGGATGAGTTTCGCTAAGCGGCTCCAGAACCGTGTTCGAAGCGCGGTCCAAGGTGTGACCCACGGCTATGAGTACGGCCGCCACCTCGTCCGTGGCAACAAGTTCACCGTCGACATGACCTGGACCCGACCCGAGCAGCCGCCGGTGGTCTTGGTCCATGGGTTTCTGGGCACGCGCGGAACGATGTTGCCGATGACGCGCCGGTTCCAGCGCGACGGCCGGATCGTGTTCAGCTACGCCTACGGGACCTTCAACATGGCCTCGCTGCGCAGCTCGGCCGACAAGCTCGCCGGGCACCTCGAGGCGATCTGCGACAAGCTCGGCTGCGGCCGCGTCGACCTCGTCGGCTACAGCATGGGCGGGCTCATCGGCCTGCACACGGTCAAGTTCCTCGCGGGCCACCGCTACGTCCGCAACCTGGTCATGATGGGCTCGCCCCTGGCCGGGACCTGGGTCGGTCTCGCCGGGGTCGCGACGATGGGGGTGGTCAGCCCCTCGGTCTGGCAGGTCCTGCCGGGCTCGCCCTTCCTCGAGGATCTGCTGACCGCGCCGGCGCCCGAGGGCGTCCGCCTGCGCCAGATCCACGCGGCCTCCGACGCCCTGTGCCCGCCGCCGGGTCCGGTCGAAGGCGTCGCCCCGCGCGACTACATCATGCTCCCGGGCGGACACTCGTCGCTGGTCGTGACCGAGCCCTTTTATCAGGCCTGTCGCGCGTTCCTCGACGTCGACGTCGACGTCGACGTCGACGGGGCGGCCGAGGACGAGTCGGCCGAGGACGGGGCGGTCGGGGCGGACGCGGTCGAGGTCGACTTCAAGGCCGGACACAAGCCCGAGCTGCGCCTGCTCGGATAGCCCACAACCTCGCTCCAAAAAAGAGCGCGCCCCCGCAGGGACGCGCTCTTTGGTCGCTGGCGTCGAGGACTACTCGCAGGTCGCGGTGAAGATCGTCTGGGTGTCCTCGGTGCAGTACCAGATGTTGCCTTCGGCATCGCAGCAGCCCGCGCCGGTCAGGCCGGTGACGTCGCAGGGGTCACCCTCGACGAGGCCGTCGGGGCACTCGATCGGCGGGGTGTTGTCGGGCGCGGAACCCTCGAAGCCACAGTCGTAGTACATGTTGGCCTCGTCCCAGCCGCACATGCCACCGGTCATGTCGCCGTCGCCGTCGCCGGTCATGTCGCCGTCGCCGTCGCCGGTCATGTCGCCGTCGCCGTCGCCGGTCGCGGGATCGCCGTCGCCATCACCGGTCATGTCGCCGTCGCCGTCGCCGGTCATGTCACCGTCGCCGTCGCCGCTGGTCTCGTTCATGGTGTCCGAGGTCTGCGTGTCGGTCGTCAGCGTGTCGGTCGTCAGCGAGTCGTCGCCAGTGGTGAAGATGCAGCCGGTCGCCGAAAAGATCATGGCGCCAGCAAGGGCAATCGAAGAAAGGTTCTTGAGCATGTCGTCTCCAGTTAGTTGTTGGGTGGCCGCCATCAGGGGCCGGGGCTAGCGACCGACGCGACGTGGCGTGGTCGATTCAAGCGTGGGGGGAGTCTGCGCGGCTCGATGCCAGCGCAGCGGGAACTCATAGCAGCGACGATGCCAAGCGCCAAATCCCCAACGATCTCGACGGTCGGGCTTGCCGTGGTGACACGTCCACCGCACGAATCAGGACATTCGTGTCAGGGTCTCGACCACGCTGTCGCATCCGCGAACTCGATCGATCAGCAAGTGCGGATCAGCGTCGGATCATCGCCGCGTGGATCGGCCCCGTCGCCCGGTCGGCGTGCTCGCGATCGATCAGCAGGGCGAGCGACTGGCCGTCGGTCCGCAGGCCTTCGATCGGGATGTCGAGGGCGTCGAGGACCGCGAGCGCCCGGCTGAGCGTGTCGTGGCGGCCCTCGAGCCCGCCGCCGACCAGCGTCAGCGCGGCGAGATCGGCCCGCAGCGTGAGGCTGTCGACCTCGACCGCGGGCGAGGCTGCGCGGAGGCGCTCGCTCAGCTCGCCGAGCGCGGACTCGAGCTCACCGAGGTCGTCGCGCGCCGACGCAGACACGAGCCCGCTGACCCGGCGCGCGTCGACGTGCAGGTAGAGCAGGCCGAGGCCCCCGATCGCGCCCATGATCATCGCCCGCGTGGCGGGCGAGGCCGGCTCGCGCAGCTCGAGGCCGAGCTCGACGATGGCCCGGTCGCAGTTGATCGCCCGGACCCCCGTCGGCGCGACGGGGTTGTTGCGGATCACAGTCTGGCCGGCCTTGCCCTCGTTGGGGAAGCTCGCGCGGGCGTAGATCGCGATGCCGCGCTCGGCCGCGAGCTCGACGGCGCGGGCGTGGAGGACCTTGGCGCCCGCGCGCGACAGCGCCTGCATCTCGCCGTAGTCGAGGGCGTCGATCCGCCGGGCGTCCTCGACCTGGCGCGGGTCGCCGTCGTAGACCCCGTCGACGTCGCTGTAGATCTCACAGTCGGCCCCGAGCGCGGCCGCGAGCGCGACGGCGCTGGTGTCCGAGCCACCGCGCCCGAGGGTCGTGACCTCGCGCTTGTAGGAGACGCCCTGAAACCCGCCGACGACGACGACATGGCCGGCCGCGAGCTCGTCGAGGATCCGAAAGGGACGCACGTCGACGATCCGCGCGCGACCGTGTTGGTGGTTGGTGATGACCCCGCACTGCGAGCCCGTGAGGCTGATCGCCGAGACGCCGAGGCCGTGGAGCGCGAGGGCCAGCATCGCCATGCTCGTGCGCTCGCCCGTCGTCAGCAGCATGTCGAGCTCGCGCGGCGCCGGCGGGTCGCACAGCTCGCGGGCCTCGTGGACCAGGCGATCGGTGGTCTTGCCCATGGCCGAGACCACGACGACCGTGGGCCGCTCGCGCGCGTGGGCGGCGACGATCGACGCGACGCGACGGACGCGATCGAAGTCGGCGACGCTGCTGCCGCCAAACTTCATGACCACGGGCGATGGCTGCTCGCTCACGCCGCGGTCATAGCACGCTATCATCCAGCACTGTGGGTGCTCGCAGCTCGGTCCTCGCCCTCGCCCTCGCCGCGCTCGGCTGTGAAGCTGCGGCCGCCGGACCCACGGGCGACGCGGAGCTCGAGCCCGCGCAGACCGAGACCGAGACGCGGCCACCTGCGACGGCGGAGTCGAGCGCGGCCGAGCTCGAGATGCCGGCGCTGCAGCTCGGGGACCAGGCCCTGCCCATCGCCGAGGATCCCATCGCCCCGCTGTGGGGCGCCGGCGCCCTGCCTCGCCACACGCCCGGCGAGCTGCCGCGCTGGATCGAGCACCAGACGATCCCGCGCGAGACCGTCGAGGCCCTGGCCCTGCGCTACGGCGTCCACGCCCGGCAGATCCGCAAGTGGAACGACATGGGCGCCAACGAGGAGCTCCATCGGTGGCGCTCCCAGACCTTGCGGATCCACGCTCAGGCCTATCCACCTCCGCGCGTGGCCCTGCGCTACACCGTCGTCGCTGGCGACAGCTGGGCCGCGATCGCCCGGCGCCACGGCGTCCACGATCGCCACCTGCGGGCCTGGAACGTCAGCGAGGTCGGGCGCTCGCTCGAGCCCGGCGAGGTCATCGACGTGTGGGTCGACCCGATCGTCTATGCCGCGATCCAGACCGACGACCCGGCCAGCGCGCGCGCGGCCCTGGTCCGACCCGGAGCCCACGGCGTCGGCGTGCCCCAAGACGGCGAGCTGATCGTCGGCGTCCAGCTGCCCCCGGGTCCCGGCTATCGCCTGCGCTACCCCAACTCGGCCTACGGCACGACCTGGGCCGTGCGCCAGACCGTCAGCGCCCTCGATCGCTTCGTCGCCGCGACCGACCACCCCTACCCGATCAGCGTCGGGACCATGAGCCGGATGCGCGGCGGCGAGATCGGCCACCATGTCTCGCACCAGACCGGCCGCGACCTCGACATCCGCCTGCCGCTGCGCGCCGAGGTCCCCCAGGCGCTCAACCCCACGGCCCGCCGCGTCGACTGGGAGCTGACCTGGGAGCTGGTCCATGCCTTCGCTAAGACCGAGGGCGTCGAGGTCATCTTCTTGGACTACCAGCGCCAGCGCCGGCTGTATCGCGCGGCCGAGGCCAAGGGCGTCGACGAGGCCACGCTCGAGCAGCTCGTCCAATTTCCTCGGGGCTGGGGCGCGAGCCTCGGCCTCGTCCGTCACTCGCCCGGCCACGAGGGCCACATCCACGTGCGCTTCTCCTGCGGTCCGGCCGAGCCGCTGTGCGGAGACCTGTGAGCGATCGATCGCCTGTCTCGGCGGCGGGTGAGCGGTTCAGTGCGGGCGTCGTTGGAGAGCGCACGGGCGGAGCATCGTAAGCAGACCGGGGGTGGGTGGCGTTGGGCAGCCCGTCCGACCCCAAAGGTCCTGTCTCATGCGTGCTTTGACCTCCCTGTTTTGTCTCACCCTCCTGTCCATGAGCGCCTGTGCGGCCAACAGCGGCCCGACGCTGGCGCCCAACGACTACGCCAACGACTACGTTGGCGGCGTTGCCGAAGCCGACGCCTCGATGGCTGGGCCCGCACCCGCGTCCGCGCCTGCGCCCGCCCGTGACGCGAGCGCGCCCGGGCTCGGGACCGCGGGCGTGTTTGCGAGCCCCGCTCCGGCCGTCGCGGCCGACGATCCCGGCGAGCAGGCGATCGCCGAGCTCGAGACCGTCGGCGCCGACAGCGTCGAGCAGATGTTGATCTTCACCGGCCAGCTGTCGCTGCAAGTCGAGTTTGGCGAGACCGCCGAGACCATCGACGCCGCCGTCGGGCTCGCGGTCGCGGCCGGCGGCTACGTGGCGGAGTTGACCGACACCAGCTTGCGCCTGCGCGTGCCCTCGAAGCGCTTTCGCAAGCTCATGACCCAGATCGAGGGGCTCGGCGAGGTTCAGTCGCGCGGCGTCACGGCCCTCGACGTGTCCGAGGAATTCCACGATCTCGAGGTCCAGCTCGCCAACCTCGAGGCGACCCGGGCGCGGATCGAGAAGCTGCTCGGCCAGACCAAAGACCTCAACCAGATCCTCACGATCGAAAAAGAGCTCCAGCGGGTCACGAGCGAGATCGATCGGCTCGAGGGCCGGATGCGCCTGCTCTCGTCCCAGGCCGCGTTCTCGACCCTCTCCCTCGCGATCCGCGAGCGGGCCAAGCAGCAGCAGGAGCTCGAGATCGCGACCGAACAGCCCCCGCCTCCGCCGCCGCGGACCCTGTCGAGCTCGGCCTCGTGGATGTCCGAGGTCGGCATCGACGGCCTCATGAACCTGTCCGAGTAGCCCCCTCGCCCCGCGAGCTTTTTCCCCAAGCAAAGAGATTCGAGACCATGAAACGAATGACCTGGATGATGACCGCGCTCGTCTGCCTCGGCCTGCTCGCCAGCGGCTGCGCGACGGCCAAGCTCGAGACCCCGACCGGCTTCGCTCACCACGACGAGGGCCAACGCTACGACCAGCGCATCAGCGACGGCGAGGGCGTGGTGATCGCCGTGCGCAGCGAGAAGAACCGCCCGCGCGGCGACCTGTCCTACTGGTCCGCCGCCCTCGACGTTCAGCTGCGCAACACCGGCTACGAGCCGATCTCCCACGTCGACGTCCGCTCGGCCGACGGGCGCGAGGGCAAGCAGCTGCGCTACGTGATCGACTCCGGCGGACGCGAGCTGATCTACTGGCTGTCCGTGTTCGTGACCGACGGCCGCGTCGTCGTCGTCGAGGCCGGCGGCGACGCGACCTTCTTCGAGCCCAAGGCCGCCCAGGTCGAAGCCGCGATCGCCTCCTTGACCGTAGGCTGATCAGGTCGACTGCGCGCGGCCTCGCGGCCGTGCTCGTCGATCTGCGCGCACTCCGTCCAGTGGCTCCGACCCAATGTCACCGGGCCGTGTACAAAGCCCCCTGGGGGGCGCCACGTAGCGTCGGAGTCAATTAGCTGACCCGACCGGGCCGAAGGCCCGAGGCGTAGCGAAGCGAAGCCGCTTCGGCGCAGTCCGCCCAGTGGCTTCGACCCGATGGGACAGCAGCATGTACAAGCCCCCTGGGGGGCGCCACGTGGCGTCGGAGTCAATTAGCTGACCCGACCGGGCCGAAGGCCCGAGGCGTAGCGAAGCGAAGCCGCTTCGGCGCAGTCATCAGCGGCCCCCGGGGGGCTACTCAATAGGCGTCGTGCTCGGGGGCTGCTCGCCATCGCAGCCCCAGGCGAAGTTGTCGACGAACGCGTAGCTGTCGAGGATCGAGTCGCTCATGTCGAAGATGCCGAGGTAGAGGGTGAAGGTCTCACCGGGCTTGACGCCAGCGGTCGTGGTCAGCCACTTGGTCCCGGCGTGGCCCTGCATGCAGGTGCCGTGGAGCTCGGGCGCGGTGCAGCCCCCGGCGCACATCGGATCGTTGAGCGCGGCGGCGTCGCGGTAGTCGAGGAACCCGGCGTTGAGCGAGATCGGGGCGCCGAATTCGTCAAACGAGATGTTGCCGGTCCAGACCTCCGACTCGAGCCAGCCGATGTACATGTCGTTGTACATGGACAGGTAGTACTGGGGGTACTCGTAGCTGAAGTAGGCGAGGTTGTAGCTAAACGAGTTGACCGTCAGGGGCGCCGTCGCGGTGATCTCGAGCGCGGTGTAGTCGTTGACGGACCCGGCGAGCTGGGCCTCGATGGTGTTGGAGCAGTCGCCCATGCCGATCAGGCCGGGGTTGTCGGCGCAGGTCTCGGCGCCGACGTTCATCCCGACGATCGGGGCGGGCAGGGTCCCGGGGTCGTAGTCGCCGAGGTCGCGGCTGCAAGCCGAGGCGTCGTTGGTGTTGTCGAGGTCGGCGACCTGGCCCGAGCCGATGACCACGAACTTGCTGCCCTCCTGGGCCGGGAACGCGTTGGCGTTGCCGAAGTTGGTGCGCGTGCCCATGCCGGCAGCCGCGCCGCTCGTCGAGAACTGGACCTGGGGCCCCTCACCCGGGCAGTTGAGGCCGATGGCTTGGACCAGGGGGACGTTGGCGGCCCCGTCGCAGGGTGTGTGCGGGGGGATCTCGCACTCGCACAGCTCACCTTCGCCGCAGGGCAGCTCGTCGGTGTCGGTGCCGGGGTCCATGTCGAGCTTGGGGCCGTCGCTCATCATCGATGAGTCGTCGTTGCCGTCGTCGGTCTCGCTCGGGATGCCGGAGTCGATGCCGGAATCGATGCCGGAGTCGATGCCGCCGGTGGCATCGCCGCCCCGTCCACCTTGACAGCCAGCCACCATCACGCCGAGGACCAGCGTTGCGACCGTCTGTACACCCCACGAAGCTCGAGAACCCATGCTCATGGGAGCCAAGGTACCAGTGATCGGGACGCCAACAAACAATAAGCCGCACACCCGGACCAAGGAATTCATCAGCGTGGTGCCCAGGCGTCGGTCCAATTACTTCAACTTCGCCAAGTTGGGCTGTCGCGGGCCGGGGTTGGCGCAGCCTGTTCGCAAGCCCACGTGTATAACGTGCGACCCATGAGCGACGCGACCGCCCCGTCCAACGCCCTGCCCCAGATCAAGCAGCTCGGCCCGCGCTTTTTCGAGTTCATCTCGGCGCTCGAGCGCCCGGTCGTGTTCCTCGACATCGAGGCCACGGGCACCGACGGCCAGCGCGACCGCATCATCGAGCTGTCGCTGCTGCGGGTCAGCAGTGATCCCGTGGCGATCGAGCCGCCGCGGACCTGGCGGATCGATCCCAAGCAGCGGATTCCGCTCGAGGCGACGGAGATCCACGGGATCACAAACGAGGATCTCGACGGCTGCCCGACCTTCGAGGAGCTCGCCGAGGACATCGCAACCATGCTCCGCGGGGCCGATCTGGCCGGCTTTGCCATCAACCGCCTCGATCTGCGCCTGCTCAAGGCCGAGTTCGCCCGGACCCCGGTCGAGATCGATCTGTCGCGCCCGCGCCTGATCGACGCCCAGGTCATCTATCACACCCGCGAACCCCGCAACCTCGCGGCCGCCGTCCAGTTTTACTGCGACGAGGAGCTCGACGGAGCCCACGGCGCCGAGGCCGACACCATCGCCAGCCTCAAGGTCTTCGCCGGCCAGCTCGAGCGCTACGCCGATCTCCCGACGGCCGTGACCGAGCTCGACGAGCTCGCGACCAACATGAACTCGGCCTACGTCGACGAGGGCCGGCGCTTCATGTGGAAGGACGGCGAGCCCGCGTTCAACTTCGGCAAGCTCAAGGGCAAGCCGCTGCGCTGGGCCGCTGGCGACCCCGAGCACCGCGCCTATCTGCGTCGGCTGCTCCAGGGCACGCTCGAGGGCGAGGCCCACCAGGTCGTGGTCGACGCCCTCAACGGCAAGATCCGCCGCAAGGGTGGCTAGCTCGCTCTAGGACTCGAGCTGGCCGCGGAGCGAGGCGACGGCGCCGCGGAGGTCCTCGTCGTCTTTGGACAGGGCCACGATCCGCTTGCAGGCGTTGATCACCGTCGAGTGATCCTTGCCGCCGAAGCGCATGCCGATCTCGGGGAAGCTCGAGCCGGTCAGCTCGCGCGACAGGTACATCGCGACCATCCGCGGGCGCGAGATGCTCCGGTGGCGGCGCTTGCCCTTGAGGTCGCTGATCCGGACCGAGAAGTAGGCCGCGACCGCCTTTTGCACGGTCTCGACGGTGATCGGGGGCTTGTCGACCACCGGCCGGCCGAGGACCGAGCGGACGAACTCGGTGTCGAGCTCGACATCGCGCAGCTGGGCGAAGGCCGTGACCCGCAACAGCGCGCCCTCGAGCTCGCGGACGTTGGACTTGATGATCTCGGCGATCGCCAGGGCGACCTCCGACGACAGCTCGATGCCGTCGCGCGCGGCCTTGGTCTGCAAGATCGCAATCCGGGTCTCGAGGTCGGGCGGCTGGACGTCGGCGACGAGGCCCCAGTTGAGCCGCGAGGTCAGGCGCTCCTCCATGCCGGCCATGTCGGCGGGCACGCGATCGGCGGTCACGACGATCTGCTTGCCGCCCTCGTACAGGGCGTTGAACACGTGGAAGAACTCGTCCATCGTGCGGTCGCGGCCGGAGATGAACTGGATGTCGTCGATCAGCAGGCAGTCGCAGTCGCGGCGGTAGCGGGCGCGAAACTCGTCGAACTCGTTGTTGCGGACCGCGGTCACGAACTCGTTCATGAACTGCTCGGCGCTGAGGTAGACGATCCGCAGCTGGGGATCTTTGCGGTACAGCTCGTGGCCGACGCCGTGGAGCAGGTGGGTCTTGCCGAGGCCGACGCCGCCGTAGATGAACAGCGGGTTGAAGCGGGTCCCGGGGGCCTCGGCCGCGGCCATCGCCGCCGACGCGGCGAGCTCGTTGCACGCGCCCTTGATGAACGCGTCGAAGCGGTAGCGCGGGTGGAGGCCACGCGGGGGCGCCTTGGGCTTGCGCGGGGCGCGGGGGCCCGAGCGGGTCGCGCCGTGGTCGACGACGACCTCGAGTCGCGGCGCCGACGCGCGCTCGGCCTGAGCCGGGTCGGGCGCCTCCTCGACGACCTCGATCGCGACCTTGAACTTGCGCTCATGGCGAGACTCGAGCTCGTCGAGCGCGAGGTCGAGGTAGTGGGTCTCGAACCACTCCTTGAGGAAGCGGTTGGGCGCGCGGAGCTGGAGGAGGTCACCGTCGACGCGGGCGAGGCGGATCGGCCGCAGCCACATGTCGAATGTCTGCCGATCGAGCCGAGGTTCGAGCCCGTGGAGTGCCTCGCTCCAGATATCCGCCATGCTCCTCCTGTCCACAGCATTCACGTAGCCTGTGGAAAACGTGCAAATGATTGAAATTCAAAAGGAATTCCCCGGGAAATGCGGGGCCGTCCACAGGCATGGGAAAACTGTGGAGTTCCGAAGCCGTGGGGGTTTGCTCGCAGGACCTGCGAGACAGAGGGGTGTCCGTGGACCGAGCCGCCATTGCGACGTCCGCTCTGACCGCGCCGTTGTCCAGCGCGGTTGCGACTTGTACTCACCCACCCGGGCGGAGGGCAAGCGCCAGATCCCAACTCGATCGTAGATCATTGAAATCATTTTAGTTTTCGAGAAGCCATGAATATGCGACTCCCGCGCCACGATCCCGACACATATCGGCCGATTTTATAAATACCCGAAATTACTTCAGTATTTTCCAGCCTGGGGAGTCGGGGTCGGACCCGCCCGCAAGAGCAGCGAGTTTGCGGCGTCGCGGTCGCGGAAACTCGCTTGCCAAGCCAGCTTGCGGACCCCATGCGATGATCGCTTGGTCGCAGCGCAAACTTGTGCCAACGGCCCGGTGGGGCGCTTCACGGTCACGCGACGGCGTCCACGGCGACACTTGATCCAAAGATCATACGCGCGCGATCGCGCGTGACATTCCGGGGCGACCAAGAGCCAAGATTGGCACAAAATTTCCTTGCTGTGAGCGATCTGCGCGTCAGCTTGGCGTCATCATTGGTCATGCTGGGGCATCCATGGGTTTGACAGTATCGAAGCTCGCTGCTATCGATCCGGCCCCTTCGGACCGGGGGGCCCAATTCGTGGCCATCGGTGGCCGTGGGAAGGTCGAGCTTCGAGATGAGCAAGCGTACTTATCAGCCCCACAACCTCAGCCGGGTTCGGACCCACGGTTTCCGCGCGCGCATGGCGACCAAGAACGGTCGCAAGATCATCGCCGCGCGACGTCGTCGGGGTCGCAAGCGCCTCGGCACGACGACCGGCGGGAAGTGATACGGACGGGCGCGTGCAGCTGGGCGACCAGCCCACGCGTTCGTCGCCCAAGGTCCGATCCCCGTGCGCCCTCAGGGATTTCCACCGCGCCTGCACATCAAGCAGCGGCGCGATTTTTTGCGTGTCCAGCGGGGCGGCCACAAGCACCATCTGCGCCACTTCCTCGTGTTCGTGTCGCGCCGGCCGAGCGCGCCCGGCGAGGCGCCCCCGCCGACGCGGCTCGGGATCACGGTGACCCGCAAGATCGGCAACGCCGTCGCCCGCAACCGGATCAAGCGCCTGGTCCGCGAGGTCTTTCGCCAGCACCGCGAGCGGCTGCCGGCGGGCCTCGACCTGGTGTTCATCGCCAAGCACCAGGCCGCGGGCGTCGAGTTCGCCGCGGTCTTGGCCGACTTCGAGGCCCTGACCCGGCGGGATCTCACCTCGACGCGGCGCAGGAGCTCCAAGCCGGCGCGCAGGCGCAAGTGAGGCCGCGGTGAGCTCGAGCGAGGCGCCCACGAGCAGCCCCGCGCTGCGCACGATCTCACGTTGGCCGCGGCAGCTGGCCATCGGCCTGATCCGCGGGTATCAGCTCATCATCTCACCGATGCTCGGGCCGACCTGTCGGTTTTATCCGAGCTGCTCGCACTACGCGTGCGCCTGCCTTCGAGACCACGGCCTGGTCCGCGGCTCGTGGCTGACCTTGCGGCGACTCTCGCGTTGCCACCCCTGGCACCCCGGCGGTCACGACCCGCCACCTCCCGCCGCCCGAACCGAGCCCCACGCCCCCTGAAAGGAACCGCCTTGCCAGAACTCAAGATGCAGCATCGGGTCGCGCTCGCCGTGATCATCTCGGTCATCATCATGGTGGGCTACAACTACCTGTTCCCGCCGCCCGAGCCGAGCGTCGACGAGATCGGCGAGGCCGGTGAGACCGACGGCGCCGTCGCCGATGGCGAGGCGGCCGAGACCGGGGCCGAGGCGGATCAGGGCGAGCCCGCGGTCGAGCGGATCGCCGCTGAAGATCAGGACGCGGCCGAGGCCGACGCGCCCGAGCAGGACGAGCCCGCGGCGCCCGTCAGCGACGTCGAGCTCGCCGAGCACCGGCTCCAAAACGAGCTGCTCGCGATCGACGTCGACAACCAGCCCGGCGGCCTGATCGCCAGCGTCGAGCCCCTCGCCGAGCAATTCCGCGACTTCGACACCGGCGTCGGCATCGACTTTTTGCGCCTCGCCGAGACCGGTCGGACCCTCGAGCTCGGCTTCGTCGTCAACGAGACCGACTTCGCCTGGTCGCGGATCCCCGCCCAGGTTCGCTCGGTCAGCGACACCAGCATCGAGCTCAGCCGCCGCCAGGGCGAGGTCGAGGTCGTCGAGACCCTGACCTTGCTCAGCGACTACGAGGCCAAGTACGAGGTCGTGGTCCGCAACCACGGCGAGGGTCAGCAGCGCCATCGCGTCGAGCTCGCGACCCGCATGGGCCTCGCGGCCGAGCAGAGCCGCTACGACATCCATCGCGGGCTGTGCCGCACGACCGAGGACATCGAGGACTTCGACTTCGGCGACGTCGAGGACGAGACCGAGACCCTCAAAGGTGGCGTCGACTGGATCGCCCTCGACAGCAAGTACTTCGTTCAGGCCGTGGTCCCCCACGAGCGCATGTCGGGCTGCGTCGTCAGCAGCGACGAGGCCGGGACCGCGATGCTCAACACCCTCGTCGGCCGCGAGGTCACGCTCGGGCCCGGCGAGCAAAAGCGCTACGTGTTCGGCCTGTTCGTCGGTGCCAAAGCTGACCACATGCTCAGCGCCTTCCCCGTGTCCGAGTCGCTGGCGAGCCTGCCCGAGGTCGACCTGACCGAGACCATCGACTGGGGCTGGTTCGGCCGGCTGTCGAAGCTCATCGGCTCGATGATGCTCGATCTGCTCCGGTGGTTTTACAGCCTGACCGGGATCTGGGGCGTCGCCATCATCATGCTCACGGTCTGCATCAAGGCCGTGCTGCTCCCGCTGACCATCAAGCAGTACCGCTCGATGCGCAAGATGAAGGAGCTGCAGCCGGAGATGGAGAAGGTCCGGGAGAAGTACGGCGACGACAAGGTCAAGCAGCAGCAGGAGATGCAGGCCCTGTTTCAGCGGACCGGCGTCAACCCGCTGGCCGGCTGCATGCCGATGGTCCTCCAGTTCCCGGTCTGGATCGCGCTGTACGCGATGCTCGGGGCCGTCGTCGACCTCTATCACGAGCCCTTTTTGTGGCTCCCCGACCTGACCCAACCCGATCCCTACTACATCCTCCCGCTCGGCATGGGCGCGCTGATGTTCCTCCAGACCCGGATGAACCCCACGGCCGGCGATGCCCAGCAGGCCAAGATGATGCAGTGGATGATGCCGGGCATCTTCGTGGTCATGATGCTGTTTTTGCCCTCGGGCCTCGGCGTCTATATCTTCGCCAACATCGTGCTCTCGCTGGTCCAGTCCTTCATTCAGCTGCGCATCCGTAGCGACGACGGCGACGGCAAGGACGGCAAGGACGAGGGCGCGAAGGGCGTAGCCAAGGCCAAATCCAAGTGATCGCGCTGCCCTCTTCCATCCGTGGCCTCAAACCACTAGAGTTGCCCACCTCTACCGGAGCCTGACGTGTCCGACGAAGCCAACAGCCGCAAGGAAGACGACCTCGAGCAACGCATCACCGAGGCGGTGCCCGTCGTCCGCTCCTTCCTCGAGACCGTGCTCGGTCTGCTCGGCGTCGAAGTCGAGGTCGACATCGACGTCGAGGACGACGGGCTGCACTGTGACCTCAACACCAGCGAGCAGGAGGGCGGCCTGCTCATCGGGCGCCACGGCGCGACCCTCGACGCCCTCCAGTACCTGACCTTGCGCGTGCTCCAGGCCGAGGGCCTCGGGCGCATGCGCATCACCCTCGACGTCGGCGGCTACCGCAACCGGCGCGAGAAGGTCTTGCGCGAGCTGGCCCAAAACGTGGCCAAGAAGGTCCTCGACACCGGTCGGCCCTACCACTTCGATCCCATGAGCGCGATGGAGCGCCGGGTCGTGCACATGACGATGAGCGAGATCGGCGGCCTGCGGACCGAGTCCGAGGGCGAGGGCCGGCGGCGCCACGTCGTCGTCTTTCGGGACTGACAGCCATGCCGGCTGGGCCGCCATGGCCACTCGTCCGCCGTGACAAGACAGGGTCGTGAGCGGTGGGGGGCGGTGAGGGCGAGACGATCGTCGGCGTGGCCACGGGGACGCCCGATGGCGGGGTTGCGATCGTTCGGCTCAGCGGTCCTCGGGCCCGAGCGATCGCCCGCGCGCTGATCGAGGGCCAGCTCCCGCGTCCGCGCGAGCTCGGCCTGCGCACGATCTGCGCCGGAGAGCGGGGCCTGGTCGCGCTGATGCCCGGCCCGCGCTCGTTTACCGGCGAGGATGTGGTCGAGCTGCAGATCCACGCCGGGGTCCGCAACGTCGCCGCGGTCGTCGACGCGGCGCTCGCGGCTGGCGCGGTCGCGGCCGGGCCGGGCGCGTTTACGCGGCGGGCCTTCGACAATGATCGCCTGAGCCTCGATCAGGCCGAGGGCATCGCCGCGCTGATCGGCGCGCGGACCGAGGCCGCCCTCGACCAGGCCCGCCGCCTCGTCGCCGGCGAACTCGGCCGCGAGGTCGAGCGGGTCCGGGCCGCGCTCGCTCGCCTGCGGACCGAGGTCGAGGCCAACTTGGACTTCCCCGAGGACGTCGCCGCCGCCGACGAGCGTCGCTTCGCCGCCGTCGCCGCTCAGCTCCGGGCCGAGGTCGAGGGCTGGCTGGCCGGCTTCGAGCGCGGCCGTCGAGCTCGCAGCCGCGCGCGGGCCGTGATCGCCGGGCCGCCCAACGCCGGCAAGAGCGCGCTGTTCAACGCCCTGCTCGGGCGCACGCGGGCGCTGGTCTCCGAGCTCGCCGGGACCACGCGCGACTACGTCGAGGCCGCGCTCGAGCTCGGCGGCCGCGAGCTGAGCCTCGTCGACACCGCCGGGCTGCGCGACAGCGACGATCGCATCGAGCTCGCCGGCGTCGAGCTCGGGCGCGAGCAGATCGCGGGGGCCGACGTGCTCGTGTGGGTCGAGGCCGCCGATCAGCCCCGCGCCGACCGGGGCGAGCTCGTCCGCGAGCAGCTCGCCGCGCCCGTGATCCTCGTCGAGAACAAGCGCGACCTCGGTGAGCGGCGCGTCGATGGGTGGCTGGGGGTCAGCGCCGAGACTGGCGTCGGCCTCGACGCCCTGCGCGAGGCGATCGGCGCGGCGATCGGGCTCGATGGGGACCAGTGGATCGGGCTGGCGCGCCACCGCGATCGCGCGCGCGAGGCCTGCTCGGCGCTGGCCGAGGCCGAACAGCAGCTGCGCGAGGGCCTCGGGCTCGAGCTCGTGGCCCTGTCGCTCGCGGTCGGCTGGCGGGCGCTGGGGGAGATCACCGGGCGGACCGATCTCGGCCCGGTCGGCGAGGCCGTGCTCGGCGAGATCTTCTCGAGCTTTTGTATTGGGAAGTAGGGGCCTATCCCGGGGTGACGGGAATTGGCTCTTCGTCGCCAGCGTCGTCGGGCGCGTCTTCGCCGTTGTCCTCGGGAGGAGTGACGGCGATCGGCTGTTCGGGAGCGTCGGCCTCGGGCTCGGAGGGCGCGGGCTCGGATGGCGCGGGCTCGGATGGCGCGGGCTCGGAGGGCTCGGGCTCGGAGGGCTCGGGCTCGGAGGGCTCGGGCTCGCTGCTCTTGGCCTTGTCGGGCTCGTAGGGCGCGAGGGAGACGGGGACCTTGGTGTAGGGGGTGATCGGCGGCGGGAGGCCGGCGTCCTTGGTGAAGGTCAGCTCGGTCTGGCGCTCGGCGAACAGTCCGACGTAGTCGATCTGCAGCTTGCCTTGCTGCTTGACGAGGCGAAACACGAGCAGGTCGAGGCCGTCTTTGGAGTGGTAGGAGCACCACATGGGCTCGGCGCCGCTGTCGGCGAGCAGGCCCCAGTTGGGTTGCAGGGGAGTGCAGCTAAAGGCGGCCTTTTCGCCGAGGCGCGAGCTCGCGGAGCGCAAGGCGGTGAGGAAGTCGACGCCGAGGGGATCGTCCGGGGTCACGATCGGGCGGCGGCGGAGCTGGCCGCGGTGGGGGGCGCCCCAGCCGGCGTCGACGCCGAGGAATTCGAGCGCGCGGCGAGGGTCGTCCTTGGCGGCGGCGATCAGCAGCTCGACGACGATGGTCTTGGCGTTGGTCGGCAGGCGCCAGGTCTCGATCTCGTCTAGCTCGCGCGGCGTTCGGCTGCCGTACTCGTCGAGCAAGCTGCGCTCGGCGCCCTCGTAGCTGCCCTTGGGGATCGGGCGCGGGCTGTGGGTCGGCGTCGGCGTCTCGGCCCAGGTCTCGGGTCGCGGGGGGACGCGGGGTCCGTTGCAGGCCGAGATCCCGACGAGCATGGTGCAGGAGGCGAGCAAGACACGCAGACGTCGCATGAGCCCTGTGTAAATCGACGCTCTCGCCCTGTCTACCCGCGCAGCCGTTCACGCGCGGGCGATCGCGCGGGCGACGGTCTCGGCGAGGGCGAGGCTCGCGGTCAGGCCCGGCGACTCGATGCCGAGCAGGTGCCAGCAGCCGGCGGGCTGCTCGATGATCTCGAAGTCGGCCAGCGGCGCGCCGGGGCCGACGAGCTTGGGGCGGATGCCGCAGCCGTCGTAGACCAGATCCTCGGGCTCGC
>JGI12210J13797_10249855_pt1 | contig 17232 bp, 17 predicted proteins | sample ElkSlonscriptome_3_FD_13797 | JGI IMG/M metagenome (IMG submission 13797)
CTCTACCTCTGGGAGAGGGGCCGGGGGTGTAGACGCGACAGCGGCTTCCCGAAGGGTGGGCCTCAACCACGGCTTCCACGACACCAAACAAGGCCTCCGCTTCACCATCAGCGAAGCCGCCCGCCGCGAAGTGCTCGATCGCCTCCTCGCCCTCAACCACCAGCGCTACGCCGAAGAAGTCGCCCAGGGCCTGCACGATAAGAAAAAGGGGAAGGGCAAAAGTAAAAAGGAAAAAGCAAAGGTGAAAAAATCGCCCTCCTCCCAAGACACCGCTACCCAAGGTACCTTGTTTTAAGTCACCCCCAGTTAGAACCCCCACCATGAAAAGCCTCGAAGTCACAGTTACGGTTTCCAGTGATGGCCAGCTTTCCATCAACACTCCCATTGATATTCCCACCGGAGCCTACAAAGCCGTCTTAGTGTTAGACGACCAGCCTCTACCGTCCTCTCCAAGTTTCGTCGAAAGTGCCCAAGCCATCTTTAGGCAATACGTTCCAGCCAGCCGAAAACTGTCAGAAGAACTGATCCAAGAACGCCGACAGGACGCCATCAATGAGTAGAGTGGTGCTCGACGCTTCCGCCGTCTTAGCCCTACTCAACCAAGAAGCAGGCAGCGATACCATAGCGTCACTGATTCCCCAAGCCGTGATCAGCGCCGTAAATTTGTCAGAAGTGATTGCCAAACTGGCAGATGCAGGCATCCCCGAAGCCAGTATTCACCAGATCCTCCAGCACTTAAATCTAGAAGTCATTGCCTTCAACAATGAGCAAGCGCTGACCGCCGGACTGCTGCGGCCACTCACCAAATCCCAAGGGCTTTCCCTTGGCGATCGGGCTTGCCTTGCTTTAGCAATGACCCTAAATCTGCCCGTCATCACCAGCGATCGGGCTTGGAGCAAGCTGCCGTTAGACCTAGAGATTCGAGTAATTCGGTAGCCATAGCAATCTCAACAGTCAACTCAAACCCAGCACCCTCAGCGAAGTGGCTATTAGCTCAACCTTGCCTAGAGAATTCTATAATGCACGCCCCCACGCCCCTCGAACAAGCCCTTCTCTATCACCTGCGCCAACTCCCCCCCCGACAAGCAGCAAGAAGTCCTCAACTTCGCCGAATTTCTGCGGCAAAAAGTCTTTCCGTCACCCCCGCTGCCCCACAGCCCTCTTTCCAGCAGCTAGCTAGCCTGCCCCTATCCCAACGCCATCAGGCATTAGCCCCTTTTATCGCCAATACCGCTGCAGACTTCAAAACCGATCCAGCCCTCACCGAGTTTGCGACCCTAGATAGCGAAGACTGGGAGTTTCCTGATGACGAACCCTAAACATGGCGAAACCTGGCTGGTAGATCTCGACCCCACCCGTGGCCAAGAAATCCAGAAAACCCGCCCTGTCGTCATCATCATCACCATGTACTAAAACGATCACGCGCCGCCACATTTCCATGTGCGCTATGGTCAACAAAAAGCCATCATAGACATTAAGGCCCTAGCTGTCCTCGAAGGGCAACTCAAACCCAGAACCCTCGGTCTAGTGGTTGAATGGGCCGCCTTGCACCAAGTCGAACTCATGCACAACTGGAACCTCGCCCGACAACAACAAATCCTCGAAAGCATCGACCCCCTAGAGTAGCCATGCTGAAAGATATCGTTTCGGCAATTCCCTTAACCGCTTATACACTGCAAATCGCCTTTGAAGATGGTCTTGAAGGTACGATTGATGTCGCCCAGTTGATCCATTTTGACGGTATCTTTGCCCCGCTCAAAGAACCTGAGTTCTTTCAACAAGTCACCGTTTCCAATGACTTGGGCACCCTCTGTTGGCCAAACGGTGCTGATCTCGACCCAGACGTGCTGTATGCCGCCATTCAATCCAACTCTGTGCCATTCTCTCAATCCGAGCAGACAGGCGCACTGGCCTACTCCCGCAACATTTTGCCTGACCTACGGCAGCATTTTGGTGATTGGATTCAACCTGAACTGACCCGTGCCTACATTCTCCTTAAAGACGACTACATCTTTCTCGAAACGCACAGTCAAGCCAAAGCCGATGAAACCATTGAGCGACATAACCTTTTTTGGGTGAAGTTTGATACCTCACCTCATTGCTTTTCCCCTCTCTACACTCCCGAGCAAAACGCCCAAATTTTTCTGGCTCACTTAGATGACTCCTACTTAATGACGTATACCGTGAACATCTTTACCGAAGAAGGGTTTGAAGCGTTTTCTAAACATGAAGGTTTGACACTATTTAAGACAAATTAGCCCAAGACAAATTAGCCAATGTCTTTGGCCGTACGTTAACCTCAACACCTCCCAAGACCTGAGTCGCTCTCTTCGAGAACAAGTACAGACCCAAGCCCAAGTCAACTATGCCCAAAGCTGAGAATCGTGTTCGTCTACGCCACATGCTCGATGCCGCCAAAAATAGTCGCAAACTATACCTATGTCTGACACCTGGCTCATTACCCAAAAACCATCCTTCCTGACCGAGTGGATGGGGTTGCCTCCGAAGGAGAGCCATCAGGTCATGGAGAAAATTAACCTGCTATGCCAAGATCCAACGCCCGATAGCAAAGTTAAAAAGCAGCTCAAGCATATGGGTGGCAAGCTCCATCGACTACGGGCCGGTCGGTATCGGATTTTCTACACCTTTGAGCATCCCTACATCAGCCTCCTAGCCCTCCGAAAGCGAGATGAAAGTACCTATGATGACAACATCGAACCAGAGTTTTTAGGAGGACTAGACCCAGATTTTCCGGAAGTGACACCACCCCAACAACCAGACTGGGGAAAGATTTTTGCGCCCAAAGAAGAACCTCAAACTCCCCTCCCCGAGCCGATTACGACTGAGCTGCTCCAACGGCTTCGCATTCCTGAAATCTGCCATCCTCGTCTCATGCAGCTCCAGAGTCGCGAAGCTCTGTTTGACTGCCCCGGCATTTCCGACGACATCATCGTGACGCTCGATGACTATCTGTTTGGGCGATCGCTCACAGAAATTCTGCAACAACCCGACTTCATCGCCTACGACACCTCCGACCTGCTGCGGTTCAAGGAAGGCAACTTGCTCGGATTTCTGCTCAAACTCAACCCCGAACAGGAAAAATTTGTCACGTGGGCTGCCGATGCCAAAGGGCCAACCCTGCTCAAAGGGGGGCCAGGTACCGGAAAAAGTACCGTTGCGCTCTACCGAACTCGTGAAATTCTCAATCGGCTCAAAGCAGAAGGCATCGAAACACCGCGCATCCTCTTTACGACTTACACCAACGCCCTCGTTGCATTTAGCGAACAGCTCCTGACCCAAATTTTGGGTGACGACATTCGCTATGTCGAGGTAAAAACTGCCGATAGTCGCATTCAATCCCTGATTTATCACACCTCAGGCAAATTTAACCTCGCATCTAGCAGCCAACTCAAGAACAGCTTTAAGACAGCATTGAAAGGGGCGATCGCCTCTCTCTCTGGTAACCGTCTGCAACAACGTGCCCAACAGCTGATTCTAGAGCGGCTCACCCCAGACTACCTCCTAGAAGAAATCAGCGCAGTCATCGAAGGGCGAGGATTGCAAACCCTAGAAGACTATCAAAAAACATCCCGATCCGGACGCATCGTTCGTCTCAACAACCTGCAACGACAAGCCATCTGGCACCTGCGACAGCACCTCAACCAGCAGCTTGCCCAACAGGGCTTAGAAACCTGGGAACAAATGCGAAATCGAGGGTTAGAGATTTTGAAAACTCTGGACAATCCTCCTTTATACGATGCGGTCATTGTTGACGAAGCCCAAGACTTATCTCCAAATACCCTCCGATTCCTTGTTCACCTCTGTCGAGCCCCCAATCGACTGTTTATCACCGCAGACGCCAATCAGTCGATCTACGGCAGCAGCTTTCGCTGGAGTGATGTGCATACCGATCTCAAGTTTGTTGGGCGAACAGGAATTTTACGCGTCAACCACCGCACAACCCGCGAAATTGACACAGCCGCTCATGACTATTTGCAGTCTGGATTATTAGACACTGACCCGGTAGAACGACACTACATCAACAGCGGGCCGCCACCCGCCGTCCGTGCGGTCAACGATAAAGAGGCTGAAAGTCAGCTTCTGGCTCAATTTTGTCGCATGGCATCGAGAGAATTTCGCTTGGGAATTGATGCTTGCGCTATCCTGGTTCCCAGCGAGCGCTCTGGACAAGCCATTGCCCAACAGCTCAACACCCTAGGTCTAGATGCTCTCTTTATGAGCAGCAAAGCCCTAGACCTGAACAAAACAGGCATCAAAGTGCTCACCCTAAAATCGGCAAAAGGTTTGGAGTTTCCGATCGTGGCGATCGCTGGATTTGTCGGCAGTCGCTTTCCCTACATGCCAGCGGGAAGTTCGGAAGAGGCAAAACAGGAAATTCTTGATCGAGAGCGCCGGACTCTATTAGTTGGCATGACTCGTGCGATGCGCGCATTGCTAATCGTCGTGCCCGCCAAGAAACCCTCTGCACTCCTGCAAAACTTTAACAAATCTCTTTGGAATCTAGGTGAAACATCCCTATGAAAACCATTGCGCTTCCTCCGATTCTTCCGGGCGATTTGGACTTGCAAGAAGTGAACCGTCAATTGTGCGATCGCGCCGCACGGCTAGACTGGCAGGGCGTTATCTCTGCCCCTCAGTCTGCTTTAGCCGTTTTATTGAAGGGATTGGATTTGTCAAATGATAGTGAAGTCTTAGGTTTTGACGAACCCTCTAGCGGAGCCATCTCAGACCCGTTGATGGATCATATCCTTGCCTATTTCAACTCACAACCTGATCCATCCCCAGGCTCTGAATCCACACCCAATCCACCTCCAGTCTCCCCCAACCCTGAGGTTTGGATCGCCACTCCACCCAATGCCTTAACGGATGATCCCAGTCCCGACGATGCGACACTCTCTTCAAACCCACTGTCCGATCAGATTGCCGACAATCCTAATGGACAAAAAGAGTTAAACGACAGCAAGGCAATCGATCAAAATCAAGCTGATGGTTCTCCTGAAACGTCTACTCAAGAGATCCTAAAAAAACGCACCCCCGCCGCACTGCGAGCAGAACTAGAAGCGGCCATCATCAAAGACCTCTATGGGCCTGCTGGAGGCGAAGATGAAGAAGTTGAAGAATCCCGCGTCACCGAACGCTATCTCGTCGGTGTCCTCGCCCCCCAGTTTCGCAACCAAAGTGGCGACGGCGAACCTGAACAACAAGACGATATCGCGATCGCTGATAAAGAAACCCCCGAAGAAGGCAGCACCGAAAGCAATGTCCCCGCTGCCGATAGCATGTTCCCCTCTTCGATGGGCATGACTTTCTGTGTCAACAAAGAAGCTAAGGCTCTGGAAATCACCGCCTCCTGGGGACGATACGATCGCCAAAAAAGTGAACTCAGCTTCACCGATAAAGGAAATCCAAAAACAGTTTGGAAGCGGTGTCCCCTTACTGGCACCGTTACCCAAACACTCACCGATAATGCAGACATTGACATCATCCCTGTCCCCGATGAAGCCCCAGCCGTGCTGCTGCGAGGCCACATCCGGCAACTCCCCGATGGAGATTGGATGGTCACCATCTTTTTAGTAAACGGTCAGACCGAACCGAGCCAGTCCAAAGACTACGCATGGCTTTTTCAGCCCGAAATCGTCGTTCGTTCAGCCGATTCGAGCGTTCCCGCTATTTTCTTGAGAAAGCCCTTCGAAGACCATGCCTCTGCCCTTGATCCGGTGATTCAAGCCGAAAACCAGGCAATGGCAATGCTCTACCGCCATCAGGTTGAGTTTGCTGTCGGTCATGGTGTTGGGGTTCATGCCGAAGTTGCGCCTCAGACTCCCACTCGCGCAACGTGTCTCTCCACCAGCGTCATCCCGACCTATGAGGTGCCTGCAACGAAGCCCCCCACCGTCCAGGAAATTCCTGCACTCGATGGGCTAAACCTCGATATGAAGCAGCTTTCCGAGGTCACGGGTATAGAGCTGCGATCGGCTCTCCAACCTCTCACCACCGCCTATGCGACCTGGATCGATCAACAAGCAAGCCGGATTAGCGACCCCGATGAAAAGCTCACACCCTATCAAAATGCAGCAGAAAAAGCCCTCACCCACTGTCGCACAGTCCTCACCCGCATCGAAGAAGGCATCACAACCCTAGAAACGAATCCTCAAGCGGCTGAAGCCTTCCGTTTTATGAATCGAGCGATGTACCTTCAGCGCATCCATTCCCTCTACTCCGAACGCCAACGTCGCGGGGAAACTCTGACCCTCGATGATATCGATATCCCGAAAAATCGGAGTTGGTATCCGTTCCAGCTTGCGTTTATTTTGCTCAACATCCCGAGCACGTCCGACTTACATCACACGGCCCGATCTCACCCGACCGATGCTGTAGTTGACCTGCTGTGGTTTCCAACAGGGGGGGGCAAAACCGAAGCCTACTTGGGATTAACAGCCTATACGATTGGTCTACGCCGACTTCAAGGGGCGATCGCTGGTCGAGATGGCGAACATGGGGTAGCCGTTCTGATGCGCTACACGCTGCGGCTGCTTACGCTTCAGCAGTTCCAACGGGCCACAGCCCTGATCTGCGCCTGTGAAACCATTCGCCGCGAAAACGAAGCTCAGTGGGGCAAAGAGCCATTCCGCATTGGCCTATGGGTCGGCATGAAAAATACCCCCAATAAAACTGCTGACAGCGACGAAGCTATCAAACAGCACCGAGAATCCCGACCTCGTGGGAGCGGCTCTCCCCATCAACTCACCAACTGCCCCTGGTGTGGGTCTAAGATCCAACCCGGACGACATATCCGAGTCGATCGCTTTGAGAAAGGAACCGGGCGTACCTTCATCAAGTGCGGAGACGATCTAGGAAGCTGCGCCTTTTCTAAAGGGGAAGGATTGCCCGTGGTCGTGGTCGATGAGGAAATTTATCGGCGTCTGCCCACCTTGCTGATTGCCACTGTCGATAAATTTGCTCAAATGCCCTGGAAAGGCGAAGTGCAGATGCTGTTTGGTCAGGTCAGTAGCTACTGCGAACGGCACGGCTTTCGTTCACCGGACCTGGAAGACAAAGATCGGCATAATCGCTCAGGACACTTACCCGCAGCAAAAACGATTCCCCACAAGAAACTCCGTCCACCAGATCTAATCATTCAGGACGAGTTACACCTGATCAGCGGCCCTCTCGGCACCTTGGTTGGTCTTTACGAAACTGCCGTCGATCAGCTCTGTAGTTGGGAAGTAGACGGTCAATCCGTTCGTCCAAAAGTGATTGCCTCTACCGCAACCATCCGTCAGGCAGAAGCTCAGGTTCACAACCTCTTTCTCAGAAAGCTCAGCGTCTTTCCACCCCAAGGACTCGACATCAGCGACAACTTCTTCTCACGGCAACAAAACACTGACCCAGCATCAGCTCGCTATAGTCCTGGTCGAAGATACGTTGGTATCTGTGCTCCAGGTCGCCGATTGAAAGCCACCATGATCCGAGTTTATTTGGCCGTACTGTCGTCTTCGCAGACGCTGTATGAAAAGTATGGCAGGGATGCTGACCCCTGGATGACATTAGTCGGGTACTTCAACTCTCTCCGTGAGCTGGGGGGAACTCGGCGGCTGGTAGACGATGACATTCGGACTCGCCTTGCCAAAATGGATGAACGGGGTCTAGCAACACGCCGTTTGCGAGCCATTGATGAGTTGACCTCCCGTAAGGACTCTACCGAAATCCCTGGGATTCTCGATCGGCTAGAGACCCCTTTTGACCCAGAGTTACTCGCGGAAAATCAAGCAAGGCGAAAGGCGGGGCAAAAAATAGATAGACCCGATCCGCTGGATGTTATCTTGGCCACCAACATGATCTCAGTGGGAGTCGATGTCCGACGACTCGGCGTTATGGTTGCCTGCGGGCAACCCAAAAATACAGCTGAGTACATCCAAGCCACCTCGCGGGTCGGACGAACCTTTCCAGGTCTCGTGATCACGGTCTATAACTGGGCTCGGCCTCGCGATCTCTCCCACTACGAACGCTTTGAGCACTATCACTCAACCTTCTATCAAAACGTCGAAGCCCTATCCGTCACACCCTTTGCACCCGGTGCGCTCTACCGAGGGTTAAGCGCAGTCCTAGCGTCGCTCATTCGGCTCTCCGGCGAAGAGTTTAACAGCAACGATAAAGCTGGAGCCATTGAGCGCAATCATCCCTTTGTACGAGCTGCTGTGGATGCGATTGTTCACAGAGCCGAACTTGTGGGTAATGCTCAGACAGCGCAACGCATTCGTGATGAGCTAGAGGTCAAGCTTGATCGTTGGTTGTCCCGCTCTCAAAATCTAGTTGGGGGAGCTCAGCTCAAGTATCAAATTAAACCGAGAGATGGCACCTCTGTTAACCTGCTGAGTTCAGCCGGCAAGGCGACATGGGATGATTTCACCTGTCTCAACTCTCTGCGTAACGTTGAACCCACTATTAATCTTGTGCTGATCGATCAACCACCAGATGACGACTTTTCCCGAGTACCACAGCCTTATATCGAAACGCCATGACTGGATCGACCTACAAGCACAAAGTTGGAGAGCTGCGTCCGAGCCAAATCCTCTTTACCTTTGGCATTGGCTCCATTGCTGATCTGCCCAACTTATCTGTCATGGTCATGGGCCTCGATGGCTGGGATAAAGTACATACAGTTGAGTTGAGTGAAGAACGCCTCCTGGCAGCGGTTCGGAAAGAGTTAGGCTCTCAGATCAAAGAACTCCGCTCTCCCCCTATTCCCTCGCAAACCGAGGACACTTTTAATCCTTTTGATGAGGCTGTTCGCATCGGCATTCCGGTTGCACCGTTTCCCACCTGGATGGTCTGCCCCTTTTGTCGATTACTAGCTCCCCTCCAATCAGGGCTCTTTGAGCTCAAAGCCCCTCCTTATCGAATCAACGAAACGCGCTACGTTCACAAAAACTGTCCCAAGGCTAAAAAGCCTCCAGGGGTGATACCTTCCCGCTTCCTCGTTGCTTGCGAGCATGGACATCTGGACGATTTCCCCTGGCATTACTTTGTCCATCGAGGGGTATCTGATTGCCAAGGCGCGCTGCGCTTCGAGGAGTATGGCGTTACGGGTGCGGCCACAGATATTATGGTTCGCTGTCAGGGCTGCAATGTTCCACCGCGTCGGTTGTCTGAAGCCTTCGGCGAAACAGGCAAACAAACGATGCCAAGATGTCGAGGCCGACATCCCCACATCCGAAGCTTTGATGACGAATGCGATAAGCAGATGAGAGGAATGCTGCTGGGTGCGTCCAATAACTGGTTTGCAATTACACTCTCAGCCCTTTCTATTCCCGTCAACTCTCATCAGTTAGCTCAGCTTCTACAGGATCATTGGAATGACTTCAGCTTGGTAGAAACTATTGAAGAGCTTACCTTTTTGATTAAACAGAAGAAGAGTAAGGGTGAGTTCTATCCCTTTAAGGCATATACAACTGGCGAGCTTTGGGCTGCGATCGAGCAACAACGTGAAGGCATTGAGGAGGTGGGTAGTAGAGACCTAAAAACTCCAGAATGGGAAGTCTTTTCCCTATCCGTGCCCACTCAGAACAGTCAAGAATTTCAGCTACGTCCTGTCGCCCCTCCCACAAACTATGAGCAGTATTTCAATAAGACCGTTCTTGTCGAACGAATTCGAGAAGTTCGTGCCTTAATCGGATTTACGCGCATCCAGTCACCGGGCGACTTCGATGATACTGGGGAGATTCCCTCAGAATATAGAGTCCGAATTAGTCGCAATGAGCCACTCTGGGTGCCCGCAACTGAAGTCAAGGGGGAAGGTATCTTTCTCGAATTTAACGAGTCACTGCTCCAGGCCTGGGAAGACGCTCAGCCCGTTATGAAACATGCCAAGCTGACCTACGAATCCCAGAAACGATGGCTGCGGATTCGTAATCTTGATCCGGCAGGATTTCCAGCGCCATCGATGCGATACATGCTGATCCATTCCTTTGCCCATGCTCTGATGCGTCAGCTTGCCATTGAATGTGGATACAATGCAGCCAGCTTACGGGAGCGCATCTATTCAAAACTTACCCATGATGAAAATGGGCCGCAAGCAGGTGTTTTGATTTACACCGCTGCTCCGGACAGCGAGGGAACGTTAGGAGGACTCGTTAATCTTGGTGAACCCAGTACGTTGGGATATCACATTTCACAGGCGCTCGCAGGAATGCGTCTCTGTGCCTCTGACCCGCTCTGTGCCGATCACAATCCCAAAGAGGGCACTCCTTCCCTCCACTGGGCTGCCTGTCATGCTTGCCTTTTTAGCCCTGAAACATCCTGCGAACGAGGGAATAAATATTTAGATCGCTCCCTGCTGGTACCTACATTTGCCTCAACTGACCTTCACTTCTTTAAGACTTAAACTGTGACTTCCGCCTTGCTCACAGAAATCTATCGAGCAGTTGTGCTACTTCCTCCAGCAGTGCTGGACGAGCTTGCTATTGCACTATCCACAATTGACGAACCCTATAGTGACTCATTAGCGAGTAATCTGCTCAGTTCACTCACTAACGTGCAGTTTCGGCGTGCCATTGCCGATGTGCTCAACACCTGGAAAAATCAGCAGAATTCCTGGAGTAGTAGGGCGATCGCTGCGGCTCTGCTCAGTGCTGCCTGCACAAACAACACAATTCAAGACAACTTAACCGTTGAGCTCGTTTGGACAGGTCCAGAATCTGCCACCATTCCCATTAGAAGGACGGATCAGGTGCTATTGCAACTCATTCGTGAGTGTAGAGAAGAGCTGACCCTTATCAGTTTTGCAATCTATAAGGTACCAGAGGTCGTCCAGGCGCTTCTCCAAGCCTTAGAACGCGGCATCAAACTTCGCATCATTGCCGAAACCCCTGAATCAGGAGCGGGAAAAATTCCGTTCGGATTTCAATCCACATTTGGCACCGAAATCCTCAGTCAGTCCCAGGTACTGATTTGGCCCAAAGAAAAGCGTCTAGTTGATGCAAATGGAAAATATGGGTCTTTGCATGTCAAAGGGGCGATCGTTGATCAAAAGAAGCTTTTTATCACCAGCGCTAACCTGACGGAGTATGCTCTTGCACTGAATATGGAGTTGGGAGTCCTTGTGCAAAATGACGACCTTGCTAAACAACTCATTAGTCAGATTAACGACTTGCTGAGTAGAGATATTTTGATTCCACTAGAACATTGATGCCCTTGACAACAAGGTTACCTGCTATTTTCTGGGACTCCTCTCCTTACTCCAGCATAGAATGTCATTCCTGAAGCATCTTTAACGTGAGTTCGGGCAGGGTGTGGATACGGAATGTGGACAGAAAACCTGTCTACGGGTTGTCCACAGTAAGTGTGGACAGCTGAAACCCCTATGTCCACAGCGTCCATGTATTGTCCACAGTGTCCACAGCAGACAGGCTCATAGCCGATATCGAAGGCGATCGCCCTCTCCGTCCACACTGCCCACACCGATTGATTTTGCTTCTTGAAATAGCCCTCGAATCTGGTCAGTCGATAGCCCGTGCTCTTTGTAGAATCTGACGTTCGATCTGACTTCTCTGGCGGTTAACCATTGACCCTGACAAATTACTGGCCGCTGCTTGACAGGACTGGCTCAAAACAGTGTCTACGCAAGCTGCATTCCGCCTTCTGCCTTCTGCCTTTTCTTCCGCCTTCTGCCTTCTGTCTTCTGATTTCTACCTTCTATCCATTCGGAACTGGTGGGTAAAGGGCAACGCCCGTACCCACCCTACGCAAGCTTCCGCGTTCAAATTTCTGCCCTCTGCCTTCTGATTTCTGCCTTTTTCTAAAGACCGTAGGATAGAGATAGATTCGGCAGCATGAGGTAAATCATGACAGCGCAAGCTCCTCCCCAACATCAATCGCTCATGCTCCAGCTCCCCAAAAACTTGTCTTTGCACGTCACGCGAGAGCAATTTACAGCTCTGGCCGCTGCAAATCGTGACCTCAGACTAGAACGCACAGCAACTGGACACCTCATTGTGAATCCTCCAACGGGCAGCGAATCGGGTAAGCAAAATGCAAAAATCATCACTCAACTGGGGATGTGGGGCGAAGCCAATGAGACGCTTGGAGAATACTTTGACTCATCAACTGGATTTGAGTTGCCCAATGGAGCAAACCGCTCACCGGATGCCGCTTGGATCTCTAGGGAACGGTGGGACGCTCTAACGCTAGAACAACGAAAAGGGTTTGCACCTCTTTGCCCCGATTTTGTTGTGGAACTGCGCTCGGAAACAGACAGTCTCAAAGATCTCCGGGCCAAGATGCAGGAATATATAAACAATGGTGCGCAGTTAGGATGGCTCATTGACCCTCAACACAAGCGCGTAGAGGTTTACCGTAGGGGTCAAGCTGTTGAGATTTTGGAAAATCCGAGTGTGTTGTTGGGAGAAACAGTCTTGCCTGGATTTACGTTGATGCTGCAACGCATTTGGTCTTAAATCGGGTGAAGACGTATAGCTGCCTCGGATAGGCGATCGCATTTTGGGATGTAGGCGATCGCGTGATGTTGGCGATCGCGTTTTATGGAGTGGGCGATCGCTGATTCTGCCTTTCATTCATTCGGATCTGGTGGGTACGGGCGTTGCCCTTTTACCCACCCTACGCAAGCCTGCCCTCTGCCTTTATTCATCCTTCCGCCTTTTCCTCTAAAATTGCAGTAACCGACTCATGAGGCCGAACGCCATGACCTCCACTCCTAATCGCGTTCGTTGGACGACCGCTGATCTGGCCCTCTTTCCTGACGACGGAAAGCGTTACGAAATTATTGATGGAGAGCTGTTTGTGACCCGAGCCCCTCGTTGGAGTCATCAAGAAGTGGCGGGCCGTATTTTTGCTGCTTTGGATGCGTGGTGTTTCGATACAGAATTAGGCCGAGCAGCCTTTGCCCCTGGCATTATTTTCGCTGATGAAGATAACGTCATTCCCGATGTCGTATGGGCTAGCAACGAACGGCTCAATCTTTTGCTTGATAAGGCTGAGCATTTGACCGGAGCACCGGAACTCGTGGTAGAAGTCTTGTCTCCTGGAGAGAAAAACGAGCAACGCGACAAACAACTGAAGCTCAAGCTTTATTCTCAGCAGGGTGTTCAAGAATATTGGATTGTGAATAAAGATTTGCGCCAAGTGCAGGTTTACCGACGCGATAACGCGGTACTGACTCTGGTCATTACGCTGCAAGAGACTGATTCTCTGACCTCTCCATTACTGCCCCAATTTGCATGTCCACTCCAAAAAGTCTTTGGAGCAAAAGGTTTGAGCTAGAGATTTAATTTAATACATCCACCAGGGCAAAGCTAACGCTTAGATTTTGGCTTTTCGCCAGATTAGCGCTTCAACGGCATTGGCTCTTACCCTTTGAAAGGGCGATCGTGCTTGTTGCTTGGCGATCGCGTTTTATGGTGTGGGCGATCGCACTGTGACGATGGCGATCGTGCTTGTTGCTTGGCGATCGCATTTTGTGGAGTGGGCGATCGCCTAAGACTTTCTGAGCTTCACCGGATTTATCCTGAGTCGTCGCTGCACGGTCTCATCTGCGGCATCTTGTCAGCCCGTCGAGAGCGAAAACTGGGGAACTCAACCGAACAATTGCCTCTCACTCTTTAACGAAGCTGAACCCGTGGATTTCGAACTCGAAGTGGATCTCGGGTCTGATTTCGATGACTTGCTCAGTATTGGCAGTGATTGTTCCTTCGTTACACGGCAAGATTGCACCATTCGCCAGTTGAAGGCGATCGCCATCCTGTACCAGGTTCCCAAGTTTAATAAGCTCCGAAAAGCTGACCTGAACCCCTGGTTGACTGACAAAACCAATCCGGCGCATATTAGTACATTCGTGTTATGAACTCCAATTGATAGGTTCGTTTCTGGTGCTGTTTTCGAGAGGCGATCGCCGGTTTCGGATCACGGTTTCCGGTGAAGCGTACCCGCTGAATCAAGGGCCATTTTGTCTCTAAAGCCGTTTTCCCCCAGTCCCACCCAATCCGGAGATAGCAGTTGCCTCGAAACCAATGGGGGACCACCGAACGGCGGTTGCCGGAGTTGACAACTTCCAGCCCTTGAGCCGTCACGTAGAGAGTCGCCACCGCCAACACCAGTGTCGTCTAATAGAAGGCGGTGATGCCTACGTCGAGACCGAAATGACTTTCGATCTAGCAGATGACGGTAGCCCGTCTTTAGCAGAGACAGCAGTACAAAATCCGATATTCTCATCTGTGGGCAAAGACCGCTCATTTGCCGGAACCTTTGCTAAAAACCTGCGAGATCAAGGATTTGATTCGGCAGCGGCTAAGGCGTTTGCTAAACAGGATGAGAACCTGGAATCAGAGATTGAAAGTGATAGCGAAATCATGCTGTTTCTGCCAGGTGATTCTGACAAGCGCATAGAGGGCATCTCCGACGACCTCCAGGGCGATCGCATAACAGCACAGGAGGCGTTTCCCCAGGTACGAGATGCCCTTCGTGAAGTCAGCGACGAAGAAAAGCAGGAGCTAGTTCAGCAGAGTCGCAAAGGCGAAGACATTGGCTCCATTGTGCAGCTTATGGCTGAGTCTCTTGAATATGGCGACAAATTCCCTCGTTCCGAACCCGACAGCGAACCAGGGCTAGTGGAACAAGAGGATGGATCGGCAACCCTCATCACAGAAACCTCTTCAGGCTTGCGGCAACTTGACCTCAATCAAGAAGAGGTCGATATGTTCAAGGCGGCTTCGCTCAACACCAACTCGATTGAGCGAGAACGTGGTTTTGATGCGGCTAAGGCTTGGATGGCGGAGCAGTCTGCCGTGATTGTTCGTTCCCAGATTGGTGAAGATGCGGCTGAGAATGCCCCACGTAGCACCATTAATCGCTTTGCGGGACAGCTCGTAGATGATTATGAGCAAACCAAACCCCAGAGGCAGGAGCAGGCTGAGGCTCCCTCGGCAGGGGCGATCGCCCCTGAGCCTAATGAGCCTGAGACTGATTCGTTCCACGTTGAGGACGCGACTCAGAAGGACGGTGCAATTAAGGCCGCTATTGATTCGGGTGAATCGTTCAGCTTCACCATTGATTCCAACTTCGATCCTGAACAGGACGATGTTTATACCTCGACTCGAACGCAGAACGATGGTTCAGAGCAAGTGCAGATTCTCGATTCGGATGAGATTCGAGTCGGTTCTGATGGGGCGAGTGTTGAGGTCGAAGTGGGATACGATGCATCCGGTAATCAGCTTGAGGATGTCTTCGTGCGAGTGCCTGACTTTGATGCTCAGTTAGAAGCTCAATCACAGCAGCAGCAAGCTACTCAAGAAGCGACTGATGAGGAACCGGAGCAACCGGAATCAGAATCGATCGCAGATGGCAATGCCGCCAATCAGCTCCAACCGGAACCAGAGCAGCCGGAACCTGAAGGTAATGCGATCGCGGATGATGATGTAGCCAATCAGCCTTCGCCAGAGCCAAAGCCAGAGGCTCCCTTCGACTACGCTGACACCCTAAAGAGCCTACGGTCTAGCGCAGAAAAACTCCCGGCAGCACAACGGGACACCTTGCTCAAGGCAGTGCAGCAAGTTGAGCAGATGGAGCAGCAGCAAGATGTTTCAGCACCAGAACCGGAGGCGATCGCCCCAGACTCCTCTCAGGAACCGGAGGAATCACCGGAGCCAGTCACAGCAGGGGAACTGGTCACGAGTGCGATCGCCCAAAACAACCCTGAACTAGATGCTCAACTCACGACTCAAGATGTAGACTCTAAGCCCGATGGGGAACCTGTTCCCTCGGTAGACGAGTTCCGAGACTGGTATCGGGCAGCGCGATCCTTGGGCAAAGATAACCAGCTTGGCCGGATTCAGACCCTTGGTGAGTTGGCAAAAGAAAACCGACTGACCCGCATCAGCGATAAGGATGCGGAACAAATGGGTTCAGACCTCGCTGAAGTCAAAGAACATCGGGAGCAAAGGGGCTTTGCTGAGACGATGGCAGACGATGCCCGTCGCTTTGTCAGCAACCTTGAATCCTTTGGGCTAGTCGAGCGAGACGAAGCCGGAACTGGGGTTGTCAATGGCAATATCTATACCGTCCACGAGAATTCAGAGAAAGGAGAGATTGGTGTTGTCAATCGAGAGACGGGAGGGACGTTTGCGGCCAATCAAGACGGCATTATCCATGCATCAGGATTGACCAAAGACGACCAAAAGAGATGGACAACGCTAGGGTCTAGCTCTAGGGAAAACCTCAACGCCAAAATCGGAAAGAGGATACCAAAGCGGCAACCTCAACCACAGGAGGCCGAACTTTGAACAAAGAGGATAGGCGATTCCTTCTGGTGATGGTTGCCCTTGGCCTAATCTACATGGGCATCCTGATTTGGCCTTGGCTGTTCCAGCGAAACCTAGTGCTGCCAGCCAAGCGGGGGTATCTTTTCGATACGTTGGAGGTCATTGCCCATTGCATCTCCTTGTCTTACTTGTATCGACTGATTAAGGCCAATCGTCGTGGGGATAAGAGCCGAAAAGAGATATTTGAGGATCGCTGCATGTACTATGCGATCGCTGGACTGGGGCTACGAATTTTATCGGCAATGAATTTTTCCTTTTGAGTTAAGGAGTAGGGATGAAAAAGAAAAATGCCCCCTACGCTATTTTGATTCTCCTAGCTGTAGTTTATGCCTTGCTACGATTTTCTAGTCCTAGCCAGATATTCGTAGAAACAAGTGGCGGAGGGATAGAAACTCCCCAAGTACTACCAGTCTCAGCAAAGGCGATAATTGGTGATTCTGAGATTTTATTGGAAGTTGCTGAAACCCCAGAGCAACAAGCCAAAGGTCTGATGTTTCGCTCTGAAATGCCGAGCGATCGCGGCATGTTATTCCCAATTGAACCTGAGCAAGAGGTTCAGTTCTGGATGAAAAATGTACAAATTCCGCTCGACATTATATTTATCCGAGATAGCGCTATCCAGAATATCGAAACGGTTGATGGATGTTCATCTGATTCCTGTTCTCTCGTAAGTAGCGGGGAAATTGTTGACCAGGTGCTTGAGGTTCCAGCCGGAACAGCAGAGGCGCTGGGGTTGAGGACTAACGATGAAATCAAAATTATTGTTTTAGAAGAGTAAAACAACAATGTTTATTGTCAAAATCTGTGCAATTGCCTTTCTGATTTATGGAGCTTACGCATGGTATAGCGGTCGGAGGGCGAGAGTCCCGATCTCCTTAAC
>JGI12210J13797_10277508_pt1 | contig 17230 bp, 6 predicted proteins | sample ElkSlonscriptome_3_FD_13797 | JGI IMG/M metagenome (IMG submission 13797)
GCTCAAGGGTGTTTGCGGGCTACCTCTGCTCAAAACGGCTCTATTCTTATCGTTTTTCATAAATATGGCGCAAATTCGACCATGTATTTCCCCGGAAAATGCGCGTTTTGGCGCGAATTCGACCCACATTGAAAGCATAGTCATGACGCTTCCATCCCCAACTATGTTCAAATGGTACTTTGATAGATCGGATAAGGACGTAGATAGGGCATAGTTGCCTCCTTATGTTCGATTAATTCGTGAGCACTAAACATAATGGGAGATGAAGATGAAAAAAACAATGATTGCCGCACTGGTTGCGGTATCTGGAGTAACGGCTGTGCATGCTGCAACCATTACTCAAGAAAACCCAAACGGCTCTAGATCCGATGCGGACTGGAACCAAACCGCGACCTTCAATGCGAATAATCCCGGACCCACGTGGACAGGTGCCGTATTGCCTACCGCCGGTAATGATTACGTCGCGAATGCGCGAGTCAACAGCCCGACGTCCGCAACACCGGTATCTTTTCCGGGGGATTCTCTCGAGTTGTCCGGGGCTACGGCGCAACTTCAGATGCGCTCTACCAGTTCAGCCAATACCGTAACGATCGACAGCTTGATCTTGAATGGCGGAACCGTTGTGCCGAACCAAGATACTACCGGCTCAGACTTTGCTACGTTGGACGGCAATATCTCGGTGATTGCGGATAGCTTTTTGGCAAACATCCAGAATACCGTAGGCAATGCTCGTAATGCGGATTTTGCCTCATTGATCAGCGGCTCTAGTTCGACGACATTGACGTTGCAGAACAACGCCGCCCTTAACAACATCAACAATCTCGACATCGGACCGACGGCTGCCTCCTTGAGGGTTTCCAATGCGGGTAATTCCTTTGCCGGAACTTGGAACATTCTGTATGCCCGGGCGATCTTTGCCAACGCGGGTTCCGTCGGATCGGGTAATTTCAACGTTAATGCCGATTCGTATTTGAGAATTGATGAAACCTTCTTCGGCGAGAGCATGACCGTAGTCAACGACGCGCAAGTCGAGGTAGGCGCCGGCATTACCTATGCCCTCATTAGCATGACGGCCAACGGTTCTCCCGTTGCGGCGGGAAGTTATACCGCTGCAGAACTGAACACGGAGACCGGAAGTACCATCTTCAGTGGTGCCGGTGATATTTTAATCGATCCGAATCTGGCGGCGAACATTCCGCAATTTATTGCTGATCCGATTGTTACTTCCAATGCCACGTTCGGTGTGGACTATGCCGCCCTGGGCCAGACCCTGGCAGGTAGCGCAACGAACGACTTCGGCGACACAATGTCCTATGCGGTAGTGGGTGGACCTGCTTGGCTGGTGGTGGCGCCCAATGGCGCACTGTCCGGCACGCCGACCGAAGCGGGACTCGCTGAGTTTACCGTTAAAGCGACCACGGGCATTTACAGTGCACAGGGCACCTTGCAGCTTACGGTCGACCCGGTGGGGAATCCCCCTCAGTTTACGTCGGATCCGGTTGTGACGGCTAGCGGTGTCTTCAGTCAAGACTACGCGCTGCAGTCCCAATCGCTGACCAACAATGTTACCGACGCCGATACTGACATCGCCGCATTAACCTTCGCGAAAACAGACGGTGCTGCCTGGCTCAATGTTGCTTCCAATGGAGTACTCTCCGGTGTGTGCAATATTGAAGGAACGAACTCCTTCACCGTTACGGTTGACGATGGAAACGGCAACACTGTTGCAGCCACCTTGTTGATCTTTGTTGCGCCTCAGCCGCCTCAACTGCTTCACCTCTGGAGATTTGATGATGGCGCGGGCGACGTCGCAGTCGACTCGGCCGGTAGCAATGACGGCGTAATTACAAACGCGACCTGGGCCAGTGATGCAGAGCGGGCCAGCTACCTCAGCTTTAACGGTCTGAACAGTTCGGTCAATCCGTCCGTTACGATGGCGGTACCGACGGCAGACAATGGCGAAACCTGGGCCTGCTGGGTGCTGGACCCGTCGACCTCCGAGAATGCAAATGACATCATTATGGGCAACCGCGGGGTTGGTAATGCCGATTTCGGGAAAATTATCCCCAGTCCTGATACTGGTGGACGCTTAGGCTACCGGAATGATGTGTTGGAGGGCTATGACTTCAATACCGGCAATGCCACCATCGTTAGAGATGTATGGACGCATGTCGCCTTCGTTCGCGATGGATCCAACGCAACCTTCTATGTCAATGGGGTGCTGGTCAATGACACTCCGTACGTCCTCTCCATTGACAATGCATCGGCGCTGCCGTTCTTTATGGGGGGCGAGCCCGGCTTGGGCGATGGTGAGCACTTTGAAGGCGGTATCGATGAGGTTGTGCTGTACAACTATGCGCTGACCGCCAGTCAGGTGCTTGAATTAAAGAACGGGAACATTCCCGGGGCCGACGTGAGCAGTGTAATTACGGCGTACTCCTTTGATCCTGCTGGAACGTCCTCGCTCTCATTTACGGGGGCGAAAAGCACGGACTACGTTATCAAATCAACCGGAAACCTGCCCATTGGCGGATTTACGACCGTTACGCCTTCGGCCGTAACGACGGGTTCCCTTTCGGGCGATGTGATCACAACGGATGCAGCAGGCGCGGCGACAGCGGAATTCTCCGAAACCGCTCCTGCTCAGTTCTACAAAGTGGAATCCGCTCAGTAGAATCTGCAACCGGGTATTTAAATTTTGCGGCATCCCATCGAGGGATGCCGTAATAAAAATACCCTATATTATGACCGCCCCTCTCATAGGGGAAATTAAAATTTGTTTATGAATCGCGGGAACAACAGTTCCCATTTAGTGAAAGAAAACAAAGGAGAAATAAAATGAAAAAAACAATGATCGCCGCACTGGTTGCGGTATCCGGAGTAACGGCTGTACATGCTGCAGTTATTACTCAAGTAAACGCCAATGGTAGTAGATCCAATGCGGACTGGAACCAAACCTCGACCATAAATGCGAGTAATCCCGGCCCCACCTGGACAGGAGCCGTAGTGCCTACCGCCGGCAATGATTACGTCGCGAATGCGCGACTCAACAGCCCTACTTCCGCAGCACCGGTATCTTTTGGTGGGGATTCTCTCGAGCTGTCCGGGGCTGCGCAACTTCAGATACGCTCTACCAGTTCAGCCAATACCGTAACGGTCGGCAACTTGATCTTGAATGGCGGAGGCGTTGTGCCGAACCAAAATGCTACCGGCTCAGACTTTGCTACGTTGGCCGGCGGTATCTCGGTGATTGCTGATAGCTATTTGGCAAACCTCCAGAATGACACTACCGCTTTTCGCAATACGCGGTATGAATCAACGATCAGCGGCGCTAATACATTGACGTTGAAGAATAACGCCCCCTTCACCTTGTTAGGAGCATCGGATTCCTCGTTAGTGATTGCCAATGCCGGTAATACCTTTGGCGGCGTTTGGGATATTGAGCGGACTCGGGCGATCTTTGCCAACGCTGGCGCGGTTGGAGCGGGTAGTATTAGCATTCAGACTAATGGGTATATTAGAATTGATGATAACTGGAGCGGTGCAATGACCGTTGCTTCTTCCCTTGCGCAGGTTGAAGTGGGTGCTGGTAATACCTATACGTTTGACCTCGGCGACCTGGTCGTTGATGGCTCCGCATTCAATACGGAGGGTACGTATACGGCCGCTGAACTCAATACAGCAACCGGAACCTCTATTTTCAGTGGAACCGGTAGCATTCAAGTCATTCCGGAACCGGCCACGCTGGGGCTGGTTGCGGCCTTTGGCGGAGGCATTCTGTTTATCCGTCGTCGTTTCATGATCTAAAGTATCTGGAATGAACGCTTATTCTGAGTCCCTGTCTATTATAGACAGGGACTTTTTAATAAAAAAAATGATAATAAAACCATGAAAATTTTCCCCTTTGGATTCCTGCTTTTGTCATGCATTTCGTATGGGGAGACCGTCCTTTTTCAGGATAATTTTGATGGATCTCCGAATGCCGTCCTCAACGCCCGCACGCCGGATGTCGGCACTGCGGCCTGGGTGGCCGGGGAGGCGTTCAAGGCCGACGGGACCGTGCAGGGCAGTGTCGTGACGACCGCAACGCTGGCTTTTGTGCCAATGCCTGGAACAATCTATCAGCTCGATGTGCGCTTTGATTGCACATCAAGCGGAACAGAATGGATCGGTGCTGGTTTTTCAGAGGGGCAAAGCGCCGAAAACAATATACCCGAGAACGGTTTTGTCCAACGCCGTTCGGCGCAAACCATAGGAAAAGCCTGGGCCATACTCAAAGGCGATCCCGTTGCGTCCCAACCGAATGGGAACACGGCGCATACGTATGGATCCAAAGACGGACTAGCCTTTGCCGACGGGCTTGAATATGCCACCGGAGAACTGGATATACGCATCATTCTAAACACCAAGGGGGAGATGTGGACGGCCGCCTGGCACGCCAAAGAGGTGGGTGCGACCGAATATAAACTCGTTCGTCCGGTGATGGAACTGCAGGACAAGACCATTAGTTCCGTGGGCTTGGTTACGCGCAACGGCGAAGGCCGCTTTAGTCACTTTATGCTGAAGACCCTATCCGGGGAGCTGCCGCACGTGCGTGCAGAACAAGAGCCTGAACCGCTGAATATACTTTTTCAGGACAACTTTGATGGTGCCGCTTCGCCGCTCAACAACCGTTCTCCGAATGTCGGCGCAGCAAAGTGGATGGCCGCCCCTTCATTTAGAGGCAACGGCTCCATTCGCGAGGGGGAAGAGTGCGCGGCGGCACTGCCGTTTTTTCCAACCGCTGGAAACGTGTATCAGCTGGATGTTCGGTTCGACTGCATATCCACCGGTACGAAGTGGCTCGGGGCCGGCTTTGCCATCATCGGAAACAGCGGTAAGGGCCGCTATGTCCTTTCGGGGAAGTCGCAGCTAATCGGTCAGGCCTGGGCCATTCTGAAGGGCGATCCGGCCTTTACGGAACCGAATGGAAATACCGCACATGCTCAGGGAACCATCAATGGGATGGGGTTCCAGGGGGGGCTTGAGGAAGAAGTCGGCACGATGGATGTTCGGATCATCCTCAATACAGAAGGAACGATCTGGACGGCGGAATGGTATGCAAAGAAGGCTACCGATTCAGAATACACCCTCGTTCGCCCGACGACGAATCTGCCGGATAAAACCATTAATGCGGTGGGGTTGCTTTCGAACGCGGGCGAGGGTCGTATTGACCAATTTACACTGCGGTCCACGGCTAGCACGACTTTAGTCAAAAAACCGGCACGAAGTCGCCGTCCGGAGAAAAAGCCGAAAGCTGCGCCCGCACCTGCGCCCGCACCTGCTCCGGTGATTGAATCTAAATCGTTGGGGTTGATCACAACCTAACTGACTTGTAGCCCATCGAGTAAGGCGGATGGTTCCGGCAGCAGACATTTTTTTGAGTGATCACATAGGGGCGGGTCAGTTCGGCCTGTAAATAATTTTGAAGAAAAAACAACGGAGTGCACGAAATGAGAATGCGTAATAATTTGTCGGTTTTATTCACAGGTGCTGTTTTGTTATCCGGAACGACCCACTGTTTCGCACAAGCATCGGAAAAACCGAACATTATTTTTATTCTGGCGGATGACCAATCCTGGTGGGATTACAGCTTTATGTATCGCAACGATGTGGAAGCGCCTGCATTAGATGCCTCCATTCCAAAATTTCACACGATCCATCAGGCAGCCCAGACCCCGGCGATTGACCGCCTGGCGGATGAGGGGTTGACCTATACGCATGGATATACGGTTCCGCTTTGCCGCCCTTCGCTGCAGGCGATGATTACCGGCATGTTTCCGCATCAAAACAAGGTCAGCGGAAACGACATGGTCGGCAAAGTCGATGATACGGCCGCCGACGAACAGATTCTTATGACGCAATCCATCGCCCGTACCCTGGTTAAACGGATGGGCTATCGGGCCTTTCAGACCGGAAAATGGTGGGGCGGCCACCATTCGCTCGGCGGTTTTACCGAGGGCGACACACAGGATTCTATCGCGTCAGGTACAAATCCGCCTCAGTATACCGGACCCCGTCCCGGCAGCTACGTCACCCGAGGACGGCACGGCGACTGGGGACTGATGATCGGCCGAGTGGATTATGTGAGCGATATTCAAGCGCCCGCACATCCGATTAACTATGCCAATACGATCGTTCCGTTGACGGACTTTATTGATGACTGTGTGGCAAACGATGATCCGTTTTTTGCCTGGTATGCGCCGTTCCTGCCGCACACACCGCATGATCCGCCATCGGGATTGTTGAGTAAATACGACGCCTTGATTGAAGAGCCGGATGAATCGGGAAATTATCAGGCAAAATACTATGCCAATATTGAGCGTCTCGATGGCGGTATCGGGGCGATTCTCGATCATCTGGATGCGGCAGGCATTGCCGAAAATACGATGATTATCTTTATTTGCGACAATGGTTGGATTACTCGAGATGATAGGAGCGCGTACGCTCCGAGATCTAAACGCAGTCCCTATGAGGGCGGGGTGCGGACGCCGATTATCGTGCACTGGCCGAAAAAGATTAAAGCGGGCGGAGCATTCGAGCCGCAGTTTATCACCCAGCCGGTGAGCGTGATTGATATGGTAGCGACCGCACTGGCAGCGGTTGATCTGGAACCGACGCCGGAACAGCGCGGCGTCAACCTGATGGATCTTGCGGCGGTGAATGCGCGCGATGCGATCTATTGCGATGTCTACGAACACGATATGGCCAGTCTGGAGCATCCGGAAGAAACGCTGGTTGCTAACTTTGTGGTGAAAGATGGATGGAAGCTGTTGGTTTATCCCGATAATTCAAAAGAGCTTTTCCATCTGTACGATACCTCGACCGGCGCGCCGGTGGATCCGTTTGAAACAAACGATCTTTCCACTTCGAATCCAACCAAAACTGCGGAACTGCTCGCGTTGGTTAATACGTGGTACGACGAACCGAAGGATATGGATTGGAGTGCGCAGGCTTCGCAGACTTCGGCGAACACGCCCGTTTCCATCCTGCCCGACGTGGGCCAAACCTTCACTGTGGAGGCCAGTTCCTACCTGGTCGGCATCAAAATTCCTTTCCAGCAGGTGGACACGAACCAGACCATGACGGTTGAATTGCGGGAACTCGATGGCTCCGGCGCCCCGCTGGGATTGTTGCTGAAGAGCGCGAACATCATGCCCGATTCAGTGTATACCAATGATTTTCGCTGGTGCTTCTTCCCGTTTGAGGAACCGCTTCCGGTATCCGCCGGGCAGCAGCTTGGTTTTCTGCTGAAAACATCGGATCAGCCCAACGCAGGGTACGACATCGCCTATACCGATTCGGACAGCTATGGCGGTGGTGCGATGTACTATTCCGGCCTCCTGCAGGGCGATGCCTGGGATGTGGCGAATGTTGATCTGCCGTTTCAGGTGATTCATGCCAACTACAGCGATTATGCGCAAGATACCCGGATCGCGTTTGATGATAATACGGTCTATGCATCCATGAATGCCGGCGTCAAAGGACAGCCTGTATTGGTGCAGACCTCCACCAATCTGATGAATGGCTGGATCGACGTTTCCGAAGATGAAAATCCGGATGGGCTGGTTACGAAATCCGACCTGATCCAATCCAACCAATTCTTCCGGTTTTCGTTGGCGCAGACCGGCGCGATTTTCCCCCTTGATCTTCCAGATACCACGCCTCCCGTGGTCATTAGTCGTGTCCCTTCGAACGGGGCAACCAATGTTTCGCCGTCAACCGTGCTCACTCTGACCTTTGATGAAGAGGTCAAGGCCGGAACCGGTAACATCACGATCCACCTCGCCAGCGATGACAGCGTCGTTCAGACGATCGATGTGACCTCCGGGAACATCTCTTTCGCGGGGGCCGGCATGACCATTGAGCCGCCTTCCAATTTAAATATTTCAACAGCCTATTATGTAAATATACCGGCAGGAGCGGTTGCTGATTTGTCGGATAACGCATGGTCGGGCATCAGCGGTGCAGCCGCGTGGGCTTTCTTGACGAGTGATGTGGCGCTGACCGTTTCCAATAGCGAGGCGGCGAGTTTTACCGTGGCAAACGATGATCTGCTTCAGACCGCGCTGGATACGGTAAATGCCTCTGCAATGGATGATAGGGATGGGCCGCCTGCGGATACCGACTATTTGCAGAGCTTATCGCCAAGCGGCGTAGCGTCACTAACGGACGGCGTGTGGTACAATGATTCCGCAAAGGGTCGGGGTTCCGCCTTGGCGGAGAACAATGAATTCGCGGAATTTAATCTGGATCTGACGGCCAGTCCGCTGGGATACGATATCGACACGATCGATCTCTACAGCAACTGGGGGGACGGACAGGGTCGCGATGAGATTCGCGTCACCATCACCCTGTCGCTGGTCGGCACGCCGACCGTCTTCGATCAGGTCGTGGTCACAGAGGAAGTCTACAATCCGCCTACTCAAACACAAGGTAAGATGAGCATCACCGGCATCGGCGGCACCGGCATCGCCGGCATCCGTTTCGAGTGGCCGGCGACTCAGGAGAATAATGCGGTGGGCTATTCGGAACTCGACGTCTTTGGAGCGGCCACTAATCCAACTCCATGAGGGCAACCTTGGTGATGTCGGCATGCATGACGAAGCGTCGAGCAAAATTTTCAGAAGACACAACATAAGGAATAGACAATGAGAATCCATTTTAATCGATCTGTCCAAATCATCGTTGTGGTATTGCTGTGCAGCATCTTCAGCAGTTTCGCGCAGGCGGCGGAACGCCCGAACATTATTTTTATTCTCGGGGATGACCAGGCGTGGTGGGACTACAGCTTCATGTATCGACCGGATGTCGAAGGTGCCGCGTTGGATCCGTCGATCCCGAATAATTACACCCCGATTTATCAAGTTGCTCAAACCCCGGCGATCGACCGGCTGGCTGACGAAGGCCTGACCTTTACGCATGGATATACCGTGCCCCTTTGCCGGCCCTCTTTGCAGGCGATCATCACCGGCCTGTTCCCCCACCAGAACCTCGTCAGCGGCAATGACATGGTGGGCAGGGCCGATGACACTGCGGCGGACAACCAGATCCTGATGAATCAATCGCTCGCGCGGACTCTCGTCAAACGCTTCGGCTACCGGGCGTTTCAGACTGGGAAATGGTGGGGCGGCCATTACCAAAACGGCGGCTTCACGGAGGGAAACACCGTCAATAGCACCGCTGCGGGCACGAATCCTCCGCAATACACCGGATCGCTTCCGAGCTACGCCCGTGCACGGCACGGCGACTGGGGCCTGCTGTTCGGGCGTGTGGACTACGTGAACGACATCCCGGATCCGGACCTTCCCGCGCCCGGTGTTGCCAACCCGATCTCCTACGCAAACACAATCGTACCTGCGACGGATTTCATCGACTCCTGCGTTGCCTCGGATGAGCCGTTCTTCCTGTGGTACGCGCCGTTTCTGCCCCATGACCCCTTCGACCCCCCGGCTGGCCTCCGCAACAAGTATGATGCGCTCATCAACGAACCGAATGAGTCCGGCAACCACATCGCGAAGTATTACGCCAATATCGAGCGGCTCGATGGGGGCATCGGCGCACTCCTCGACCATCTGGATGCTGCGGGGATTGCCGACAACACGATGATCATCTTCATCTGCGACAACGGTTGGATCACCCTGCCGAACAACGGCGGGATAGACCGGAGAGCGAAGCAGGCTCCGTCGGACGCGGGTACGAGAACGCCGATCATCGTGCACTGGCCGGCGATGATTCGGCCGGGTGGAGCGGTCGATCCACAGTTCGTCACCACGCCGGTGAGTGTGATTGATTTGGTGACCACCGCTCTGGCCGCGGTCGATCTTGATCCGACACCGGAGCAGCGGGGAGTGAATCTGATGAACCTGGCCGAAGTGAATGCCCGGGACAGCATTTTCTGCGATGTCTATGCGCACGACATGGTGAGCCTCGAGAATCCGGTTGAATCGATCATAGCAAGGTTCGTGGTGAAGGATGGATGGAAACTCCTCAAGTTTCCAAGCAGTCCGGTGGAACTCTATCATCTCTATGACACCTCGACGGACGATCCCGTCGATCCGTTTGAGACGAGCAATCTCGCCACTACGGAAACGGCGAAGGTGGCAGAGCTTTCTGCCTTGATCGACGACTGGTACGACGAGCCGAAGGACATGGCTTGGTCGAAAGAGTCATCCCAGATGCTGGGCACCGATGGGATTGCGATTCCAGATGCGCTGGGTCAGTCGTTCACGGTCGCTGGCGACTCCTACTTGGTCGGAGTGAACATTCCTTTTATGCAGGTGGACGCCGCGCAGTCGATCTCGGTGGAGCTTCGCGAGCTGGACGGAAGCGGGGCCCCCACGGGTGCGCTGATCGCCAGTTCTTCTCTGCAGCCGGACCCTGTCTATCAATCAGGCTTCCGCTGGAGCCTGTTTTTGTTCCCACAACCGGTAGCGGTCACGGCCGGGCAGCAGTTGGGATTTCTTGTGAAGTCCCAGAGCCAGCCCAACAGCGGATTCCAGATCGCCTACAACGGTTCCGGGGGCTATTCTGGTGGATCCATGTTCTATTCAGGAACGATCGGTGAACTCACTTGGGATGCCGCCAATCTGGACCTTGCCTTTCAGGTGCTGGGCGCGAACTATGATCTGGAGAACAAGGCGTCGATTCTCGCCGATGGAAACACCGTCTATGTGGCGGGCGAGATGGCGGTGAGAGGCCAACCTGTGGATTTTCAGGTGTCGACCAATCTGGCTGCAGGAAACTGGATCAGTATGCCGATGGAGGACAATCTGGATGGATTGGTCGTCAAATCGGAAACGCTGCTGGAAGGACGGAAGTTTTACCGCTTCGGACTGTCAACCATCGGAAATCCGTTTTCAGTCGGCATCCCCACGTCCATCGTCTTGTATGATGAGGCGTTCGACGGAACCGGAGTCAACCTGAATGGCCAGGCACCCAACACCACGACGGACTCCGCAACCTGGAGCGCGCCGACGAGTGCCGCCTTCCTCGCCAATGGAGACGTCCCGGGCACCAGTGGATCCACGGCATGGCTGCCCTTCGATCCCGAAAACGGGTTCGTCTACACCTTGGAGGCCACCTTGGTGCAATCCGCCACCGATGAGGACCAGTGGATCTCCTTCGGATTCACTGGCAGCACTCCCTCCGTGAACTCGAGTCACAGCAACACCGGCCTCATCTGGGCCCTCGACCGCAATGTATCCTCCAACGACGACCAGGTCATGTTTGTGAAACTGTCGGGCGGGGCAGGACCCGATTTCGTCGCCTCCTCGGGGGACTACGTCACGGGAGCTGCCAGCGTGAACATGAAGATCGTGATCGACACCACCTCGGGTTCAGGCAACTGGACCTACGACTGGATCGTCGATGGAGACCCCAAAGTGGTCGATGCCGCCCTTGCGCCCGCGTTTGAGTCCGCCATCGGTTCGGTGAGCATCTCGAAACGCAACGGCGCGACCAGCAACCGCTTCAGCCTCCTCCGCTTGATCCGGGAGTGAGGAAAATTTTAGAAGATAAAGCCTGAGGTATAGCAAATGAGTTTCCGTTTTAATCAATCCGTCCAAATCATCGTTGCGGTATTGCTGTGCAACACCTTCAGCAGTTTCGCTCAGGATACGGAGCGTCCGAACATTATTTTTGTTCTGGCGGATGACCAGTCCTGGTGGGATTACAGCTTTATGTATCGACCGGATGTCGAGGGATCCGCTTTGGATCCGTCGATCCCGAATAATTACACGCCCATTTATCAAGTTGCGCAAACCCCGGCGATCGATCGGCTGGCCGACGAAGGCCTTACCTTTACGCATGGCTACACGGTGCCCCTTTGTCGGCCCTCTTTGCAGGCCATGGTGACGGGAATGTTTCCGCACCAAAACCGGGTCAGCGGAAATGATTTTGTTGGACGGGTGGATGATACGGCCGCCGACGAGCAGATTCTCATGACGCAATCCATCGCCCGCACGCTGGTTAAACGAATGGGCTACCGCGCGTTTCAAACCGGCAAGTGGTGGGGCGGCCATCATTCGTTCGGCGGCTTTACCGAGGGAGATACCGTGGACAGCGTTGCCGGCGGTACGGCACCTTCGCAGTATACTGGGTCAAAACCGGGGTATTTCAATGAGGGTCGGCATGGCGACTGGGGGCTGATGGCTGGCCGAGTGGACTACATCAACGATATTCCGGCTCCCGAGCACTGGATGAATGGAGCGCGGACAAACTATCCGAATACCATTGTGACGTTAACGGATTTTATTGATGATTGCGTTGCGAACGATGATCCGTTTTTTGCCTGGTACGCACCTTTTCTTCCACATAATCCGTTCGATCCGCCGCCTGGGTTGAGGGAAAAATACGACGCGCTTATCGATGAGCCGAATGAAACGGGCGATTGGAATGCCAGATATTACGCCAACATCGAACGTTTGGACGGGGGTATCGAAGCCCTTCTCGATCATTTGGATGCGGCGGGCATCGCGGACAATACGATGATTATTTTTATCTGCGATAACGGGTGGATCACACTCCCGGAAAACGGAAAGTATGATCCCCGCGCAAAGCGGAATCCCGCTGACGCCGGAACCAGAACGCCAATTATTGTCCGCTGGCCGAACAAGATCAAACCGGGCGGAGAACTGGAGCCGCAGTTTATCACGCAGCCGGTGAGCGTGATTGATATGGTCACCACCGCTTTGGCGGCCGTGGATCTGGAACCGAATCCCGAACAGCGCGGCGTCAATCTGATGGATCTTTCCGCGGTGAACGCGCGCGATGCGATCTATTGCGATGTGTATGAGCACGATATGGTGAGCCTCGAGAATCCAGAAGAGACACTGGTCGCCAACTTTGTGGTGAAGGATGGCTGGAAGCTCTATGAGTTTCCTGACGGATCGAAAACCCTTTATCATCTGTATGACACCTCAACCGGCGATCCGGTGGACCCGTTTGAAACGGCAGATCTTTCCGGCTCTGAAACCGCGAAAGTGGCCGAATTCGCTGCATTGGTCGAAGCGTGGTATAACGATCCGAAGGATATAAATTGGAGCACACAGGCATCGCAAACAATCGGCACAGACTCCATGGATATTCCGGCCAACCTCGGACAATCCTTCACGGTCGAAGCCAGCTCCTATCTGGCCGGCATCAAGATTCCGTTCCAGCAAATGGATACCAATCAAACCATTACGCTGGAGCTCCGCGAACTCGATGGCTCAGCCGCTCCAACCGGCGCGCTGATTGATCAAGTGACGGTGACGCCGGAAGCGGTTTTCACCAATGGATTGCGCTGGTGTCTTTTCCCGTTCAATCAGCCCATTCCGGTCTCGGCTGGACAGCAACTCGGATTTCAGCTCAAAACATCGGGCCAACCCAATGCAGGCTATAAAATGGCCTATGTCAAATCGGGCGGCTATAGCGGTGGGAAAATGTACTACACCGGCCTTATTGGAAATAAAACGTGGGATCAGGCAAGCTATGATCTTTGCTTCCAGGCACTGCATGGAAGTTATGTTCCAGCAAGCGATCCGCGAATAACGGTTTTTGATAATGAAGTACGCGCATCGATTGATATGGGCGTTAAAGGTCAACCGGTGGCGATACAGACCGCTGAGAGTCTGACTAATTCGTGGACGGATGTCGGCGTGGATGACAACCGGGATGGATTGGTGGCGACTACGGATAGCCTGCAATCGCAAAAGTTTTATCGGTTTGCGCTTTCGCTGACGGGAGGTGTTTTTTCGTTGATGAACACGATACCGCCAACGGTTGCCAACAGCGAGGCCGCGAGTTTTACCGTGGCAAACGATGATCTGCTTCAGACCGCGCTGGAGACGGTAAATGCCTCATCCATGGAGGAGGGAACCGGCACGACAGATGCCAGTGTGCTCGCTGGGAATGGTGGAGAATTAAATCTGCGCAACGGCATTTGGGACAATAACTCCGAAAGCCGCAGCTTAGCGGCTGTGCAGGATGATGAGTTTGCGGAATACTTCTTTGATCTGACCGCCAGCCCGCAGGGTTACAATATCGACACGATCGATCTCTACAGCAACTGGGGAACCGGACAGGGTCGCGATGAGATTCGCGTCACCATCACCCTGTCGCTGGTCGGCACGCCGACCGTCTTCGATCAGGTCGTGGTCACAGAGGAAGTCTACAATCCGCCTACTCAAACACAAGGTAAGATGAGTATCACCGGCATCGGTGCCACCGGCATCGCTGGTGTCCGTTTCGAGTGGCCGGCGACCCAAGAGAATAATGCGGTGGGCTATTCGGAACTCGACGTCTTTGGAGCGGCCACTAATCCGTGACCGGCGCGACCAATAGCTCGGCGAGCACTGCTCGCTGCGCTTTGTTTTTGGAAAAATATACATACGAGAAATGATGACGAAATTGAAGGCGGTCTGAACGAATCCGTCGATGTGAATCAGGGATTTCCTGAAATAAACTGATGTTCAACTGAGCATCGGATTCGCGGTGCTATGCGCATTGACGGAAATTGGTCGAAAAGTCGATAAAAATAATATATAAAAATGCCTAAAAGGCGCTGGTCAGGTGAAGAGTATATAAAGGAAAATTTTGTCTGACAGATTCAGCAATAATTGAACACCTAGACGAGGAAGAATTATGAAACAGATTAAACTTTTAATGGGGGTGATTGCGGCTCTTTTTATTGCTGAGTCATCGGTGCATGCGGCCAAGGTGATTTTGAAGATCACAAAATGGTACGATGATGGCATTCTTCAGCAATATCAGAATAATCCAGGCACCTATCCGGTTACGCAGGAAAAACTCAGTTGTATATCGTTTGGAGGTGCTCCAGACGATTGTGTTCGGCCGAATGGAACGCGCATTTTTGATACGACCGTGGCGGCTCTGGAAGCCGGTACCGGCGAAAACAGCGACGGAACCTTTTCGGGCGATGAAGTGGTCAAGGAACTGAGAAAGTATGAAAATGTCGGATTTACAGTTGATAATGTGCTGATTTATCGCGAGGACTGGTTAAAGAGGGGCACCACTGGTGGACCCTGGGAAGAAGACTGCCGTATTCTTTCGGTTCAGGAACTGGCCGACGTTCGCAGTGCGATCGCCAGCTCCAACCTTAAGAGCAAAGATACGATTAAAATCATCCAGCTTCTCGGGGCACGCGTTAATTCACCAACGGTCAAAGGAAACCGTGGGGATACGTGGTTTAATATTATTCAAAATCCGACGTTGATGGCGCATTTAAGCAACTTTGACGGGATAGGCACGGAGTGCCATGTCGGCGATTATGAATCGTCGATTAATGATGGCCCGGAGACGTTGGAAGCCATGGCCGCGATGGCAAAATGGGCGCAGGATAACAATAAAATTGGGTACGTCTTTATGGGCGGAACACCGGCGACCTATAAACTGCCGGCAAGAACGCGAGCAACGTATGCCTATTTGTGGAATGAAATGACGGCTTTAGGCGTCGCAAAAAATAGCAGTCATCTGACCTATTTCCGTCAGGGCGCGCGACCGGGAGACCATGCCCCGGAAAACCAGAATACCTTGTCGGCTCAGGTTGCGGAGCTGATCGGGGATGTATGGACGCCATATAATCCAGGCCCAGATCCAGAACCAGAAATCGGCCCAACGTCTGGTCTCGTAGCACACTGGCCGTTGGATGAAGGGTCGGGAACACAGGCCGGCAATGCGGCGGGCACCTCCTATCGAGCCACCCTCGAAAACGGTGCGACGTGGGGCAGCGATGCCACGCGCGATTCGTATGTTTCGTTTGATGGAGTGAACGACCGGATTTCCACGACATTTACGTATGCCCTAGCTGACACGAATGATTTTACGTGGGCGTGGTGGGCCAACAAGCAGGTTCCGGCCGGGCAGAAAGAAGGCTCGATCATGGTGGGCAGCCGCTATGGAAATAGCGGCGCAGAAAACTATGAGTTCATTAAGTTTACGCCCATCAGCGTGCAGTTTGCGAACACCAGCAATACGGATAATATCGAGCGCTACGATTATGCGGATATGCCGCAAAACGAATGGCACCACTATGCGATGGTGAAGGACGGCACGAGTTATCAGTGGTATGTCGACGGCGTCGCGCAGGGCGTCTCTTCCAACTTTGTGTATAGCGAAACTACGCCGATTCCATTCCGCATCGGCGGAGATATTGACGGAAAACCGAACGAATGTTTTCAGGGATATATCGATGATGTCGTGCTTTATCGCGACGCCTTGACGCAGGCGCAGATCACGAATGTGATCAACGGCATCTATCTTCCTATTGTCACGCTGACGACGCTCGGCACGGCGGTGGATTCTACCGATGGAAGTGCTTGGTCGGACGGCCAGCCCGCGCACAGCGGAGCGGGTTATATTATTCCAAACACTGGAAATCTGCGCGGCGAAGGCGGAACTACCACCTTCCCCGGAGACTCCTTGAAAGTGGAGGCGGGCGGAACATTTCAGGTTCGCTCAACTGGAAGCGATGTAACGACCGTAAACAATCTGATTCTGGAGGGCGGATCCAACTTTGACCCTGGAGCGTTTGTTCAGCTGACCGCCGGAACCGGAACCGACGAGATCAACGTACTCGACGGAACCATCACGCAATCGGGTGCGACGCGTTTGGTAACGTATGGCGGATCAATCGCCCGCAGCCTGATGGTCTTGTCGGAGATCGACGGAGACGGAACCCTGCAGGTCGTCGGCGAAGCGGCCCTCATTGATTACACCGAAAATACCTTCTCGGGCCTATGGCAGGTGGATGATGGAGCGCGGTTGCAATTCAACAGTGCCGGAGCGGTCGGAACGGCGGATATAGACGTGCTCTCCGGCGGAACGCTGCAGATTCAAGGGCACTGGAACAGAGCCGCTGAACTCAGTGTTGCGGATACTGCAACGACCTCGGTTGATCTGGGAACGTACAGTTGGACGGTTTCGAATCTCACGTTCGGAGCATCCAGTGTGGCCGACGGGCTTTATTCGGCCGCTGAACTCAACGCCCTCGGTGCCAACGCCGTCTTCACGGGGTCCGGCACGCTGCGCGTCGGTGAACGAAGCCCTGATGAACCGATTGCGCATTGGAGACTCGACGAAGGCAGCGGCACGGTCGCGGCCGACACCTCCGGCAGCGGCTACACGGGAACGATTATAAACGGCGCAACGTGGAGCAGCGATGCCACGCGCGATTCCTACGTTTCTTTCG
>JGI12210J13797_10793183_pt1 | contig 17230 bp, 12 predicted proteins | sample ElkSlonscriptome_3_FD_13797 | JGI IMG/M metagenome (IMG submission 13797)
ACCATCCTGGCGCTCTGCCTCGGAATGGCGACCTCATTCGCCATGCTCCTGGTGATCGGGTGCCCGCCCAACGCCATCGCCTACAGCTACCGGTACTTCAAATCCTCGGATCTGACCAAGGCGGGCCTGGTGGCCACTCCGGTGCTGCTGACCGTCCTGGTGATAGTGGCGGCGGTCTGGTGGAATATTTTGGGGCTGGTGTAATCTTTCAAAAACCGGCCGGGGCTCACACCACTCCGATCGGCAAGGGAGAGCCGTTACACCGGCCATATTCCCGCCGCGCAGGGAATCCAAGGAATCCCGTTTCATACGGCGCCGGCAGTATCCGATCTTTCGGGAATCGGCGGCTTATGCTTTGCTCCCCCCAGACGCAAAAAAAGGGGCGACCCTTTCGGATGCCCCTTTTTCCCACCACACAAAAGGGGCTGCCGGTTCGGCAGCCCCTTGTTTTCATCATTCAGTGAACACGCATGGCTATCCCCCCGGCGTACATCCGTTCGGTTTAAAACCCGATTTGAGATTTTCGGGCTGAATGTGAGGCAAACATCTGTTTATCATGCGTCTTCTCCCTGTTCAGTTTGGCGGGGCTTGTAGCATCTCATTCCGATAAGATCAAGCCCCTTATGAAATAATCCGCGGGACCGCCGTAAAGGCGGTCCCGCGGGGTTTTGGTTGTAGGTTTTACAAAAGGTTGACGACCCGCTCGGCCAGCCCCTTTTCACCCAGGACCACGTTGAGCCGGGCCTTTTCGGAGATCTTCTCCAGGACATCCAGCTCCCGCAGCCGCATCAGGGTGGGGTTGTTTTCCAGGATACGGGCGGTGTTGGCCCGGCTCCGCATGGCCGCGGTCTCCTCCCGCCGTGTAATCAGGTCGGCATCCGCCTTCTTTTTGGCCTCGATCACCCGGTTCATCAATTCCTTCATTTCACCGGGCAGGATGACGTCCCGAATGCCCAGGCCGATCACCTCCAGGCCGAATTCGGCGGTCCGCTTGCGCAGGATGGATTCCAACTCGCCGGCCACCGTATCCTTATCGGAGAGCAGGGTGTCCAGATCATAGGCCCCCACCACCGCCCGAACCGCCAACTGGGCTTCCCGGTAGATCGCCTGACGACTGTCGTCCACCGCTTCGATCGACTTCCGGGCGTGGGTCACCCGGTAGTTCACCACCGCATTCATCCGCAGGGTCACCTTGTCGGCGGTCATGATCTCCTGGCCGGAGACATCCAGCACGATCTCCCGCAGGTCCACATGGTAGAGCTTCACCTTTCCCATCTGGTTCCAGAACAGATACTGGCCCGGGCCGAATGTGTTCACATAAGCGCCGTCCCGGTAGAAGACCCCCGCAAATCCCTCCTGAATGAAGGAGACGTTCAGTTCGGCGAAGACCCCTTCGGACTTCAGGATCACATTGATGTCCGGATGGTCGAACCGCACCTGCCGGGCGTCCACGATTTCATACCGGACATCCCGCAGGGGGGTCCAGATCGCATACCGCCCCCGTCCCAGCACCCGGTCGAATCGTTCGTCGATCCAGACCAGGGCCCGCTGGTAGTCCTTCAGGTCCAGCACCAGGGCGTCGTCCTGCAAGACCCCGGAACGGATGATGACATCCAGGTCCTCATGGACCAGCCAGGGGGCCCGCATGGAAACCACGTCCACCCGGGTCTTGTTGAAGGGATCGAAAAACCAGTGACGTCCGGCATTCAGAATGCCTTTGAATTCCCGATCCCGAAACAGCAATCCCTTTTCATAGGACCGCACCTTGATTTTCTTGAACAGGTACATAACGCAACTCCTTTTCTGAAAGGTTTCGGGATGAGTGGTCTTTGGGAGGCGGACCGTTCAGGACCATCCGGCCGTCCGCGGGGCATCGCTTGAGCCGCCGCATGCCTTCGGGCGAATATCCGGGCAAGGACCGAACATTCCCGGAACCGGCCGAAGCCGAGAATCCCGGAATGCCGATGGATGCCCGGGGTTCCATCCCCGGGGTGCGCGGCGGCGGTATCCGCATGCCGCAGGGCGTCCGGCCCCGATGTGTCTCGCCGAACCCGGCGGCGTCGCCCGCATCGGGATCGAACCGAAGCCCGCTCCCAAATACAAGGTTCCACCGCCGGGTCCGTTGAGACGCGCCCGAACGGGTCCGCCTCCCGCGGACCGTTTTTACAATGACCGTGACAGGGTCAGGGGGATTTTCAGTCCCCAATGGCTGTTGGTACGGGATTTGAACCCGCTACACCTGTGTCCACGCACAGTGCTCTACCCGATTGAGCTAACCAAAACGGTGCCGATCGTGGTCTTCGTCAGAATCCATGTTCGGTACACACCCGCCGGATTGCCGTATTTCCATAAAAGGAATCCGATCAACGGCGAGCGTGCCGCTGGTCCCGACACGATCAGACGGTGTTTTCTTTATCAATGATCGTGCCAAAAGCAGCACATACTGAAGAAACGAATAGTAACTATCCGATTTTAATTTGTTTATTTTTATCCAAAATCAAAAAGCACTTTTAGATTGACTTCCCTCGGGTTTTGGATAATTTATCCATTCAGATATTTTTATATAAAATTGGATAACCCTTTAAGCCGGGACGACCATGAAAACCAAACCGATCGTGGTAATCGGCCTGCTCGGGCCGACCCTGGACATGGGCAAGCGGGACTCCCGCTGGGACCGCTGGCGCCCGACCGTGGCCTTGTGCCGGCACCAGGACCTGCCGGTGCATCGCTTCGACCTGCTGTATCAAAAGAAGTTCGGAAGCCTGCTCCACCGAATAATCGAAGATATTCGAATAATATCCCCGAATACCGACATCATTCCACATCCGGTGGCTATGAGTGATCCCTGGGATTTCGAAGAGGTCTACGGGGTGCTGCATGACTTTGCGACGGCCTATCCCTTTGATCCGGAAAAGGAGGAATACCTGATTCACATCACCACCGGCAGCCATGTGGCCCAGATCTGCCTGTTTCTGCTCTGCGAGTCCCGCCATTTTCCGGCCCGGCTGCTTCAGACCGGACCCGCATCCGGACGAGACCGAGACCCGGCCGGGGTTTACTCCGTCATTGATCTGGATCTGTCCAAATACGACCGGATCGCCATGCGATTTCAGAAGGAACAACGGGACGACATCTCTTTCCTGAAATCCGGAATCGAAACCCGAAATCGGGCCTTTAACACGCTGATCGAAGAGATCGAACGGGTAGCGGTCCGGTCTCGGGAGCCGATCCTGATCACCGGCCCCACCGGAGCGGGGAAATCCTTTCTGGCCCGACGCATCTATGAACTGAAACGTGCTCGCAGGCAGCTCACCGGCATCTTTGCCGAGGTCAACTGCGCCACCCTGCGCGGGGACATGGCGATGTCCACCCTGTTCGGCCACCGAAAGGGGGCCTTCACCGGCGCGGTGGCGGACCGAGAAGGAATGCTGGGCGCAGCCCATGAGGGCATGGTGTTCCTGGATGAAGTAGGGGAATTGGGGATCGATGAACAATCCATGCTGCTGCGGGCGGTCGAGGAAAAACGATTTCTTCCCATGGGCTCGGACCGGGAGGCGTGCAGCGATTTTCAGCTTATCTGCGGCACCAACCGGAATCTTTTCGCTGAAACCGCCGCCGGCCGCTTCCGGTCGGACCTTCTGGCCCGAATCAATCTCTGGACCTTCGACATGCCGGGCCTCAAGGACCGGACCGAGGACATCGCACCCAACCTCGAATTCGAACTGAATAAATTCGCGGAAAACAGCGGGATGCGGGTCGGTTTCAACAAAGAGGCCGGCCGGCGGTTTCTCGAATTTGCGAGTTCCCCGAAGGCGGTCTGGAACGCCAATTTTCGGGACCTCAACGGCGCGGTGGTCCGCATGGCCACCCTGGCCCGGAACGGCCGCATCACCCTGAAGGAAGTGGAAGCGGAAATTCAGCGTTTGTGCGAACGCTGGCAGGGCGGAAAAGTCGAAAATGAATCTTCAAAGACGGATGATCCGGTCGCCCGAATTCTGGGACAAGACCGTGCCGCGGAACTGGATCGATTTGATCGGGTGCAACTTGCCGAAGTGATCCGGGTGATTCGGAAGACCCGGTCCCTGTCGGAGGCGGGACGCGCGCTTTTTGCGGTCTCAAGAAAGGCCAAAAGACGGCCCAACGACGCGGACCGGCTTCGAAAATATTTGGATCGGTTCGGAATTGACTGGCGGGATATTGAATAGATGAAGCGGGCCTTGATCATCATTTCAGAAAAGCCTGAACGATCGGCAAGGCCGAAATGGTGATCAGGGCCATAAAACGCAAACAGGGCGGGGATTACGCCCGGGCAAAACAGATGAGACCGAAAGCGGGGCCGGAACCGATTATGACGGTGCTTCGAGCGGCGGTTGCCCCCCCTTCTCACGCACCCAATTGGCGGAACCCATCACATTTTTCTGAGCCAGAATTTTTTGTATCAACTCTCGTTTTCCGGGAAAACTGAGCAGCGACAAACCGATCACAATGGTCAGCAGCCCCTGGCCCGGCAGCAAGAGCATGGCCAGCCCCGCAAGAATCAACAGCACCGCTATTACATTTTTCCCGATCAGATAGGTCCGATCCCATGCGGACCCGTGTTTGAAACTGCGCGAAGGGGTATCCAATGAAGACAGATAATCCCGGGGCAGCTTAATAAGAATGTAGGGCAGTCCGATCAGGCTGAGGACAAAAACAACAAGCGAAAAAATACCCAGAACCCACATTAAAGTCTCATGGGCCTGCGCCCAATCCCCTATCCATTCGATCATTTTCTATATCCTCAATCGGCCTAAAGTTCCACGCGCCCAAGTGCGGGTTCGTCTGTGCATTATCCTCTGCGTGCCGTAATACAGAGGTTCCTAACACAGTTCCTCAATATGCGCTATAGGGGATAGCGTGTATTCCTCCTGCCTTTTCCGCAGGCGGCAGGCCGATTTCCGGGTCCGATAATCGTCTTTTTATGAGGATGTACACAAAGTCCCTTATTGTCTGAATTTCGGAATTCTGCTAATTTGGCCCCATTTTAAAAGGAGAGAGGGATACCTTGCCCTTCATCTTCACTTTTTTCAGAATCCGAAGCAGATAAACTGGAAGCCCGCTCATGGAAGAACTCGGAAATCAGATTCACATCAATGATGAATGGAAAAAGGTCGAGGGCGCCCCGTGGCCCCTGGGCGCCACCTGGGTGGAAGCCCAAGAGGCCTATAATTTCGCACTCTATTCACGCTTTGCCGAAGAAGTCACCCTGCTCCTGTACACCGAAGCAGATACCGTCCGACCGGTGCATCAATACCGATTGGACCCCATGATCAATAAAACCGGTTTGATCTGGCATTGCCTGGTCCCCAAGAAGCAGCTTCGAGGGGCGACCCTCTATGCCTATCGGGTGGCCGGCCCCTACGATCGAGAGGCCGGCCACCGGTTCGATCCGGAAAAAGTGGTATTGGATCCTTTTGCCGGATCGGTTTTCTTTCCGCCCGGCTTTGATCGGGACGCCGCCAAACAGCCGGGACCGACCGACGGCAAGGCCGTGCTGGGGATGCTCCCGGTTCGACGGGAGCCGTTTGATTGGCCTGATGATCCCCCGCCCCGGCACGGACATGATCTGATCGTTTATGAACTCCATGTCAAAGGATTTACGGCCCGGTCCAATTCCGGCGTGGCGCCCGAAAACCGCGGCACCTTCGCCGGATTGACTGAAAAAATCCCCTATCTGACGGACCTGGGAATCACGGCGGTGGAACTGCTGCCCATCCATCAGTTCGACCCCCGGGAAGGCTCCTACTGGGGGTACATGACCCTCAACTTCTTCTCCCCCCACAGCGGATATGCCGCCGGAAACGAGCCCACCCGGGAATTCAAAGAGATGGTGAAAGCATTCCATGGTGCGGGAATCGAAGTCTGGCTCGACGTGGTCTACAATCACACCAGCGAAGCCGGGGACGACGGCCCCACCCACAGCTACCGGGGCATCGACAACCGTAGCTATTACCTGATGCGCGAAAACGGAGACTACATCAACGACACCGGGTGCGGAAACACCCTGAGCTGCGCCCATCCCAATGTGCGTGCATTGATTCTGTCCAGCCTCGATTACTGGACCGTCTCCATGGGGGTGGATGGGTTCCGGTTCGATCTGGCCTCCATTTTCGCCCGGGACTTGCGGGGCGCCGTGGACCTGGAAAACCCGCCCCTGATCTCCGAAATCGGGCTGATGGGATACCTTCACGACCGGCGCCTGGTGGCCGAAGCCTGGGACATCAACAGCAACCTGCTCGGCCAGAGCTTTCCGGGCATGCAGTGGCGGCAGTGGAACGGCAAATTTCGCGACGATATCCGGTCCTTTGTCCGGGGGGACACCGGCCATGTGGCGGCACTGATGCAGCGGATTTACGGCAGCGACGATCTCTTCCCCGACGGCCCGGTGGAGGTCTACCGGCCCTATCAGAGCGTCAACTTCATCACCGCCCATGACGGGCTCTGTCTCTATGATCTGGTCTCTTACAACGAGAAGCACAATGAAGCCAACGGCCATGACAACACCGACGGCACTGACGACAATCGAAGCTGGAACTGCGGCTGGGAGGGAGACGACGGCGTTTCCCCGGAGGTGATGGACCTGCGCCGTCGGCAGATCAAGAATTTCTTCTGTTTGTTGATGCTTTCCAACGGCACCCCCATGTTCTGCGCCGGGGATGAGTTCATGAACACCCAGCAGGGAAACAACAACCCCTACAATCAAGACAACGAGATCACCTGGCTCGACTGGGACCTGCTGGACAAACATCCCGACATGTTCCGGTTCTTCAAACAGATGATCGCCTTTCGTAAATCCCATCCGTCCATTGCCAGAAGCCGCTTCTGGCGGGAGGACATTCAATGGTTCGGCACCGCCGGAGCGGTGGACCTGAACGACCACTCCCACACCCTCGCCTATTATCTGAGCGGCGCCTCCCTGAAGCAGAGCGATCTCTATGTGATGATCAATGCCTATGAAGAAGATTTGGATTTTGAAATCCAGGAAGGAAAAAAAGAGCGCTGGCGGCGAATCGTGGATACCGGCCTGCCCAGCCCCGACGACATTCTTCAAGCCGAGGCCGGCGCCCCGATTCAGGATCTCCGCTATACGGTGAAGTCGCGGTCGGTGGTGATCCTGGAAAAGCCGATCGGGAAACGTCGAACGACGATTCCGTTTTTTTGATCATTGCGCCATCCGCCTGCCCCCGCCGCGAAACGAAGCCGTAGGGGCAGGCCCCCGTGCCTGCCCTGGTGGGGTAATCCGGCCGTTCGTTTCGGCCCCACGGGATCGCCCCGGTGTTCGCGTTCACCCCGTCGTCCTTTTCACCCCCGGTTTTCCATCCCACGAATACCTCCGGGTCGGCGGGACGAAGGGCGCGGGGAAACCGGCCATTCGGCGAAAATCCCGCGGCGGGGATGGGTATGGGGGAAACGTGAAAAATCCAACGGCCGGGGCAGGCGGTGCAGTGCAGGCGCGAACTTCCTGGTGGGCGCCGTTTCGGGATTTCTTGGCCATTACCCTACTCCGCCTTGATTCGTTCATACAGATGCTCGGTGTCGTCGCGTCGGCACAGCTCCGTGCCCGGGGTCATCACCGCCGCCGCACCGGCGGCCACCCCGAAACGGGCCGCTTCGGGGATCGACCGCCCCCGGGCGAGACTCAGCACGATGCCCGCAACCATACTGTCCCCGGCACCGACCTTGCTTTTGATCGATACCGTCGGGGCCCGCAGCCGCCGGCATTCGTCTCCCCAGACCAGCATCGCCCCGGCCGCCCCTAAAGAGGTCACCACCACCTCGTTTTTGCCGTCCCGAATCAGGTCCCGGGCCAGCTCCTCCAGGTGGGCCTCATCATCGAAGTCGGGCTGACCGGCCAGTGCCTTGAGTTCATCCACATTGGGCTTCAGGAGATATACCCCCTCTTCGACCCCGAGCCGGAGCGGTTTGCCGGAAGTGTCCAGAATGAACTTGATCCCCTCGTCCCTGCATTTTGCGGCCATTCGGGCGTAGAAATCCTCCGGAACCCCCGGCGGCAGACTGCCGCTTGCCACCAGAAAGTCGGGCGTGCCGTCGACCCCGGACAGGGCGTCGAGAACCCCCTGCCACTCCTTTTCAGAAACCTCGGGTCCCGGCATGCCGAACCGGTACTGCTGACCGGTGTTCTCCTCATAAATGATCAGGTTTTCACGGGTCCACTCCGCAATCTCCACGGGATGGTGATCCAACTTTTCTTCGTCTAGAAGGTGCTGAAGCCGTTTCCCCTGAAGTCCGCCCGACAGGTAAACCGTTTTGGATTGCCCCCCCAGCTGCCGAACCGCCCGGGACACATTGATGCCCCCGCCTCCCGGCTCATACCGGGGCACATCGCAACGGAGTTTTCGTTCCGGAACCACATGGTCGATGGATGCGCTTTTGTCGATGGTCGGATTCAAGGTGATGGTGACGATGGATTTCATGGTCATGCCTCCATTTGGGTGATCGCTTGGCGGCCCTTTCCGCTGAATACGCTGACTTTTAATTTTCAAGGATTCAGGAGGATAAATAAATAGGGGGGGTTATGTATTTGAGCAAAGAGAATTCCGTAGTTAGTTTAGTAATCCCTTCGAATCCACCCACAGGTACCTCCGTATTCGGTTCAGGAGAGAGCAGCAGAAGAGAAAATTCAGAACTGAAGCGGCTTTTTCATGTATCCCGAATCCGAAAGTACGCAATTTTCCTTATTGCTTTTATTTTGGGATAAACGATAAAGTTAAGTTTGATTGCTTTGCCCACTATTTCGAATGAAGTTACGGAGGAGGGAGACGCAAATGGCAAATCCATATGATGTGATCGTTATCGGTTCGGGACCGGCGGGCGGTGTGACCGCCGCAGGCTGCCGAAAAGCCGGACTGCGCGTCGCAGTGGTCGAGCACCGGGGATACGGCGGCACCTGTCCGCTGCGGGGGTGCAACCCCAAAAAGGTCCTGGTCGGCGCGGCCGAAGCCATCAACCGATCGGCGGACCTGCAAGGGAAAGGCATCGCCCACGACAGCCGCATCACCTGGTCGGAGCTGATTCGGTTTAAACGGACCTTCACCGAACCGGTCTCCCCGGCCAAAGAAAAAGCGCTGAATGAGCGCGGAATCGACACTTTCTCGGGGCAGGCCCGGTTCACCGGCAAAACCGAAATCACGGTCGGGGATCAGATCCTCACCGGGGCCAATGTGGTGATCGCCGCCGGCGCCGAAGCGCGTTCGCTGCCCATTCCCGGCAAGGAACATCTCATCGAGGGCGAGGCATTCATGGAGGTGGACGACCTTCCCGATTCGGTCACCTTCATCGGCGGCGGGTATATTTCCTTCGAATTTGCGCACATCGCGGCCCGAGCCGGTGCGAAGGTGACCATTCTCGAGATGCAGGAACGCCCACTGGCCGCTTTCGATCCGGAACTGGTGGATATTCTGGTGGAGGCATCCCGGGATCATGGCATCGAAGTGCGCACCCAAACCCCCATCCATTCGGTGGAAAAACGCGGCGAGGGTTTTCTGGTCCGGGCCGGTGAAGACGGGAACGAAACCTTCGAAACCGGTCTGGTGGTCAACAGCTCCGGCCGGGTGCCCTCCATTCTCGATCTGGGCCTCGATACCGCAGAGGTCGATAACTCTCCCAACGGCGTCACGGTGAACGATTTCATGCAGAGCATCTCAAACCCGGCGGTATACGCGGCCGGCGACTGTGCGGACACGCCCCTGCCGCTGACCCCCACGGCGGTGATTGAAGCCGAGGCGGTAGTGAATAACATCGTCAATGGAAATACCCAAAAGCCGGACCATACCGGAATCCCGAGCGTCGCCTTCACCATTCCACCCCTGGCCACAGTGGGGATGACGGAGAAGGAACTCAAAGACCGCAGCATCGCCTACGAGAAAACCTTCAAGGATACCTCGGACGGCTTCACTTCCCGTCGGCTCGGTCTGAAGCACTCAGCGAGCAAACTGCTCGTGGAAAAAGGGACCGGAAAAATTCTGGGGGCCCATCTGTTCGAGCACCATGCCGAAGAAACCATTAACATTTTTGCACTGGCGGTCCGTCTGGGGCTGACCACGGCGGATCTCCGGAAGGCGATCTGGTCCTACCCGTCTTCCATCTATACCATTCAAGATTTGATGTAGGAGAAGGCATTCCATGGGAGAAAAAAATATCCCCCGATTGCGGACTACGGGTTTATCGGAGACTGCCATTCGGTCGCCCTGGTTCACCGCAGCGGGTCCATCGGCCCGGTGGACCCAATTGGCGGCACATTTCCGAGACCGGTAAAAATCGCTGATGTCGCCCGTCTTTACCGCTCCTCAGCCGAATAGGCGATGGTGGAAATGATCGCTTTTTCCGGCTGGCGTGAATCCGGCCGGGTGTGCTGAGCCACTGCCGGAATGTTCGATTCAATGAGGCTGGCATAATCTCTGCCCTTGGGGATCGGCTCCGGCTCTTGGAGCGCATTAAAGCGAACGTGCTTGATCCGCCGGGTATATCCACCCGACAAATCGCGTATCGCGAATAGATGGGAATCCCTGCAATCGCAAATCCAACAGCCGCCGATTCCGATGGATGCTCCCCCTTTCCTCTACAGAATAAAGATTTCGGCTTGATCGGATATGGGGTGAATACCCTATGGAATCATCCATAGCGCTGTTCTTATTTTTGGAATGACGATTTAAGAAATTATCATGTCCAAGTTGAAATCGAGACGACAGAGATAAAAATTGAAGGGAGAAATTCACATGGCACAAAAACCCATGCAAAATGACGATACGAGATTCCAAAAGAATGAAACACCGGATAGAAGATCACACCCCAACGGGCGGGGACGCAAGGCTGATAAACCGAGCGCGATTCCCAAGCCGGGATGGCGGGATATTCTGCTCCGGGTCAAGGAAGAACAAAATAAGGACAATGTGTCCATCATCTCGGCCGGTGTGGCCTTTTATTCCCTGCTGGCGATCATTCCCGCCTTGGCCGCCATGGTGTCCATTTACGGCCTGGTATTCGACCCGGCCGGAATTCAGCAGCAGCTCTCTTTTTTACAGAACATCCTGCCGCCGGAAGCCTATCAGCTGCTCCAGAGCCAGCTGAACCGCCTCGTCTCCGGCTCCGGAGGCACACTCAGCTTGGGGCTGATCGTCGGCCTCCTCCTGTCGATCTGGAGTGCGGCCAAAGGGATGAAGGCATTGATCATCGCCTTAAATATCGCCTATGATGAAACGGAATCCCGGAGCTTTTTCAAACTGAACGGCATGGCCCTGCTCCTGACCTTCGGCGGAATCCTTTTCGTTCTCCTATCCCTGGCCTTGATTGCGGCGCTGCCGGCCATTTTCGGCACACTCGGGTTGCCCGATTCCATACAGACCGCACTTTCTATTTCAAAATGGCCCGTATTGGCCATTCTGATTATGGTAGCGGTGTCGGTTCTATACCGCTATGCCCCGGATCGGGATCATCCCCGATTCCGCTGGCTCAGCTGGGGCGCGGCCGGCGCCACGCTGCTGTGGATCGTCGCCTCTCTGCTCTTTTCCTTTTATGTGTCCAATTTCGGAAGCTACAACAAGACCTACGGCTCATTGGGGGCCATCGTGATCCTGCTGATGTGGTTTTTTCTGACCGCCTATTCCGTGATCATGGGCGCGGAACTGAACGCGGAAATGGAGCATCAGACCCAAAAAGACACCACCCGCGGAAATCCGGCGCCGATGGGCCAAAGAGGGGCTCATGCCGCGGATACGGTGGGTCGATCTCCTGAATAAGGGGGCTGGGCGCTCGGAAGGTGGGCGTCACCGCATGAAATGGCTGAGAGCCGGTTTAATGTTGTCGCCGGAACCCGACCGTCCGTTAAGAATGAATTGAAGGGGGCAGGCGCAGACAGGAGAAACTGAGTCCGACCGGCAAATCATATACACCGGTTTCCGTATTGCCGAAGGCAACCGATACAGGTCATCATTATTGACCATTTTTTTGATTTGGACAGAAAAGGGGAGGTTTGAATGTGGGTGGCGCTGATTCTTGGATGCTTGCTGTCGATCGTGGTTGCGGAGATCCATTTTGAATCCTTCAATCTGATTTCTTCCTTTATTCCCAGACTCCATTACCGACTGCGAATACTGGTGGTCTTCTTTGCCGTTTTCATGGCCCACCTTATCGAAATTTCAATTTATGCGTTTGCCTTCTACCTATTCAGAGACCATTTCGGGCTCGGCGGCTTCAGCGAAAAATTTGACGGCACCGTCATCGATTATCTCTACTATTCTGCAGTCAGCTACACCACGGTTGGCCTCAGCGCTTTTAAAGCAGAAGGCCCCATGAAAATCATCACCTGCCTTGAATCTTTGACCGGGTTTATGCTGATTACCTGGTCCGCCTCCTTTGCTTACAGCTCCATCGGTTCGTTCTGGAACCAGGACGAATCATAAGATTTTGGTAGTATACCCTTCACATGGTCCAGTTTGCGGGATGTGGTTGCCCAACGGCTTCGCTTCAGCAGACGGGCGATTCGGCTGGTGAACGAGCTGACTCAGGTATGCAATGCCCGTCTCGTGATCAATTCCAACTGGCCCTTGACCATGAGCCGCCGCAGAACGAACCTTGGTGCGGCTGCATCAAGCCGGTCTCAATCCCGATCTTCTGCACGATGACTGGAACATCAGAGTGCGCGGCATGCTTTGAAGGGGAAGGTCCCGCGATCCGCAGGCGTTTCCCAGCCGCCTTTTCCCGGAGGACCAGGAAACCGCCCCCCGGCTATGGTGGAGCAGCTCGGGATCCTATGGCTCGATTTCAGATCTCCCCTACAGCCAGTAATCGAACAGACTGCCCAACACCTCAGCGGATCGTTGCAGGAGGGAGCGTTCTTTCCACTCGACCGGAGTGATTTCCACATTCTCTTTCTGATCCGCTCGAAACACCGCCTCCAGCTGGGACCCGAATTCGGCCCCGTAGATGATGGCGTTGGCTTCGTTGGCATGCAAAAAGCTGCGGTAATCGAGATTGGACGAGCCCACGGTCGACCAGATGCCGTCCACGACCGCGGTTTTTGCATGCTGGAGAGCGTCTTTTCGCTCGAAAATCCGCACACCCGCATTGAGAAGTTCGCTGTAATGGGCGCGGGAGGAATTGATGGTAATCCAGGAGTCGGTGGCGCCGGGCAGCAGCAGACGCACATCCACTCCCCGGCGGGCGGCTATTTTGAGAATGTTCAAAAACCGCTCATCCGGAGAAAAATACCCTTGGGTAATCCAGATTCGTTTTTGGGCCTGATGGAAAACAGCCAGGAAGACCTTATAAATGTCCACCTCGTCATCGCCGGCGGAACTGACCATCACCCGGACCAGTTTGTCCCCTACCGGGGCGAGTTCAGGATAATAGTCCGGGCCGGTCAACGGCGGCGCCTCCTGAAGTTCGGACCAGAGGGCGTCAAACATCTGCTGGAGTTCAGCGACCGCCGGTCCTTCCAGGCGAAGGTGGGTGTCGCGCCACCTGTCTTTCAGCTTGGGAATCCCCCGGGATGGACTGGAGGAACTGTTTCGATAAACAGAGCTGATGTTCATGCCTCCGGTAAATGCGACCCGGCCGTCCACAACCAGGATCTTACGATGATGGCGTTCGTTTATTTTCCAAATTTTAGGATTTTCAACCGGATTGAGGGGATTGTATTTGAAAAGCGCTATCCCATGTGCTTCCAGCTGATCGAAAAATTCCTCTTCTGAATCCATGATTCCGAAGGCATCGTATACCAATCGGACTTCGACGCCGGCCTTTCGACGCTCGACGAGAAGATCGGCAAATTTTTTCCCCAGGTCTTTGTCGTCGAAAATAAAGGTCTCCAAATGAACATGATGCTCGGCCTGCCGAATGGCTTCAAACATAGACTCATATGCCATGGGGCCGTCGATCAGGAGTTGGATTTTGTTTCCGGAATACAGGGGGCGCCCCGTGATGGTCTGATCTGTTCTAACTATTTGCATTAGATGGGAATAGCTATCGGCGGAGTCGACCCCTTGTTTGATAAGCTCATTAACTGAAAGCTCTTGATCCTGATTGGCGAAAACCACTCCGCATTCGCCGGGGCAGATAATCGTGATATCTTCATTGGATTGCACAGACGGTCGACAACCGCAGAGTATTCCAGCAAATAAAACACAGAGCAGGAACCCCCCTGTAGCGACCTGTTTTTTTCTCTTCATGTTGCATCTCTCCTGCGGTTTCGTGTTGAACTATGGCCGGAGTGTTACCCGGTTTCAGTATCCATTCGGTGTCCCGGCGGTGACTTCTATCAGACCGGAAGAGGACTTGCACGTCAAAAAAATCGTGCTCTATCGGGCGCACCAATAAAAAGATACCCGAACGGAAGCCATTCGGGTATCTTTTTTACGCTACTGTTTTTGAAGGCATCCTCCTTTTTAAGTTATCGAATTTCTTCTCAATGCCGAATGGCCGGGGTCGTTTGACTTGACCGGAAGAAATATATCGCCGAAATCTTTTCCAGTAACCTAAACACCCCATCTTCATCTACCCTGCACCTGCATGTACAGGAGACGGTATTCGGCTTCAAAACCCTATTGCCGTCGCAAGAGGCGGTGAACGAAATCGAGTTTTTCCACCGCCGGCGGGGAGAGAACGAAAGGATACAGATCGGGCTGTCCCATACTTCGATTGATGCTGTTGATCGCCAGTGAGAGCGAGACATAGTCGTCGACAATGTCTCGGAAATCGGTTGATAGGAAGGGATCAAAATCCGGCGGCATATTCAAGTTCGGGAGCGTATCGATCCGTGGATTGAGACGAAGGCCGAAAGCATGCGCCGTTTCCAGAGTGTCCACCATATGCAGGTAATGGGCCCAGGTCTCCGCCCAGTCTTCCCACGGATGGGCGGCACAATAGGCGCTCAAAAAACGCTCCCGCCAGTCCTTGGGCGGACCGTTGTCATAATACCTTTGAAGCGTTTCGGAATAATCGACTCTTTCATCTCCGAAAAGCCCGCGAAATCCCTTCAGAAGCCCGGAATCGGAACGGACCATCAACTCCCAATAGTAATGGCCGATCTCATGGCGAAAATGTCCGATCAAGGTCCGGTAGGATTCTCCCATCTTTTCGCGGGTTTTTTCACGATAAGCCGAATGGGCTTCGGCGATATTGATGGTGATGGTCCCCCGGGAATGGCCGGTGACAATCCCATTCCGCCCCGAACCTGCAGAATCATCGGATAGAAAATTGAAACTCAATCCGGTTTCCGGAGCCGACGCCTTGCTTTCGATGGAAAGTCCCAGACAGAGCAGTTCATAGACCAGCCGGTGCTTTGCGAGTTCAAGATTTTGCCACGCCTTCAGGTTTTCGGGGCTTCCGAGGTCGGGTATGATGCCGTTGAGTCGACAGGCTTCACACAGGGGTTGTTCACCGCCTGCTTTAACCAGCCAGTTGCAGGCGTTATGATCGTGGTTCCGGCAATATTGGTAGGGGATGCCGTGATCCGCAGGGGTTTCCCATCCGTTTTTCTTTTTGCTGAGAGCACTCAAACTTCCGGCACCGCTGTGGAATCCGAGGGAGGCGCCGCATTTTTCACAAAGATTATTTTCAAAAAAGACCGGATTATCGCAGTGATTGCATTGAAATATTTTCATGTCTTCTGCTTTCAAAGATGTTGAAAACCAGCGGCGGCCCCGAATCCCGCAGGATCGGAGCCGCCGTTACTATCATTTTGCTATCTGAAAACCGATTTCGTCAGGGAAGTTTTTCATCCTTCCTTAATGTTGCACCGGCGGGCACCGGCTTGGGAGACACGGACGGTTTGGTCCCGGTCGACGAATGGACTTCCGCTGAAGTGGACACACCCGATTTGAGTCCGTCGGCACCGCTGTGGGTCTTACCGGAGGCGCTCGATCCGGAAGTCAACCCCTTATTCCGGGCTTCCTCTTTGGCTGTTTCGGCGGCGGTTCTGCCGGTCTCTTTGGCCACTTCTTGCGCCTGCTCAAGTGTTTCTTTTCCCCGCGCTTTTGCTTTTTCCATCAACTCATCCCGGGTTTCCCCCATCCACTCTTCTTCCTTCCGGGTCTCCGGAATCAAAAACCCGAGGGCCGCCCCGATACCGAACAGAGCGCCGGCCATCAACAGCGGATTTTCGTCTTTCATGCGTCGGGCTTGATAACCCGCCTGCCGGGAAAGCCGCCGAGCTTCATGGCCCACCTGACCGGCCGAATCACTCGCCCGGTCACGGGCGTTATGCACCATGCCTCCGGCCTGCCCACCGGCGGAGCTGACCTTTTCTTTTGCCTTCTCCATGAAACCGCCGGCCTTGTCCCGGGCATGGCTCGCCGCTCGGGATGCTTTTTTTCGGACCCGGTCGATTCCTGAGCCGCTTCCGCCCCCACCCTCTTCACCAGGGCCCCCGTAATAGTGGTGCATATCCGCACTGGGCCCGGCATAATCCCGAAGCTGATCGTCCGGAAACTCATCATCGAAATAGGGGTCATAATAATAATCCCGGCTCCGGCTTTCACCTTCCTGGTGGCTTTTGGCCAGCCAGGCGGCACCGGCCCCGATCAGGGCGGTCGGTATCCAGTTGTCCTTGAGGGTATCCCAGACGGAAGATCCCATGTTTTTGGCTTTATAACCTGCGGAATGGGCCATATGCTGCGCCTTCCCCACTGTGACCTCACGCACCTTATGCCGGGCCTGTGACTTCAAATGAGCGGGGGTCAGCTGCGCCTGAAGCGCTTCTATGGTGGCCTGGGTCTCCATCCGCTCTGCGGCGATTTCCGCCCTGAGGGCCTCCAATTCAACCCGCTCGGCGCGGGACATATTCTCCAGAGTGGGTGTTGCCTCGTGTGTGGATAAGGTCTCCCCTGATAATCCGGTTCGAGTCGGTTCGTCTACTTTTTCAGCCATAAGTCGTTCTCCTTTCTCCTTTCATGGATTCAATTGCCAATTCAGGAGCCATTTTCATTCGTTTCAATGTATTGACGCCTTTGATCGCCATAGCGGCCCCGATAATGAGGATGACCACGGAAACGACCAACGCGGACAGCCACAATGGTATGAACAGCCCGAGGGCCAATGCGGCTGTGGCCATCAGTCCCAGAAAACCGGCATACAAAACGGTGAGCCCGACCACCAGAAACGCCGAATTTTTTCCGGCGACCGTGCCTTTATGTTTCATTTCAATTTTGGCCAGCTTGATTTCGTTGCTTACCAG
>JGI12210J13797_10029604_pt1 | contig 17215 bp, 13 predicted proteins | sample ElkSlonscriptome_3_FD_13797 | JGI IMG/M metagenome (IMG submission 13797)
AACTGTCGCGGAGAAAAAGACGGTCTGCCGTTGCTTGGGAAGGGAATCGAGGATCTGGGCAATATCGTCGCGGAACCCGAGGTCGAGCATACGATCGGCCTCATCCAGAATGACGGTCTGCACGGCGTCGAGCTTGAGCGTGCCGCGTTTCAGATGGTCGATCAGCCGGCCCGGCGTCCCGATGACCACCTGCGGCCCACGTTTAAGCTCCATGAATTGCCGTTCATACGAGGCGCCCCCGTAAATCGGAACGGAGGAGACGCCCCGTTTGAAGGCGGCGAGCTTGTGGAATTCTTCCGCCACTTGGGAAGCCAACTCGCGCGTCGGGCAGAGGACCAACACTTGGACATCGCGGCTCCGCGGGTCGAGCCGTTCTAACGAAGGGATAGCGAATGCGGCGGTTTTGCCAGAACCGGTTTGTGATTGGCCCACCACATCTTTTCCGGTCGCCAAGACCGGGATGGCCGCCGCTTGAATGGGTGAGACTCGCTCGAACCCGAGTTTGTCGACGGCTTTGAGAATTTCAGGCGAGAGACCTAGCTCCGCGAATGTTGGTTGTTCCATGGAGTCGATTCACTAGGGAAAGGCTGGAAGGTCGGGAAGCGCAAAATTTGAAAGCGGCCTGAGTTGGGGCAAAGCGAGAAGTGGCATCCAGCCGGGGAAATCGATTGATAAGAAGACTTGAGGATCGGCGATCTCGCGAAGGTTCCTCCCCGCACTCGAGCCATGCGGGCGGGCACACATCGGCTTCCTCTGCGGGGGGCGCTGTTCGATTCTGGGCCGGAAAGCCGCTCCGAACTCAGCTGCTTGCGCCGATCCGGCGTAAGTCTTCCCGCACGATATCTTGGACTCGCGACCGGCCGGAAAGGGTCATGGTTAATTCGAAGTCGGTTCGGAAATTCTGCAAGTAATCCGCCACCCCCGTCTCGCCGCCTACGGCTAGTGCCCACATAAAAGGGCGTCCGATCAGCACGGCATCAGCGCCCAATGCCAGGGCTTTGAACGCATCGGCGCCGCGGCGGATACCACTGTCGAACAGAATCGGAACATGGCCATCAACCGCCCGAGCCACTTCCGGCAACGCATCGAGTGTGGCAATACCTCCCGCGACTTGGCGACCGCCATGGTTGGAGACGATCACCCCATCCATCCCCTGCTCCAGCGCCAACGGCACATCATCAGGATGCTGGATTCCCTTCACCCAGACCGGAAGATCGGTGGCTTCCCGAATTTCCTGCAAATCTTTCCACGTATGAGTCAAATCGGAGTAGACTTCGAAATAGAGCTTAGCCACCTCTTCATCGGAACAATCCTCCACGGCCCGGGGAAGTCGCGCCTGGAAAACCGGATCGGCCAGGTAATTGGCTACCCCGACTTTCCGCAAGAATGGTAAAAAACCATGCTGCAAATTGCCTTCACGCCATCCCAAACGCTGCGTGTCGAGCGTGACCACCACGGCGCGGTAACCGGCGATCTTGGCCCGGTTCAAGAGACTGCGATTCAGTTCCGGATCGCTCGACCAGTAAAGCTGATACCAGAGATCAGCTTCAGGCGCGGCTTCAGCGACGGTTTCCATGGGAAAAGTCGAAACGGTCGAGACCATCATCGGCCATCCCGCCGTGGCGGCACCTCGCGCGGTCGCTTTTTCTCCATCAACATGGGCCGCCTGCTGCACGCCGATCGGGGCAAGCAGGAAGGGAGCAGGGATGGTTGCCTTCCCGAGTTGCACAGTCAGATCGGGTGCACTGATATCGGTCAACATCCGCGGCATGATGCGCCAACGCTCGAAGGCCCTGACATTCTCTCGAGCCGCATCACCATTGCCGGCGGAGCCAGCGACCCATTCATAATTTTCAGCCGACATCCGGTGTTGGGCCGCGATCTCGAGGGATTCGACAGCGAGCGGGAGCCGATGGTTTGCCGAGGAATGGCCAGCGACATAGTGCTCGAGTTGTCGGCTAAGGTTAAAGGTCGGAGCAGGAACAGAGGAAGCATTCATAGAAAAATTAAGGAACAATTAATGCATGCATTATTTTTTGATTGAATGCAAACTCTAGTTATGTCGCGTGATGTTGAGGGCTTAAGTCGTTCGGAACAGGTCTATGCCCGTTTGCTTAGCCAAATCCTGCAGGGCGAACTCCCCCCTGGCACCCTTCTCCGAGAGGTGCCGATCGCCCAAGCGCTCGGCGTCAGTCGCACCCCCGTTCACGAAGCGCTGCGCCGGCTCGTGCATGACGGGTTGGTGATCCGCGAATCGGATCGCCGCTTGTCCGTGGCGCGGGCGAACCCCGACGAAGTGCGTGATCTCTTCGAGATCCGCAAAATCCTGGAAGTGGAAGCAACACGCCGCGCCACGCCGGCTCTCGACCGTCCGACCCTGGAAAAGTTGCAACGTGAAGCGGCCAGACTCTGCACCAATCAATCGCTTGTCTCGCTTCGCCGGCTTTGGCCGGTGCATGATGAAAATTTGCACGCGGCGATCGCGGGAGCCTGCGGCAGCCGACGTCTGCGGGAAGATATCCATCGATACCGGTTGTGGCATCGAGCATTGAACGGCTTGCTAATGGATCGTCCCCTTTTGCATCAGGCCGCCAGTGAACATGCGGAAATACTCGGCGCCATGGCCGATCGCCGCGCTGAAGCCGCCGCCACTGCCATGCATCGGCATCTGAACGAATGGCAAGCGATTTTTGTCCGGCAACTCGACCCTAAAGGTTCATGACCGATTGAGCTGGAAGAAGGGCCCTTTTTTCCAATCATTTGCGATTGGGACGCTTTTCTGCTTGTCACCATACGTGGCTTACCGAGGCTGGGAGATTCATGTCCACTCCATCGCATCCCGACACCTGGCTCGTGGCTGGCCGCCGGCTCGACTTGAGCCGACGCGGGATGATCATGGGGATTCTCAACACCACGCCTGACTCGTTCTACGATGGCGGCCAGCACGATGATCAGGAGAAAGCCCTTGGACACGCGCGACGAATGATCGCGGAAGGCGCGTCGATCATTGATATCGGCGGTGAATCGACGCGGCCCGGCGCGGTTCTCGTGCCAGTAGAAGAAGAATGGGCGCGGGTGGTCCCCATCATCGAGCGGTTGCGCCAGGAAAGCGACGTCCTGATCTCGGTCGACACCATGAAGGCGGATGTGGCCGAGGCAGCAGTCAAGGCTGGCGCCAACATCATCAACGATGTTTCAGCGTTGCGCGCCGACCCCCGTATGTTAGAAGTCGTGAGTCAATCCGACGCCGGAATCATCGTGATGCACATGCAAGGCACTCCACAGACTATGCAGACAGCCCCGACCTACCTGAATGTTGTTCAGGAGGTCAGTGAATTTTTGGCTAGTTGCTTGGAGACTTGTCGTCAGGCAGGGATTTCCCTGGACCGAGTGGTGCTTGATCCCGGCATCGGTTTCGGAAAGACCGTCGCTCATAATCTGAGTTTGTTGCGGGAGATCGAATCATTCGCTGACCTTCACAGGCCGATCCTGGTCGGTGCTTCCCGCAAAAGTTTTCTGGGCAAAATTATCGGGGAAACGTCGACGGAACAACGGCTTTGGCCGACCGTTGCTTTGACCGCCTTGATGCGGCGGCGGGGCGTCCGTTTATTTCGGGTCCATGATGTGCAGGCGAATCGGGAAGCGTTGGCAATGACTGAAGCGATACTGGAGGCGCCGCAATCATGAACGAAGTCATTGAATTCGCCATTGATCATTGGGATGACGCGCTGGAGATCGCGATTCTCTCGATCCTGGTTTATGGCGCTTACCTTTACTTGCGAGGGACCCGCGGCACCCGGATTTTCATGGGCGTGGTGGTGGCGCTCATCGCCTTGCAGTTGCTTTCCCAACTGCTGGACCTTCGCGTCATTGGATTTTTGCTGGGGAGCCTCAGTGTCTTCGTCGCGTTGGCACTGGTCATCATCTTTCAACCGGAACTTCGGCGGGTGGTGGCCGAGATCGCTTCCCACCCGCTGTTTTCTTCGCCGGCACGTAAAATTGAAATCATCGATGACGTCGCTGAGACGGTGATCGAGTTGGCTAACCGCCAGATTGGGGCGTTGATTGCGATCGAGAACGACACGCAACTGCGGGTATTCGCCGATTCCGGTGTCCAAATTGACGCCCTATTCACCAAGGAACTGATGCTGACCGTTTTTTTCCCGCGAACCGCCTTGCATGATGGCGGGGTGATTCTCCGGGATGACCGGGTGGTGGCGGCAGCCTGTATTTTTCCGGTCAGCCAACAGGAATCGCTCGATCGCTCCCTTGGACTGCGCCACCGGGCCGCGCTCGGTTTGACGGAAGAGACGGATTCCGTGGTGCTGGTGGTTTCGGAAGAGACCGGTGGCATCACCATCTGCCATCACAATGAATTGGAACGCAATGTGAAGCCGTCCGAGCTGCGCAAGCGACTCGCGAAGCTGCTTTTGAATGACGATGATGAAGAAACTGATTCTTAGCGATTGGCGCGCGAGATTGGCCTGCATCGCGGTGGCCTTCGCGATCTGGTATTTGATCCGCTCCAATATTCAGCCCCAACTCGAATGGCGCCCTTACATTCCGCCACCAAATTTGCAGGAGGAATTGACTAATGTCCCCGAATGAAGCCCGGCTCGAGTTCGGCACCGACGGCGTTCGCGGGTTGGCGAACGCTGGCTGGTTGACCCCGGATAACGCCGCACGCCTTGGGTTGGCGGCCGGCTCCCTATTTCGTGAAGCGGCCGGAATTTCCCCGGACGATCCGCGTCCAGTCGTGATGATCGGACGCGATTCCCGACCGTCGGGTTTGATGCTGGAGAATGGTTTGGCAGCCGGTTTGCAATCGGCTGGAATTGATGTCATTCGGCTCGGCTTGATCCCCACCCCCGCCGTGGCCGCCCTGGCTCGAACGGAGAAAGCGTTGGCCGGCGCCGTGATCTCCGCCTCGCACAATCCAGCTGCCGACAATGGCATCAAATTCTTCGGCGGCGACGGTTACAAACTGACCGACGAAATGGAGGCCAGTATTCCCGCCCGTTTTCACGACGAAACGGCGTTGCATCACGCCCGAGCCGATGGCGCCCGGGTCGGGATCGAACAGGAATTCGAATCGCCGCTCGACCGTTATCTGGCTCTCGCGCGCCTTGCCTTTCCCGACGGCATCAATTTGCACGGTCAAAAACTGGTCATCGATGCCGCGAACGGTGCCGCTTCCGAAGCCGCCCCGGCCATTTTCCGCGAACTCGACGCGGATGTCACCTGCATCGCATGCGATCACACGAGCGGCCGGATCAACGAAGGTTGCGGCAGCACGCAACCGGAAGCCTTGGTCGCAGCCGTTCGCGAACAGCGTGCGGCCATGGGCATTGCGTTCGACGGTGATGCGGACCGCGTGTTGTTCGTCGATGAAACCGGTTCCGTATTGGACGGTGACGAATTACTAGCCATCGCCGGCGTCTATCTGCTCGAACAGAACGATCTCCCCAACGGTCTGCTCGTGGCCACGGTCATGAGCAATGTTGCTTTAGATAAACTGATCGAATCCCATGGCGGCCAAGTCATCCGCACTCCCGTCGGCGATCGGCATGTTATTCAAGCAATGCGTCAAAAAGGCGCCGTGCTGGGCGGCGAACAGAGCGGCCATCTGATTTTTCATCGGCACGCCACGACCGGCGATGGAATCGTGAGTGCCTTACGCATTCTGACTATCCTCGAAAGGCTCAATGTTCCGCTCAGCCAAGCGCGCCGGGTGTTACAAAAAGCGCCGCAAGTGCTGCGGAATCTGAAGATCAGCCGCAAACCGCTGTTAGAAGAAGTGCCCGGTCTGGCTGAGGTGCAGCGATCCGTTGAAGCGGAACTCGCCGATGAGGGCCGGGTGCTGATCCGATACTCTGGAACGAGCAATCAGGTAAGAATTTTGCTCGAAGGCCCCGATCCCACCCAATTGGAGGCCATGGCCGAGCGACTGGCGCAACCGTTCGCTTCACTTCAACCTGATCCCGCATGAACTAGGCTTTGCTCAGGCAGATTTAAGAATAAAAATTCAACGTGAACTGATCTTTGCGTGCTTTTCGTCCGTTTGGCTGCCAGAAAGCAAGGATGCGAATGACCAAACTGATCGCCATGTGCCTGCTGCTAGCTGCTGGAAATGCGTTGTTACACGCTCAGAGCGAGGCTCGAAAAGCGGAGATTATCAACGAAGCTGGCGATCAAGCCGGTTCCGCTTTTCTCAGCACCTATGAAGCGGTCAATATGCTCGGGGACGCCTGGCAACGAAAGATCTTCGAAGACCCCGAGGCATTGGAACTCGCGACCAGCTATCGGGAAAGCGCCGAACTCACTGCGACCCTTCTCAAAGGGAAGTCGGCCCCCTTGGAGAAAGCCTGTGATTTGCTGGTGAAACAGGCGACCGCCCTCGAAGCTTGGATCAAAATCGGCGATGACGCGCTCGGCGAAACTTACCGGAAACTACAAGCGCAGACTCGGGCGGCAGTCTTGAACGAAAAGTCGCCCGCTCCTAGCGGGGAGCCGCAGATTATCAGCCTGCGCACCATCAGCTCGGTCGGGCACGATGGAAAAACCGGGCCGTTGGGAACGATGACGGTAACCAAGACAAGCGAAGATCTCCCTGTCCAAATCAAGTGGACGTATCCAAATGGCGGCAGTGATCGTGGCCTGGGCGTTCCCATGGCCGGCACAGGGAAACTCGCCGCTTTTTTCGGGAACGGCGTCAAGACCATCTCCCTTTATCGCAGGCAATCGGGTGAGGTAACGGGACGATGGGTTTCGACTTCACCGGATTCAACGATCCGCGACATCAACCTGAAGCAGGGCGCCAACAAAACGGAATATAAGATCGAAGGCGGCGGCCAATTCCTTCTGAGTTTCAAGGAAGGGATGATCGCAGATGTGGTGTGGAAGTATCCATCTGGCGACACCACGGGCATCGCAATTGGTGACAGCGAGTTTTTGGCAGTTGCCGCGCTGGAGGAGGACGCCAAGGCTGGGGTTGCCCTTTATACGATGGCCAAAGACGGCAAAAGCGCCACGGCACGCTGGACAGTAGCGGGTGCGCCCGGTGCGGTTGAAGACACTTTAGAGGTGACCGGGATCACCGGAGGCAAGCCAACCGTCGAAACCGCCAACGCCAATGAGGACGAAGTATTGGAGATCGCCCGAGTTCTCCAGAGCAACCTCGGCGCGGCAACACAATGGAAACCGACCTCAGCCCAGATCGAGCAGATCACTGCGACCCCCGAGGATGCCAAGAAACTCGCAGCCTACGTTGACAATCTCTATCCCCAACTCCCCGATGGCAAACCCGCGGCGAAAGCGGGACAAACCGAGGTGCGCACGAGAGGGCCAGATCTAGATAGTTTGCCGGGTGGCTATGCCCAACATATCGACCATTTCAAATCAGGCATCGAGATTTATGGATTCAAATACGTCGAACCTGGGGAAACCTTCGGAATGAGCTATGACGGTCTCTTCAACGTTGAAGGCGAATGGATATTCATTCCCAAAGCCTGGAGAGCCTTTGCGGACTGAGCACCGGGTGACAACCGCATCAATGCTGTGCCGTTCATCTGAGACGCCCGGGATCTCGGAATACTCACACGGAGACGCGGGGGCGCGGAGGGGTTTCAAGCATCCGGAAGATTTTTCTCCGCGCTCTCGACTCCGCGTAAGCTCTGCATCGACCCTGCACGATCCCCCTCCTTGCTCTGCACAATAGTGCCATCACACTTCCCGCTTTTATGAAACAGTGAGGTTAACGCGGCATCTCGCTCACGCCTTTTCCGGACCGCCTGTCCCTTCGAGCTGAATCATTTCTTCAGCAGGCACTTTCTCGGGCTCGGGCTCAGGATAGTGATGCTTTTTGAACGCAACCGTCGCGAGTGGCGGTAAGTTGATCTGAAGGGAATGGCTCATCCCCTGCCAATCATGGGAATCAGCGTGCATGCCGCCGTAATTCCCGATATTGGCGCCGCCATAGGTTTCGGCGTCGGTGTTGAGCACTTCCTCATACCAACCTTCACCCGGCACCCCGACCCGGTAACCTTCGCGTGGTAGCGGGGTGGCGTTGATGACGAAGACCAATTCATTCCCGTTGAGCGCACGGCGCACGAAGGAAACCACGGAATTATCGGCATCATGGAAGTCGATCCATTGAAACCCTTCGTAACTATCGTCCAACTCCCAGAGCGCTGGCTCGTTTTTGTAAAGATGATTGAGATGCTGCACCAATCGGCGCAGACCATCGTGCATCGGGTTATCTAACAAATGCCAATCGACACTCCGCGAATGGCTCCACTCGGACCATTGGCCGATTTCGCCCCCTTGAAAGAGCAGTTTCTTGCCGGGATGCGCATACATCCAAGCATAAAACATCCGGAGATTCGCAAATTTCTGCCAGACATCGCCCGGCATTTTATTGAGCAAACTGCCTTTGCCGTGGACGACTTCATCATGACTGAGCACCAGCATGAAATGTTCCGTGAACGCGTAGAGCAGTGAAAAAGTGATTTCCCCTTGATGATGCCGCCGGTAGATCGGGTTGAGGCTCATGTAAGAGAGGAAGTCGTGCATCCAACCCATGTTCCATTTAAACCCGAACCCTAGGCCGCCGAGGTAAGTCGGGCGGGTAACACCAGGCCAGGCGGTCGATTCCTCGGCAATAATCATGACGCCGGGGTAAAGTCCGTAACAGACCTCATTCGTTTTCTTGAGGAAATGAATGGCGTCGAGATTTTCCCGGCCTCCAAAGCAGTTGGGAATCCATTCACCCGCTTCCCTACTGTAATCGAGGTAAAGCATGGAAGCGACGGCATCCACGCGGAGGCCGTCGATATGATATTCATCGAGCCAGAAAACAGCGTTGGCGATGAGGAAATTGCGGACTTCGTTCCGGCCGTAATTGAAGATGAGCGTGCCCCACTCTTTATGCTCGCCCAGACGAGGATCGGCATGCTCGTAAAGGCAAGTGCCGTCGAAACGGGCGAGGCCATGAGAATCTTTCGGGAAATGGCCCGGCACCCAGTCGAGAATCACTCCGATCCCACGTTGATGACATCGATCGACGAAGTGCCGGAATTCATCCGGATTCCCGAACCGGCTTGTGGGTGCGTAATAATTGGTGACCTGATACCCCCACGACCCGTCGAAGGGGTGTTCCGCCACGGGCAACAATTCGATATGCGTATACCCCATTTCGACGACGTAATCGAGGAGCCGTTCGCCGAATTCGAGGTAGCTCAACCAACGATCGCCTTCGTTCGGAACGCGCGCCCAGGAGCCGAGATGGACTTCATAGACCGAGACTGGTTCACAATTCCAATTCTTCGATCGGCGTTTTTCCATCCACTCATCGTCATCCCATTGGTATCGGTGCAGATCGAACACCATGGAAGCCGTGTCGAGACCATGTTGCCCAAAAAAGCCGAACGGATCGGACTTCAATACCACCGCGCCTTCGGACGACTTGACTTCAAATTTGTAATGCATGCCTTCGAGGACGTTGGGCAGAAAAATCTCCCAGACGCCGGCGCCGGCCATTTTGCGCATGGGATGCATGCGCCCATCCCAACCGTTGAACTCGCCAACGACACTCACCCGCTGAGCATTGGGAGCCCAGACCGAAAAGACGGTGCCTCGAAAGCCGAAATGGGTGCCCAGATGAGCGCCCAATTGTTCGTAAAGCCGCTCGTGGTTGCCCTCGCAAAAGAGGTAAATATCCATTTCACCGAGCACGGGGCCGAAGCAGTAGGGATCCTCCTGAATCCAGCGTCCATCCTGGTGGTCGGTGGCTTCGACGTAATAACCGAGGTCCGGAAGCGTCGCGCCTGGGACGATGGCTTCGAAAAGACCTTGTTCATGAATTCGATCGGCGTCGAACCGCTTCCCATCACCTTTACTAATGATGGTGACCGATTTTGCTGTTGGCAGAAAGAGACGCACCGCAACCCCATTCTCCACCTCGTGCGGGCCTAGCACGGAAAATGGATCATCATGAGATGCATGCACCAATCGCTGGATATCCCAGTCATTGATTGTTGGCTGCATGGGTCCACCATAGCCCAGCGCCCGCACCCCATGTCAACGGTGGGCTCGAGAGATCCTCCGTGTCACATCCCCTTCCCCATAATCAGGGCCTGCAAATGGGCGGTCCAAATCCGGTGCATGGAATGGCGGCGGATCGTCATTTTCCGCCATTGAAAGGATGGTTGAGCCTTTAGCCACTCCCAAATACGGCTCGCCAAAGGACCCGCAGCTTCATCGAGAGAAAAATTTAGGGTGGCGCCAGGCCAGGTCAGTTCCCTCAGCACCGGCAGATCGGAGACCGCTGCCGGGGTCCGGCACCAGGCCGCCTCGATCACAGGTAGGCCGAATCCTTCTTGCCGACTCGGAAAAAAAAGGAGATCAGCGGTGAGGTAAAGCGCCGCGACCGACGCTTCATCCAAAGCCACCTGATCGCTCACAAACCATACGGCATCCTCGAGACCTTCTGTTTCGATGCATGTTCGCAATTGATCACCATAGGCACGTGATGCCGCGTTGTAAGGATCAGGGGCGCCGGTGATCAACGCCACCGCATCGACTCCTGCCCGACGCCATTCCGCGATCATCCGCAACGTCAGTTCGATATTTTTCCGCGCCAAAACCCGGGTGGGATGGAGCACCACCAGATCCCGATCCAAGATCCGGTTTTGCTCGATAAAATTCCGTAAAGCAGGATCGGCAGGGAGCACCTCCGTGATACCGAGCGGATTGGGCGCGACCGGCATGTCCGAGGTGGTGTCACCGATGAGCGCGCGCCATTCTTCCCGTCGAGTTTCTGAAATGGCGACGTATTGAAACCTCGGAGCCGTGCGGGTCAACAGATACCAGGGCGGCTGGGCCAGCAAGGGTTGCAGCTGGTAATCAGGATTGATCGCGGCCAGATCGTGGGTCCAATGAATCAATCGCGCTCGGGTGTTGGCCGTCCATCGCCAGAGTGCTTCCGTGCAGGCGAGATTGAAATGCATCGTCAGGACGTTGTGCACGATCACCGTCTGACAATCCGACAGATGTTCCTCAAAGAGCATGAGAAACCGTTGCACTAATTTTTCGTGACTCTCGCCGGGCCGACCTTCCCGCTGTTCCTTGGAAGCAGCTCGCGGGAGCGGCTCGTCGGGGCGAAGTTCGGAACAGGTTCGGACCGTGATGTCGGGTTCGGTTTCTTGCCCAGTCCCACAAAGGACTGTGACCTCAAGGCCATGGGCGACGAGAGCCTGCGCATGCTGGCGCATCACCCGTTCCACACCGCCGATGACCGGATGATAGCTGTAATGCAGCAGCCCGATTCTCACGGAATCTGGGAAGGGGCTGGCGGCGTCATGCGTGCTTACCCGAAATTAATCCTCCACCGGCGGCGGAGTTGGTTCGACCTCGAGTTGCGGCAGATCATTGAACGGATCCGGGAAACGTTGATTCGGCCGTTTATGCGATTCCCAATCCGTAAAAACATTATCCCATAAAGTCGGCTGCTGATAGGGAGCATAAACCGAACGGCGATTGGCCGCGGTGGAGCAGCCGGCAAGAACAAGGAGAGCAAGACCGATGACAAGACTGGGGGCAAATTTCACGAAGCAAAATCCACCAGAAAGCGGATGCTATGTCAACAGACAGCTGCTCATTGACTCATCTTCATTTTTGAAGACGGCGGCGTGAACGGGAAAGCCATCCGCCGTCCATGAGGTTGTTGACGCCATTGTCGAGGACTCATTCCTAAATGGCGGCGAAAGATTCGTGAAAAATAATTGGAATCCTGAAGGCCGACTCGAGTGGCGACATCGCTGACGGTGAGATCCGATTCGGCCAGTAAACTGGCGGCAGCGCGAACCCGGAGTTTGGCCAGATACTGCATGGGGGGCAGACCGGTTGCCCGCCGGAAATCACGGAGCAACGTGGCTGGCGATCGCCCGAAACGTTGAGCTAACACAGGGAGGGTCAGCTCTTCGGCGAGATGATGCCGCAGATAAGCGAGCAAATCAGCCAAAGCCACCAGATCACCCTGGGCATTGCCCTGCTGCTCGGTAGCTTGTTGGCCGTAAAGTCGGGAAAGCGTGAGGACCATCTGCATGAACGTGATCTGCGCTTCGAACCCGTGCCCGGCTTCCCGAGAATTCAGCAATTCGGCCAGCCGCACGAGTTGAGTCCGCGCCTGATCCAATTCTTCTCCCGCCAAACGGAAATGCCGTTTCAATTCCTGATCAGCCCGCACCCTCGGTTGCAGGGCGAATAAGGCATGATACCCGAGCAATCCTTCCAACTGTTCTACGGCCATCCACTCTTCTAAAGGGCGATGCACCGCATTCACCAATTCGAGATGCTGCGTCTCGCGATAACAATGGGCGGACCCAGGAACGATCACGAAAACGTCTCCCGCTGCGATCGGAGTGGCGAGCCGCTCACCGCTGGGAGTCAACTGATGATGCCGGGCCGCGCCGCTCAGCACGATGACCAATTCGTGGTAATCATGCGAATGCCACGGTCCTTCGGGATGATCTTCGATCCAGACGAGCGCGAGTGGAAACGATCCGAGATCGGGCAGGGTGCGGTGGACGACCTCGGGATGACTCATCAGGAATGACGAAATCGTCCAGCTGTTTGCGGAGATCGTCAAGGAAATCTAACTGGCAAACCGTTATAACTAGCTGATGAATATTGGATTTTCGGCCGAAAACTTCCCCCCTTTTCCTAAAAGCCGATCATGGAAAGCGCGGTGGATCTGGCATGGTGCCGCTTCCTCTCGCTCCAACGAATTCGTGCTATTCCGGAAAGAATTCACGACGAATTCCGAAATCGAATTGCTCCTGCATATCACGGCCGAGACTCGCTATCGGGTCTGGATCGATGGCGAACGGTTGGGGGATGGCCCGCCGCAATGCGTGCCGGCATTCAAGATTTTCGACACGCATTCCCTCTCCTTGTCGCCGGGCGCTCATTGTCTCGCGATCCTAGTCAATGGCCCTTACTCGCTGGATGAATTGCGCGGCGGGCTGCTCGCGGAACTCGAATCCATCGCTGGCGAATGCCTGCTTGCCAGTGACGAGACTTGGATGAGCTGCCGCCCCAAAGCTTGGCGTTCCGATACGTTTCGGTTCCGGATGAACGTCACCGCGCCCCATCAGGAATGGTTCGACGCCCGGCAATTACCGCCAGAATGGAACCAGACCGGCGTCCCGTTATCGGATGATTGGCACCCTGCTGGCCTAGTTCATTCCTCGCGCCATGGCGTTGCGCCTCCCGCGATGGTCGAACCCTGGCTTCATTTGGTGCCCCGTTGCATTCCGTTGCTAGTGGAAGATTCTCTGCGTCCGAAACGGATCACGGCCGTAGATGAATGCCTTGATCTCTCGAATCGCATGCGTTCGGAAGACCTCTCGATCGGTCTCTCCCAGGCCGGCCGGCCGCTCCAAAGTGCCCGTGTAGAAAATGCGGAGTCGTTGATCAGTGGCGAGGGGCCGACCACGTTGGCCTGCAGTGCCATCACCGGCTCACAACGATTTGATGGTCGTCACGACCCCTGCCTGATCCTCGATTTCGATCGCGTGGAAAATGCTTACGTCACCCTCGATGTGGAAGGTGACGCGGGCGCCGTGCTCGAGATCGGCTACGCGGAACGCCTCACCGATGGCCATTTCAACATCGCGATCGAGGGACAATTCGCCGACCGGATTGTCTTACAGGCCGGACGGCAATCTTTCATGCCGCTGAACTGGCGAGCGTTCCGTTTCGTTCGCCTTCGTTTGCGCAACAGCAGTTCGCCCGTGCTTCTGCATCACGTGACCGCCACCACGATCGGCTATCCATTCGAAGCTCTCGGTGCTTTTTCTTCTGAAGACGATGTGCTCAACCAGGCGTTCGCCATTTCTCAACGCACCATCGCCCTCTGCTCCCACGACTCCATCGTCGACACCCCTTGGCGAGAGAATGCGCAATGGCTCGGGGATGTTTCCGCCGTGACGTTGGGCGGTCTTTACGCCTGCTTCGGCGAGGTCGCGCTGACCGGAAAGTTTTTGCGGCAAGCCGCGGTGAAAGTGACGCACTACGGGGTGCTCAGCAATCTCTCCAACAGCACGATTCATTTTCAGACCAACAACATCCCGGATTACTCGCTCTGGTGGGTGATGGCTCTTTGGGAATTCTACGAATACAGCGGCGACGGTCGTTACATCGATGCCCTCTATCCCAAGGCGTGCGGCATCATTCAATGCCATGCCGAACGGTTAAACGCTCGTGGGTTGATCGAAAACATGCCGTTCTGGACGTTCGTCGATTGGGCGAACGTGGATAAACGGGGCGAGAGCGCGGCTTACAACGCCATTTTCGCCGGCGCTTTGCAGGCTTTCGAACAGATGGCGAAATACAAGGCAGACGCTTACCATCTAAAAGCAGCCACATCCATGCTCGACGCCATGCGCACGCATTTCCAGGACCGGTTCTGGGATAAAGAACAAGGCGTGCTCGTCGACGCCATGATCGATGGTCAGCCATCGGAATTCATCAGCGAACACGCCAATTTTGCCGCCATTCTCTGGGGGCTCGTCGACTCAGCCACCGCTGATACGATTATCGCTCGGTTCTTCGAAACGGAACCCCGGCAACCGGCCACGGAAGCCGAACCCTTTTTCACCTCGGTCGTTTTACGAGCGCTAGCGAAGCGTGACCGGCGCGATCTCGGTCTACAAATCATCCGCGAACGATGGGGCGAACGAATGATCGCTCGTGGCGCGACTTCCACCTGGGAAGAATGGGGCATGAACGGGACCTGGCGTAAAGGTGAGGATAAATTCTATCCGGTTTATCGCAGTCTCAGCCACGCTTGGTCCGCCTTTCCGGCTGAGTTTCTGACCAAATACATGATCGGCCTGGAGATCATCGAACCAGGCTGTCAAGCTATTCGGCTCGATCCCTTCACCTCTTGGAAGGATTACACGGTCACTTACCCGACACCGCTTGGCATCATCGAAGTGGCGGTCAAAAACGACTCGGTTCAGGTGCGAACACCCGATGGGATGTGGGTCGATACCGAGGCGGAATCCGTGCCTGAACGATCATGACGAGCCGCTGAACCTCGCTCTCCATCGAGCGAGGTTCGTTCCACGGCCCCTTCCACTTCTCTACCAGGCAAACTGCCAGCCCACCGTCATCGTGTAATCGGTCTGCAACTGATAGCCGTTCAAATCCTGATAAAACGGCACGCGCACATCAGCCGCGATCCGATTGCCGGCCAGGGGGCCGTCCGGAACCAGGAAATTCACACCCACGATCCCTTCCACCACATGCCCGCCGTAGTTGGAGCCAAACGCGGTCGGCACGGTCCAACGAGTCGGCGCGAAAGGCGGGTTGAGGCCAATACCATCCTGGGCACCAGTGAGTTCCCCGGTCCAATGATAAGCAAAACCGCCTTCTAAACTCACCCAGTCAAACACCTTCCATCCTGCCCAAACATTGACCTCAACTTCGTCACCCATTGTGTAGCCACGGTAGTTTTCATAAGTAGGCACCGTCCCTTTCGCCTGGAACCCGTAAGTGAAGGATTCCAGCTCGTGAGTGAAGGTCAGGGAGGGGATGACCTCCACCGTGCCAGAACCCGGCTGCATCGCAGCCGGCAAAAGTCGTTCCAGAATACCGCCTGGCCCTGGAACCGGATAGGTCTTGGCAATCGATCCTGTCGGCAGGCCGAGGCCCAACCCCGCATGCAATTTCAGGCCGTCCCGTTTATATAAGGAGTAATAGCCGGCCAATTGCAGATCGCCAGCTCCGCGTGATTTCGTGGTGAAGGTGGAGAAGCCGTTATTGAGCCCGATCAATGTGCCGGCACCCGGAAAGATCTGATGCTCCATCTCGAGAACTTGCAGATCGATCATGGCCATCAATGTTAATCGATCAGTCGGGGCATACATCAGCCCGAGCATATGCATTTCCATCGTCATCCGTGTTGGCGTGACGGTGTAATTATTCGCGAAGACTTCCGCGGAAGATATGGATGAGGTGCCGTGCTGCATTCCATCCATGTCCATAAACATGAATCGGTAAGACACCATGAATTCGCCAGCAGCATGGGTATGGTCGCCCATGATCGAAATCGGGGCGTGCGAATCCGGGCGCGCAGCGTGCGTGTGTTCTTCAGGTTCGATAATGATTTTCGTTTCGTCCACGGGACCGGCTCGTAGAGAATGAAAGGTGAGACAAAGGGCTGTGATAAGAAGAGCAAAGAGGATTTTCATGAGTTGAGAAATAGAAGCGTTGTTAATGAATCGGTGAAAGAACGCGCCGGCTGCACAGCCGGGCGTTGAAGAATAGCAAGGGATAACCGGATCGCGCTCTCGCGAGCACGGCGGTTGGATAATACTGAGCGCGGCGAGACCGATCAGGCTCGCGGCGGAGGCGATGCGGGGCGAAGCGATCGCCTTTCACCGGATTCATCTTCAGGAAATGGAAACGCTTCCTTTTCCCACAAACCGTCCCGGGAACGATCGCCGTCGATGGATTTCGTGAGGACGGCCGTGAACGGCCGAAGATTGTGATCGGCTGGCATTTCGCGCGTCTCGTTCTGGGCGGTCTTGATAGCCGAACAGAGGTCGCATGGATGTGCACCATCGAAAGTTTGATCGACCGCTTGCACAAATCCGACCTCAGCACTGTAATCAATCAGCATCCCACTCCAGGCGACCAGTTGTAGCCCGAACCAATGCCCGCCCGCCAGGGCGCATGTCACGAGGAGAAGAAGGATCTGGCGGAGGCGTTTCAAGGTCGAGGAGGGTTTAATGACTAAGCTCACGGGTGTCAATCCTCCTGACGAATGGAGGAAGGAGCCTCCAGGAGCTCCTACCAAGGCATGTGCCAGCTAAAAAGGATTTAGCGCCGCCCCCCATTGTTGCCGGTTCCAGACTGTCCCATATTGGGAGAGTCATGAAGCTCTTTTCCCACATTTTCTTCACGCTCGGTCTTCTCCTGCCGCACCTGGCCGGGGCCGCTCCGGTGCATGAGGGGTATTATCAGAAATATTGCGTGGAATGTCACGGCCCCAAGAATGCCGAGGCTGAACTTGATCTCACGCAATTACTGGAAGATCCCGATCGGTTTCCTCAGAACGACAAGATTTTGACTCAGGTCTTTGATGTTATCGACTTCGAAGAAATGCCACCTGCGAAGTTCAAACATCAACCCTCCCCGGCCGAACGGC
>JGI12210J13797_10235442_pt1 | contig 17215 bp, 15 predicted proteins | sample ElkSlonscriptome_3_FD_13797 | JGI IMG/M metagenome (IMG submission 13797)
CGATCCGGAAACCCGGAACGAGGGCCGCGCACAGGAGCTGGAAGGTAAAGGCGATCAGGCCAAGGGCGAAGTCAAGGGCAAGATGGGCAACGACGTCTGACTTGCCGCGCCGCTAGAATAGAAAAAGGGCCGCCTGGCTTCAGGCGGCCCTTTTTCTGTGTGTCTAACCCCTTGCGCGCAGCCCGCTGACGGTCGCTCCGCTGGCGGCCAGTTGTTCGACGTCGATCTTGACGTGGATCAGTCGCAAACCGCTTCGCCCATGCGCTTGCGTCAGGGCCTGCTTGAACTCGTTGTCGGTGCTCGCGGTCGCGCTCCACGCGCCGAAGGATTCGGCCAGCATTGCGAAGTCGGGGTTGGCCAGGGCGGTCGCCGAAACCCGCTCGGGATAATCGCGCTCCTGATGCATCCGGATCGTACCGTAGGCACTATTGTCCACGACCAGAACCAGCATGTCCGATCCATATTGCGCGGCAGTCGCCAGTTCCTGACCGTTCATGAGGAAATCGCCATCGCCTGCCACGGCGACCACCATGCGGTCGGGATGGCGCAGGGATGCCGCGATCGCGGCGGGGATGCCGTATCCCATGGCTCCGGCTGTGGGGGCCAGTTGGCTGGAGTAACCGGCATAGCGCCAGTAGCGGTGCCACCAACCGGCGAAATTCCCCGCCCCGTTGCAGATGATCGTATCGTCCGGCAGCGTATCGCGCATGAAAATGACGCAGCGCGCCATGTCGAGCGCTGGGGCGGGCCCGTCCGATCGCGGCGCGTGGGTCGACCATTCATCCCATTCGCGGTGAGCCTGGGCACCCGCATCGAAGGAAATGATGCTCTCATCCTCCCATAGCGCAGCGGCTTCGGCGAATTCGTCGACCGCGCAGGCAAGGCCGAGATCCGTGCGGTAGACGCGACCGATCTCGGCCGGATCGGGATGAACGTGGATCAGCAATTGTCCCGGGTGTTCGGGCGTGGGCACGGTGTAACCGTCGGTCGTCGCTTCACCCAAACGGGCACCGACCGCCAGCACCAGATCTGCCTCGCGAACGCGCTCGACCAGCCTTGGGTTGGGGCCATACCCCAGATTCCCGGCATAGACTGGCGAGGTGGGCGAAATCGCGTCCTGCCGGCGGAACGCGGTGGCGACCGGCAGGCCGATGCGCTCTGCGAAAAGCTGGAAATGATCGCGCGCTTTCCGGTTCCAGCCTGCGCCGCCAATTATCGCGATAGGGCTGGCGGCATCTCCCAACATGGCAAGCACCGCCTGCATCGCGTCGGGACAGGCCGCCTGGGCGGGTCTCGTGGCAGAGGGGCGGGGCACGCATTCATCCGGCACGGTGTCGCGCAACATGTCTTCGGGCAGAGCCAGAACGACTGGTCCGGGTCGTCCCGAAATTGCCGTGGCAAAGGCGCGCGAGACATATTCCGGGATACGCTCGGGATCGTCGATCCGCGCAGACCACTTGCTGATCGGCGCGAAGAAAGCGGGAAAATCAATTTCCTGAAACCCTTCCCGGTCGCGCATCGGACGCGCGACGTCGCCGACGAACAGGATCATGGGCTGTGAATCCTGATGCGCGACATGCACGCCGATGCTGGCATTCGTGGCGCCCGGGCCACGCGTGACGAAGGCGATCCCCGGCCTTTGCGTCATCGCCCCGTCGGCGCAGGCCATGAACGCGGCGCCACCCTCTTGCCGACAGGTCACGCTCGCAATGTCATCGCGTCCATGAAGCGCGTCGAGCACGGCAAGAAAACTCTCGCCGGGAACGGTAAAGATCCGATCGACGGCCTCTTGGGCAAGGCAATCGACCAGCAATCTGGCGGCGGTGCGGGAAGGTTTCGACACGCAGACATCCTTTCGTTTGTGCTCAAAGCGTTAGCTCGCAGCGCTGCGTGAGGCAAACTGCGGAGGATCTCCGCGGCATTAACGATAACAGCGAATTAACTGTCCCCTTTCGGGGCAGACATCCGGGCGAACATGGTAAATGGTAAACAAATCCTTAAAATATGATCGGCCTGCTCACGAATAGAGAGGACCGACATGCGCCGCAGCCTTGTGCTTACCGACGAAACCGCCCGCCACCCCTTTCGCGCGGAACTGCCGCCACGCGTCAAGGAGGATCTCATCCCAATTTCCGCCGAAAGCCTCTGGAACCTTACGGCGGAGGACGTGCGCGGCTTTGCCAGCGCCTATGTCGCTGCGACCGCCGCCATTTTCGTCTTCATCATGTAATCTTTGGTTTTCCGCGCCCCTAGCGCAGCGGATTGCCCGACAGGCCTTTCGAGAGCCGCGCCGTCGCCTCGCGCTCGGCGTCGAACAATTGCTTGCCGAGATAGGCTGATACGAGGCTCATCGCGGCGGCTAACAACAATTGTTCTTCCGCCGGCAAGCCGATCATCGTCAATCCTATGGCGATCAGCGAACCCAGCACCATGGCAAGTGAATTGACGATGTTGTTGGCCGCGATCGTTCGCGCGGCGGCATCGCGCGCGCACCGCGTCGTAAGAAAGGCGTAGAGCGGGACCACGAAAAATCCGCCTGATGTCGCAATGCCCAACAGCATGAGCAGCAACGGGATGGCGAGCGGTTCGAGTATCCACGCCTCAACTGCCAGCAATTCGCCACCGGGATTGGGCGTCCAGGATTTCGAGACAAGATAGAACCCGAGCACGAACAGGCCCATCACCACCACCGATGCGGGGGCATGGCGGGCCGAGACCTCCCCTTTCAACAATACGTTGATCCCCACCGAACCGATCGCGATCCCGATCGAGAAAACGACGAGGAACAGGCTGGCCACTTCCTTGCTCGCAAGCAGTTCGTTCTTTGCCAGCGGTGGGAACAGGATGAACAGCACTGCGCCGATGGTCCAGAAAAAGCTGATGGCGATGATGGCGAGCCAGATCTCGCGATTGCCCATCGTGTCGCGCACCAGTCGCCAGCTCATCACCGCCTGGTCCGCGATCGCGACCGGCGCGAAGCCGAGCCAGCGTTTCACCGGGTTGCGCGTCGACCGCGCGAACGGTTCGAGCAGCGGGTAATGCATAACGTAATTCCCCTGCGGCGGGGCATCGGGCACCGCGAGGCTGACCAGATAACCGATGATGGCAGTGGCAATGATCAGCCCCATCGCCACCTCGACCGAAACGAAACCGGCCAGAATGGTGCCCGAAAGAATGGCGAGATAGGTTCCCGCCTCGATCAGGCCGGTGCCGGGCAGCACTTCTTCCGGTTCGAGATGCTGCGGCAGGATCGCGTATTTGATCGGGCCGAGAAATGTCGATTGCGCGGCGGCGAGGAACACCACGAACAGCAACAGCGGAATGGCGACGGAATGCACCGCGATCCCCTGCCACGCCATGAACAGCCCTACCGCGCCGAGCGAGGCCCAGCCGATCTCGCACAGCTTGACCGTCCGGATGATCGCCGCCTTGTCCCGCGTATCGGCGAGCTGCCCGGCGAGCGCCGACAGGATGACGAACGGAACGATGAAGATCAGCGAGGCCATTCCGCTGAACAGCGTCTCGCGCTGCTCGTCATTGTAGACCGAGTAAACCACGAACAGCACCAGGGCTGTCTTGTACAGATTGTCGTTGAACGCATTGAAGAACTGCGTGACCATCAGCGGCAGCAGGCGCTTCTGGCGCAGCAGTTTCGTCGATGTCGTCATGCGTTAAGGCGACGCTTTCTCGTGTCTCGCGCGAAGGCCCGGGTGCCATAGCGGCTTGACAGGTGCGCACAAGGGCGACCGATGGTTGTGCATCACGATCAGCGATAGTGTTTTGTGTAAGCGCGATCCGGGCTAAGGCGGGCATCGCCATGCTGACATTGCCCAACATCCTGACCTTGTCGCGCATTTTTGCCGTGCCGTTGCTGGGTTTCTTCCTGTGGTGGCCGGGCTGGCAGCTTGGCTATCTGATCGGTTTTGTCCTGTACTGCCTGATCGGTGCGACCGATTATTTCGATGGCTATCTGGCGCGATCTCAGGGCGCGGTGTCGAAATTGGGGATATTTCTCGATCCGATCGCGGACAAGATCATGGTCGCCGCCGTCATCCTCATCCTGACTGCGCAAGGGTATCTGCGCGGGCCGTATGTCGGCGATGTTCACGTGGTCGCCGGGCTGGTGATCCTGATACGCGAAATCGCGGTTTCGGGGCTGCGGGAATTTCTGGGCGGGTTGCAGGTTTCGGTCCCCGTTTCGCGGCTGGCCAAGTGGAAGACAACGTTCCAGCTGGTTTCGCTTGGCGCGCTGATCCTGGGCGGGGCGGTTCACGGACAGCCTTGCCAGTCGGTCGGAGTGGCCTGCCGCACGGTGGCGGAAAGCTGGGTGCACCTGATCGGTCTGGTCAGCCTGTGGGCGGCCGCCGCGCTGACCTGCGTGACCGGTTGGGATTACCTGCGCGTCGGGCTGAAGCACATGGATTGAGTGCCGGGCGCGAGCCGTTTTTCGGGGGCTGTCACAGTATGGAAGTCCGAAGCGTCCGATCATGGTTGGATAAACGCGCAAACGCGGGGCCACTGCCTTGGTTTCAAGCCCCGGTGAGACCGATCCGTCGAGATAGGTGCTGGACGAATTGTCTGGTCGGCATTCCCTTGTTGGCAGAAGCCGAAAAACGTGTTTGCGTCTCGAGATATTCCGTCGCTGCGGGCATCCGATAACTCTCAAAGGGCTGCGTTCACGATTTTTCCCTTCTTTCTGCAAATCGCACCGGCTCGGCTGGCAATTCACTCGCAGGTGACCGCCAAATCGCGCGTTAGAATCTGAGTTCGGGACGATACACGGACAACGGATCAGCCTTCGCACGGTGCGCTTGAATTATTCGCTTGGGAAATAGCGCGGGATCGGGGAGGATTGCCGTGGATGATCAGCGCCGTGAGGGGGATTGAATGACTTGTGAAAAAGGCAGAGTTCGCGCGGGGACGCGACTGGGCGCGATGGTGCTGACAGCTTCCATCATCGCAGCGTGCGCCCCGGTGCAAATGTCGCAGGAGCCCAGCGCATCGGCGGCTGATGCGGCCGAGGATGGTATCTTCATTCCGGGCACCCTCGAACGGGTCGCGACAGGTTTCGGTTTCACCGAGGGCCCCGCGTGGGACGGCACGAGGCTGATCTTCAGCGATATCCCGGGCGACGCGGTCCATGTTTTCGAACCGGGCGGAACGGTCTCGGTTCTCTATTCGCCCTCCTGGTTGGCCAATGGCCATACGTTCGACCGGGAGGGTCGCCTCCTTTCAGCCGAGCACGCAAGTGGCGCGATCACGCGCTGGACGCCCGAGGGCGGGCGCGAGACGATCCTTGCGGAGTATCGGGGTCAGCGCCTTAACAGCCCCAACGATCTCGTCGTGCGTGCCGCCGACGGAATGATCTTCATCACCGATCCGCCCTATGGCCTGGGCCGGCCTTACAAAGGGCAGGAGCGCGAAAGGGAAATCGACTTCAACGGCGTCTTCGGGTTCGACGAGGCAACGGGGCGAATGGTGGTGATCGACGACACGCTCGTCCGGCCCAACGGGATCGCGCTATCGACCGATGAGCGCAGCCTTTATGTCAGCGACGCGGCGGACCAGAAATTGTGGGCTTACGATATCGCGCCGGACGGGACGGCCAGCGGCAAGAGGTTGCTGGCCGACCTTGCGATCGAAGGCGGTGAATGGTCTGTCGACGGGATGCGCGTCGACAATCAGGACAGGATATACGCTACCTGTCCGGAAGGCGTCTGCGTCCTTGCCCCCGATGGCACGCGTGTCGCCACTCTCTCCATGCCGGTTCGTTCGACCAATGTTTCGTGGGGTGGCCCGGGCCTTAACGATCTTTACATCACCGCAGGGGCCGATGTCTGGCGGGTGAAAACCCGGGCAAGGGGAGCCGGATCGTCGATCCGGACCGCACGCTAGGAATGCGCGTATATCCAGCGCCCGGCAAACGCGCTCATACGTTCTGAAAGCTTAGTGGCGGAGGAGGGGCTTGAGCACCCGACGCGCGGCTTATCCCGTCGTAGCGCGTCCTTCCTTCGAGATCGGCGCAGCACCTTCGAATACGAGCGCAGCCTCGGCCTGGCGGGCGTAATATTGCGGCCGGCGCGGATATTTCACCGTGAGCAGCAGGATGAGCGCCAGCGCCACCCCAGCCCCGACGACAAGGAAAATGGAGGGCAACCCGCCCATTGCATCGGTCCGCCCCAGCATGAAGGCGCCGAAGGAAATGCCGAAGTTCGAAATGGCCATGTAGATCGTGAACTGCGTCGCCGCGACCTTGGGATCGCACAGCCGCATCGAAACCGGAATGAGTGCAACCGTCAGCAGCAGATCCAGCGCAATCCAGGCAAACACGAACACCATAAACACCGTAGGACTGCTCCAGTAGGGCACTGCAAGATACATGCCCGAGATCACCGCGAGCTGAACGCATAACCAGACGATCCCGATCCGCTTCGCTCCGAACCGATCGCCGAGCCAACCGCCCAGCGTCATGGCGAGAATACCGCCCACCAGTCCGGCGAGTGCGGTAAGCGAAGCAATCTCGCTTGTATCCCACCCTACGTAATTGGCCCCGATGAGCGGTGTGCCCCCGGTGAAACCGCCGTAGAGAATACCTCGGCCGAACAGCACCGGGACCCATAGCAGGCTTACCAATCTTGTGATCGAGCCGAAGGTCGATTTCAGGAGGGGCCGCCATGCATCGAGCTGGATCGCTAGATTGCGATGATGGGCCATGCCATCGCCCCATGGAAGCCGGCGTTCGCCCTCACGCTCGCGAAACAACGCAATGTAGACGCACAGCGCGAATATAATCGTGGCGACGATCAAAAAGGCAGCCGGCGCGCCGAAGTCCTCGATCACCAGGCCGCAGATCGCTGTTGCGGCGGCGATGCCAATGGATTGGCCGCCAAACATCATGCCGCTGCCGCGCGCGCGCTCGTCCTCGCTCATGATATCGACGGCAAGCCCATCAACCGCCACGTCCTGAAAGGTCGTCGCCACGTTGACGGTGAATCCGATCGCGGCGAGAAATGCGACATCGCTGGCGGTAGGGCCGATCAGTGCGGCAATGACGAGGCTGGCAATCATCACGCCCTGCGCGCCGAGAATCCATACCCTGCGCCGACCCATCGGCAGGAAAGTATATCGATCCATGATGAAGCCGTTCACCAGCTTCAACGACCATGGGAGCGCAGTGAACGCCGCGACGGCGCCGACATCGGCCGCGGAAGCGCCATTCACCGCCATCCAGGCCGGAATCGCGAACCAGAACAGCCCGATGGGCATTCCCTGGCCGACATATAGGATGAAGAGAGTGAATAGCCGCAAGGAACGGCTGTGTTCCAATACGAGATTGTTCTGGCCGGAAAGTTCGGAACTGGTCGCCATGGGAGCTCCCGCTGACGCAGGACAAATCTGCCCCGCACCAAGGACCGACCCTTTTCACAGCTTACAGCATTCGCTTTGCCTGACAAGCCGGATGAAATCGAGCGGCTCGGGACGGGGCGATGATCCGCGGCGCGATTGGAACTCAAGCTATTGCCGGTCGGCCTGGGCCGCGTGCATGCCTCGGGTGATGCAGCGTTCTGCCGGATAAGCGAACTGAGAGAGTTGGTAGCGGTGGAGGGCTCCGAACCCCTCGCACTTTCGCTGACAGGGGCACGTAAGTTTCGAACGGGTCGTCGCAGTCGCGCACCGCCTGCCCGCACGCACGGCAACCTCCACGCGAGTCGCCCGTTGATGAAGCAGACCCAAACAGGCTCGCAACGGGCCGCAACCCAAATACACAGGGACCATACCCATGAACATTCTCATCGCCGGCGCGACCGGCAATACCGGCGCTCGACTGGTCCGCAAACTTCAGGAAGACGGCCATGATCCAATCGCGATGCACCGCGCCTCGTCCGATACCAGCGTTCTTCCTGACAACGTGACGCTACGCGAAGCCGATCTCACCGAACTGCCGGACGACGTCTGCGACGGCGCGGACGTGGTCGTCTTCGCCGCAGGTGCCGGGGCTGATACGGACGAGGACATGACTCGCAAGATTGATCGCGACGGTGCCAAGCGTCTGATCGACATCGCCGCCAAGCAGCACGTCAGGCGATTCGTGATGCTCAGCTCAGTAGGGGCGGGCGATCCCGATCCCGAGAGCGACCTCGCCAGCTATCTGGAGGCCAAGCACGAGGCCGACGAGCACCTCAAGCGCTCTGGTTTGACTTACACCATCGTCCGCCCGGTGGCGCTGACCGATGACGACGAGACCGGCAATGTGCGGTTGGGCGACGAGGTCGATCCGCAGGGTAAAGCCGCGCGCGGCGATGTCGCCGCGATCATGGCGCGCGCTGTCAGCGACGATAGTTTAGCGGGCAAGACATTCCTGCTGGAGACGGTCTACCGTTGAGGCCAGTCGGCCGGACCTGTCGCGATCACCGATGCCAAAAGAAATGGTAGCGGAGGAGGGACTTGAACCCCCGACACGCGGATTATGATTCCGCTGCTCTAACCACCTGAGCTACTCCGCCACAGGGCAGGGCCGCAATGCCGCCTGCCTTTGCGCGCCGGGCGATGTCGAAGCTTGGCTTCGCACCATGCCGCTGGCGAGCGGCGCGTTTAGGGCGCAGTCCGCCGGGGGTCAACCTCGATTAGCATGCGGGCATGAGAAGGGCTCGAGTGAACCGGTTTCAATCGTCAGCCGAGGTCCGTGCAAATACGAAAAGGCCGCAGCGGTGACCGTGGCGGAGCCGCCCACTGCATTGCGTCAGTCGCCGGGCTTCGCTTTTCCCCTGAACGGGTAGTCGCGCTGTTTCGTCCACGGGCCGCCCTCGTACAAATGGAGTTCCAGACCGGGAAAAGCGAACGGCTCGCGTTCGATCCACCGTAGCAATTGCGGCTCCAAAGCCGCCTGGAGTTCTTTCGCGTCATCCTTCGACACCTTGTTCTGCACGGTGATGTGAAGGCGTGGTTCGTGCTGATCCTGCTCGGTCAGACTGCCGTGGAAATGGTCCGATATCTCTTTGCGGATCGCTTTCAGTCCGGGAGACTCGAGTCGGATCGCAGTGCCCTTGCCCAGATTGAGTAGGCCCGTGACCCGGCCTTTCGGTGCGGCATATTCGGCAACGATCTTCGGCAAGAAGCCGGCCAGCTCCTCGCGCAGCGACGGGGCGAACGCGTGGAACAGGGTAACATGCGCGTGTAGATGGTTGCGCTCTGGTGGAAAGTGGGTCTGGCGCAGTTCCTCGGCCCAGCCTCGCAACGGCTCGGGGATGGTCGCAGTCAGGATAAACGGTCTGCTCATTCTCTCAGTCCAGTTCGCCGCGCTTGCGTCGGATCGCGAACCAGCGCGCCACCGCTTCGTTGTGTTCGGCCAGGGTCGCATTGAATTCGTGTCCGCCTGTCCCGTCGGCAACCATGTAAAGGTAATCGTGATCCTCGGGGTCCAGAACTGCGAGGATGCTTTGCCGCCCGGGATTGGTGATCGGTCCTTCGGGCAATCCGGTCATCGAATAGGTGTTGTAGGCGTTCACCGCATCTATTTCGGAGCGGAGAATGCGCCGACCAAGCGGCTTGCCCCGGGTGATCGGGTAGATGATCGTGGGATCGGCCTGCAACATCATCCCTTCGCCCAAACGGTTGGAATACAACCCGGCGACGGTCGGGCGCTCTTCGGGGACGCCGCTTTCCTTTTCAACGATCGAAGCCAGCGTCACCGCTTCTTCGGGGCTATCCACCGCAATGTCGTCAGCTCGGTTCGCCCATGCTTCGGCAAGGAAAGTGTCCATCGCCTCCTGCATCTGGGCGACGATCTCGGCGCGATCCTGTCCGCGTTCGAAGGCATAGGTGTCGGGCAGGAGCGATCCCTCTTCAGGCACTTCGATCTCGCCGGTGAGCAAATCCTGCGCCATCAACCGCTCCCATACCAGGATCGAGGGCATGCCTTCCGGAACCGTTACGAAACGGCGGATGACGTCGCCCGACTGGAACGCGGTAAGAATGTTGGCCTGGCTCATCTGAGGTGTCAGCAGAAACTCGCCTGCCTGGATCGGATCGTCCGATCCCAGCAAGCGCGCGCGCAGCAGAAATCCGTCGGCAGAGGACACTAGGCCCTGTTCTTCGAGATCGGCGGCCACGCTGGACAGCGAAGAACCCGATCGCACCATGAACGGTGTCTCTTCCTCGATCGTCGCTTCGCCGAAAAAGGATGGCACGACCAGAAAGGCCGCCGCCGCCAGGAGGGCGAGCGCGACCAGCAACAATCCGAGCCGCTTCACCAGATCAGTCGACCTTCTGCATGACTATCGACGCATTCGTGCCGCCAAAGCCGAAGCTGTTGTTGAGCACGGCGCGAACCTCGCGCTTTTTCGCTTTGAGCGGGACGAGATCGATGCCCTCGGTCCCATCGTCGGGATCGTGCAGGTTCAATGTCGGCGGCACGATGGAATCACGCATGGCGAGGATGCAGAAAACAGCCTCCACCGCGCCCGCACCGCCCAGCAAGTGGCCGATCGCGCTCTTGGTCGAGCTCATCGAAGCGCCGGACAGATCATCGCCCAGAACGCGCTTGACCGCCGCGAGTTCGATCGTGTCGGCCATCGTGCTGGTGCCGTGGGCGTTGATGTAGTCGATGTCGCCCGGCCCAAGTCCCGACTTCCTGAGCGCCATGCGCATGGCCAGTTCCGCGCCCTTGCCCTCGGGATGCGGAGCGGTAACGTGATAGGCATCGCCCGAAAGACCGTACCCGGTGACCTCGGCATAGATGGTCGCTCCGCGCGCCTTGGCCCGCTCATATTCCTCTAGCACGAGAACGCCCGCGCCTTCGCCCATGACGAAACCTTCGCGAGCCTTGTCGTAGGGGCGGCTCGCTTCGGTCGGGCGATCGTTGTAATTGGTGTTGAGCGCGCGCGCCTGGGCAAAGCCTGCAATGCCGAGCGGATTGATCGTGCTTTCCGCGCCGCCGGCGAGCATGACGTCGGCATCGTCCATCGCGATCATGCGCGCCGCATCGCCGATTGAATGCGCGCCGGTCGAACAGGCGGTGACGACGGCGTGGTTCGGCCCCATGAAGCCGTATTTTATCTGCACCTGTCCGGTGACGAGGTTGATCAGGCGGCCGTGAACGAAATGCGGGCTGACCCGGCCCGGTCCGCGCTCGTGCAGATTGACACTTTCCAGCTCGATACCGGGAAGGCCGCCGATCCCGGCACCGATGGAGCAACCGGTCCGCTCCTTCTCGGCCTGCGTCATGTCGGTCAGCCCGGCATCTTCGAGCGCCTGGCCCGCTGCATCGATGCCGAAGACGATGAAGGGATCGACCTGCCGCTGGATCTTGCTGTCCACGCGCTTGTCAGGATCGAATCCGTATTCGTGGTCTTTCGGCTTTACCTCGCAGGCGATCTTGCACTTGTGACCTTCGGGATCGAAATGCGTGATCGGTCCCGCGCCGCTTTTTCCGGCGATCAGATTCTGCCAGCTTGTCTCGACATCACCGCCCAGCGGCGTGACAAGACCAAGTCCGGTTACAACAACGCGGCGCATGCAAATCTCCCACTGCAACGGCCCCAAATGAAACAGGCTCAGACCCGTTGGTCGGGCCGAGCCTGTCTTAGCCACGCTCTTTCCGCTCGTTCCTGACGAAAACGGAAAGACGGCCCTGCGTCAAAGCAAAGGCGGACGGCTCTATCGCGAAACGCAGCCGCTGGGGCTTAACCCTTGTGTTCCTCGATATACTTGGTGGCATCGCCCACCGTCGTGATTTTTTCAGCCGCGTCGTCGGGGATTTCCACGCCGAACTCTTCTTCGAACGCCATCACCAGTTCGACGATGTCTAGGCTGTCGGCTCCAAGATCGTCGATGAAGCTCGCATCCTGGGTGACCTTGTCGCTCTCGACGCCAAGATGTTCGACGACGATCTTCTGTACGCGGTCGGCGGTATCGCTCATGCTATTCCCTCTTGTATTGGCGTTTGAATTTCGCTCTCGGCCCTAATGGCCGGTTCGACCGAGCGCAAGTCAAGATGCGTTCGGTTTGCACGCCCGCAGGCGCTCGCCATGGGCGCTCTTCTCGTGACCGCCATCATCGCAGCGGGAGTGTTCTTTCATCGATCCTGGCCGCGCATGCGTATGTGGCACCCGCTAACGCCGGGCCGGAAACGCACCGCGGACTGCGATGATTTGCCGAACGACATAGCGAATCCGCCTATATTCAATGCCTTATAGGGCAAATTTCTCAAGAGATCGCACATGGCGAACGGTTCGTCGCGATGCTCGGACCGATATCCGTGGCGGTCCGTTATCGTATTGAAACCGCGGCGCAATCGCTGTCGCGACACAATCCAGAATTCACCAGGAGTACCATGACCAATATCAAGATTCTCAAGGACCTGACGCAAACCACCTACGATTCGGTCGAAGGCTATCGCAACGCCGCCGAAAAGGCGGACAGCCCCACCCTGAAGCGGGCGCTCGAAACTCGCCTCGGCCGTCGCCAGCAGACCTTGGCTAAGCTGAACACGGCGCTGACAAATCACAACGAGCAGCCGATCAACAGCACGAGCGTTGCCGGTTCAGGACACCAGATGTACCTCAAGATTGCATCGGCATTTGAAAACGACAATGAAGCGGCAGCTGAGCATGTCGAAGAAGGCGAGGATTACCTTGCCGGCAAATTCCGCGACGCGCTCAAGGATGATCTGAAGCACAACGATCCCGTCCGCCCGATCATCGAAGATGCGTACAACGAAATCCGTGAAGGCGAGCGCATGACCGACATGCTCGAAAAGCAGTATTCGTGACCTGACGGCCCCGACGATATCGGGGACACGGTTCGGGACCTGCGAACGGGCGTAGAGCGTGGCCCGAAGGAAAGCTCAAGGCAGCTACCGACGGGAGCCACGCTCCGCTCGATAAAAAACACTAGGCAGTCCCGTGAATGGGGGCGCCGTCCTTATCGGACGAGCGCCCCCATTTCATTTGATCTGCGATTGCTCAGGATTGGTTCTGCGCAACAACGTTCGGCGAGGGATCGGCCTTCTTTTGCGGCTCGATCAGCCGCAGATGCAATTCACGCAATTGCTGTGGCTCGGCTTTCGACGGGGCGCCCATCATCAGGTCTTCGCCCTTCTGGTTCATTGGAAAGGCGATGACTTCGCGGATCGCTTCTTCCCCCGCGAGCAGCATGACGATGCGATCGATACCGGGCGCCGATCCGCCGTGCGGCGGCGCGCCCAGCTTGAACGCCTCGATCATTCCGGAAAATTCGCGATCTACGTCATCCTTGTCGTAACCGGCGATTTCGAACGCCTTGTACATGATGTCGGGCCGATGGTTCCGGATCGCGCCAGAGCTCAATTCATAGCCGTTGCACACGATATCGTACTGCCACGCCTTGATCTCGAGCGGGTCCATCGTCTCGAGCGCCTCCATCTCGCCCTGCGGCATGGAGAAGGGGTTGTGCGAGAAATCGACCTTCTTGGCGTCCTCGTCCCATTCGTACATCGGGAAATCGACGATCCAGCAGAACTTGAAGCAACCCTCCTCGATCAGGCCGAGTTGCTCGCCAACCTGCGTGCGGGCCGCTCCTGCCAGCTTGGCTGCGTCCTTTTCCTTGCCTGCGGCGAAGAACAAGCCATCGTCCGGGCCAAGGCCAAGCTCGTCATAGATTTGCTCCATGCGCTCGGGCCCGTGGTTCTTGGCGATCGGACCACCGAATTCGCCGCCCTTGCGGGTGACATAGCCGAGCCCGGCAAACCCTTCGGAACGTGCCCAGTTGTTCATGTCGTCGAAGAACTTGCGGCTCTTCTCATTCGTGTCGGGCGCTGGAACGACACGCACGACGCCGCCCGAACCGACGATCTTCTCGAACAGGCCAAAGCCCGATTTCTCGAAATGGGACGTCACGTCGCTGATGATCAGCGGGTTGCGCAGGTCCGGCTTGTCGCTGCCATATTTCAGTATCGCCTCGGCATAGGGGATGCGCGGGAATTCGCCTGCCGGGGTAACCGTCTTGCCGTCCGCGAACTGTTCGAACGTTCCCGCCAGCACCGGCTCGAGCGCCTGGAACACGTCTTCCTGCGTGACGAAGCTCATCTCGAAATCGAGCTGGTAGAATTCGAGACTGCGATCTGCGCGAAGGTCTTCGTCGCGAAAGCACGGCGCGATCTGGAAATACTTGTCGAAACCCGAGACCATCAGCATCTGCTTGAACATCTGGGGCGCCTGCGGCAGCGCATAGAAGCGATTGGGCTGCATCCGGCTGGGCACTAGGAAATCGCGCGCGCCTTCGGGGCTGGACGCAGTCAGGATCGGGGTCTGGAACTCGGTGAAGCCGCGCTCGGTCATGCGCTGGCGCAACGAGGCGATTACCTTGCTGCGAAGCATGATGTTGCGGTGCATTGTCTCGCGACGAAGGTCGAGGAAACGGTATCTGAGGCGAATATCCTCGGGGTAATCCTGTTCGCCCGCGACCGGCATCGGCAGTTCCGCCGCGGCGCTCTGCACCGTGATCGACCTGGCGAACACTTCGATCTCACCAGTCGGCAGGTCGGCGTTCACCGTGCCCTCAGTGCGTTTTTTCACCTCGCCATCGATCGTCACCACCGACTCGACGCGCAGCCGTTCCAGTTCGGTCAGCGCGGGGCTGTCCTCGTCCGCGACGACCTGCGTGATGCCGTAATGATCGCGCAGATCGACGAACAACACGCCGCCATGATCGCGCTTGCGATGTATCCAGCCCGACAGGCGAACGGTCTCACCGACATTATCGGCGCTGAGCTGGGCGCAGGTATGAGAGCGAAAAGCGTGCATCTAAACTTGTGTCCTGTTCGATTATCTGGCGTTAGAACGGGCAGCGATCGACGCGCCCTCGGGCTGTCGCGACGATAGCCCGGTATGGGCGCGCTAACAGGGGATGCCCCGCGCTTTGTCAAGGCGCGCGGGCGGAAATGGGGAGCGATCCCGATGGGCGGCACTCCGCCTAAGTGAAGATGTGAACATATGAAAATCCACGATCTTATCACCACGACCGATGCTTTGGCGGACCTCTGCGATCGCCTGTCGCAATCCGATTTCGTCGCGGTCGATACCGAGTTCATGCGCGAAAACACCTATTGGCCCGAACTGTGCCTGGTGCAGATCGCCAACACCGAGGAAGCCGCCGCGATCGATCCGCTGGCGGACGGGATCGACCTGGCACCCCTGCTCGAACTGTTGACCGATAACGAGGACGTGCTGAAAATCTTCCACGCCGGGGGCCAGGATATCGAGATCATCGTCAACCTGACCGGAAAGACGCCGCACCCGGTCTTCGACACGCAGATCGCGATGATGGCGGTCAGCCAGTCGGAACAGATCGGCTATGCCAACATGGTCGATGCATGGCTGAACATTCAGGTCGACAAGGGTGCCCGGTTCACCGACTGGAGCCGCCGACCGCTGACCGACAGACAGATCGAATATGCGATCGGCGACGTCACCCATCTTTCGCGCATTTTTCCGAAACTGTTGAACAAGCTGATCAAGACCGGCCGCGGAGCATGGCTCGATGCGGAAATGGAGAAGCTCGCCGATCCTTCGAATTACACCGTCGATCCGGATAAAGCTTGGAAACGCATTCGTTCGCCGGGACGCAATCCGCAGGTTCTCGGTCGATTGAAGGCCCTGGCGGCCTGGCGCGAGGGCGAGGCGCAGCATAAGAATATACCGCGCGGCCGGATCGTGCGCGACGAGACGCTCGCCGATATCGCCAGCCACCCGCCAAAGAAACAGCCTGACCTGGCCAAGGTTCGCGGGCTTTCGAGCGGGTGGAAGGACAACGATATCGGCAAGCGCATGATGAAGGTCATCGCCGATGCCGAGCCCCTGCCGAAATCCGAAATGCCCGAAAAGACGAAGCGCGGCGCGCCTTTGGGCAAGGAGGGCGCGCTGGTCGCCGATCTGCTCAAGCTATTGTTGAAGATTCGCGCGCGCGAGATCGACGTCGCAAGTCGTCTGCTCACCCGTTCCGACGAGATGGAGGCGCTGGCGGCAGGCGTGCGCGACCTGAACGTGCTGCGGGGCTGGCGTTACGAGGTATTCGGCCGCGAAGCGCTCGATCTGGTCGAAGGCAAGCTCGCTTTCGCCGTGAAGGACGGCAAGCTCGCCCTGACGCATGTCGACGATGTGCCGGACGAAACGAGCGACGCGTACGACGACAAGGAACCCGAAGCAGACTTGCCGGGACAATTGGAGGCGTGAGCCGCTGATGGCCCGCGCGGATCGCACACCGATGTCCACCTACCTCCCCACCATCAAGCAATTGCAATATCTCGTCGCGCTGCGCGAACACGGGCATTTCGGGCGCGCGGCCGAGGCGAGCTTCGTGTCCCAATCGACGCTTTCCGCCGGCATTCGAGAGCTTGAAACGCTGCTGGGGGTGACGCTGGTCGAGCGTTCGCGCCGGGTGGTGCGCTTTACCGCGCTTGGCGAAGAGGTCGTCGCCAAGGCCAATCGCCTGCTGCGCGAGGCGGAGGAACTGTCCGACCTCGTGCAGGCGGCGGGCAAGCCGTTGTCGGGACAGCTGCGCATGAGCGTCATTCCGACCATCGCTCCCTTCATGCTGCCACGCATCCTGCCGCGTTTGCGAAGAGAGCGGCCCGATCTGGAACTGCAATTGCGCGAGGAGACGAGCCACGATGCGCTTGAATCGCTGCAGCACGGGCGGGTCGATTGCGTGCTTCTCGCTCTGCCCTTCGATACTGGCGATGCCGAGATCGCACACATTTGCGATGACGCCCTGTTCGTCGCCTTTCCGCCTGACGATCCGCGCGATCCGCCCGCGCGGATAGCGCCGGATATGATCGACCAGGGGCGGCTACTGCTGCTGGAGGACGGACATTGCCTGCGCGATCATGCGCTCGCCGCCTGCAACCGCGCCGAACTCAGAGCCAGCGCCAGCATGATCGCAACCAGCCTGCACACCCTGGTCCAGATGGTCGACAATGCACTGGGCCTCACGATGCTGCCCGAAATGGCGATCGATGCGGGGATCCTGACCGGTACCAACGTCGTCGCCCGGCCAGTCGAAAGCGATACGGCCAAGCGCGAGATCGTGCTGGTGTGGCGAAAGAATTCCCCGCGCGAGGCCGATTTCAGATTGCTGGCCGAGGAATTGCGAGCCGGCTAGTGTGGCGATGCGAATATGCGGCAGGACGCGCATCGGCGGTTTGCCTTTAGCGCCAACGGCCATGGCGCGAAGCAAGGCT
>JGI12210J13797_10173004_pt1 | contig 17214 bp, 14 predicted proteins | sample ElkSlonscriptome_3_FD_13797 | JGI IMG/M metagenome (IMG submission 13797)
AACTTATTACGAAACTCCGTGCAAACCTGTGGAGATGGATTTTGGCCTGAACGAACCCTTGACCCTGAGCCTGACTTTGACTAGTGAGAATGCTTCAATAGGGGTCGGACAGTTGATGTTCCGGCCTCCAGCATTTCATTTGCAGGCAAAAGGACCACTACACCAATGGCAACCAGAGTTTTGATTGGCGGACAATGGGGAGATGAGGGGAAAGGAAAAATCGTGGATGTTCTCACGGAAAAAGCGAATTGGATCGCGCGTTTCCAAGGAGGCAACAATGCGGGGCACACGGTTAAAGTGGGCGACCACAAATACGTATTACACCTGATTCCCAGCGGGATTCTTCGTGAAGAAAAAATCTGTATTCTTGGCAATGGCTGCGTGATTGATCCCGCAGGCTTGATGCAGGAATTGTCCGAAGTCCATGAAGGCGGGATTAATACGGATGGACGGTTGTGGATCTCGGACCGCGCCCAGTTGGCCTTACCTTACCACCAAGCTTTGGATGGTGCCCGTGAGAGCCGTGGGTCGGAGGAAGCGGTGAAAATTGGAACCACAAAACGGGGGATCGGCCCCGCTTACATGGATAAAATGCAGCGCACGGGTTTACGGGCAGGAGATATTCTGGAGGCTGATTTTGAAGAGCGTTTGCGTCAAAATTTGCTGGACCATAATCAGCTTTTAAAACTGCATGGTCAACCGGAATTGAGTGCGGATCAGGTGGTTCCGGAGGTCATGAAATCTGTAGAGCAGATGAAGCCGATGATTTCGGACACCACGCTTTATTTGAATCAGGCCGTGCTGAAAGGTGAATCCGTTTTGTTTGAAGGTGCCCAGGGGACGATGTTGGATATCGATCACGGAAGTTATCCGTATGTGACCTCCAGCAACACCACTTCAGGAGGGGCCGCCACCGGAACCGGAGTGCCTCCGAACCGGATTGAGGATGTTATCGGGGTGGTCAAAGCATATACGACCCGGGTGGGCGAAGGCCCCTTCCCGACAGAATTATTTAATCACGAGGGCGAAGAAATGGCCCGGGTGGGAGACGAATTCGGAGCCACCACCGGGCGGGCCCGTCGGTGTGGATGGTTTGATGCGGTGGTGGCGCGGTACGCGGTCATGGTCAACGGCATCAATTGGTGGGCCGTGACAAAACTGGATGTCCTTGATGGGCTGGAGACCCTCAAAATTTGCGTGGCGTATGAGGTTGACGGAAAGCGGATCGAGTATTTGCCGGCCAACATCCGAACTTTCGCGGACTGCAAACCCCTTTATGAAGAAATGCCGGGTTGGAACTGTGTCACCACACATATCCGTACCTGGGAAGATCTTCCGGAAAAATGTAAAGCGTACATTCAGCGTCTTGAGGAGTTGACCTGCGCTCCTGCCGGTATCGTATCGGTAGGTCCTAAACGCAACGAAACGATTTTGACACCTTCTGCTCCGGCCGATTTGCGGAGCTGAGCCTACGCGTATGTCTGATTCCATTCCAGCCATTCCCCGTCATATTGCGGTAATCATGGATGGAAACGGCCGTTGGGCCAAGCAGCGGGGTCTGCCCCGGATCAAAGGTCATGAGGCGGGAGCCGAATCGGTGAAGGAGCTGATGAAATCGGCAAAGAAGGCCGGAATTGAGATCGTGACCCTCTATGCCTTCAGTGTGGAAAACTGGAGCCGTCCGCAGGATGAAGTAAGCAGCCTGATGAATTTGTTGCCGCGGATGTTGAGCAAGCATGAGAATCTCTTGCATGAAAACGAAACCCGTCTGCGTGCGATCGGACGGTTGGATTCGCTGCCTCCGAAGACCCGCAAAGAGTTACTCCGGGTGATGGCCGCCACCGAAAAATACAGCACCCGGCAACTGGTGCTTGCACTCAGTTATGGGGGTCGGGCGGAAATTACGGATGCGGTAAAAGCGATCGCCGGTAAAATCCAAAAAGGCGATCTGGCTGTTGAGGATGTCGATGAACAAACGGTATCGGATCATCTTTATCTTCCGGACCTCCCGGATCCGGATCTGATGATCCGCACCAGTGGTGAAGAACGGCTGAGTAATTTTCTGCTGTGGCAACTTTCCTATGCGGAATTCATTTTTGTTCCCGAATTTTGGCCGGATTTTCGTGACGAAGCTTTTCAACGGGCACTGGACGAATACGGAAACCGTCAACGCCGGTATGGGGGCGTGAGCTCATGTTGAAATATCGGGTCATAACCGGCGGCTTGTTTTTAACCTTGGTGGCGGTCCTGTATATCTGGGCTCCCGTGTGGGTGGTGGGCCTCTTTTTGCTGGGGTTGAGTGCTCTTGCACTGTTGGAAATGGTGGACCTGGTGAAATCTGCCGGCTATCCTGCTCTAAAATGGACCTGTCTGGGATTGACGCTGCTGTGGATGTGGAGTGCCTGGTCCGCGGAAAGCGGGATGGAGCCCTGGAATCAATTACGCGCTTTAATGCCGGTGATTTCGGTGTGGGTGGTTTGTTTAGGTTGTCTGTTCCGGAGCGATCAGAGCAAGAGCTTGGAGAAGTTGACGGGAAGTTTTGTGAGTTTGGCCTACATCGCCGGTTTGCTGCCTTATATTATGATGATCCTGTTGCTGGGCCTGGACGGCGAGGATGGACGGAGTTTATTGCTGTATGGCGTTTTGGTAATTAAATTTACGGATATGGGGGCTTATTTTGTAGGCACAGCGATAGGGAAACATAAAATGATTCCGACGATCAGTCCGGCCAAAACCTGGGAGGGCGTGATTGGCGGAGTGCTGGTGGCCATGGCGGTCAGCGTATTGATAATGTGGCTGTATACCTTTGAACTCAGCGGGTATTCTTTCCGGTTGACGGATGCACTTTTTCTCGGTTTCGGATTGGCGGTTCTGGGGGTTGTCGGAGATTTGGTGGAATCGATGCTGAAGCGCTCTGCGAAGCTTAAAGACAGCGGGAACTGGTTGAAAGGAATGGGGGGGATTCTGGATGTTCTGGACAGTCTGCTCTTTGCCCTGCCTTTCCTGTATATTTACGTCCATTCTGGATGGATGGGCCTATGAGCGAGCTTAAGCGGCTGTTGGAGATTATGCGAAAATTGCGTTCTCCAGAGGGGTGCCCCTGGGATCAGGAACAGACCGTGGAGACGCTGAAACCTTATGCAGTTGAGGAAGTGTATGAGGTAATTGACGCCATTGACCGGGGGGATCTGGAAGATCACTGTGAGGAATTGGGTGATTTATTGTTGCAGGTGGTGTTTCAGGCACAGCTGCGGGAGGAAGAGGGGGCGTTTACTTTTGAGGATGTGGCCAAGTCGATCAGCGATAAATTGGTACGCCGTCATCCGCATGTATTCGGGGAGGTGGAGGTTGCGGACTCCTCGGAGGTGATGGTGAATTGGAATGCGATCAAAGAAACTGAAAAGGCAGGGAAACCGGCAGAGGCATCGGTGTTGGATAAGGTTCCTAAACATTTGCCGGCGTTGTTAAAAGCCCATGACTTACAAAAACAGGCGGCCAAGGTGGGGTTTGACTGGCCGGAAATTTCCCCGGTATTGGATAAAGTGGTGGAAGAGCTGGGGGAACTTCGGGAGGCTCTTGAACACGGGGATGAGGAACATGCCCGCGAGGAGTTGGGGGATTTGCTCTTTGTGCTGGCCAATGTGGGGCGTCACTTGGGCGGGAACGCGGAGCAGATGCTTCAGGACGGAAATCGGAAATTTCAAGCTCGTTTCCGGGAGGTGGAAAAACAGGTTCATGCCTCCGGCCGCTCCATGTCGGAATGCAGTTTACAGGAACTTGACCGAATGTGGGATGAGGTGAAAGGTGATCAGAGGAGAGCTTGAAAACTGTTGGGGGAGTTGCAATGGCTTCCTTTTGGCTGTAGTCGTAGATATAACATGAGTACTTTTTTAAACATCTTAGTATCTTCCGCCCATCTGCTGATCGTGGGAATTTTTGCGGCTCTGCAATTGGGGTGCCAAACCACGGATGCCGGGAAGGCTTTTTCCCATGACGGTCGGCGGGTGGTGGGGTATTGGCACAATTGGAATTCCAGGTCGGTCCCTGCTATATCGATGAATGAAATCCCCTCATCGGTCAATACGGTGATTGTGGCTTTTGCGCTGCCGGAAAATGCCCGGTCGGGACGCATGGTGTTTAAACCGGAAAACTTATCTCCAAAAGAATTTAAACGCCAAATCGAACAGCTTCAAAAAAGAGGAATGGATGTGTTGATTTCCGTCGGGGGCGGGAATCATCCTGTTGAACTTACGCACAGTTGGATGAAGCTTAACTTTGTGACTTCTATACAAAATATTATCGACACCTACGGGTTTGATGGAATCGATATCAATTTTGAGGGGACCTCAAAGGTTCTGGATGAGGGGGATGTGGATTTTAAACATCCCACCACGAAGAAAGTAATAAATATGATTGAGGTGATGAAGGAGTTAGATGAGCATTATGGGGAGGACTTCCTGATTTCGGTCACGCCGGAAACCCAGTTTTTGGTGAGTGGGTATAATCGATACGGCGGGGCCTTCGGCGGATATCTTCCCCTCCTGGATGCGTTGAGAGAGGAAGTGGATTTGGTGCAAATGCAACTCTACAATTCCGGAAGCCAATATGTCTACGAGGGGGTGGATCTTCAACAGGGTGGTGTGATTGTGGAGCAGGGAACTCCTGATTTTGTGGTGGGTTTGACGGAAATGCTGATTTTAGGGTTTCCGGTGGGACGTGACCCTGAACAGTATTTTGAAGGATTGGGAGCGGATAAGGTTGTCGTGGGGCTGCCGGCGATAAAGATGGCTTCCTCCGGTGGATTTTTGGATCCGGAGGATTTTCGGGATGCAATGGTCTACTTGATGACGGGGGTGGCGGAGTATGAGAGTCAGTTGACCTTGCGGCAGCCCGGAGGGTATCCGGGTGTGAAGGGCGTGATGACCTGGTCCATCAATTGGGATGCCTCCACCGAGGGGGGACGTGAAAAATTTGCCTTTGAAAAACAGGCGCAAAACCTCCTTCTTGAATTAGTCCCTCCAAAATGAGCATTTGACCCGGAGGGTTTTCTTCTGTAGGTTTAGAGGATGAGATTTTCCTTATACGTCCTATTTCTGGCAAGTGCTTTTTATCTGCAGGCTGCAGAGGAGGAGGCTCCTGTAAAACGCCGTCCCCGAATACGGGTATACGACCAATCGGTAAACAGGGTTTCCGTGGAACGACGAATGGAAGAAGACCGCAGCGCGGAACTGGAATTGGAAAAACGAATCCGAAACGACATGGGGGCTCCTGTGTCTTTGGAAAACTCTTTCAACCCGGTTTCCATTATTTCTACAGTCAATACAGGCAGCCGGGAGTCAGTCTCAGAAGATGAAGAGGAGGAAGACAGCTGGGTGACCGCTTCGGACTTTTTATTGGAAGAAGATATGATCGAGGAGGATGATCTCCTTCTCACGGTGGAAAATGAGGAGGACCAGAATCAGGAAATGGAAATCACGGACTGGGAAGCCTTGCAGAAATCGATGATTGAAGATGTGCTTAAAAAAGCCGATCCCGAAATGACAGACGAAGAAATGGAAGATGCTTTTTTTCCCGAAGAGGACGAAGATACAATGGACACGCCTGCTTCCGGTGGGCTGGAGATGGCAGACATTGCCCCTTTGCACGACTTGCAAACTCAAGACCGACAGATGGTGAGGGAGGCCGTAGCAGACCCGGGCCAATTTGTTCCGGTGTTGCAATCCGTTCGTCAGATGAATGGAGAGGTATCCCGACCTGTACGCGAGCGGGACTCTCGAATGTCGCTGTCCCGTTCGAGTGGAATGCTGGAGGAGTTAAAAGAAAAATGGAATCGTCCTTCCGAAATTACGGCTTCCCGGAATTCAAACACCTTTAGTGCTCCACCTTTACCCCGCGCCAGAATGGCTACGACGGCTCTTCCTTCTGTTTCGTTGGCGAATCCTGCGGTGCGGGCTTTGCCCGAGCTGTCTAAAACGAATTCACCCGCTTCTCGTCCAAAGCCGGAGGCCCTGCCTCAACCTCAAAATGAATCCAGAGGAGGGATGAGGAAGGACTACCGTATCCGCTCCAGACTGGGTGTTCCTTCCGGAATGTGACTATGCGGGTGGTGCAGGTGATTTCCTCCCTTCATCCAAAGATGGGGGGGCTCCCCAAAAGTGCGGCTTCGATTTCAGCTTCTCTGGCGTCACATGATGTGCAGAGTGCGCTGATTTTTTTCTCCAGTGCAGAAGAACTCACAGAAGTGAAAGATGTCTATCGGGATCTTCCGGGATTTGAAAAGGTGAAACTCTATCCTCTGCATTCCCGGAGGGTGCATTCGTTTTTTTCAGCAGGACTGAAGGAGGCCCTCGATGATTTTTCGCCGGATATTATTCAAACGCATGGGCTTTGGGAACCGCTGCTCGCACATGCGCACTCTTATGCCCTACAGAAAAAAATTCCGTATGTGGTGATGCCGCACTCAATGCTGCATCCCTGGCAATCCCGTCAGCATCGATGGGCAAAAAATGGTTTGAAATATCTTTTGGGGTGGAAAGCCCGTTGGCGTCAGGCCGCCTTTATTCAGGTATTGAATAAGGTCGAAGCTGAGCATTGGCAGGCGGAGGGACTTCCGCAAACCCGATACATTCCCAACGGCATTTTTCCATCGGAAGATCCCGGAAAACATAAAAAGCAGTATTCGGAGTTGCCTTCCCAGCCTTTTATTCTGTTTTTGGGGCGGCTGCATCCGCAGAAAGCCCCGGACCTTTTGTTGAGAGCTTTTGCGCAATTACCGGAGGATCTGCAGTTGGTGATGGCGGGCCCGGATTTCGGTTTGAAAACCCGTTTGCATGAAATGGCGGTTTCGCTGGGTTGTGCAGACCGGGTATATTTTCCAGGGAGTTTGCAGGGGGAGGTTAAATGGGCTGCACTGCATCAGTGTCGCTGTTTTTGTTTGCCCAGCAGGGCGGAGGGCTTCAGCATGGCGATCCTGGAAGCGGCGCTGGCCGGTGCGCCCCTCGTGATCACTCCGGAATGTTATGTGGATGAACTGGCGGAAGCGGGCGGGGCACGGGTATCGGATCTGGATCCAACCTCTCTTGCCCTTGCGATTGAAGAGTCGATTTGTGATGGAGCGCAGATGGGATCGGCAGCTCGGGAATGGGTGATGAAGCACTGCAACTGGGATCGGATCATCGAACAATTATTGGAAGCCTACCGGGAAGCGTTGAGGTGATGGAAGAGCTGGATCTACATGAATGGCAAGAGAAGCGTGAGACGTATCAGCAGAAAATGCGTCCATGGGTAGAGCGTAGACGTGCACGGCGGAGTCGGGGAGAAAAGCACCCTTTTGAAGACTTCTTGTGGGAATACTACGGGTTGCGCGGAGGACGTCTGTTGCAGTGGAGCCCGGGGGCGGGCTACCTCTTGAAAGGGGCCACGGAAGAAGAATTCCCCGAGAAGGAAGGGTATCGTGAGCAGATGGGAGGGCGTTATCTGAATGTGGCGGCTTGGCGGGAAAAACGGAAGAACGGGGTGGAGTGGATTTCCAATTTATTGAAAAAGACCCGTGACCGTCCTGCGGTTTATGGCTGTTCCGGATTACATGAATGGGCAATGGTGTACGAAGAAAAAGATGTTCGGCATCCACAATTACCGTTGAGGTTGGGGCATGCGGGAACCCGTGCGGTGGTGGAATCTATGCCCTTGCAATGCACACATTTTGATGCATTTCGTTTCTTTAGTGAGACCGCACGCCCGATGAATGAGGTGCAGTTGAGGGCAGAGGGACGTCCGGAACAGGAACAGCCGGGATGCCTGCACGCAAATATGGATTTATTTAAGTGGTGTATGAAACTACAGCCCCTGGTGTCGTCGGCACTGGTATCGGATTGTTTTGATGTAGCCTGGCAGGCACGGGAGATTGATATGAGGGCGAGTGCTTACGATGTCAGCGGCATGGGCTATGAGCCTATTTGCATCGAAACCCCTGCGGGTCGTCGGGAATATGTTCAGTATCAAAAAGGAATTACAGAAGCAGCGCGGCCTTTACGTGCCCGTTTAATTAAAGTCCTGGATGAGGCGACTGTTCTGAAAGCATCCTGAACGAAAGAGTTCCCCGAACGTTCCAGGGATGGATTCCTGGCCAAGTAAGATTAATTGTTATTTCAACTTGCAAATGTTTGGTATGTAAAGCATAGGGAATATAGTTATGCAATCTGAACAGACAAAACCCCTGCACACCCTTCGACTTCGGGATTTATCCCCCGGAAGTTGTTGCAAGGTTGTGGAAATGGGCAAAGCCGGGAATACGGCCCGTTTAAAGGCGATGGGAATTTGTCTGGGACGAAATTTGGAAGTGTTGAAAGCGGGCGATCCTCTGATTGTAAAAGTATATGGGACCCGAATCGGGTTGTCAGCACGGTTGGCTGAAGAGATTCAAGTGCAGAGCTGTCAGGGTTCACAGCGTTGTTGGGAGAAGGTCCTGCCGTATGGATAAGCTGTCCGCTCCTTTTCCGAAAATTGCGTTGGCCGGAAACCCGAATGCGGGAAAGACCACCCTGTTTAATGTGCTGACAGGTATGCGCATGCAGACCGGGAATTTTGCAGGAACCACGGTGACCAAGAAAATTGGGATCTGTAAATTGGCGGACCGCAATGTGGAATTGATCGATCTGCCGGGAATGTACTCGTTGGAAGCCACCAGTATCGAGGAAAAGGTGGCGGGAGACGTTTTAATGGGGGTGAACCCTGCGTATCCCAAGCCGGAAGTGGTTGTGGCGGTTCTGGATGCCACAAATTTAGAACGCAACTTGTATCTGTTCAGTCAACTTACGGAATGTGATTTACCGGTGGTGGTTGCGCTTTCCATGGTGGACCGGGCGCATCAGGAAGGTCTGGATGTGGATACGGCTCTTATGGAATCGGCGATCGGGTGTAAGGTGATTCCGATAAATGTGGAAAAAGGACAGGGAATTGAAGACCTGAAGGCGGCAATTTCGGATGTATATTCCTGGGGCTTGTCGGAATATCCACGTCCCCATAAGCCCTCGGAGGATGTAAAATGCGGGGTGGGGTGTCAGGGATGTCCTTTTCACGGACGATTTACATGGAGCGAACAAATTGTTTCTCAGGTAATCAAAACCCGCCATGCGTCTCCGGGTAGGCTCACGGATAGTTTGGATGAAATACTCACCCATCCCTTTTTGGGATTTTTGGCCTTTTTGGCGGTAATGTTTTTAGTGTTTTATGCAATTTTCTCGGTGGCCACAGTGCCAATGGACCTGATCGAATTGAGTTTTGAATCGTTGGGAGACTGGGTGGCTAACGTGGTGCCGGATGGGGATTTCCAGTCGTTGCTGAGGCATGGGGTGATTGGCGGAGTCGGTGGGGTCGTGGTGTTTCTTCCCCAAATCTGTTTGCTGTTTCTGATGTTGGCGTTGTTGGATGATTCAGGATATTTATCCCGCGCGGCTTTTGTGATGGACCGGGTGATGCGTAGAGTGGGGCTTCCGGGCACCGCATTTGTACCGATGTTATCGGGGCATGCCTGTGCGATTCCGGCTATTATGGCGACCCGGGTGATTTCCAGTCCGCGGGACCGGCTGGTGACGATATTGGTGTTGCCGTTAACGAGTTGTTCCGCGCGGATTCCGGTGTATGTACTGATGGTAACCCTCTTGTTTCCCCACAATCCTTATTTTGCTGCCTCGGCCCTGGTGGGCGCGTACATGCTGGGAATCGTTACCGCACTGACGGCCGCCTGGTGCTTGAAGAAAACCATCCTGCCCGGGGAAAGTGAATCGCTACTCCTTGAGATGCCGGCCTATAAAGTGCCGAATGTTCGGAATGCCTTGATGCATACCTGGGAGAAAGCGTTAATTTTCCTAAAGCAGGCCGGAACTGTGATTTTACTGATTTCAATTGGTCTTTGGGTGTTGTCAACCTATCCGAAAGCGGATCTTTCGCCAGATCTGGAAGCGGAAACCGCAGAGAAAATACAGTTGGAATATTCGATGGCGGGCCGGATAGGGAAAGCCATGGAGCCGGTGATCCGTCCTTTGGGCTATGACTGGCAAATCGGGATTGGAATTCTTTCGTCGTTTGCCGCTCGGGAGGCGATTATTTCCGGGTTGTCGATTGTGTATGGAATTGGAGAATCGGGGGCGGAGGATTCGGATCTGCTCGTGGAAAATTTGCGACAGGCGACCCGCTCTGATGGTACGCCCGTATTTACCATTGCGACCTGTCTGAGCCTTCTGGTGTTCTATGTCTTGGCCATGCAGTGTCTGCCCACCCAGGCGGTGACCAAGGCGGAAACCGGGTCCTGGAAATGGGCGGGCTTTCAGTTGCTCTATATGACGGTGCTTGCCTATACCGCAGCCCTGATTGTGTATCAGGGATTACGGTTGTTTGGTGTGAGTTGAACCGGTACTCGAAACGATCGTTGGGAGGTTGAGGGCGCGGGGATGACCCCGGGTCCTTTTTTTTAAAAGGTCGAACAATCAACGTCCGCCTTCCGATGATCACCTATACCCTGGTAGATATTCTTTTTCTTCCCGGAACATTTCCAATCCCATTTTCCGGATTTCCTGAGGGCTGCAAACGGCAGCCGTCAGGGGATCCAGCATGAGGGCATGAATCGCCGCTTCTTTACTTTTATGAATGGCGGCTTCCGCAGCCAGGTCGAACATGGCCAAATTACTCTGGCAGAGAGCCGCCATTTGCGGGGGAAGTTTTCCGTAGCGGATGGGTTGAACGCCGTTTCCGTCGACCAAACAGGCTACTTCGACACACATATCTGCCTGAAGATTACTAATCAGTAAGCCGCTTCCGTCTTTGGGCTGGTTCATAACATTCCCATGAATACGGTAGGGAACATTCTTCTCCATGGCTTCGATAATCCAGGAAGCGTACTCCCAACTGCGTTTCCAGTCGATTTCCTTTTCTCCTTTGAGAATGGCTTTGCGATCCTCGTCCTGCTTTTTACGCCAATCGGGCCAGTTGGTGGCGTAAAAACGTGATCCACCATCGTATCCACTTCGAAGAAGTTTCCGTCCTTCTTCATTTTTACGATAGTAGGGCAGATATTCGGAAAGATGCCCGGAACTTTCCGTGATGAAGGCTCCAAACTGGGTGCACATGTGTTTTCGAACGAGGTCCTTGTGATGATCCGGGTGTTCTTCTTTAGTGGGCTGACCTGAGAACGTGGATAAAAATTCCGGATTCACGTTCCCGGATTTAAGTTCTTTTAAAGAGAGGGCAATTTGAGTTTTGAAGTTTTTCTTCAGTGCCGGATAGAGATCTTTCCCTTCGCGTTCTACTTTGGTGAACCAGGCCAAGTGATTGATGCCGGCACACTCCCATGCCATCTCTTCATAAGGTACTCCCGCATATTTGGCAAGAAGATGGCTCGTACCCTGAACACTGTGACAAAGTCCGACCACCGGGATGTCGCTTACCCGTCCGGCGGCGGTGACCATCATGGCCATAGGGTTTGTGTAGTTGAGGACCTGAACCTTGGGACAGAGACGTTCGCAGTCCTTGAGGATTTCGAGAAAGGCGGGGATCGTGCGAAGTCCTTTAAACAAACCTCCAGGTCCGATGGTGTCACCGATGCACTGGTCGACTCCGTACTTCAGGGGGATATCATTATCCATCTCTACACATTGAGGTCCATTCACTTCGATACAGTTAATGATATAATCTGTATCCCGCATCACCTCGGTTCGTTTGGTGGAGGTAATGACCTTCCATTTGGGGCCATCTGCATCCTTGATCAGTTTCCGTAACATGCGTGCGGAGAGCTTGAGCCGTTTCTCATCCAGATCCACCAGGGCAAAGGTGCCTCCTTTGCTACCGGGAGTCAGAACGATGTCATGGAGAATACGAGGCGTGAAAAAACTGCCCGCACCGATAAAGGTTACTTTGATCGGACGTTGAAATTCACCAGGCAAACCGAGCTCTGCGGCATCCTGAGTGTGGGCGGCATGACCGGCATTGGAAATTTTTTTCTGGGCGGAAACTTTTGTTTTTCGGGTGCTCATGATGAAGTCCTGGGGGTTGATAGATACAGGTCATTTACCAAAACCCTGCGGGGAACCCGAGTCATTTTGTTTGATAAGATATGCGCAAAATGTGATATCCTGTTTACCATGAACCGTGAAAAAATCTTTCAATCCTTACCGGATCTCTGCCATATCCGGAAAGAGACCTACGCAAAACGAAAGTACTTCTATGACAACTCGCGGAGGCTTACCGAAACAGGGGTGGTGCTGCAACAAACCTTAAAAGGGTCGGCATTTTTTGAAGACAAGGATGGCAGACGTCAGGTCGGTCCCGGTCAGGTGATGCTTTTTGGATATGCAGAGGAGAGTTCATACGGACTCGATGAAAAAAGTGAACGACCCTATCAGCTTTGCTGGGTGTCCTTAACCGGAGGGGAGGGTCTGTTTTCTTTGGTGAACGAAATACGGGAAAATTTCGGGTCGGTTTTACAGATGAGCGAAAAGGGAGAGGCGGGACAATTGCTTGCGCGGTTATATGAAGACTTCCAGAAGGGAAACTTCCGGGACCGGTTTTTTATGGCGGACTGCACATATCGTTTATTGATCGCGTTGTATCGCGAACAGGTGGCGGGGGTTCAGGGGGAGGATCCCATCTCATACGGACGTCATTTATTGCAGACTCAATTCCGGTCTCCACGAAATCTGAAAGAATGGGTGGAGGAAATCGGAATCAGCAGAGAGCATTTTACCCGGGAGTTTCATGCCCGATATGGAGAGACGCCCGCTTCTTTTCTGCGTCGCCTTCGTTTAGAGCATGCGCGGGTGCTTTTGCATAACCACAGCCTGACACTACCCGACGTAGCCTCTGCCTGCGGATTTGCATCCCCTCAGACCTTTTGCCGTGCTTTTAAGATGCACTTCGGAATGGCGGCGGGGCAGGTACGCTGAAGAAATAAAAAGAACCCTGCCATGCCGTTAAGGTTGAATCCTTGAACCGGAGTTCAAAGGGGAAGCAAGCCGGAAATGTCAAAGGTCCCTTCGCAAAGGGCATAATTTTCATTTCCTGTTGGCAACAGCCTCCGTATTAATAGAAAGGTCGAGGAAATCACCTATTCACGAGCACAGAAGGGTTCGTAATTATATTAATCCGGCTCGGCCAATTTACCAAACATTTTTTCGGTCTTTATGAGATGTCCCCGGCAACCCTGCAGAAACGGTTTCCTGTAAAAGAGTGTCAAAAACCTTTCTCCGTTATTGAAAGTAAAGCCCAGGTTGAGTAGGGCCTTTACCATGACATCTATTCCAGACTTCAATATTGTTCGCGATCAATTTCAGCAAGCCCATCAGGGTCATGTGTTCCAGTTTTGGGACGAATTATCCTCAGGCGAAAAAGAGAAACTACTTAAACGGGCTTCAGAGATTGATCTTTCGGAGGTGGAGGAATTGGTCGCAAAGCATATAAAAACGTCTGAGTCGTCGACCTCGACTTTTGATGATCTGGAACCGGCTCCTTACATTCCGCTCCCTTGTCATGGTGGAGATGAAACTCAATGGAAGGAAGCGGAGCAAGTAGGTGTTGAGGCCATTCGGGCGGGACGGGTTGCGGCGTTCACCGTAGCCGGCGGACAGGGAACACGCTTGGGGTTTGATGGACCCAAAGGAACTTTTCCTGTGACGCCTGTTGAAAAAAAATCCCTTTTTCAGGTATTTGCAGAAAAAATTCGCCGTTCCTCCGAGAGGTTCGGGTCGAAAATTCATTGGCTTATCTTGACCAGTGAAATTAATAACGAAGAGACAGTTGCGGCTTTTGAAGAGAATGAATTCTTTGGTCTCTCCTCCAGTCAGGTCCATTTTATTGTGCAGGGATTGGTTCCTGCGGTGGATGCCGAAGGTAAAATTCTTCTTTCGGATACGTCGACTCTTGCAATGACGCCGGATGGACACGGCGGTTCTTTGCGGGCCCTGGTCCGATCCGGAGCTACGGCTAAACTGAAGGAGTTGGGGGTCGATTGTATTTCCTATTTCCAGGTGGATAACCCGCTGATTCCCTGTATCGATCCTGCTTTCATTGGATTTCATATAAGTGGGAACTCCGAATGCTCCTCGAAAATGATTCCAAAGGCGTATCCGCTTGAGAAGGTCGGTCATTTTTGTGTGCAGAACGGAGAAACTCTGGTGATCGAATATAGTGACCTGCCGGAGAGCTTGCAGAAGGAAACTCTTGCGGATGGTGGATTGCGCTTTGTGGCGGGCTCGGTGGCTATTCATGTGTTTGACCGGGAATTTATCGAACGGGTGGGGGGAGGTGGAGCCGGTTTGACACTCCCTTTCCACCGTGCAGACAAAAAGATTCCGTATGTAAATTCCGAAGGGAATGTGGTGCAGCCCGAGAGTCCGAATGGAGTGAAATTCGAAATGTTTGTGTTTGATGCCCTTCCATTGGCAAAGAATCCTGTGATCATTGAAGGCGCACGGGCGGAAACTTTTTCTCCGGTTAAAAATGCGACAGGCGTCGACAGTCCCAAGAGCTGCAAAGAGGATCAGCTCCGACAGTTTGCCGGATGGTTGAAAGCTGCAGGGGAAGACCTTGTCACGGATGAAAGCGGATTGCCGGAAATTTGTTTTGAAATTTCGCCTCTCTTTGCTGCAGACCGGAACGATTTTTTGGAACAGTGGGAAAAAGTACAGCCCAAACCGGAAATCCGGGATGGAGTGGTGATTGAAGGCGAATAGGAAATTCCCGCTCGTTTTCTCTCAGTTAAAAATCCCCCCCTAAAAAAATCTTTCCCTTGCCCCTAGTTTCAGAACGGGGCTATAGGGGTTGAAATCTTTCTCATATAAGTAATCACCTGTTGCATACTTTCATACTTTCATCGGGCGATGTTGGAACATGGTGTGCATCTGCTTCCAGATGGTCGCTGGTATGTAGGGGCTTCCCATACCGAGAAGGAACTGGATCTTGTGTGTGCGGCGATTACGAAAAGTTTAGAGTCTCTTAACGCCAAATAATATTTTTTAAAAAAAACCTAAAAAGGAAATCACAATGAAACTTACCCGCTATCAGGATTCACAAGGCTCTACCCATTACGCAGGAAACGGAAATCGAATTGAAGGAGATATTTATGGAGACTATTCGGTAACCGAAGAGAAGGCGGATGTGCGAAAACTTCTTGCGCCGGTTCAGCCTACAGGCATTTTGTGTATTGGGTTGAATTATCGGCAACATGCGGCTGAAAGTGGCATGAAGGTCAATGAGTGGCCGGTGGTTTTTACCAAAGGAATTAATACTCTGCAGCATCCGGATCAGCCTATTGAACTTCCGGTTCATTTAAAAAGTGATGAGGTGGACTATGAATGCGAGTTGGCGGTGGTGATTGGGAAGCCCTGTAAAAATGTATCGCGTGAAAAGGCTCTGGAGTATGTTCTGGGCTATACCTGCGCAAATGATGTGTCTGCACGCGATTGGCAAATTGCCCGTGGAGGCGGACAGTGGTGCCGTGGAAAATCCTTTGATACCTTTTCGCCTTTGGGGCCCTGTCTGGTGACGCCGGATGAAATCCCGAACCCGAATGCCCTTAAGATTCGAACCCTTTTGAACGGGGATGTGGTACAGGATTCCAACACCGGGGATATGATTTTTGATATCCCCGCACTGCTTGAATTTCTCAGTGGAAGCAGCACCTTACTTCCTGGAACGGTCATCCTCACCGGAACCCCTCAGGGGGTGGGGATGGCTGCAAAGCCACCCCGCTGGCTGAGGCCTGGAGATGAGGTGGCTATTGAAATCGAGCATATTGGGAAGTTGACCAATCCCGTTATTTTAGAAGGGTGAATGGACAGACGCTCTTTTCCTCTGATTCTGCGGTCTCCGCAAATCCTGTACGCAGGACTTATTTCATTAATGACGTGTCGCAGCCCAGGGTGCCTGACAGTTTTTTGAGGTAGGATTCCGGATCGTTATTTAATGTCTTTAATGCGCTATGGACCTGTTCCAGCTGTGTGGTGATGGAGAGATGGGTCCTGGTGTCAGGATGTTCTTTCTCCACATAATTGGAAAGGTATGCGGCTTGTTGTTCCAACATCTTTTTTTCGAGTTTCAGCTTGGCTTGTAACCTCTCCTGATACCAATCGCTTTCGAGCACGGCTTCAAGGGAGAAGAGGGCTCGGATATCCGGATGATGGAGATCTTTTCCTTCGTATTCTCCATAAGCCATAATCGTTAACAGCGCTTTGAGTGGAGGGATCGCAAGGTCGATTCCTCCATCTGCAAAGTAGTTCAGGGCGGCTTTTTTCTGAGCTTCCACGATGTTTGAAATTCCATCCACGAAGTATTCCATACTTTGTAATTCAGGTTTCAGCATTTCTTCATTCAACACAGAACCGGGATGGCTGAAGATTCTGCCAAAGATGTTCCGGGCAAAGGCTTCCGTAATTCGGTAGCCCAAACGACTGGCCAGAACGGTCTTTCCTTCGTGTTCGAAATCGCTGAGGGGTTCTAAATAGCCCTCGTTGATCAACCATTTGGGATCCCGCTCGTGCGGATACATCCGGCACCAGAGCTCAGGAACCAGAAGGCTGATATCATGGTCAACCCGATATTTATGTCCCACATACCCCGCTGCCGTGCTGAAGGCATGGCTCTGGGTAAGAATGTAATCGATCAAGGCATTATTCAGGTCTGTTACGGGTAGCAGGGCGTTAAAGGGGGCTTTGGTAAGAGCTCCCTCGGATCCTGCTCCGGTGGTGGATGGTGATTTTCCTGTGAGACTGGCGACAAAATCCATAAACAATTCAGGAAGCTCCTGATAGTGAATTGGATTGTAAACCGCCAGGGGACGGATGCCGGCTTTGGGTTCTGGGGGATTATTCCGACGTCCTGGGAGGACCGCTCCTACGGGATGGAAAACGGCGGTATTTTCCGGGAGGCGGCGATAGAGTCGAACGCCCAAGTCCGCCAGATATTCTTCGCGTTGTGCCCCCAGGTCCGGACGGTTTTGGAGGTAGCGGGGGTTCTTTGTGGGAGATCCGTCCACGATGCGGGGACAGTTGTTGCTGACAAAGAAGTCCGGACCGTCTTTGTCTGCTAAAAACCTACGCATGGCCTCCTGCATGACCGGAGTATATTGTTCGAATTTTATCACATCCTCGACCATTTTCCCGACGTCTTCCCGGGTGAGAGGGGCATAGTTGGAAAAAAAGTTCTGTTTAGTGGCGTAATCCAATTCCG
>JGI12210J13797_10131717_pt1 | contig 17195 bp, 9 predicted proteins | sample ElkSlonscriptome_3_FD_13797 | JGI IMG/M metagenome (IMG submission 13797)
CGCGAGTTGGCGGGCCACCCGGCTGTGCGGGTTGTCGGAGGGGGCCGGCGTCGAAATCATCCCGCTCTCGCCGAAACTTTCGCTCTTTGCAAGGGTTGATAGGTTACGGAGCGGTCACGCCCCGCGTTGCCCCGACTATTCTACGGTAGCGGGCCAGAGGCATCGCCAGATCGATCCGACTGCGACGGTCTGTCCTGCTTCGCCTGACGAAATTTCTTTCCCAGTACGAATCCCGCCCAGCATTCGCTCATGCATTGGATTTCCGTTGTCACTCGCCCTGCCACCCTCCGTTCGCCCGACCGCCGGGGCGTGAGAGCCTGCGTGAAGACCGCATCGAGCGCTCAGGCGTCACGCCGTCTCGGGCCCGCGTTCTTTTTTAGACCCGTGTATTGGATGGCCGGACTGGTCGTCCTGTCGACCATCACGGTGGGGCAACTTCCTGGGCAAGCGCAGCAGCCGGAAGCGGGCGAGCAGGCAACCGATTCAGCCGCGACGGCGTCGACACGTCCGTTGCAGTTCAATTTCTCAGGGGCACCTTGGCGAGAGGTGTTGCAGTGGTTTGCCGAACAGGCGGACCTTTCGCTTCAGATGGACGGGGCGCCGTCCGGCACGGTGAATTTTGCCGACACGGGGCGAAACTATTCCGTCGGCGAGGGCCTCGATCTGATCAATCGGCTGTTGCTCGACCGCGGCTGGGCGCTGGTCCGACGCGGACGAATGCTGTTGCTGGTTGATTTAGAAGCGGACAACGCGGAGAAACTGATCAGCGAAATGGCGGAAGTCGTAACGCCGGAACAATTCGACGGTCGCGGAAACAGCGACATCGTCCGCTGCGTCTTTCCGCTCGGCGGGCTGACGCCGGAGCAGGCCCGCGAGGAACTGCAACAGATCGTCGGCCCCTGGGGACGGGTGACCGTCCTGGGCGGTGCCCGCCAAGTGATCGTGACGGAAACCGTCGGGAAACTGAAAACGATTGATGAAGTGCTCCACGCGGCCGAAGCGCTGCAGACCAACGTGGTGGAGATTCCACTGGAGCACCGGACAGCCGAGGAAGTTTTGGAGGTCGCTCGCCCGCTGCTCGGACTCCAACCGGGTGAGAACTCCGGCGACGACATTCGCATCTCCGTCTCGCTGTACGGCGACCGGTTATTCGCGACCGGTCAACCGAGCCAGACGGGACTGTTGGAAAGTGTCGTCGCCCGCGCGGACCGCCCGTTGCCCGGAAGCGAAACCGAAGAGAGCGACCAGGTCGCCGCGCCGCTGCTGAAAACACACCAGGTCACGACCGCTGACCTGCAAACGACCTTTGACGTGCTGCAAACGCTACTCGCGGGCACCCCCGACGCCCGTTTGGCGATGGATCAAGCCAGAGGCGCGATCGTCGCTTCGGCGCGGCCGGAAACGCAGCAGCTGATCTCGGAAACCATCGCCGAACTGGAAGGTAGCGGCACGGAATTCACTGTGATCGACCTGAAGCGACTTGAACCCGCCCAAGCGCTGTTGACGATCAACAAGTTCTTTGGTGTGACCCCCGAAGACCCCAAGGGACCGATCGTCGACGGAGACCCGGCGACGGGTAGGTTGTGGGTGCGGGGGACGAAAGAACAAGTCCAAACAGTCCAGCGGTTGATCACCGAATTGGAAAACGATCCGCTCTCCGGTGGGCTCGGGGAGAACGTCCGCATCCTCCCGCTTACCGGATCGGCCGCCCGCGAAACAATTGAACAGTTGGAATTGCTCTGGCCGCTGACCGGTCGGCCGAACCGGCTGAGAGTCTTGGTCCCCTCGCGTGAGAGTGGGCGTCAGCAGCAAAACATGGACGGTGCGGACCGCCCGTCCCCCGGTCAGCCCGGCGACGCCGCTGGGAACGGCGCCGCAGGAAACGACGCTGCTAAGAACGACGCTGCTAAAAATCGCGACGGTGTTGTGGGCGGCGCGGAGACGTGGGTCTGGCAGTTGCCGTCGCAAGACGAGTCTTCCGATGACCCCGGCGAGTCGGGTTCCGCCGAAGTTTCGCCAGCGAGTTCCGACGGTCCCCGGTCCGGATCGGCGGCGTCTGACGTGATCGTGCAGATGACACCGGCGGGTCTGATCGTCGCGTCGCAAGATGCACAGGCACTTGACCGGATCGAGGATCTGATCGCGTCGCTGGGTACGGCCACGCAGCAGGCCGGCGAATTGCCGACGATTTTCTGGCTGCGATTTATCAAGGCCGACGTCGCTGCCGAACTGGTCGCAGGCGTGCTCGGCGGGGCAGATACCGCCTCCGGTTCCGGCGGATCGTTAACGGAATCGGTGATGGGCGGTCTGGGCGGCGGCATGCTCGGCGGCCTACTCGGCCTCGGCGGTGAATCGGCGGAATCGTCGTCGGACGTCCGGTCGGTCTACACCACCCGTGGTAGCGTCAATATTGTGCCCGACAACCGTTTGAACGCGTTGATCGTGCAGGCACCGCCCGCCGACATCGAATTCATTCGCGTGGTGCTACAGGAGGTCGACCGCGAGGAAAGTCCCGAAGAGATCCGCACGATCGCCCGTCCCGCGTTGATTCCGGTGGTCTATCAGGACGCCGGCGAGGTAGCGGAGATCGTCAAAGCGGTCTTCGCGGAGAAGGTCGGCGGCGGAGCGGGCAGCGGTGGGCGGAACAGCGACGACAACCCTTCGCCACAAGATTTCTTCGCAGCATTGCGGGGCGGTCGGGGCGGTGGCCGAGGCGGCCGAGGCGGCGGCGGTGGTGGTGACACGCCGGCCAAAACGGAGGCGAGCAAAATCATCGTGGCCGTCGATCAACGCAGCAACTCGCTGGTCGTGACGGCGAGCCCGCAAGATTTCCAAATGGTTCGCGATCTCGTTGAAACGCTCGATCAGCAGGGGATGGACAACGAACAGAGTGTTCAAGTCGTACCGATCGCCGGCAACATTCGACCCGACGTGCTGCAGCAAGCCCTCTCGTCGGTGTTGGGCATCCCGACCCAGTCGACCAGCGTAACTGACCAGTCCGGCGGCAGCAGTTCCAACGCGTCGACGCGTGGTAGTCGGACGGCCTCCGGCGGTTCGGACGACGGCCCGAGTCCGGAGGAAATTCGGCGACGGATCGAGTTCTTCCGTTCACGGATGGGTGATCGGTCCGGTGGCGGTGACGGCGGACGGGGCACGGCCCGCGGCGGTGGTTCGTCGCGCCGCGGCACAGATTCTTCGTCCGGCGCCGCTTCCCGACGCGGGGGAGGCCGCGGCCGATGATCATGCACGTCGGAGAAATTCTTCAGCGACGAGGCCTGTTGACGTCGCAACAGTTGGACCAGTGCCGCAACGGCGACGCGAACGCGGTGATCGACCAAGCTGTCTCGCTCGGGTTCGTCCAGCCACGCGAGGCTTTGTCCGCGGTCGCCGACGAGGTGGGCTTGCGGTTCGTCGATCTGCGGACGGAAGAAATCGACCTGTCAGCACTCAAGGATTTTCCTCAAAAACTGATTTACCGCCAGTCGCTCTTCCCGATCGGCTGGGAGGACGGTTGTCTGCTGGTGGCGACGGCCGACCCGTTCGACCTCTACCCGCTCGACGAAGCCGGCGCCTCGACGGGCAAGACCGTGACGCCGGTCGTCGCCGAACGCGGAGAAATCGCCCGCTTGGTGAAGAAACACTTGGGCGTCGGGAGCGAGACGGTCGAAGGATTGCTGGCAGCGGCCGGCGAGGCCGAAGAGATCGAACTGGTCGACGGCATCGAAACCGATGGCAGCGAACTGAGCGAAATGGCTCAGGAAGCCTCGGTGGTCCGACTGGTCAACGAGATCCTGATCGAAGCGGTCGAGACTCGCGCCAGTGACATTCACATTGAATCTCAATCCGACGGACTGGTGATCCGCTATCGCATCGACGGCATCCTGCACCCGCAACCGGTCCCGCCGGAAATCAACCGGTTCCAAGCGGCGATCATCAGTCGTCTGAAGATCATGGCTCGACTGAACATCGCTGAAAAACGACTGCCTCAAGACGGGCGCATCAAGTTGCGGGTCCACGGCCGCGAAGTCGATATCCGCTTGAGTGTCATCCCGATGATCCACGGCGAAGGCTTGGTGATGCGGGTGCTCGACAAGTCCTCCATGAAGTTTGACCTGCAGGGTCTGGGGATGTCGCCGGAGATTTACCAGCAATTCCGGCAGCTGATCCGTATGCCTCACGGCATCATTCTGGTCACTGGCCCGACCGGTAGCGGGAAAACCACGACGCTCTACAGCAGCTTGCTGGAAATCCGCAGTCCAGAGAACAAGATCATCACGACCGAAGATCCGGTCGAATATCAACTGGATGGGATCAACCAAATTCAGGTGCATTCGAAAATCGGGCTGACATTCTCGGCGTCCCTGCGCAGCATTCTCCGTCACGACCCGGACATCGTGCTGGTCGGCGAAATCCGCGATTTGGAGACGGCCGAAAATGCCACCCAGGCGTCCTTGACCGGGCACCTCGTTTTCAGCACGCTGCACACCAACGACGCGGCCGGCGCCTTTACTCGGATGGTCGACATGGGGGTGGAACCGTTCCTGGTTGCTGGAACGGTCGAGGCGGTCATGGCTCAGCGGCTGGTTCGAAAACTTTGTGCTCACTGCAAGCTCGCCGTTTCACCCGACCGTGGCGACCTGCCGCGTGATTTCCCTTGGGACCGGTTGTCCGACCGCCCGCTCTACCAGCCGGTCGGCTGCCGGGAGTGTCGCAACGTCGGCTACTCGGGTCGACTGGGGATTTACGAGCTGTTGGTGACCAGCGAGCCGATCCGCGAGCTGGCCCAAAAGCGATCGAGCAGCTGGGACCTGCGACGGCAAGCCGTCGCCGAGGGCATGCGGACGTTGCGAATGGACGCCTGGGACAAATGTGTTGCCGGCGTGACCAGTGTCGACGAGGTCGTGCGTGTGACGAAGGGGGAAGCGATCTAGCCCCTCGCCGGCGACACGCGGTTCGCTGCCCCCATCAGCTTTCGCCTCCAGCCTCCACTGCCGACGCCGGTTGCCACCTTCGACTGCCAGTCATCCCTTCCGAATTCACCGTCCTATGCCATCGTTCCAATATGCCGCTCGTGACCGTAGCGGAAACAGCACTGCCGGCGTGATCGAGGCTGCCAGTCAACGGGAGGCGTCAGTCCTGTTGTCTGGTCGCGACCTTTTTCCGACGGAAATCAGCGAGCATCATCGCCGAGGCTGGACTTTCGGCGCTCCTCGTCGGCCCAAGGCGAAGGGCCAGGCGATGGCGGTCTTCTATGGCCAACTCGCCTCACTGTTGCGCTCGGGTGTCCCCTTGATCCGATCGCTGGCCCTGCTGGGAGATCAATCTTCCGCCCCCGTCCTCAGCGAGGTGCTCGGTGACATTCGGGCGCGGGTCGAAGACGGCGAGCCGCTCGGGGACGCCATGGCGCGCTACCCGGGTGTCTTCAGCGAAATGGCCACCAACATGGTCCGAGCCGGAACCGAGGGCGGTTTTTTAGAGGATGCGTTGGAACGAGTCGGCACCTTCACCGAACTGCAGGAGGACCTGAAGGGACGGACCATCAGCGCGATGGCCTATCCGGTGTTTCTGTTTACCGTCGGCTCCGTCGTGATCTCGGCACTGCTGGTGTTCTTCGTCCCCAAGTTCGACATGCTGTTTGATCGCCTGCGTCAGAAGGATCAGATGCCGGTGATGACCGAAGCGCTGTTGACCTTCAGCCGCTTGCTGCAAAGTTACGGATGGATCGTGTTGGTCGCCGTGGCGGTCGCTGCGTTGGCCGTGAGGTCGAAAGTTTCCAGTGACGCGGGTCAGCGTTGGCTGGACAAAGTCAAACTGAAAATCCCCGTCCTCGGGGACATCTTGATGAACCTGGCCGTCGCCCGATTCTGTCGAGTGCTCGGTACGCTGCTGGGCAACGGGGTCCCGATCTTGAAGTCACTGGAGATCAGTCGCAGTGCCACCGGCAACCGGTTGCTGACCGAATCAATCGCCAGTGCGACCGAGAACATTCGCAGCGGCGAAAGTCTGGCCGCACCCCTCCGAGCGTCTGGCCACTTTCCGCTGTCGGTCGTGGAGATGATTCGTGTCGGTGAGGAGGGCAATTCGCTCGATCGCGTCCTGCCCGAGATCGCGGACTCGCTGGAAAAGCGAACCTTCCGGCGGTTGGATCTGTTCGTTCGACTGCTCGAGCCGATCATGTTGCTGGTGATGGCGGTGCTCGTCCTGGCAGTCGTCATGGCGTTGCTGGTACCCGTTCTCAAGAGCAGCACGAGCCTTTAGTCACGGCGGCCGCTGGTTCTCTCGCCTGCCGGTTCCCCGAGGTCGGAGCGGTCGTCTACATTGGCGTGCCACGACCGCCCCACACCAACCGCCGCAACATTCGCCGATGACTCAACGCCCCCGCTTCCACGAGGCCTGTACGAAAATCGTCGCCACGGTCGGTCCGGCTTGTGACCAAGTTCCAGAATTGGTCGCCTTGATCGAAGCTGGTGTGGACGTTTTTCGAATCAACAGCGCCCACGGCTCGCAGCAGCAGCACGCGGAGAAACTTGCCAACATCCGGATTGCATCCGAGCAGACGGGCTTTCCGGTCGGTGTGTTATTGGATTTGGCCGGACCCAAGATTCGCTTGGGGAATCTAAAGCTTGACCCGCTCCCCTGTCACTTCGCCCAAGAGGTGACGTTCGTCCGCGGCGAATCACCTGCGAATGATTACGAACTGACCAGTTCCTACGAACGTCTGGTTGACGAGTTAGACGTTGGTGACTGCGTCATGCTGGCAGACGGAACGGTGGCTTTGGAAGTGATCAAGGCGACGAAAGATCGTGCCACTTGCCGGGTGACCGCCGGGGGAGAAGTCCGCAGTCGACAAGGGATCAATTTACCCGGCGTCCGCCTGTCGGTCTCCGCGATGTTGCCGAGTGATTTCGAGAACGCGATCTGGGCGGCGAAAAACGGGATCGACTTCATCAGCTTGTCCTTCGTGCGTTCGGCTGAAGATGTTCGCAGTTTGAAGGCCCTGCTGACGACGTACGAATCCGCCGCGCTGGTGATCGCCAAGATCGAAAAGCCGGAGGCACTCGATGATCTGGAACGCATCGTCCGTGTCGCGGACGGCGTGATGGTCGCCCGCGGCGATTTGGGCGTCGAAATCGACGTCGCCGAAACGCCCGTGGCGCAGAAAAGGATCATTCAGGTTTGCAAGCAGCAGATGAAGCCGGTGATCGTGGCGACGCAAATGCTGGAATCGATGCACCACAGTCGGCGCCCCACCCGCGCCGAAGCCTCGGACGTCGCCAACGCGGTGCTGGACGGCGCCGACGCCTGTATGTTGTCGGGCGAAACCGCGATCGGCGACTTTCCGGTGGACGCCGTCGCGACGATGAATCGGATCATGCGAAAGACCGAGCAACGATTGCTTGGCGGTTTGCTGCCGCCGGAACTCCTCGCCGACAGCGGCGGTGACGAGCGTCCCGGCAGCGCGGCGCAACGGGTCAGGGAGGTCACCCTGGCCGTCACCGAAGGCGCCACGTCGATCGCCGAGGCGATCGGCTCGAAACTGATCGTCGTCGCGACCCACAGCGGGAACACCGCATGGGTCAAGAGCAACAGCCGCTCGCTGATCCCGACGCTGGCGATCAGCGATCATGACGAGTCGGTCCGCCGCATGAACTTGTTTTGGGGAATCAAGCCGATGGGCCTGCCGCGAATCGAGGAGACTTCGCAGCTGATCGAGCACGTCTGCCGTTGGGGGACCGACCAGGGTGGACTGACGCCGGGTGACAACGTCGTGATCGTCACCGGCAGCGGCGTCATGCACAAGGCGCACAACATGCTGTTGGTTCACACCGTGGAATGACGCTCACGTCGTGCGGCCATCCGGTCCACGGGCGTGGGTCCGTGGCTACAAGTTCTCGTCCCGTCGCGGCTGAAACACTGGCTGTCGCCCCGTTGGGGCGGGAAAGCCGCGACCTAATCCTCTTGCTCGTTCTGTTGCAGTTTTGCCAGCGATGAGAGGTCTTCCAGTGTAGATGTGTCCCCGGCCAGTTCCCTGCCCGAGGCGACGTCGCGGAGCAAGCGACGCATGATTTTCCCACTGCGAGTCTTCGGCAGAGCGGAAGTGAAACGGATGTCGTCGGGTTGGGCCAGCGCCCCGATCTGCTTGCGAACGTGCAATTTCAATTCCTGCAACAGTTCGTCGTCCGGTTCGCGCCCGGTCGTCGTCACGAAAGCGGCGATCGCTTGGCCTTTGATCGGGTCGGGACGCCCGACGACGGCAGCTTCACAGACGTGATGGTGGGACACCAACGCACTTTCGACCTCGATCGTACTGAGCCGGTGGCCCGAGACGTTGATCACGTCGTCGATTCGGCCCATGATCCAGTAGTACCCGTCGGCGTCACAGCGGGCGTTGTCGCCGGTCAAGTATTTTCCAGGCACGTCGTGCCAGTACTGTTCGATGAACCGCTTTTCGTCTCCCCAGATGCCACGGAGCATTCCTGGCCAGGGCTGAGCGATGCAGAGTTTGCCGCCGTGTTCGGTGTCGACGCCGTTGCCCAGTTCGTCCACGATGGTTGGCACAACGCCCGGCAGGGGTTTGGTGCAGGAGCCCGGTTTGGTCGGCGTGATCCCCGGCAGCGGGCTCATCATGATCCCGCCCGTTTCGGTCTGCCACCAGGTATCAACGATCGGGCACCGCTTGCCGCCGATTTTGTCGTGGTACCAAACCCACGTTTCCGGGTTAATGCCCTCGCCGACGCTGCCCAGCAGTCGCAGGCTCGACAGGTCATGTTTCTCGACGTGCTCGTCGCCCCATTTGATGAACGCCCGGATGGCTGTCGGGGCGGTGTACAGGACGGACACTTTATACCGCTCGACCAGATCCCAGAAACGATCTTCGGCAGGGTAGTTGGGTGCCCCTTCATACATCAGGCAGGTCGCGCCTGCTGACAGCGGGCCGTAGACGATGTAGCTGTGCCCGGTGATCCATCCACAATCGGCGGTACACCAATAAACGTCGTCTTCGCGGTGGTCGAACACCCACTGGAAGGTTCGCTTGGCCCAGAGGTTGTACCCGGCCGTCGTGTGGCGGATCCCTTTCGGTTTGCCCGTGCTTCCGGACGTGTACAGAATGAACAGCGTCGTTTCGCTGTCCAGCGGCTCCGCCGGCAAATTACCGGGTTGGGGGTCGACCAATTCGTGCCACCAGACGTCGCGTCCTTCCGTCATCGAGACGTCTTCGTCGCCGGTGCGCCGCAGCACCAGGCAGTGCTGGACGGTCGGCGACTTCTCGAGCGCTTCATCCACGGTCGCTTTGAGCGGCAGGACTTTGCCGCGGCGGTTTAACCCGTCGGACGTGATGACCAACTTCGCAGCGGCGTCGTTGTTGCGGTCCGCGATCGATTCGGCGCTGAAACCGGCAAAGATGACCGAGTGGATCGCACCGATGCGGGCACATGCGAGCATGGCGATGACAAGTTCCGGCGTCATCGGCATGTAAATGCTGACCACGTCGCCCTTGCCGACATTCAATTGCTGGAGACCTTCGGCGCACTTGGCCACTTCCGTTTGCAACTGGCGATAGGTCAGAGATCGCTGGTCGCCGGGTTCCCCTTCCCACAACAGTGCGACGCGGTCGCCGCGGCCCTCTTCGACGTGGCGGTCGACGCAGTTGTAGCAGGCGTTGGTTTTGCCACCGACGAACCATTTCGCGTGGGGGGCATCCCACTGCAAGACGTCCGTAAAGGGTTCGAACCAGTGCAGGTGCTCCTGTGCCTCGCGTCGCCAAAAATCTTCCGGCTCGTCGCGGGCCGCCGCATACAGTTTTTCGTACTGCGATTCGCTCGAAATGACTGCTTGGCGGGTAAATTCCGGCGCGGGATGGAACAATCGTTCTTCGATCAGGACGTGGTCGATGGAGCCGGAATCGGAAGCGGCCGTCGAATCATTCATGGGCTTGGAGATGATGGGATGGAGGACTGAAACGTATTGGGTTGAAACTCAAGAAGGACGACACAGGCGCCCCACCCCAGCTTAAATCGAAACAAGACGGCTGTGGGGTGCCGACCGCGGGCTCGGCGGCTTCGATCCAGGGAGCGACTGCGTTAAGATAGCCGGACTGTGGATACCACGGGAGTCGCCGACTCCTATTCACTCCGAGTGTCCCCGCCTTCTCATGCCTCTCCCCCGGATGGTCCCACACGATGGATTGGATTCCGATTTCCCGATGTCGCCAAGCGAACGAGTTGCCCAGCGCGTTGCCGATCGACGTGGAGGTCCGCGGCTGGGTGCGTACCCGTCGCGACAGCAAGGGAGGATTCAGCTTCATCGAAGTTAACGACGGCACTTCACTGGGCAACCTTCAGGTGGTGGCGCCGGCGGAACTGGACAATTACGCCGACGAGGTCCAAAAGCTGACCGCCGGATGCAGCGTCGTGGTACGGGGGCAGCTGCGTGAATCACCGGCGAAGGGCCAGGCGACCGAGCTGCACGCGGAATCCGTCAAGGTTTTGGGCTGGTGCGACGGGGAAACCTACCCGCTGCAAAAGAAACGTCACTCGTTCGAAAAACTTCGGGAGTGGGCACACCTACGCCCGCGGACCAATACGCTCGGCGCGGTGATGCGGGTCCGACATCGGATCAGCCAGTCGATTCACCGATTCTTCGACGAGAACGGTTTCTACTGTCTCCATTCGCCGATCATCACCGCAAGTGACTGTGAGGGAGCGGGCGAAATGTTCCGCGTCACGTCGCTCAACCTTGATCGTCTGGCCGCCGGCGACCGGCCGTTGGACGTCAAACAAGACTTTTTTGGCAAGCCGACCCACCTGACCGTCTCCGGCCAATTGGAAGCGGAGACTTATGCCAGCGCCATGTCGAAGGTTTACACGTTCGGTCCGACCTTCCGCGCCGAAAACAGCAATACCTCTCGGCACTTGGCGGAGTTTTGGATGGTCGAGCCGGAGGCGGCGTTTTTCGATTTAGCCGACAACATGCGGCTGGCCGAGCGTTTCTTGAAACAGGTGTTCCAAGACTGCTTGACCCACTGCGTCGAGGACATGAAGTTTTTCGACCAACGGATCGAGCCCGGCAAGATCGACCAGTTGACTGGAGTCGTGGAAAAACCGTTCGAGCATATGACCTATACCGACGCCGTCCAGAGGCTGACTTCCAGCGATCAGTCGTTCGAATTTCCAGTGCAGTGGGGGAGCGACCTGCAAGCCGAACACGAACGCTATCTGACGGAAATCGTCGGCGGGCCGGTGATCCTGACGGACTACCCCGCCTCGATCAAACCGTTCTACATGCGGGTTGGCGAGGACGAGAAAACGGTCGCCGCCATGGACGTCCTGGTCCCCGGCGTCGGGGAAATCATCGGCGGGAGTCAGCGGGAAGAGCGGCTCGACGTTTTGCAGCGCCGGATGACGGAAGCCGGGCTGAACGAAGCGGATTACTGGTGGTACACCGACCTCCGCCGGTTCGGGACGGTGCCCCACGCCGGTTTCGGCCTGGGATTGGAGCGGGCCGTCCAGTACGTCACCGGCATGGCGAATATCCGCGACGTCATCCCGTTTCCCCGCACGCCGGGCAGTGCCGAGTTTTAAAGTCGATGCCGACCACCGAATCGAAACGGCAAGCCGGGAGGGGACCGGTGGCGCGGCTGGCACCTTCTCCGACGGGGGCTCAACACCTGGGCAACGCCCGAACGTTTTTACTGGCGTACTGGAGTGCTCGGGCGAGCGGCGCGAAGTTAATCTTGCGTATCGAAGACATCGATTCGCCCCGCGTGAAGTCCTGGGCTAGCCGACAAGCGATCGAGGACTTGCAGTGGCTTGGAATCGAGTGGGACGGGCCGCCGGTAATCCAAACTCAGCGATCGGAGCGATACCAGGAAGTGCTCGAGAAGTTGATCGAGCGTGACCTGGTTTATCCGTGCGTCTGTTCGCGACGCGACATCGAGGCGGCCGCATCGGCACCCCACGAACTGAGCCGACCGGCGCCCGCCGACCCCTCTGCGCCTCGAGAAGCTCAAGATTCGGTCAGCTCCCGTTGCCAACCCGCCGGGCCGACCACGCCGGGCCCGTATCGGGAAGCCCTGCCTGACGAAAATGCGACGCAATCGTTTCCGTTCGACCTGCGATCGGCACTGGCTTCCGAAACAGTGGTCTATCCCGGAACCTGTACGCCCTGGCGGCGCGGCCAGTCGACTCCGGAACCGCCGGACATGTGCTGGCGGTTTCGCACCCATGACGGCGAAATGGTCCTGCACGACTGTGTCGCCGGAACGGTTGCCTGCGACGTCGCGAACAGCCTCGGCGACTTCCCCGTCACTCGCAAAGGCGGCGAGGCAGCTTATCAACTCGCGGTGGTGATTGACGACGCCGATGCCGGCGTGACAGAGGTGGTTCGCGGCGACGATTTGCTGTTGAGTACTTTCCGCCAGTGGCAGTTGATCGAGGCCCTCGGGCTGTCACGTCCTCAGTACGCGCACGTCCCGCTGGTGGTCGGGAAAGACGGCCGGCGTCTCGCGAAGCGGCACGGCGACACGCGTCTTTCCACTTACCGCCAAGAGGGTCTGGACCCCGCGGCGATCGTTCGTTGGGCGGCGCGGTCGGCCGGCCTGATTGCTACCACTGGTGGCGAGTCGGACCGGCACCCCTGGACATCGCGGAATGCGGAACCACTGGCTCGATTTCATCAACGTATGATTGAGTCGTTTGATTGGTCGCGGGTGTCGAAAGAGAAGGTCGTCGCCGGTGCGGACTGGTCACCCGAGGCGTGATGCCGATCGTTTTTCCCTGAACGCACGTCGGCGGGATCTGGTTATGGGCCCCTTCCGGCCGGGCTTCGGCGCGGTGACGGTGGGACTTGGGGTCCGAGCGATCGGCGGCGAGTTCTGCTAAGCTGGCGTGGCCGCATGACGCCTGCTCTGCGTTTAGAAGAATTACTCCGCCCCGACGATCTGGCCACGAATGAACCTTCCGCTGCGACTGGGTTTTGAATCGCCCGGCTACGCTTGGTTGTTGCTCGCCCTCCCGGTGATGTGGTGGTGGGGATGGGGGCGACTTCGCCAACTCGGCGGACTTCGCCGCTGGCTAGCCCTCCTGGCCCGATCGCTGGTTTGGATCGGAGTGGTCGCGGCACTCGCGGGTGTTCAACTGGTTTGGGTCAGTGATCGCGTCACCGTGATGTACGTCCTTGACCAGAGCGAGAGTATCCCGCAGGCGCGCCGCCGCGAAATGCTGGACCACGTGATCATGGCCGTGCGTCGTCATCGGCAAGCGGCCCGTGGTGACCGGGCCGGTGTGATCGCGTTCGGACGCGACGCCACGATCGAAATTCCACCCTTCGACGACGACATCCCGTCGGCCGGGCGACTGGAGAGTCTTCTGGAGCGGACGGATGCGACCAACCTGGAAGCGGCGTTGAATCTTGCTCAAGCGTCGATGCCGGAGGATACCGCCCGCCGCGTCGTAATCGTCACCGACGGCAACGAAAACGTGGGTGAAGCCAGGCGGATGGCAAGCCGGGTGGTGGCGTCCGGGATCGGCATCGACGTGGTCCCCATTCAGACGGAAGCGGACAGCGAAATCCTGGTCGAAAAGATCGATCTGCCCGCCAATATTCGACAGGGACAACCGTTCGAAGCCCGTGTCGTGATCGACCATCAACAAAGGGGGACGCCCAAGACGGATGACTCGTCCGGCACCGAGGACGCACCCGGGACGTCGGAACGACCGGTGCGGGGGCGACTGCGGGTCACGCAGAGCGTCGGAGGCGAAGAGTCGTTGCTGATCGAGGAGACCGTCGAGCTCCAGCCGGGTAAGAACGTCTTTCCGCTTCGCCATCAGATCGACCAGCCCGCCGCATTCACTTACGAAGCGGAGTTTATCCCTGATTCGGACCAGGACGACGGGTTGCAGCAGAACAATTCGGCGACCGGGTACACCTACATTCGCGGCAAAGGCCGGGTCTTGTTGATCCACGACCCCGACCAGCTCGGTGACTACGAACTGCTGATTTCGTCGCTCCGAAACGCCAACGTCGAAGTCGTTCCGATGGCGACCGACCAACTGTTCACCTCGATCGCGGAACTGCAACCGTACGACGCCGTCATTCTTGGTGGCGTCGCACGCGTCGCCGGCGAGAGTACCGAGTCGATCCGTTCCTTCAGCGACCAGCAAATCGAGATGCTGGTGCGAAACACACAGCAACTCGGGGCCGGCCTCCTGATGATCGGGGGCCCCCAGTCGCTCGGGGCCGGCGGTTGGTCGGGGACCGAATTAGAAAAAGTGATGCCGGTCGATTTTCGGATTAAGAATCGGAAGGTCCAGGCTGTCGGGGCGTTGGCGTTGATCATGCATGCCAGCGAAATGCCGCAGGGAAATTACTGGCAAAAAGTGATCGCAGGTGCCGCGGTGGAACAACTCGGGGGCGCCGATTTAGCCGGCGTGGCCCACTGGACGATGAACGGCGATGCCTGGCTGTGGGGAGGCCGCAACGGGCTGCTGGAAGTCGGGCCGAACCGCAAGGCGATGCTGGCCGCGATCGGCCGGATGACTCCGGGTGACATGCCGCAGTTCGATCCCGCCATGCGAATGGTCGCCACCGCACTGACTCGCGCCAGCGCCTCGGTCAAACACTGCATCATCATCAGCGACGGCGACCCGAGTGACCCGTCCGCTGCGGTGATTCAGGCGTTCAAAGACAACAACATCACGATCAGTACGGTGGCGGTCGAATCGCACGGCTTGAGTGATTCGCAGCGACTTCGCCGTATCGCGGCGGCGACGGGCGGAAAGTATTACAGCGTCAAATCGGGACGCGCGCTGCCGAGTATTTTCCAGCGTGAGGCCCGACGGGTGTCCCGCCCGCTGGTCTACGAACCGCCCGGCGGCGTTGTGCCGCAAGTCGTCTTTCCTCACGTCGTCATGGAGGGGATCGAATCGGCGCTGCCGCCGGTGTCGGGCTTCGTCTTGACCCAGACGAAAGACAGCCCGTTGGCACAGGTAGTCGTGCAATCGCCGAAACCGAACTCCGCAGAGAATGCGACGATTCTGGCCACGTGGAACGTCGGCCTCGGCCGGTCCGCCGTCCTGACCACCGACGCCGGCGCACGCTGGGCATCGGCGTGGTCGCAATGGGACGGATACGAGAAATTCCACAGTCAACTCGTCCGGTGGTTGATGCGGCCGACCGGGGATACCGGGCAATTCACGTTGGCGACGAAAACCGACGACGGCGAAGTGGAGGTGGTCGTCACGGCACTCAATCCGGACGACACCTACCAAAACTTTCTGCAGATGGCCGGCTCGGTGCTCGGACCCGACCTCAATCCGATCCCGTTGCGAATCCGCCAAACCGCACCCGGCCGGTATACGGGCTCGTTTCCGGTCGACCAAGCCGGCACCTATTTTGTCAACGTCCTGCCCGGCGCGGGCAATGCCCCCTTGTCGACCGGCGTGACGGTGCCCTATAGCGAAGAGTTCCGGTACCGGGACACCAACGAAGCTCTGATCACGCGACTCGCTTCACTCCGACCGACAGGCGGTGAGCCGGGTGAAGTCACCGTCCCGCTGCTGCCTGAGAACGCGGATCAGTTGCTTGCCAACGATCCGTTTCGCGGCGGACTCCCGCCTGCCAGAAGGATTCGTGACTTCTGGCCCTGGGTCGTCTTGTTCGCCTGCGTCGTCTTTTTCGCCGACGTATTGTTTCGCCGAATCAGTATCGGTTTCGGCTTTCTCGCCACTTGGTGGCAGCAGCTGCGGGGGCAAGCGGCACCTGCCGAAGCCACCGCCAGGTTGGATCAGCTGCGGCAATCCAAACAAGCCGCCGGCCGCTCGATGCAACAGGGACTCGGCGGTGCCCGTTATGTTCCGCCTCCGTCAGCGTCATCACCCTCGGAGCTTGATGGGAACGATATGGACGTGCGCCCCGAGCGGCATTCGGCGACTTCCAGTGAACCGACTTCCGGATCGGCCGAGGCGGGGAAATCGCCCAGTTACACCGAGCGTTTACTGGAGGCGAAACGGAAAGCCAATCGGGACAATCGCCGCTGACACGCCATGAGGTTCGGCAACCTTCCGCTGACGTCCCCACGAGCGACCGCCACCTCCGTCTCGCTAACCCCCGCCGTTGTCGAATAAGCCGTCAACGAGGGTGTGCATACTGTCTCGAAAGCCGCCCAATGTCGAATCGGACAGCAATTCCCCCCGGTCCGCTTTCATGATCGCAGCGGCGAGCGGCTTGTGCCGCGTCCAATCATCTAACGTAAAGTCGCGAATATCAACGTAAACGTCGCTGAGGTTGTTGCTGATTTTAGGAACCAGGAACACGCCTTGATCGCCTCGGACGACGTGGTAGTGCATCGCCGCATAAAGCAATACGGCGCCGGTAATCATTCCGAACAGGAATCGGGACATCAAAAAACTTCCATGGCGGCAAAGCAAAACTGGAACCGGCTGACGATTTGGAAAACGCCGACAGCGCGGTCGACCTTGCGTGACTCGGGCTCACGACGGTTGGCCGCGACTCAGAGTGGCCGGCCCCGACTTATCGGCAAAGCGATTCACGAGGGGACGGCTGGAGACGGAGTCGCAACGCGTTCATCTTTCGCATTTCCTGCTCCCAGGGCAAGTTCGATTTCGGACACCCCACCCGCAGCCAGCCACGTCTTCGAGAGCTTTCGGCGGTCACGCTTCTTCAGAACCGGGCAACACGTCCGGCCCGTTTGCCGCCCCGCGGGCGCGGTACGCTGACCGATCGCTGGCGTACCGTTGCGGATCCACTCCATCCAACGTGTCCCGTTCGCCAGCGGGGGAAGGGCGTCGAGAAGCCTCTAACAGACGCCGCAGGTAGGGCCGGCACCACCCGCATCCGGTGCCCGCCCCATAGCATTCCGCCAACTGACTCGCCCGACGCGGCTTCTCGACGCGGATGAACTGCTCGACCTTGCGTCGTGAAACGTGGAAACAGAGGCAGACGTTGTCGTCGGGTTTCATCGTTGGGCGGGGTGACGGTCGTGGAGCCGGCTCAAGAGACAGCCGTAGGTGGAGCGGTAAAAAATGCCTTGCACGCGACCTGCGATCCGTGCGACGGTTTAGCAACATCGGCCGGTGCAGTACGCTACTGGGATCCTGAACGCCTATCTTCCCGTCCAAGACCGCATGTTGCAAATCCGTCGCTTCTCCAACGCCGACCTGCCCGCCTTGTTTGAT